>Ga0316622_100001987_pt1 | contig 13863 bp, 10 predicted proteins | sample OWC_Aug_OW2_C1_D_FD_207646 | JGI IMG/M metagenome (GOLD analysis project Ga0316622, IMG submission 207646) | Wetland soil microbial communities from Old Woman Creek delta, Ohio, United States - OWC_Aug_OW2_C1_D5_C | ecosystem: Environmental > Terrestrial > Soil > Wetlands | place: USA: Ohio... | reverse complement strand
TGACCAGCGCGCGACAGAGCAGGGCGGCGGGAGCCGGCGCGGCCATGGCGGCCCACGATACCCGAGGCCGCCGACGGCGGGCGCAAGCCCTCTTTTTCGATAGACTTGCGCGTCCCGCCGCGACCGCCCCGAGCCGGCGCCGGTGAGCCCGAGTCCGTCATGCACCCGATCGCCCGCATCCGCAACTTCTCGATCGTCGCCCACATCGACCACGGCAAGTCGACGCTCGCGGACCGCATCCTCGAGCGCACCGGGGCGCTCACCCAGCGCGAGATGCACGCCCAGGTGCTCGACGACATGGACCTCGAGCGGGAGCGCGGCATCACGATCAAGGCGCGCGCGGTGCGCCTCGCCTACCGCGCCCGGGACGGCCAGGACTACGTCTTCAATCTCATCGACACGCCCGGCCACGTCGACTTCAGCTACGAGGTGTCGCGCTCGCTGGCCGCCTGCGAGGGGGCGCTGCTGGTGGTCGACGCCACCCAGGGGGTCGAGGCGCAGACCCTCGCCAACGCCTACCTCGCCGTCCACGGCGGCCTCGAGCTGCTGCCGGTGATCAACAAGATCGACCTGCCCTCGGCCGACCCGGTGCGCGCCCAGGAGCAGATCGAGCAGGTAGTGGGCATCGACGCCACCCACGCGGTCCTGGTCTCGGCCAAGACCGGCATCGGCGTCGACGAGCTGCTCGAGCGCATCGTCTCCGATATCCCGCCACCCCGAGGCGACGCCGAGGCGCCGCTCAAGGCCCTGCTCTTCGACTCCTGGTACGACGTCTACCGCGGCGTCGCCTGCTTCGTGCGCGTGGTCGACGGCGTGCTGCGGCGCGGCGACAAGATCCTGTTCGTCGCCACCGGCCGCGTCTACACGGTCGAGGAGCTCGGCACCTACCACCCCAAGCCGCGCGAGGTCGAGGCGCTCGGCCCCGGCGAGGTCGGCTACGTCTACGCCAACATCAAGGACCTGATCAACGCGCAGATCGGCGACACCGTCACCCACCCCGACCGCCCGACACCGACGCCGCTCCACGGCTTCCAGGAGGTCAAGCCGATGGTCTTCGCCGGCCTCTTCCCGGTCGTCTCCGAGGACTACGAGGACCTGCGCGACGCGGTCGACAAGATGCGCCTCAACGACGCCTCGTTCAGCTTCGAGCCCGAGTCCTCGGTGGCGCTCGGCTTCGGCTTCCGCTGCGGGTTCCTGGGCCTGCTCCACATGGAGATCATCCAGGAGCGCCTGGAGCGCGAGTTCGACCTCTCGCTGATCACCACCGCGCCCGGCGTGCGCTACCGCGTCAACCTCAACGACGGCACCACGATCGAGATCTCGAGCCCGGCGGCGCTGCCCGACGGCTCGCGCGTCGAGTCGATCGAGGAGCCCTACATCCGCTCGACGATCGTCAGCCGCGACGAGTTCGTGGGCGGCATCCTGGCGCTCGCCCAGGACCGCCGCGGCGTGCAGAAGAGCTTGCAGTACGTCTCGACCGACCGCGTGCTGATCGAGTACGACTTTCCGTTGGCCGAGGTCATCCACGACTTCTACGACAAGCTGAAGTCGGTCTCGCGCGGCTACGCCAGCTTCGACTACGAGCTCGCCGACTACCGCAAGGGCGACGTGGTCAAGATGGACGTCCTGGTCAACGGCGAGGCGCTCGATGCGCTCTCGCTCATGGTCCACCGCGACAAGGCCTACGCCAAGGGCAAGGCGCTGGTCGACAAGATGAAGGAGCTCATCCCGCGCCAGCTGTTCGAGGTCGTGCTCCAGGCCGCGATCGGCAGCCGCGTGATCGCGCGCTCGACGGTCAAGGCGCTGCGCAAGGACGTGCTCGCCAAGTGCTACGGCGGCGACATCTCGCGCAAGCGCAAGCTCCTCGAGAAGCAGAAAGAGGGCAAGAAGCGCATGAAGGCGGTGGGCAACATCGAGATCCCCCAGGAGGCCTTCCTGGCGGTGCTCAAGGTCGAGGACTGAGCCACCCCGCCGGGCCGTGTCGCCGCCGCCGGACTGCGGCAAGATAGGCGGCGGGCGCGCTCGACGCGCCGGCAGGGAGGATCCACCGATGCCCGATTTCCGCTACGGGGAGCCGTTCGCCTTCGAGGGCGAGGACGACACCCGGTACCGCAGCCTGACCTCCGAGCACGTCTCGATCGTCCGCCACGGCGATCTCGAGTTCCTGCAGGTCGCGCCCGAGGCGCTGACCCTGGTGGCGCGCGAGGCGTTCCGCGAGATCTCGTTCTTCTACCGCGAGCGCCACCTCGCCCAGGTCGCGGCGATCCTCGACGACCCCGAGGCGTCCGAGAACGACCGCGGCGTGGCGCTCACCCTGCTGCGCAACGCCGTGGTCTCCGCCCAGGGCCAGCTGCCGATGTGCCAGGACACCGGCACCGCCACGATCATGGCCAAGAAGGGCGAGCGGGTGCTGACCGGCGGCGGCGACGCGGCGCACCTCGCGCGCGGCGTCTACGAGACCTATCAGAAGGAGAACCTGCGCTTCTCGCAGACCGTGCCGCTCTCGATGTACGAGGAGAAGAACTCGGGCACCAACCTGCCGGCCCAGATCGACATCGTGGCCGTGGACGGCGACCGCTACGAGCTCCTGTTCGTGGCCAAGGGCGGCGGCTCGGCCAACAAGTCGTACCTGTTCCAGGAGACCAAGGCGCTCCTGAACCCGGCCAGCCTCGAGAAGTTCCTGGCCGAGAAGATGCGCACGCTGGGCACCGCCGCGTGCCCGCCCTATCACCTCGTGTTCGTGATCGGCGGCACCTCCGCCGAGGCCTGCATGAAGACGGTCAAGCTCGCCTCCGCGGGCTACCTCGACCACCTGCCGTCCCGCGGCAACGAGCTCGGCCAGGCGTTCCGCGACCGCGAGCTCGAGGCGCGGGCGCTCGAGCTGGCGCGCTCGACCGGCATCGGCGCGCAGTTCGGCGGCAAGTACTTCGCGCTCGACGTGCGCGTGGTGCGGCTGCCGCGCCACGGCGCCTCGTGCCCGGTCGGCATGGGCGTCTCCTGCTCGGCCGACCGCAACGTCAAGGCGAAGATCGACCGCGACGGCGTCTGGCTCGAGCAGCTCGAGCACGACCCGGCGCGCTTCATCCCCGCGCCGCTGCGCGCAGGCTCCCACCGCCACGGCGTGGCGATCGACCTCAACCGCCCGATGAAGGAGATCCTGGCCGAGCTCGCCCGGCACCCGGTCTCGACCCCGCTGCTGCTCACCGGCCCGATCGTGGTGGCGCGCGACATCGCGCACGCCAAGCTCAAGGAGCGGCTCGACCGCGGCGAGGGCCTGCCGCAGTACTTCAAGGACCACCCGGTCTACTACGCCGGCCCGGCCAAGACGCCGGCGGGGATGGCTTCGGGCTCCTTCGGCCCGACCACGGCGGGGCGCATGGACGCCTATGTCGACCTGTTCCAGTCCCACGGCGGCTCGCTGGTGATGATCGCCAAGGGCAACCGCTCGAAGCAGGTCACCGACGCCTGCCAGAAGCACGGCGGCTTCTACCTCGGCTCGATCGGCGGCCCGGCCGCGCTCCTCGCCCAGGAGTCGATCAAGAAGGTCGAGCTCCTCGAGTACCCCGAGCTCGGCATGGAGGCGATCTACCGGATCGAAGTCGAGAACTTCCCGGCCTTCGTCCTGGTCGACGACAAGGGCAACGACTTCTTCCTGAAGCTCCCCGCGCTGCCGGTGGTGGCGAGCTGACGCCCGCCGCTAGACGGGGGCGAAGACCTCCTCCGCCGCCGGCCCGAGCCGGTCGAGCAGCGCGTCGCGGCGGATCTTGAGGGTGGGGGTGAGCAGCGCCTCGTGCTCCTGGGGGGCGCCGGGGATCACCAGCAGCCGCTTCGGCTTCTCGAACTCCGAGAAGGCGGCGAGCGCGGCGGCGACGCGCGGCAGCAGCGCGGCCGCGGCGTCCTGTCCCGCGGCGGCGAGCCGCTCGAGCTCGGCGCGCTCGACGAACACGGCGGCGGCGACGAACGGCCGCCCTTCGCCGAACAGCACGGCGCCCAGGAACGGCGGCGTCGCGGCGATCGCCCGCTCGATCGGCTCGGGCGAGAGCTTCTTGCCGGTCGACAGCATGAGGACGTTCTTCGATCGCCCCTCGATCCAGAGCCGGCCCTGCTCGTCCTGGCGCCCCAGGTCGCCGGTGCGGAAGTAGCCGTCCTCGGTCCAGGCGTCGCGCGCGTCCTCCGGCTCGAGGAAGCCGGAGAGCAGGAGCGGCCCGCGCAGGAGCAGCTCGCCGTCCCCGGCGAAGCGTACCTCGTGGTCGGGCGAGACATAGCCGGCGCAGCCCTCGACGCGCGGGCCGGCGAGCAGGTTGCTGGAGATCATCCCCGCGGTCTCGCTCATGCCGTAGAGCTCGATCACCGGGAGGCCGAGCGACTCGAAGAAGCGGAACAGCGGCGGCGGCGCCGGCGCGCCGCCCACGTAGAGACCGCGCACGCGCCCGCCCAGCCGCGCGCGCACCGCGCGGCCGACCACGCGGTCGGCGAGCAGCGTGCCGAGCCGGTCGCGCCAGCGCCGCGAACCGCCCAGCCGGCGTCGAGCGGCCGCGGCAAGGCTGCCGGCGAGCAGCGCGGCGACCGGCGCCGGCATCGCCGCCAAGCGCTGCTCGACCCCCGCCCGGATGCGCTCGTAGACGAACGGCACCGAGAACAGGTAGGTGGGCCCGAGCGCGAAGCCGAGCTCGAAATCCTCGCGGCGCGTCACCATCAGCAGCTCGTGCCCCTGGGCGAGCGCGAGCGCGACCTGGGCGTGGCCGGCGACGTGCCCGTAGGGGAGGAAGTGGAGCCCGACGTCCGCCGAGCCCAGGCCGACGGTGCCCTGCGCGTATTCGACCGCGCGCACCATCGCGCGCTGCGGCAGGCGAACCCCTTTGGGACGGCCGGTCGTGCCGCTCGTGAACAGGAGCAGGAAGGGGTCCTCCCCCGCGACGCCGGCTGCGAGCGCCGCGACCTCGCCCGGGTCGAGCCCGGGCGCGCCGGGGCCGAGCGCGTCGCGTGCGGTGGTCGAGGCGAGGCCGGCGGGCAGCGCCGCCGCCTCGATCGGCTCGAGCGAGAGCAGCGCCGCGAGGCCCGCCGCCACGAGCTCGGGCGCCGCCGCCTGGAGCTTGGCCCACTGCGCCGGGCCCGAGACGAAGATCGCGCGCGGCGCGACGCGCCGTGCGATCGCCGCGGCGGGCTCGGCGGCGAGGCTCGAGAACAGCGCCGCCGGCTCGGCGCGCAGCAGCTGGGCGCCGAGCGCGACCATCTGCCATTCGGGCGAATTCTCGGCCAGCAGCAGGACGCGCTCGCCCGCGGCGACGCCCGCGGCGCGCAGGAACGCCGCGGCGCGCCCGGCGCCGGCCGCGAAACCGGCGAAGGTGACCACGCGCGGCGCCACGGCCTCGCCCCCGGCGCCGGGCGGAGCGACGAGCCGGTAGAAGGGGCGCTCCGGCACGCGGCGCGCGGTGGCGACCATCAGGCTCGGCAGCGTGCGCTCCTCGAAGCGCACGGGCGCCAGGCGCGGCCGATCCTCCCGGGCAAGCATCGGCCGCCGCTATCTCGCCGGCGCCGCCGCGTTGGCGCGCAGCGGCTTCGCGTCGCTCACCGGAACGTGGCAGGCGAGGCAGTCGCGGCGCGCGCCGGCGAGCTCCGCGCCGACCCGCTCCGGGGCGTTGCGCAGGTCGGTGCGGTGGCTGGCGGGCAGGGGCGGCGCGTCGCCCTCGTCCCCCTCGTCGCCTTCCGCCGCGTGGCAGTCGAGGCAGGCGTGGCTGGAGCGGGTCAGGGGCAGGAAGTCGCCGATGCCGTGCGGGATCCGGGGCGGCGCCCCCGGATACGCGCGCGGCAGGCGCTCGTTGTCCCCCGGATCGGAGTCGTTCCACCGGAAGCCGCGCGGCTCCGGCACCTGGAAGACGCTGCCCGGATAGAGCGAGAGATCGCCGTCGGAGATCGCGGCGCCATGCGCGGCGGTCTCGCCGGCCCGGCCCCCGGTTTCGCGCTTCTCGGGGTCGTCGGCGCCGGCGGCGGCGGTCGCCAGGACCGCGGCGGCGATCAGCACGGAGGTTCTCTTCATGTCGATGGCCTTCCCTTCCGCCTCAGGCGCGCGAGACGCGCACCGCGCACTTCTTGAAGTCGATCTCCTTGGAGATCGGGCAGGTGGCGTCGAGCGTGACCTTGTTGATGAACACCGACTCGTCGAACCAGGGCACGTAGACCGTGCCGCGCGGCGGGCGGTTGCGCCCGGCCAGCTCGACGCGCGCGGTGATCCGTCCGCGCCGCGACTCGATCGCGGCGAGCGCGCCCTGGGCGAGGCCGCGCGCCTCGGCGTCCTTCGGGTGCATGAACAGCTGCGCCTCCGGCATCGCGGCGTGGAGCTCGGGCACGCGCCGGGTCATGGTGCCGGAGTGCCAGTGCTCGAGCACGCGCCCGGTCGAGAGCCAGAGGTCGTAGAGCGCGTCCGGGCTCTCGGCGGGGGCCGCGTAGGGCCGGAAGAAGATCTTCGCCTTGCCGCCGATCGCCACCGGCGCGCCGGCGCCGGGTCCGGCGAGGTCGCCCATCGGCAGCTTCTTGCCCGCCTTGCCGTAGAAATCGAAGCCGGTCCCCTTCGCGACGTACGGGTCGTAGCGCTCGTTGAAGCGCCAGGGCGTCTCGCGGCCGTCCACCACCGGCCAGCGCAGGCCGCGCACGTCGTCGCCGAAGTAGACGTCGAACGGCGCCAGGTCGTGGCCGTGGCCGCGGCCGAAGCCGGCGTACTCCTCGAACAGCGCCTTCTCCGGGAACCAGTCGAGGCCGGAGGCGGCGACCGTGGCGTTGGCGTGGCCCCGCGCCACCGGGTCCGGCCACTTCACGGCGCGGTGGGCGGGGGTCGCGAAGAGCACCTCGTAGAGCGTCGTGTCCGGCCCATAGCCGAGCGCCGAGGCCGCCGCGAGCACGTCCGGGAGGGCGCCGTCGGGAAAGCCCTCGGCCTTCAGGCCGGGCACCTTCTGCTCGCCCCACACGTCCCGCAGCCGGAAGCGCTTCGAGAACTCCAGCATCTGCCAGACGTCGGTGCGCGCCTCGCCCGGCGCATCGACCTGCTGGCGCCACATCTGGGTGCGCCGCTCCGAGTTGCCGTAGGCGCCCCACTTCTCGAAGATCATCGCGGAGGGAAGGATCAGGTCCGCGACCTTGGCGGAGAGCGTCGGATAGACGTCCGAGACGACCACGAAGCAGTCCTTCTCGCGCGCCGCGTGGAGCCAGTGGTTGGCGTTGGCGGTGGACTGGAACGGGTTGGTGACCTGGATCCAGAGCCAGGCGAGCGAGCCGTCCTCGAGGTCGCGCATCATCTTGGTGATGTGGCTGCCGACCTTCGGATTGAGCGTAGCGGCGGGCAGCCGCCAGTGCCGTTCGGCGATCGCGCGGTGCTCGGCGTTGTCCACCACCATGTCGGCGGGAAGCCGGTGCGAGAAGGTGCCGACCTCGCGCGCCGTGCCGCAGGCCGAGGGCTGCCCGGTGAGCGAGAAGGCGCCGTTGCCCGGCTGCGCCTGCTTGCCGGTGAGCAGGTGGACCATGTAGGCCTGCTCGTTGACCCAGGTGCCGCGCGAGTGCTGGTTGAAGCCCATCGTCCAGTAGCTCACCACCTTGCGCCCGCGCTCGGCGTAGAGGTCGGCGAGCTGGACGAGCTTGGCGCGGAACGCCTCGTGTCCCTCGTCGGGATCGCCGTGGGCGAGCTCGGCGACGAAGTCGAGGGTGTAGGGCTGGAGCGCCCGGGTGAACTCCTCGAAGGAGATCAGCCAGTGCCGGCCGGGGTCCGCGGCCGAGGCCTGGCGCACGCGGTGCTCCACGTGGGGGTCGAGCCCGGCGAGCACCGCCTCGGCGCGCGTCAGCACCACCTCGCGCTCGCGCGCCTGCGTGTCCTTCTCGGCGGCATAGGCGAACTCGTCGCCCGCGCGCAGGCCGAAGCCGATGTCGGTCGGCCCGGCCGCGAAGGCGCAGTGGCGCTCGACGAAGCCGCGGTCGACCGCGCCGCGCGCCACGATCTCGCGCGCGAGGTAGTTCCAGATCGCCAGATCGGTGCCCGGCCGGAACACGAGCTCGAGGTCGGCCATCTCCGAGGAGCGATTGTGGAAGGTGGTCAGGTTGACGATCCGGCAGCGCTCGGCGCGCGCGCGTCGGTCGAGGATGCGCGCCCAGAGCATCGGGTGCATCTCGGCCATGTTGGCGCCCCACAGCACCACCGTGTCGGTCTCCTCGATGTCGTCGTAGCAGCCGGCGGGCTCGTCGATGCCGAAGGTCTGCATGAAGGCGGCGACCGCCGAGGCCATGCAGTGGCGCGCGTTGGGATCGAGGTTGTTCGAGCGCCAGCCCGCCTTGACCAGCTTGGCGGCGCAGTAGCCCTCCTGGATCGTGTACTGGCCGGAGCCCATGACGCCGACCCCGGTCGGCCCCAGCGCCGCGTGCGCCCGGCGCCACTGGCGCTCCATCTCGTCGAAGGCGAGCTGCCAGGAGACCGGCACGAAGTCGCCGCGCTTGTCGAAGCGGCCGTCCTTCATGCGCAGCAGGGGCGTGGTCAGCCGGTCCTCGCCGTAGAGGATCTCGGCGTTGGCGTAGCCCTTGATGCACAGCAGCCCGCGGTTGACCGGGCTCGCCGCGTCGCCGCGCACCGCGACCACGCGCCCGTCGCGGGTCGCGATCTGGATGCCGCAGCCGACGCCGCAGAAACGGCAGACTCCCTTGTCCCAGCTCCAGCCGCGCTCGGGGTCGGCGACCTCGGCGAGGCTCGCGCCGGGCAGGCCGGCGACGGCGGCGGTGGCGGCCGCCACCGCGGCGCACACGAACTCGCGCCTGGACAGCGAAGGCTCGTTCACGGATCCTCCAGCACGAGGCGCGCGGCGGCGCCGTCGTCGATCAGGTGATAGACGAGGTCCGCGGAGCGCACGGCTCCGAGGCCCTGGATGCGTCGGAAGAGGCGCTCCTGCCCCGCGCGATCGTCGGTCTCGAGGACGACGACGCATCTGCCGTTGCCGGGGTCCCGCTGGTGGAGGGTCACCGCGTCGAGGGCGGCGAGGCTGGCGACGGCCTCGTCGAACCGGCCGGGATCGGCGGTGACGAGAACTCCCGCGTAGTGGCGTGTCGCGCTCATCGGCTCGTCCGCGCCCCCGGGGCCCGCGTCCGCATCCGGTCCCCGGCGGCGGCGCGCCCGGCGTCGAGCGACGCGGCGAACGGCACCGCCATGATAGTCGAGCTCGCCGCGCGCGCGGCCGCCCGGACGGGATGGGGCGGCGCCGTGCTACCTTGCCGGCGATGGCCCTCGCCGTGCTCGAGCTCTTCTGCGGCCTGGGCGGCTGGCGCTACGCGGCGGCCGGGCGCGGCCGCGTCGTCGCCGCCTGGGACGTGGACGAGGCCGCACGCGCCACCTACGAGGCGAACCACGGCGAGCGCCCGCGTGCGCGCGAGCTCGCCACCGTGCCGGTCGAGGAGATCGCCGGGCTGGGCGCCGACACCTGGGTGTTGAGCCCGCCCTGCCAGCCGTTCTGCCGGATGGGCAACCGCCACGGTCTGGCCGACCGGCGCTCGCGCGCCTTCGTCCGCCTGATGGCGGTGTTCGACGCCGCGCCGCCCGACCACCTCGTGCTCGAGAACGTCGAGGGCTTCCTCGGCTCGGACGCCCACGAACTGCTTCGCGAGCGCCTGCGCCGGCACGGCCTCGGCTGGCGCGAGGAGCGGCTCTGCCCGACCCGCTTCGGCATCCCCAACCGGCGGCCGCGCGCCTGGATCGTCGCCTCGCGGCGGCCGCTCGCCGCGCGGACGCCGCCCGCCATCGAGCCCGAGCCGCTGGCGCGCTTCCTCGACGAAACGGAGGACCGGTCGCTCGAGCTCGACCCGGCGCTGCTCGGCCGGCACCTGCCGGGCCTCGACCTCGTCGCCGCCGACGACCGGCGCAGCGCCTGCTTCATCGCCGGCTACGGCCAGCGCCTGGTCGGCAGCGGCTCGTTCCTGCGCACGGCGCGCGGCGTGCGCCGCTTCTCGCCCGCGGAGGTCGCCCGCCTGCTCGGGCTGCCCGGGAGCTTCCGCTTCCCGCCCGGGCTCTCGCTCGAGCGCCGCTACCGGCTGCTCGGCAACTCGCTCTCGATCCCGGTCGCGCGCTGGGTGCTCGACGAGCTCGGCGGCTGAACGTCCGGCCCGGCGCTCGCCGCGTCCCCCGGGGAGCGTCCGGCGCGGGGCGCTACTCCCTGGCCCCGGCTTCGAGCAGGGCCGCGACGATCTCGTCCGGTGCGCCGTTGTAGCGGGCGGTCTGGAGCGGCGTCTCGCCGTTGCTCTGGGCCGCGTTGGGGTCCGCGCCCGCCGCGAGCAGCTGGCGCACGACGGCGAGGTCGCGCGCGCGCGCCGCGGCGTGGAGCGCGGTCGAGTCGGCCTGGTCGCGCGCGTTGACGTCGGCTTCGTGCGCGAGCAGCAGGGCGACGATCTCCGGCGACGCGCCGCCCTCGATGGCGGCGATCAGGGCCGGGGTGCCGAACTCGGAGCGCGCGTCGGCGTCGGCGCCCGCCTCGAGCACCGCCCGGATCAGCTCCGGGTCGCCGTCGGAGATCGCCATCAGGAGGGGCGGGCCGAGCACCGTGGTCGCGTCGATGTCCGCGCCCGCCGCGGCCAGCAGCGGGACGAGGGCGGTCTGCCGGAACTGGACCGCGCTCATCAGCGGCGTACGCCCGTCCTGATTGGCGCGGTTCGGGTCGGCCTTCGCCTCGAGCAGCAGCGGGACGATCTCGAGGTAGCCGTCCTCGACCGCCGCGAGCAGGGCGGTCCTGCCCTCCCGGTCCGCGGCGTTCGGGTCGGCGCCCTTCGACAGCAGATACTTCGTGACCTCGAGCTTGCGCGTGTCCGTCGCGCGCCGCAGCGGCGTGTGGCCGACGCCGTCCACGAAGTCCAGCCGCGCGCCGGCCTCGACCAGGCGGCGGACGATGCCGAGCGCGTCGGTCTGCGCCGCCCAGCCGAGCGCCGAGCGGCCGTTGCAGACTGGGTTGGCGTCGGCGCCCTTGGCGAGCAGGGCGGCGACGGCCTCCTCGTCCGCGTACATCACCGCTTCGCAGAGCGGGTCCATCTCCTGGCCGGCGAGCGGCGTCGACAGCAGGGCGAGCGCGAGCAGACCGGCGCGGCAGGCGTCTCTCATGGCGGCCGTCCCGGGCGGCGCAGGGGACCGCCCGGCCTCCGGCGCGCGAGCCTATCGCCGCCGCGCCCCGCGCGGCGCGCGGTATCCTCGCCGGGATGAACGACGAACGCGTCTGCGAGCGGGTCTCCGACGCCGTCGGCGGCACGCCGCTGGTGCGCCTGCGCCGCTCGCTGCCGGGTTTCGGGGGCGAGGTCTTCGCCAAGCTCGAGTTCGTCAACCCGATGGGCAGCGTCAAGGACCGCATCGCGCGCTACATGGTCGAGCGCGCGCTCTCCGACGGCCGGCTGCGCCCCGGCGGCACCGTGATCGAGGCCTCGTCGGGCAACACCGCGATGGGCCTGGCGATGATGGCGATCGAGCACGACCTGCGCTGCGTCATGGTGGTGCGCCGGCAGACCAGCCGCGAGAAGCTCGCGGCGCTCGCCGCGCTCGGCGTCGAGCTCGTGCTGGTCGACGGCGACCTGCCGCCCGAGCACCCCGAGAGCTACAACCGCAAGGCGCGCCGGCTCGCCGCCGAGATCCCCGGCGCCTTCTTCCCCGACCAGCACAACGACCGCGCCAACAACGAGGCGCACTACGCCACCACCGGTCCCGAGCTCTGGCGCCAGATGGCGGGGCGCATCGACTGGTTCGTGGCCGGCATCGGCACCGGCGGCACCGTCTCGGGCGTGGCGCGCTACCTCAAGGAGCAGGACCCGCGCGTTCGCGTGCTGGCGGTCGACATCGAGGGCTCGGTCTTCACCGAGTACTTCCGCACCGGACGCCACGGCGCTCCGCACCGCTACCGGGTCGAGGGCCTGGGCGACGAGGAGATCATCGCCTGCCCCGAGTTCGACCGGATCGACGAGATGCTGCAGGTCTCCGACCGCGAAGCCTTCCGCGCCGCGCGCGACCTGGCGCGCCGCGAGGCGATCTTCGCCGGCGGCTCCTCGGGCGCGGCGCTCTGGGGCGTGCGCCAGCTCGTTGCCCGGCTCGACCGGCCGGCGCGCATCGCCACTCTCTTCCCGGACTCGGGCAACCGCTACCTGTCGACGATCTACGACGACGCCTGGCTCGCCGCCCAGGGACTCGCCGAGCCCGGCGGCTGAGGCCCGGGCGCGGCTCACCGCGCGGCGCGGCCCACCCCAACGGACGGCTTGACAGCGGCGGACCGGGCTCCTACCTTGACGGCGGGGAGGCGGTCTCTCCGCCTCCGGAGTCGGGTGCCATGGAGCCTTCCGGCCTCTCGCGGCGCGAGCTCCTCGATCTCGCCGTGCGCTGCGGCCTGGCGGCGGGCGGTGCCGGCCTCGCGCCGCGCCTGCTCGCGGCGCCGGGTCTGCTCGGGCTCGACGCGCCGGCCGGCCCGGCCTCGAGCGAGCTCGTCCGGCATGCGCCGGTCGCCCGCTACTGGACCTCGAGCGCGGCCGCCGACGCGCTCTGCGCCGCCTGCCACGAGCCGGGAGCGCTCGCCGCCGGCGCGCGCCACGAGCACCGCCCGGCGCGCGTCAAGTGCCTGCTGTGCGCCCACGGCTGCGTCCTCGAGCAGGGCGAGCGCGGCCGCTGTCGCGCGCGCATGAACGTCGGCGGCGAGCTGCGCAGCCTGGTCTACGGCCGGCCGATCGCCGAGCACCTCGACCCGATCGAGAAGAAGCCCTTCTTCCACTTCCTGCCCGGCGCCGAGGCGCTCTCGCTGGGCACCGCCGGCTGCCCGCTGCGCTGCCGCTTCTGCCAGAACTGGGAGATCTCCCAGGCCCGGCCCGAGGACCACGCCGGCCAGGTCCGCTCGCCCGAGCAGGTGGTCGAGCGCGCGCGGCTCCGGCGCGCGCCGGTGGTGGCCTTCACCTACAACGAGCCGACCGTCTTCACCGAGTACCTGACCGACATCGCGCGCGCGGCGCGCCGGGCCGGCCTGCGCTCGGTGCTCGTCTCCTGCGGCTTCATGACCGAGGCGCCGCTGGCCGAGATGATCGAGGTCCTCGACGCGATCAAGATCGACCTCAAGGGCTTCTCGCCGGAGTTCTACCGCGAGGTCTCGGGGGCCGAGCTCGCGCCCGTGCTGCGCTCGATCCGCCAGATCGCGCGCGCCGGCCGCCACCTCGAGATCGTCAACCTGGTGGTGCCGACCCTCAACGACTCCGAGCTCCGGCTGCGCGAGCTGGCGAAGTGGGTCGCGGGCGAGGCCGGTCCGGACGTGCCGCTCCATTTCACCCGCTTCCACCCCGACTACCAGCTGCGCAACCTGCCGCCCACCCCGGTGGCGACGCTCGAGCGCGCGCGGGAGATCGCGCTCGCCGCCGGGCTGCGCTTCGTCTACGTCGGCAACGTGCCCGGCCACCCGGCCAACCACACCTGGTGCCCGCGCTGCGGCGCGCTCTGCGTCGAGCGCAGCGGCTTCCTGACCACGGCGCTGCACCTGCGCGGCGGCGCCTGCGCGGCGTGCGGCGAGAGGCTCCCCGGAGTCTGGGCATGAAGCGCCTCGCGCTGCCGCTCGTGCCGCTCGTCGCCGCGCTGCTCGCGCTGCTGCTCGGCCTGCTCGCCGCGCGCGCCGCCGGCGTCGGGGAGCCCGCGGCGGTCCGGGCGCCGGCCTTCGCCGGCAGCTTCTACCCGGACGACCCGGCGCGCCTGCGCGCCGCGATCGAGGGCTTCCGGGCCGACGCGCGCCCGCCGCGCGGCGAGGCGCCCGTGGCGCTCGTCGCGCCGCACGCGGGCTACGTCTACTCGGGCCAGATCGCGGCCGACGCCTACCGGCAGGCGATGGGCTCCGCCTACGACGT
>Ga0316622_100001986_pt1 | contig 13863 bp, 9 predicted proteins | sample OWC_Aug_OW2_C1_D_FD_207646 | JGI IMG/M metagenome (GOLD analysis project Ga0316622, IMG submission 207646) | Wetland soil microbial communities from Old Woman Creek delta, Ohio, United States - OWC_Aug_OW2_C1_D5_C | ecosystem: Environmental > Terrestrial > Soil > Wetlands | place: USA: Ohio... | reverse complement strand
CATGGGACGAGCCCTGGCGGCGGAGCAGGCCGGCCGCCGCGTCGTGGACGACGTACAGCGGCGCGTCCGCCGCGTCCAGGAACTCGTGGCCGGCCGATCCCGGCCCGGCATCCTCTATCTGATCTGGGCCGATCCACTGATTGCCGCCGGCGCCGGCACGTACCTCGACGACCTGCTGGGGCTGGCGGGCGGCCGGAACATCGTGTGGGAGCGCACCGGCTCGTACCCGCGGATGAACTGGGAGCAAGTGGTCGCCCGCGCCCCTGACGTGATCCTGCTGGCGGACCACCGCGAGGACAGCGAGCGCCCGGCGACCGGGAGCGGCGACGTGCCGCCGGAGTGGCACACGTGGCAAGCGGTTCCGGCGATCCGGACGGGGCGCGTTCTCGCCGTACCGAGCAATACGATCCTGCGGCCCGGGCCGCGGCTCGGGGACGGCGTGGCTCGGCTGGCGCGGGCTATCCACCCGGGGGCCTTTGCCGTGCCGGAGACGAAATGAGCGCTCACGCGGCGGGCCGCCGCGCCGGTGCCTCCCCCGCTGCGGTCTTGGCGTGGCTCGCGGCGCTCCTGGCGGCGAGCCTCTTGGTGTCGGTGATGGTCGGCAGCGTCTCGCTGACGCCGCGGGAAGCGCTCCGTGGCCTCTTCGAGGGCGGATCCCAAGACACGGCGGCGACGATCGTGCGGAAGATCCGTCTTCCCCGGACGCTCCTGGCGGGGATCGTGGGGGCCTGCCTGTCGTTGGCCGGTCTGGGTTTTCAGGCGATCTCGCGGAATCCCCTGGCGGACCCGTCGGTGCTGGGCGTGAGCAGCGGCGCGTCGTTCGGGCTCATGGTGGCTGTCCTCTTGGGGATCGCCGGGCCGACGAGCAGCCCCATACTCCCCACGCTGTTCGCGTTCGCAGGGGCGCTGCTGGCGGCAGTCCTGGTCTATGCCATCGCCCAAGTGGACGGCCGATTGCCCATGACGACGCTTCTCCTGTCCGGCGTCATCATCGGCCTGTTTTTCACGTCCTGCGTCATGCTGGCCACCGTGGTCCTGGCGGCGGCGGAGTTGCAGGGGGTCGTCTTCTGGCTGATGGGCAACCTCGCGCCGGCCAAGACGGGGACGCTGGCGGTGCTGGGCGTCGTCCTGGTCGCGGGCGTCGCGGTCTTGGCCCGTCAAGCTCCCCGGCTGAATCTCCTGGCGCTGGGAGAGGAGCAGGCGCTGCAGCTCGGCGTGGAGGCGGAGCGGGTGAAGCGGGCCGTCTTCGTGGCGGCATCGCTCGTGACCGGCGCGGCCATCTCCGCGGCCGGGTCTATCGGATTCGTCGGGCTGATCGTCCCGCACGCCGCGCGGCTGCTCCTGGGGCCGGACAATCGCGCCCTCGTTCCCACGAGCGTCGTGTTGGGGGCCGCCTTCCTGATCCTGGCCGATCTCGGGGCCCGGACGATCGCGGCACCCATGGAGCTTCCGGTGGGGGTGATCACCTCCTTCTGCGGCGCGCCGCTGTTCGTCTACCTCCTGAGGCGTCGGCGGGGGACGGAGGCATGGTGACCGCCATCGAGGTCCGGGAGGTCACGTTCCGGTATCCGTCCGGCAAGGGGCTGGTCGGGGCGTCGTTCAACGCCGCGCCCGGCGAGCGGCTGGGCATCGTCGGGCCCAACACCGCGGGGAAAAGCACGCTCCTCCGGTTGCTCAGCAAGGTCCTGGCCCCGCAACGCGGCGCGGTCCTGATCCACGGCCGGGACATCTCCAGGGTCGGGCGCCTGGCGCTGGCGCGCGAAGTGGCCGTCGTGCCGCAGGATTTCCAGGTCGCCTTTCCCTTCAGCGTGAACGACGTCGTCCTCATGGGCCGCTATCCTCACGCGACCGGCGGCGCCTGGGGCGCTCGCGACCGCGCGGTGGCGCGGGAAGCCATGCAGACGGTCGGCGTCGCGGACCTTGCAAACCGGCGCGTGGACGAGCTCTCGGGCGGGGAGCGCCAGCTCGTCTCGCTGGCGCGAGCCTTGGCCCAGGAGCCGTCGGTGCTGCTCCTGGACGAGCCGACCGCCCACCTGGACCTCCGCCACCAGCGCGACGTGGTGGAGACGGTCTTTTCCTCGGGGTCGGACCGCATGCGAACCACAGTGTTGGTCTCTCACGACCTGAACCTCGCAGCCGAGCACTGCGACCGCCTGCTGCTGCTGGCAGGCGGAACGGTGCAGGCTTTTGGCGCACCGAAGGAGGTGATCACCCCGCAGCAACTGGAGCAGGCGTACGGCTGCCCCGTGGAAGTCGACCTGGATCCGGTGTCGCACCGACCCAGAGTCCGGAGCAGTCTGGCGCGCGCAGGCGCAGTTCATCTGGAGATGGACAGCCCTCGGATGTAAGGGAAGCTGGTCACCCCCGCACGGGTCGGGGGAATCCAGCACGGTCCCGCCACTGTGAGTGGGGAGCGACTCCGCAGCAAGCCACTGTCTCGGGGAGGCGGCAACTGGGCAATTTGGCGACTGGGCAACTCGGGAAGACATGCTCGGAACTTCCCAATTGCCAAATCGCCAAATCGCCAAATCGCCGTGCTCGGGATGGGAAGGCGCGGGGAAGCCAGGATCCACAAGTCAGGAGACCTATCCGGGGGCGTTGCGCTCCACCACTTCGCGGAAAGGAGTGTGGCTCCCCATGGCCCGACGAATCGGCAACAGCCTCGTAATTCTCGGTATCCTGGTCGCGCTAAGCCCAGCGGTCTTTTCTACCCCGGATGCGCTGGCGGCAACGGAGCGGGAGCAGGAATTGGTTGGGGAGGAGTTGGTGCTCACCGCGACCCGCTTAGCGGACACGATCCAAGAGCTGCGACGCGTGCCGGGTCAGGTCTACGTCGTTACCGCCCAGGACATCCAGCAGCAGAACGCACGCACCGTACAGGAAGCGTTACGCCAGGTTCCCTCGATTGTGAGCTACAACTCCGTGGGGAATACGTTTCAGCCCACGATCGATCTGCGGGGCTTCAACGCGCAGCCGGCCTCGGGCGTTTCCGTGTTCGTGGACGGCGTCCGCATCAACGATCCGGACTCCAACGCGGTAAACCTCGATCTCGTTCCGATCCAGGACGTCGAACGAATTGAGGTCCTTCCCGGCGCGACGGCGGTGTTCGGGGCGAACGCGCTGGGGGGAGTGATCAACATCATCACCAAGCGCGGAGGACAATCTCCACAGACCACGCTCGAGGCGGTTTGGGGAAGCGACAACCACTATCGTCTCCGAGGGACCACCAGCGGTCCGATCCGGGACTTCGACTACTATGTGAGCACGACGTGGGATCGTGAGAGCGGCTATCGCGATGACTCCGACGGGCGGGTCAATAGCCTTACGGGCAAGGTCGGTTATCGCCCGCTCGAGACCACGGACCTCAGCCTGACCTATGCCTATGTCAACGATCGACTGGAGCAGGCGGGGACACTGGGTCTTGCAGATCTGGACCGGAGTCGGAAGGCCAACATCAGCCCGATAGATTTCAGCGCCACGGAACAATCCGGCATCACGTTCCAGGGGCGCCAAGCACTTCCCGCGGGATTCTCGGTGGCGGGGACGGGATTCTACCGGCAGATCTCGCGGGATCTCCAGACGGTGGGTCTGACCACGACGGGCCGCGCGCTCACGGACACCGATACGACCGGCGGAATCGTGCAGGTCTCCCATGACCTCAGATTGTCGGCGGTGCGGAACAGCTTTGCCTTCGGAGGCGAGATCCGACACAGTGGAATCGCCACAGGATCGACCTCGACCTTCGGTCCGAGCCAGCGCGAGATCGACGAGGAGGCGTACGGCCTATTCGCTCAGGAGACACTCGATATCCTTTCAAACCTCACCGTGACCGGCGCCGTCCGCTATGACCTGACCAGGTATGGGTTCGAGGACGTCATTACTCCCGCCAACAACGGGGGCAAGCGCTTCAGCCGGGTGACACCCCGCGCAGGCATTACCTACACGCCGTGGAACCTGGTCACCGTCTACGGCAATTACGGGGAGGGATTTCGTGTTCCGACCACGGACGAGTTGTTCGCATTCGCGGGGCTCGGGTCCAACCCGAATCTCACACCGGTCAAGAGCAGGACCTACGAGGTCGGCGCCCGCCTGCGGCCGCTGGCCTGGCTCGAAATGACCGGCGCGTACTTTCTTACCGATGTCCGCGACGACATCCTCTTCCTCCCCGATCCGACGGGAGTGACTTTCGGGCAAAACCAGAATGCGCCGGAGAGTCGCCGCCAAGGTGTTGAAATCGGCCTCAGGCTTCGCCCGCATGAGCGCGTGGACCTGCAGCTGAACTATAGTTACACCGATGCCCGCTATCGAAGCGAGACGGTACTCTTCGGGACAACCATTCATCCGGGCGACCGGGTCGCCCTGGTTCCCCTGCATCGCGCCTACGGACGTCTGGCATATCGCCCTCTGGATGGCCTGGAACTGAGCATGGATGGACAGTATGTGGGGAAGCAGGTGCTCCTGAACAACGAGACGAATGCGACGTCGTTCCGAATCCAGGACTCGTTCGTGTTGAACGCACAGGCGTCCTATACCTGGAAGAACGCCACGCTGTTCGTTCAGGGCACGAATCTGACGGATGCCAATTACGAGACGTACGGAGTCTATGCGTTCGATTCACGGACCTTTAGCAACAACGTCTTCCTCATGCCGGCGCCGGGGATCAGTGTTCTGGTGGGCCTGCGTCTCAAGTTTGAGGGCTATTATTGAAGACGCGGGCAGCTTTCGGCTAGAGGGGCTGGCGGCGGACAACTGATCGCCGCCAGCTACGACGACTACTGGAGTATCATGCGGGCGGAGCGGCGGAGGACCCACGACGCTGAAAATCGGTGGCCGAGGTGTGTCATCGGCTCCGCCGTAGCGCACCTCGGCCTTCTCGGCGCCTGCCTGCTGCTCCAGCCGGTTTCCGAGAATGCGCGTCCGATCCTCCGCGTGAGACTCGTGCAGGGGGCGAGTGCGCCCGCGTCGGCCCCCATCGCGACCGATGTCGTGCACACACCCGCCCCGACGAAGGTCCCGTTGCTGCCGCGGTCCAGGTCGCGCCGGGCCTCTCCGCAATCCATCCCGCCGATGTCGGAGCCGACTGCGGCGCCGACACCCCGCGTCGAGTCGCCGCCCGCATCGCGACCCGTGCCGGCGGTCGTCCAGGATCCACCCGCGGCCGACACTCCGTCGTCCCCAACGCCGGCAGTGGCGATGCCGCCTGCGCCGCCCGCTCCGTCGATCGCGCAACTCCCAGAATCGCCGCCCGGGCCGCCCGGAGACAACCGGTCTGTGGACGTGCCCGGTCCGTCGGCACCTGGGAACGACGGACGGGCGCCCCAAATCGGCGGAGGCCACGGGTCTTCTACACCGACGCAAACCTCCGAGGCCGAGTCGCGGGGGGCGTACGTGCTCTCGGGACAAGGCAATGGGTCGGGTGCTGGGAACGGATCGGGAGCAGGGCCGGGTATGGGTCCTGGTCGAGGATCCGGTGCGGGTCGGGGTGGATGGGATGGTGGGGGCAACGGTTCGGCGGGCGGCCACGCCACGCCGACGAGAAGCGGCGACGGCGCCGGGTCCGCTGCGCGAGGCGGCGAACAGTTGTTACGAACCATCGGGAGTCAGATCGCGCGGGTGTGGACCTACCCCGATGCTGCGCGGCGAGATGGGTTGGAGGGAACGGTCTGGTTGCGCTTTCGCATCGCAGCCGACGGCTCGGTCGAGAGCGTGGAGGTCGACCGGTCTTCAGGGCACGCGCTCTTGGACGATGCCGCGATGAAGGCCGTGCGGCGAGCCGGTCCGTACCCCCCCTATGGCGGCTCGATCCGTTACCCCTTCACCTATCGGCTCGACCGGTGAAGCGGCGGTTGGTGCCGACCGCAACGGAGCCGTGTGACATCGCCGCGAAAACGCCTTGTTGGTCAGGAACACGGTTCAGACCGATGCGACGTTTCAACGAGACGAAGAGCGGCACGGCGCCGGACACGGCATCCCCCTCGCTCAGTTCCGCGTCTTTCGGCGCCGAGATGCTCGCCAATCGCCTGCGGAAGAACCTGCGCCATCTCGGCAAGTGGGCGCGACGGGAGGGGGTGACGTGCTACCGGGTATATGACGCGGACCTGCCCGAGTATGCCCTGGCCGTGGACCTATACGAGGAATGGGTCCACGTGCAGGAGTACGCCGCGCCGGCGACGGTAGATCCCGCGCGGGCCCAGGCGCGACTCGCGGATGCGATGGCGGTCATCCCCGACGCGCTCGGGATTCCGGCGGATCGCGTCGTGCTCAAGATCCGGCGCCGTCAGAAGGGCCTCGCCCAGTACGAGCGGCAGGCACTCACCGGTCAGTTTCGCGAGGTGCACGAGGGCGACCTGCGGTTCCTGGTGAACCTGACCGACTACCTGGATACGGGCCTGTTCCTGGATCATCGGCCGACGCGCGCGCTGATGCGGGGTCTGGTTACAGGCGGCCGGTTCCTCAACCTGTTCGCGTACACGGGGACCGCCAGCGTCTATGCCGCGGCGGGAGGGGCCGCCTCGACGACGACCATCGACATGTCGTCGGTCTACCTCGACTGGGCCCGCCGTAACATGGCGCTGAACGGATTCGCCGAGGGGCACACACATCGCTTCGTCCGGGCGGACTGTCTAGCGTGGCTGGCGTCTCCCCACCCCGAGCGGTACCATGCGATCTTTGTGGATCCACCGACCTTCTCGAACTCCAAGCGCATGGGAGAGGCCACGTTCGATGTGCAGCGCGATCATGTCGGACTTTTGCAAAGCGTCGTGCGGCTGTTGGCGCGCGGCGGGCTGATCCTGTTCTCGAACAATTTCCGCCACTTCAAGATGCACCGCGGTGCGCTCCCCGAGCTGGCCGTCGAGGACATCACGCGCAGCACCATCCCGCCGGATTTCCAGCGGAACCCCAAGATCCACAACTGCTGGAAGATCACCCGCCGCTAGCAGGCTGCTGAAAAACGCCGATCTGTCCCGTTGACGCGCTTGGGCGCTTGCTGCGGCGTACCAGGAGTACGCCTGGACCCAGCTGCGCTGGATACCCCGCCCCGGGTACCCATCCGACCAGGATGGGTGACGCCGCCTTGCATCTGGGCCTTTTTGAGCAGCCTGGGGGAAAACGGATTCTTCAGCAACCTGCGAAGCGAGGATGTGGCGAACACCACCCAACGGGCGGGCAGCGGCAGAGGCGCAGGGGTGCCCGGGAGTAGGGGGCAACGGGAGAGCGTGGGATCGGGAGAGACACGAAGCGTCAGGAAGCGGCGGTGGCCGCAGGTAAGGGGTCGAACAGGGCCCGGGCGGCGCGGACGGTGTTGCAGTGCGCCTCGACGGTATCGTCGAGGTTTCTCCCGTACCCTCCTCCCATCGTGATGACCACGGGAATCCCCGCCTCTCGACAGGCCCCCAAGACCATCTCGTCGCGGCGGCGAAGGCCGGCGTGGGTGAGCCGGAGGCGACCCATACGGTCGCCCGCGTGCGGGTCGGCGCCGGCGATGTAAAACGCCAGTCCAGGCCGGAACTCGGCCAGGATCCGGGAGACAGCAGGCTCCAGGGCGCTCAGGTACTCGTCGTCTCCGGTGCCGTCGGGGAGATCGATATCCAGCGTGCCGGGAACCTTGTGCAGAGGGTAGTTGTTGGCCCCATGGATGGAAAACGTGAAGACATCCGGTTCCTCGGCAAAGATGGCGGCGGTGCCGTTCCCCTGGTGGACGTCACAGTCGATGATCGCCATACGCTGCATCCAGTGGTCGTGCTGGAGAACCCGGATGGCGACGGCAATGTCGTTCAGGACGCAATATCCCTCGCCGCGATCCGAAAATGCGTGATGCGTCCCGCCCGCCAGGTTGACTGCCACGGCTTCTCGGATGGCGATCCGGGCCGCCGTGAGCGTGCCCTGAACGGATGCCCGCGAGCGCCGCACCAAGGGCTCCGACCACGGAAGCCCCAGACGGCGAATGATACCCGCGGAGAGTGTTCCCGCGCTGAGCCGCCCCCAGTATTCCCCGGTGTGGACGCGGCAGATGTCCCTGGGGTCCGCGAGGGTTGGCTCCAGCAGATCCTCCGGACGCAGCGTCTTTTCGGCGAGGAGCCGCTCGCGAATCAGGCGATACTTGGCGATGGGAAAACTGTGATTCGGCGGCAGCTCGATGGTGTGGCGATCGGAATAGAGAGCGTGCATCCTGCCGATCCAAGGCCGTTCGACAGTTCGAAAGTTCGGCTGTTCGGCGGCACCGGGCACGGCCGAACCGTCGAACTGCCGTACCGCTGAACTCGGGACGTCAGTCGACAAACTCCGGCTCGATCAGCGACGGAAGAATCCCCGCAGCGTGGCCGCGGTGGAGGAGCCGCCGCACCGCTTCTCGGCCGCGCTCGCCGTAATCCAGTGTCCACTGGTTGACGTACATTGCGACGAACCGATCGGCGAGCGGGACGTCGAGGTCGCGGCCGTACCGCATGGCGTGGGCCAAGGCGTCCGGCCGGTGCGCGAGCCCATACTGGATGCTCTCGCACAACACGCGGGAGACGCGCCGCATCAAGTCGGGGCCGAGGTCCTTCCGGATCGCATTCCCGCCCAGCGGGAGAGGCAGGCCCGTCTCGGCGGTCCACCACTCACCGAGGTCGATGATCTTGTGGAGCCCAAGGCTTCGGTACGTCACCTGTCCTTCATGGATGATCAGCCCGGCGTCCACCCGGCCCGCCAGCACGGCATCCGGAATCCGGTCGAAGGGGACCACCGCCTGTTCGAGGCCGGGCTGCCAGAGGCCCAGTGCCAGCACGGCCGTTGTGAGTTTTCCGGGGACGGCGATCCGCTGGCCGCGGAGCGCGTCGGGCGCCATCGGCCGGCGTGCGACGATCATCGGACCGTAGCCGTCGCCCATACTGGCGCCGTGGGGGAGGAGCGCGTAGCGGTCCGCGAGGTAGGCATAGGCGTGAAACGAGACGGCGGTGACCTCGTACGTGCCGCGAGAGGCGCGCTCGTTCAGCGTCTGGATGTCCTCCAGGACGTGGACGAATTCCAGGTCGGGGTCGCCGACCTTCCCCGTCGCCAGGGCGTAGAACATGAACGCGTCATCCGCGTCCGGACTATGAGCCAGCGTGATTCGCTGCGGCATGTCGTCCTCACAAGGCTTCGATTCGGTGCGACAGGGGGCGCCCAGACGACCCTTCCCCCGGCATTCCCATCGCTCGAGCCGCAGGGCGGGATGCGACGCGCGCTGCAGCGGGGTCAAGATACGAGGGCGGGCACTTCGTGTCAAGGCGGATTCCGGCGAAGGGCTGCAGTGACGTCGAGTGGCCGCGGTCGGCACCGGCGCTGCGCGGCTCGATGCGATCCGCCGGGAAGGCCAGACATACGGTAGTCCGGCGGACGCGGGCCCGTCGCCGCGAAACCGCACAACGGCGCGAAAGTCTTGACACCCGGCGAAGCAGAACGATACCATGTCGCGCCGTTCGGCCCCGAACGAGTGGCGGGGCTGCGTTGCGGCAGGTCGCGCCGTGTGCACGATAAACTCACGCCATGGAGTGTTCAGTGGAGATCGATGACAGGAAGTGCGTTGCCTGTGCCAACTGCGTCCCCGTCTGTCCGATGGGGGCCATCTATATCGATCCGGTCGTCAATCGGGCCACGGTGAATCTCGACGAGTGCGTCGAGTGTTTCACGTGCTACCGCGGGATGAGCAAGGAGCACATGAACCCGACACTCGTCCGCGCGGTGCGCCGCGTCGCCAAGTGGCTGCGGTTCCGGTTCGACCCGGAGCCGGACGTGTGCCCGACCGACGCCCTGACCCCGCAAGAGCTGACGTGGCCCCGCACCGTCCGGCGGGCCTTCAGCGATCCGCTCGTGCCGCACGAGTCGACCGGCATTCACGGGCGTGGCACCGAGGAAGTCAAGACGAACGACGTGACGAATCGGGTCAAGGAGGGAGAGGCGGGATTCACCATCGAGTTCGGCCGGCCCGGCGTGGGGGTGCGCTTCGGCGACGTGCAGACGATGACCACGGCGCTGGCCCCGCTGCCGGTGGAGTTCGAGGACAAGAATCCGGTCACGTCGCTGATGACCGACCGCGTCACCGGGGCCCTGCAGTCGGATATCCTGAACGAGAAGGTGATGTCCGCGATCCTGGAGCTGAAGACTCGCCTGGAGCACGTGCCGGCAGTGCTGGAACGGGTGGAGGCGGTGGCGCAGCAGTTGGACACCATCGTGAGCATCGGCGTGTCCACGCGCTGCGACGCGAAGGGAGACGATCAAGTCGCGCGCATCCTGGAGCGCGAGGGATACGAGTTCTTCCGGGGCAAGACGAACCTGGGGCTGGGCCGACGGCCCGAGCCCGCCGCTGTCTGAGACCGACCCGCCAGCCGCCTGGCTGTCGGCGCCATAGGGACATCCCGAGAGGAGAACGCCGCCGTGACGAATACCTTGCATCGCTTCGGAGCACCCGAGACCCAGCGGGACGATTACATCATATTCGCCATGCCCGCCAAGGGCATCAACGAAGCGGGAGCCATCGGAAAGCTCCAGACGTTTCTGCGATTGGCACTGAAGCACGGACCCGTCAACGTCGGCCAGGGGAGTCGGGGGGGCATGTACCGGCCGTCGTCGAATCTCACACCCTTGGCTCACTGGTCGCGCCCCGAGGGGGCCGACGCGGAGACTGTCCTTAAGGCGATGGACGAGCCCTCGGTGGTGGCGGCGGTCTTCGACGACGTCGCCAAGGTCGAAGCGCTCCTGAAGGATGTGAAGGAGGCGGATCTCGGGCTGTCCGTCAACATCAGCGGCCTGGCCGATGAAGCGAACGCCTGCTGCAAGCGCGCCGGGATCACGCGACACAGCATCGAATACTCCCTGGGGTTCCACGGGGACCTGAATCAACTCCCGGACCGGCACGTCCTGGAGCTGTCCACCATGTGCGGGCACGGCATGCTGTCCCACAACTTCGCCCGCAAGATGATCGACATGGTGCGCGAGAACCGCCGCACGCCGCAGCAGGCTGCGGCCACCATGGCGCGCTTCTGCACGTGCGGGATCTTCAACCTTGCCCGCGCGATCCGCGTCCTGGAACAAGCCCGCAAGGGCGAGTGACGACGGAGATCCGCCTCCCGGGCGGCGAGAACGACGCGCCCCAGCCGGTCGCGTTCCTGCGGGACGTCTTCGCCGCCGGGGGCGCGGGCCGCGTCGACCGGCGGCCTCGGCGTCAAGCCGTTCCCCAGAGAGATTGCGGGGCAGTCATCGCCGGCGCCCAGCATGTCGAATGTCCGGCTGTGACGTACTATGATCTTGCAGCCTCCGCGCGTTGCTGGTATAGGTGACATACCAAGAGTACACACCGTCATAGCGTGAGCAAGGCTTCTCGCCCGACCGGAGGGAGGAGACCTTCGCACAAACAGAGCCGATTCTCGCAAGGGAATCGGCTCGTGTCGTTTCGTGGCACTGCGCGAAGGCGACTCGCATGGAAGCGTCCTCGACAATCCGCGCCGCATTCTTCGAGGCCATGTTCAAGGCATCGCCGCTGGCCATCGTGGTTCTCGACCGCGACGGGAGGGTCGCATCATGGAACCCCGCTGCCCAGCGCATCTTCGGATGGAGCGAATCCGAGGTGCTGGGGCAGCGGCCACCCTTCGTGCCCGACGATAAGCAAGGGGAGTTTCTGGCGGTACGCGAGCGGGAATTGACGGGCGAATTCCTCGACGGTGTCGAACTCTGCCGCCGGCGAAAGGACGGAACGCCGATCGATGTCCGGCTCTGGACGGCCCCGTTGCGGGATGCGAGTGGGCGCGTGGCCGACGTCTTGGGCATGCTGGAAGACGTTACCGACCGTCAACGCGCGGAGGCTGCACGCCGAGAGAGCCATGCGCAGCGGGACGCCGTGTTGCAGAATGTTCCGGCCGTGCTCTACCGCGCGCAAGCCTCCGGCCCCTCTGCGGGGATGTGGGTCAGCGAGAACGTCGAACGCCTCACCGGCTTTCCGGCGGCGCGGTTCACCGCAGAACCGTCGTTCTGGGCCTCCAGACTGCACCCGGAGGATCGGGAGGAAGTCTTCCATGCGATGCCGGAGGGTGAGGAAAGCGCCTTTCTCACATGGCAGTATCGCTGGCAATGTGCTGACGGTACCTACCGATGGTTTCTCGACCAGGCGCATCTCCGCACGGGTCATGGCGAGAGCCCGCCGGAATACGTCGGGACGTGGCTCGACATCACGGAGCGGAAGCAAGCGGAGATTGTGGTCCACGTCCAACGAGATCTGGCTCTCGCCCTGGCGTCGACGAGCACCCTCGAGGAGGGGCTGCGGTGCTGCCTGGACACGGCGTGTAAGATCGCACTCTTGGACGCCGGCGGATTCTATTTGGTGGACGAGCAGACTGGCGCGCTAGACTTGTGCATGCACCGCGGGCTCTCCCCTGCCTTCGTCCGAAGCGTCGCATCCTTCGGACCGGAATCGAAGAATGCGCAGCTTGTCATGGCAGGCAAGCCGGTGTACGCCCCGTATCGCGATCTCGGGCTGCCCCTGACCGAGGCGGAGCGACAGGAGGCGCTGCGTTTCCTCGCCGTCATTCCCGTGCTGCACGAGCGACGCGTCATCGGGTGCATGAACGTCGCCTCCCACGTCGTCGATAATATCTCGGCCACGGCGCGCGCTGCCCTGGAAGGGACCGGCGCGCAGATCGGCCAGGCCATCGCCCAACTCAAGACTGAGGAGGCCTTGCGAGAGAGCGATGAGCGATTTCGACGGCTGGCCGCCAATACGGATACCGGGTTGGTGGTCACTGATGACGCGGGGGTTGTGCTCGACGCGAATGAACCGTATATGCGATTGGCCGGTCATGCGAGGATGGAAGAGATCCTTGGCCACTCGATCATTGAATGGACGGCCCCCGAAGAGCGGGAACACAGTGCCGCGGCCGTGGCCCGCTGCGTCAGGCAGGGGCAGATTCAAGATTTCGAGACCGTCTATCGCCACAAGGACGGCAGGCAGGTCCACGTCCTCATCAACGCCATCGCGGAACAACATGTCGGGGCGATACGGCTCGTGTCATATTGCCGCGATATCACCGACCGTAAGGAGGCCGAGGCGGCACTCGCCCTCCGGACGACCCAGCTCGACGCGATCCGCGCCGTGACCATGGAACTCACGCAGACCCTGGAGTTGGCCCCACTGCTCGACCTCATCCATAGGCGGGCGGTGGAGCTGGTCGGGGTCCGCTCTGGGGTGTTGTACCTCTGGGACGAGGCGGCGCAGGTGCTGGAATCCAACGTTCGGTACGGCTACTCCCTCGACCTCCCGGCCGTGCGGCTCCGCATGGGGGAGGGGGTGGCCGGGGCGGTCGCGGAGCGGCGGGACGGGCTCCTCGTCAACGACTTCCGCACCTCCCCGCATCTGACGCCGTGGTCTGTGGACCACACGAGCCACACCGCGGTTCTTGCGGAACCGCTGCTGTACCAGGGCCGGCTGCTCGGCGTCATCTCCCTCAGCAACATCCAGATGCCGGAGCGGGTGTTCACCCGCGCAGATCAAGACCTCCTGCGGCTCTTTGCGGCCCAGGCGGCGATTGCGATCCACAATGCGGAGCTGTTTCAGGCTGCAGAGCGAGAGCGGCGAGCGATCGAGATCGTGGCCGGCCTCGCGCAAGGCATCAACGCCTCCCTGGATCTGGATACGATCCTGCAGCGAGTCGCCGACGGGGCACGAGAGCTGACCGGGGCCGATCTGGCCCACCTTGCGCTGTGGGACGCGGACGCGGAGGGCATGGTCTTTCGCTATGGCGCGGGGGCCCGGTACGAACAGTACACGCACCACCGCATCGAACCTGGCAAGGGCGTCGGCGGGAAGGTGCTGGCCACCGGGGAACCGTTCCGGACCGCCACTTATGCCGAGGA
>Ga0316622_100001985_pt1 | contig 13865 bp, 11 predicted proteins | sample OWC_Aug_OW2_C1_D_FD_207646 | JGI IMG/M metagenome (GOLD analysis project Ga0316622, IMG submission 207646) | Wetland soil microbial communities from Old Woman Creek delta, Ohio, United States - OWC_Aug_OW2_C1_D5_C | ecosystem: Environmental > Terrestrial > Soil > Wetlands | place: USA: Ohio... | reverse complement strand
GGTTTCGAGCGGCATGCGCACGTTCGCGCTCGAGCGCACGCTGCCGCCCTGGGCCGCCACGCTGGCCGGGCCGCTGCTGCGCCGGCGGCTGCCGAAGAGCTTCCAGCGCACCACCTGGGAAGTGCTCTCGGAACTCACCGACGACCCGGAACTCATCGCCGTGCTCACGGGCCAGTGGGGCGACCTGGGGCTGCCGCCGAAGCGTTCGTCGTTCGTCGTGCAGGCGCTGGTCGCCAGGCACTACCTGCACGGCGGCTTTTATCCCATCGGCGGCGCCTCGCGCATTGCGGACACGATCATCCCGCGGATCCGCGCCACGGGTGGCGAAGTCTTCACCTACGCGAGCGTCCAGGAAATCCTGTTGCGCGACGGCCGCGCCTGCGGCGTGCGCATGGCCGATGGCAGCGAGATCGAGTCCCGCCGCGTCATCTCCGGCGCCGGCGTCATGAACACGTTCGCGCGCCTGCTGCCCGCAGGCGTCGCGCAGAAGCACGGCTACGAGAAGATGCTCGCGACCGTGAAGCCGAGCATCGGTCACCTGGGCGTCTACATCGGCCTCAAGGGCACCGCGGCGGAGCTCGGCCTGCCGAAAACCAATTTCTGGATCTATCCCGGCGGCAACGATTACGACGGCGCGCTCGACCGCTTCATGGCGGACCCGCGCGGCCCCTTGCCTGTCGTCTACATTTCGTTCCCGTCGGCCAAGGATCCGGACTTCGAGCGCCGCCACCCGGGCCGCTCGACCATCGAGATCGTGGCGCCCGTGCCGTACGAGATCTTCGAGCCGTGGGCCGCCACGACGTGGGGCAAGCGCGGCGACGACTACGAGGCGCTCAAGCAGTCATACGGCGAAAAGCTGCTCGAACACCTCTACGACAAGATGCCGCAGCTGCGCGGCCGCATCGACTACTGGGAAGTGTCAACGCCGTTGTCGATGCAGTATTTCTGCGGTTACGGGCGCGGCGAGCTGTACGGGCTCGACCACGATCCCGCGCGCATGAGCCAGGACTGGCTGCGGCCGCGCACGCGCATCCCCGGGCTTTACCTGACCGGGCAGGACATCATGTCGTGCGGCGTGGCCGGCGCGATGATGGGCGGCGTGGCGTCGGCCGTGTCGATCGCCGGCGTGCGGAAGCTGGGGCCAGTGATGAAGGGAATCTTTGGCTAGGCACGAGCGCCGGCGCGGCCATCCGCCGCCGGGCACGCGCCATCAGACGAGCACTCCCTTCTTGTCCATCGCGCGGGCATACAGGAACAGCCCGAGCGCGACCAGGAAGATCACGGCGGTAAAGACGTTGGAGCCGACGTCGCCGAAGATCTCCATGCCGTTCGACAGCACGTAGTTGTGGAACGTGGTGATGACCATCGCCACGAACGACACGAGGAAGACCGGCACCGCAAGGCGTTTGCGCAACAGCAGCAGCACCGAGCCGAGCACGCCGCCCCAGACCGCGAGGGCCCAGAATGCGACCACCCACGCCGGGAAGCCGTAGAAGTATTCGAGCTGCTCCGGGCTGTATGCGCTCATGTACGTGGCATTCTTCGTCTGCGTCATGGCGTAGTCGAATGCGCCGATGGCGTTCCACAAGACCGCGAGGACACCGACCACCCACAGGTGCCGCGGCGTGCGGACGGTGCCGATTGCATAGGAATGGTTCATGGCTCTTTCCTCCAACTCGCGTGGTTCTATTTCTCTATGGCCACGACGGTCAGGCCAGGTCCATCATAAACACGGCGCCGCACGGAGTTCGACATGAATCGCGATGAAGCCCCTCCTCCCAGTGACCTGCAAGGCTCCAGCGACGAGTTGCCCGAGTGGCTCCGGGGCGACCCGATCGCGGAGCACCTTCGCTCCCTGGGCCAGCCCGTCACGAAGGCCGCGTGGCTCGAGGGCGCCTACGGATTGAGCAACGAGATCGTCCTCGAGCACGACAAGGAAACCCGTGAGTGGGTGCGGCGCCACTTTCCGAAGGACCCGCACGAGCCGGTGAGGTAGGCAGGGAATCCCTGCTTGGCGTGACCCCGCACCCGGGTGTTGAATGGGCGGAGCACGTTTCCGACCCGAAAAGAACCAACCCCGGGGAGTCCGCCATGTCGCGCATCGACCATGTCACCACATACGGTTCCGGCGTCCTGGGCGGCCAGATCGCCTGGCACAGCGCCTTCCGCGGCAAAACCGTCGTGGCATACGACGTCACGGAAGCAGCGCTCGCGACGTGCCGCGCCGCTCACGACCAGTATGCGGCGATCTATCGCAAGGACATCGGCGCCGGCGATGAGGCGATTGCCGCAACTCGTGCACGGCTGACCTACACGACCGACCTTGCGGCGGCCGTGAGTCGCGCGGACCTCGTCATCGAGTCGGTGCCGGAGGTCCCGGAGGTCAAGACCAGCGCCTACCGCACGCTTGCCCCGCTGCTGCGCGAGCACACGCTGGTCGCAACCAATTCGTCGACGCTGCTCGCCAGTGATTTCGCGGCTGCGACGGGTCGCCCCGAGAAGTTCTGCGCGCTGCACTTCGCGAACCTGATCTGGCTGATGAACATCGCCGAGATCATGGCGCACCCGGCCACCTCCGACGATACGCTCACGCAGGTCACGGAGTTCGCCATCGAGATCGGCATGCTGCCGATCCCGGTCCGCAAGGAGCAGAACGGATACGTCCTCAACACCTGGTTCGTGGCGCTCCTGAACGCGGCGCAGACGCTGGTGACGAACGGCATCTCCACCCCGGAGGACGTCGACCGCACCTTCATGAAGTGCAACCCGGGTGCACCGATGGGCCCGCTGGGAATGATCGACATGGTCGGCATGGTGACGGCGTACAACGTCGAGTCGTACTGGGGACATCGCAACAACGACCCGCAGATGGTCCGCAACGCCGAATACATCAAGACGCACTTCATCGACCGCGGCAACCTCGGGATGCCCACCGGCGAGGGCTACTATCGCTACCCGAACCCGGCGTACCAGCAGCCCGGTTTCCTGGCCGTGCCGGACAAATCGCGCGTAGCGGAAATCGTGGCGCTCGCACGGCCCGCGCGCTGACCCTGGCGGGCATTGTGCCGTCGCATCAACGTTAGCGGGCGTTCGGTGCGTATGATGACTCGAGAGCGGCGCGCTGCTGCGCAACATCGCGTTCGATTTCCGCAAACGTGGATTGGAACTGCGGGCTTGACCGGATCGAATCGAGGTAGGGATCGAAATCGCGGAAATAGCGCCATGACCACCGCCATTTGACCCGACCTGCCTCCCCGAGTGCAGCAAGCGCCTTGTCCTCGTCACCGCGCAAGGCGTGGATCTGGACGTCCGCGATCGCAAAGCCATAAGCACCCAGTCGCGGCATTCCCTCAATGGCGCGCTCGGCGCCATCGAGAAGGACTCTCGCCTTTCCGGTCTCGCCTCGCACCTGCATCAGCTGCGCCAGGTCGATTGCAGCCTGATAGTTGCCGCGATCGACCTGCGGGTCCGCCCGGTTCAGCAACTCCGGATATGCGTTTCGGTACCGGGCGAGCGCCGCGTCGTGTCGACCGGCCTTGAGATCGGCATCGCGAAGGATGGCTAGCGAGTTTGCATCGCGTGGATGAGTCTCCAGCGCGCGCCGTGCATGCTTGGCCGCGCCGGCCTCGTCGCCCATCGTCCTGCGATACAAAGCCAGCGAGGATTGGAAAAAGCCGGGTTCACTTCCCCACCGCTTCGATGCCGCGGAGATCACTTCCGCAAACCGGGCGTCGTCGCCGAGATCGAGATACAGGTCCGCCAGCGCAAAGGCAGGCTGCGGGCTGCCGGAATCCAGTTCCATCGCTTTCCGCGCCAGCGGAATGGCTTCCGCGAAGCGATTGAAGGCATAGCCTTGCAGGTAGGCCAGGTCCCAATAGGAAAGCGGATTCGACCGCTCGATCGTGATCGCTTTCTGCATGGCGGCTTCAGCTTCGCGAAAGCGGCCGACCGCGGCCAGCCTGTCGCCCAGGTTGTCCTGGATCATGGCGGACAGTGGATCCAGCTCTGCGGCCAGCTGGATCTGTTCGAGCGCTTCGTCGGCACGGCCGACATCGCGCAGCAGGACGCTGTACCAGTGACGCGCCCTGACGTCGTTTGGATTGATCTCGATGGCGCGCCGGAACATGGATTCGGCACGCGCGTAGTCCCGCTTGTTGCGTGCGATCAGGCCCGACGTCGCCCGGGCTTCCGCGAGGTTGGCGTCCAGCTCCAGGGCCCTTGCCACTGCCTGTTCGGCCATGCGTATCCGGGGTTCCCTTGGAGCACCGCCGTAACTGATCTGCATCAGCAAGGCGTCCGCCAGCCCGACGTGGGCCAGTGCGAAGTTCGGGTCGCGCTCGATCGCCCGGCGAAAGAAGGCTTCCGCTTCCATCATGTCCGCGCTGACACGCGTCACCATGCGTTGCCTGCCGAGCTGGTATGCCTCCCACGCCTTGAGGTCCTGCGTCGGCACCTCCTGCATCGAAGTGCCACTGCCGGACCCCAGCGTAGCCCTCAACGCGTCGGCAATCGCGACAGCTATTTCGCCCTGGATCAGGAATATGTCGGCGGCCGTCAGTTCGCGGTCGTAACGCTCTGCCCAGATGTGGGCGTCGGTCGCCGCATCGATCAACTGCACGTTGATCCGCACGCGGTCACCGGCCCGCTGCACGCCGCCCTCCAGGATCGTGGTTACGCCCAATCGCCCGGCGATCTCACGCGTGGTCATCTTCGAGCCGCGGAACTGCTCGACGGACGTCCGCGCAATGACCTTCATCGACCCGACCTTGGCGAGCTGCGTGAGGATGTCATCGTGAATGCCATCGACGAAGAACGCGTCGGCGCGCAGGTCGCTGCGGTTCTCGAACGGCAGCACGGCAATCGACGGCCGCAAGTCCCTGGGGACGTTCCCGGACGCGGGCTGGGCCGATGGCGGGTCGACTTCTGCAGCGGCTTGCGCTGTCTCGCCGTCATGGGCGTACTTCCAGAACACGCCGCCGCCCAGCAGGAACAGCAGTGTCACGATTGCGATCTCGGTTCCTGTGACGTGCTGCTCGCCCCGATCGCCGTGGTACCAGGCAATCACGAGCACAATGGGCAGCGCGACCAGCAGCGCAATGAATGCGGCCCGGCGCAGGCCGTCAGGCCACGCGAAAAGTTCGCTCACATACTGCAGGCCCTGGAGGAACCCCCATGCGCCCGCAATGTAGGCAATGCCCCACTGCGCCACCTTGCGGTCGCCGAGGCGCTGCCATATCCGTTGATTTGTGCCGTCCGTGGCTCGCCCTCTCACGTGCCACCCCGAGTCTTCCATGCTCTGCATGTCAGGCAGGATCCGCCCGGACCCGGATTTCCTGGCCCAACAGGCCCGCGCGCACCAGTGAACGAAGTTCGGCCGCCGACGCCTCGAGTTGCTCGTTGCGGCGGGTCAACGTCGCGATACGAACCTGCTGATGCGACACGGCCGCAGCTTTCGCCAGTGCGTGCAGCAGCTCGACCTCATCGGGATCCGGCAACGTTGAATTCAAGTGAGCACCGTACAGTGTCACGGCCAGGAGCTGGTGCTGGTTGGTGATCGGGACGGCCAGGACCGGGCAAGCCTCGGCGTGCGGGCTATCCCCTGGCACCAGGTTTGGATCGTCCAGCCTGACGGGAGCGCACTCCGCCTGGAGACAACGCACCAGGAGGCTGTCGGGGTCGAGGCTGGCGGCATGTTGCGCGTCCCAACCGTGGGCGAGCACACGGCGCAATGGGCCGTCAGGCGTATCCCGATAAAACAGCGCCGCCGACGCCAGGCGCAGGTTGTGCACCGGCTGCATCACGAGCGCATCCGCGATGGCGCGCTCGCCCGTCGCGAAAGGCAGCGCCGCAGTGACCCGGCGCAGGCGCTGTTCGGCTTGATGGTGTTTGCGGAACAGCACCTTGTCGACGAGCAGGTTGATGCCATGCGTCGCGCGATGCAGCACCAGCCCCAGGCCGATCGCAGCAACCGCTTCGAGGCCGAGCGTGAAGTGCGACTGTTCGATCAGTCTTCCGAGCAACCAGTGCACGGTGGCGATGAAGACCAGCGCGAGCGTCGACACGGCTCCGTAGACCAGCGTGCGACTGACGGCGAACTGGATATCCACCACTCGCTGGCGGAAAACGGCAACGCCAAAGGCCAGCGGGAAAAGTATTCCTGAGCAAAGGGCGTATACCCAGTTCGCCGGTGTAAGCGAACTGCCAGCGCGTGGGGCGGACAGCCAGACGGGCACGAGCACCGACGCGAAGGCGATGATGCTCATCCCCAGCGATGCCGACATCCCCAGCAGCGCCCACCGCAGTCGGGCCTGGACGTTGCCATCGGCCCTGCGGTAGGTAAGCGCCAACGCGGCAATGGCGGCCCCGATGGCCGCCACGCCAGCCGTGGCCAGGATCAGCATCGGCCCGACCTGGGGTGTGTCGAGCTCGAACGGCGCGAATGCGTTGCGGAGGTTGACCCACGCAAGGAACGCCCCCGCCGACAGCAGGCCCAGGGCGAGCTTCCACGATGGCCAGCCGGGCATGCTGTCGCGCGGAAAGCTCATTGAAAACGGCACGAAGGCCACCAGGAACGTCGCCGTGAGCATCGGCGCGACTTCGAGGAGATGGAGGCCAGGCTGGCTGGCCACGAAGGCAAGGTAATACACACCCCACATGTACATGGAGGCTGGAGATGCGTACGCCAGGAGCAGCGACCACGTCATCAACCCGGGCCGTGCGCACACCATGAACACGCCGAGCAAGATCATCACGCTGAAACCGAGGAGCCGTGCGAGGTACGCCATGCGGTCGTTGAGCGTCGGCAGATAAGCCACCCGTTCCGGGGCCAAGGTGACGACGTCCACTGCGCCATTCATTCGGCGTACGGGAATGCTGGCCGCGAAGCCAGCCGGCATCTGCCGATAGCCCGCGAGTACCCAGTGCGCATGCTTGCGCGGATCGAACTGAAGTACGTCGCCGACGCGCAAGCCGTCTCGGTCCGCAACGCCGCCGGGCGCCACCGAAGTGATCTTCTTCGAGTAGCCCTCGAGCCAGACGCCTTGATATCCGAGGTCGGCCCGCCACAGCCCGAGTACCTGCACGGTGGGCCAATAGGCTGCGAGGACGGCGACGGCGAACGCCACGGCGAAGAGGGCATTGATCGCCCGGGCGATGAGGCTCGGCCTCGACGAGCTTGCCATCCTTGGTCTCGAGTGGACTGACGGAACGAGCGTACCGTCGGCTTCGCCTTGGCATAACGACCGGACGCGCAGATCCCGGTGTCAGAGTCGTCCTACGTTGATCAGCGTTCGACCTCCAGCGTCATTGCTGAAGAGCGCAGCGGCTGGTCGGCACCGCTGGTGGCGAGCACGCGGCTGAGCCGCCTGCCGCAAAGCAGCATCAGCAAGCCGCCGAAGGCTGCGATTGCGGCGTGCAGGCCCCAGAACGCGAGCGGCGTCATCTTCTCGTAAAAGCCGCCGATCCAGCCGATCAGGTTGTTGCCGACGAAAATGCTCATGAAGGCGAATCCCATCATCGTCGCATTGATCTGCGCAGGTGCCTTGCGCGAAACGAGCGCCAGCAGCGTGGGCCAGTAATACAGGAACGCGATGCCCTGGATGGCGCAGTACACAAACGGCCAGATCCAGTGAATCGGCTGGCCGCCCGAGCCGGATATCGCGAAGACGAGGAGCAGGTTGCTCACCATGCACAGCCATGCGCCGATGCCGATCTTCGCCAGGTCGCCAGGCTCGCCGCCGCGCGTGGCCTGCAATCGCCACAGCCAGAACAGCACTGGCACGCCGATGATGCTGAACAGCGGATCGATGGACTGGAACCAGGGCACCGGGATGCTGAAGCTGCCGGCTGTGAGCGAGACGTGCTCCTGCATCCAGACCGGCCCGACGTTCGCGAGCTGGTAGTAGGCGATGCTCTGGAAGATCGTGATGGCCATGACCGCCACCAGCGCGAGCACGATGCGCCACTCGTGCTTCGTGAGCGGCCGGCTCTCGCGTGCACGCCGGGCAACGCGCGCCGGCAGGTGACGATACCCGTAGAGGTAGGTCGCGAGGCCGCCGATCATGAAGAGTGCCGCGGCGCCAAAACCCGCGTGCCAGCCGTACAGTTGCGCGAGCAGGCCGCACAGCAGGGGCCCGACCACGGCGCCGAAATTGATGCCCATGCTGAAGATCGCGAACCCGCGGGTCCGCCGCGCCTCGTCGTCGACCGGATACAAGGCACCGACCTGCGCCGAGATGTTGCCCTTCAGGAAGCCGGAGCCGAGGACGAGCAACAGCAGCGCGAGCAGGAACGACTGGTCGAATGCCATGGCGATGTGACCGGCGGTCATCGACAGCGCGCCGATCACGACCGCGTTGCGTTGCCCGATCCAGCGGTCGGCGATCAGCCCGCCGAGCAGCGGCGTGAAATACACAAAGCCGCTGTAGAGCCCGAAGATCTGCGAGGCGAGCGCCTGCGTCGACAGCGGCCCGAACACCGACTCGATGGCCGCGCGGAACTCCGCAAACCCGGCCACCTGCTCGACATGGCCGGGCAGCAGCAACTGGTTGACCATGTACAGCACCAGCAGTGCCGTCATGCCGTAGAACGAAAAGCGCTCCCACGTCTCGGTGAATGCGAGGTAGAAGAGCCCCTTGGGATGGCCCCAGATGGTGCCGCCGTCCCTGCGGCCTGCCGCGGTGATCATCGTCCGTCCCCTGCCGCGCCCTTGGTCTATTTGTTTGCGAGGCGGCGCGTCCGGCGGACCATACGCCACCTTGGGCGCGGTGTGCGGGAATTTCGCCTCGCGTTGCAGGTCGCGGTGGTCAGGGCGCTTGCCGGCTCCCTGGCGCGAACCTGAACAGCGTCATGAGCGGAGTCTCGCGAGGGCCCGGCACCAGTTCGAAGCGCTGCCCCGCCTCGATGCTGCCCGCCGCATCGACCGCGAGATAGAAGCCGCAGTACCCCGTCTGCTGCATCTTCCGCGCCGCCAGCGGATCGCCCATGACCGCGTTGAACTTGAAGCATGGCTTGCGCGGCTGCGTGACTCGCAGCGTGCAGCCAGGAAACCTGAGCGTATCGCCGACGAACACACCCGTCTCCAGGAGACCAGAGAGCGTGAGGTTCTCGCCCAGGCTGCCGTATGGCAGCGGATCCGCCGACCGGCCGAGCGCAGCCTGCTGACCGCGCCAGTACTCGTAATGCTCGATCGGGTAGGCGTACACGGCCTTGGCCAGCCCGCCGTGCACGGTAAGGTCCGCCTGCTCGTCACCGGCGAGCCCCATTGCACGCACACCCACCGGCCCTGTTGCCGCGTGCTTGCGGATGCCGCTCATCACCGATTGATCGCCGGCCTGCAGTGGTCGGGCCAGGCCGACTTGCACGCCCAGCAACATGTGCGGCGGTGTTGCAGGAGATCGCTTCGACGACATCCGGCAATTATTGCAGGGCCCGCGTGCTTTCGTCCCTCAAGGTGGGCCTTGTCCTCGAGGCAGCACCGCGTTTTCCGTCACCGGAACACGACATAGCGGTCTTCGGAGCCGAGCACGACGAGATCATTGCGGCCGTCGCCGTCCACATCGCCGGCGGCAACGCGGCTCACGTCGAACGACATCTCGGTGGTGGACACGATTGCGAACAAGCCGCCGCCCGACTGCGTGAATCGGTGGAGCCGTCCCTGTGGTTGCGGCTGCGCGCCAGCCGGGACATAACCGGCCACCGCGGCATCCGGACGATTGTCGCCATCGAGGTCGGCGATCGCGGCGTCCATCGTTCCATTCAGGCCGCGCATCGACGTGCTCGCCGGCGCCGCATAGCTGCCCCGTGTCGGCCCTTGTAGCCACACGATCAGCTGCGGGTCGTAGCGGGCGGCGTCGGACGTCCTGAAATATCCGAACACGTCGTTCATGCCATCGCCGTCGTAGTCCGCGATCTTCATCCGTTCGACGAGCAGGCCGGTCTGCTGCGTCAAGGTGGCAACCGTCCCCATGGTGCCGTCTGCCTTCTGCAGGCTGACTCCAATGACGCTTCTCGGTGTGTACCCCGCAGGTTCGAGCGCGATGGTCAACGCGAGGTCGGCGCGGCCATCGCCGTCGAGGTCGCCTGTCGTCACGGCTGTCGTGCTGCGTCCAGGCACGGCCAGCGACACCGCAGGCCGGAACGTTCCTCGCTGCGCCGGATCCTGGTGAAGCAGCATCAGGCGCGCTGCGCCGCTGCTTTCGTCGGCAACGGCGAGATCGGGCACCGCGTCGCCGTTCAGGTCGGCGATGGCGATTGCATAGGGCTGGAAGCCGGTAGCCACTTCCCTGGCCGCGAGGAACCTGCCGCGATTGTTCGGGTCCTGCAGTAACACCCATACGCCGCGGGATCCGTCCACGTCGACGACGGCGGCATCGACCGCTCCATCACCATCGATGTCGCCCATCGCCAGCCGCCACGGATACCTGCCGACGATCGACGTCTGCGCCGCGGCAGCCACGCCCTGCGGGTGCGCGATCAATCGTCCCTCGCGATTGCCCTGGCTCGCTGCATACTGCGCCAGCGTGACGATGTCGCCGCGACCGTCGCCGTTCATGTCCGCCACGGCAACGTCCGTTGGCACCCAGAAGGGGCCAATCCCGTCGCCATCGTCATCGCCGCCACCGCCTCCGCCACAGGACGCGAGGATCGGCGTGAGAATCGACATTGCAATGAGCAGGCGGCAATGCCTGCGCAGACTCGATTCAGCTCTTACCGGGTTGGGCATGTGCGACCTCCGCCCCGCTCGACTTCGATGTGCCGCCCGCATTGCCGTCGGCGTCTTCCCTGCACCCGGCCTGCACCCGGCCTGCACCCGGACGAGTATTAGGGTGAAATCAAAGTACGCCCTGCCCGACCCTGCCGGCATCCGGAATTGTCGAGAGGCGGGGACTCCGATGGAGCGAATTGCTGCGCGGCAGCAGCGCCGCGGCACAAAAATCCCGCGCTACCGCGCTGCAACAGGCGTACCGTGTCGCGCTTGACCGTCGTGCGATGCGTGCGGCGGCAACAAGAAACGTAATGAAACGCAGGGAGAACCTATGTTCACTCGAATCGCTTTGTCGATGATGTTGATGTGCGGATTTGCTGGCACAGCCATGGCACAGGCCTGGACGCCGGCGCAGCAGGAAGTCTGGAACCTCGAGCAGCAGCAATGGAAGATGGCGGCGGCAAAGGACACCAGCTGGATGGACACGATGGTCCATGACAACCTCAGGTACTGGGAGACCGGCGACCCGATGCCTCGCGGCAAGGCCTCGCTCAAGCATTGGGCGAAATACAGCTCCGAGAGCAGCACGGTGCTCGAGCAGGAACTCTTCCCGATCTCGATCACCGTCACTGGCAACGTTGCGGTCGTGCAGTACCACTACGTGGTCGCGCGCGAGAACTACGACAAAAAGCGTGAGTCGGTGACGGGCCAGTACACCGACGTGCTGATCAAGGACAACGGCCGCTGGCAGTTCATCGCATGGACAGGCGGCGACATCCCGAAGAAGCACTGACTTGACCGGCCGGACGGGCTCGCGCGACCGTTGCCGGGCCCGTCCGATTTGTGCAAGTGCGGTATTCGCTACCGCACGTGCCGCAGCATGCACCGATCCGCTACGAAGCCGCTCTCAACACGCATAGATGCGCCGCCCGCAGGTAGTAGACTGCGCGACCTCCCAGGCCGGCGATCGATCGATGCACCACGTTCCCTTGAGTCCATTCGACATCCTGAAAGTCATCCAGGCCGCGGTTGCGCCCGTGGTGCTGATCTCGGGTGTGGGCCTGCTGCTCCTGACGCTGAGCGCGCGCCTCGGCCGCATCGTCGACCGGACACGCCTGGTGGCGGCCGAGTGGCATGCGGCCAGCCCGGAAGCGCGTGGCGCGCTCCGTACACAACTGTCGATCCTTGGTCGGCGGGCCCGGCTCATTCGCCTGGCGCTCGCGCTGAGCGCCTCCTCCGTGGCGATCTGCGGCCTGCTCATCACCGTCCTGTTCCTTGGGCTGCTGCTCAAGTGGAACGTCGCGATCGTGTGCGTGCTGCTCTTCGTGGCCGCCCTGCTCTGCCTCGTGGTCGCCATGTTCGTCTTCGTCCGTGAACTGTTCGAAGCGCTGACGGCGCTCGAGCTTTCCGTGCAGATTCCGCAGGACTAATCGGCGCCGCGCGGTGGCTTGAGGCCGCGCTTGACGACGATGTCGATGGTCTCCGTGACGGGGTCGAACAGGATCTTCGCCTCGCCCCGCTCGAGCTGGCGCAGCACCTGCGCGATCTTCGTCTCGTGTGGCACGTCGTGGGCGCCGTAATCAGTCCCTTCGCGCAGGACGAACGATTCGATCACGCCGTGCAGTGCCTCCCCGGACAACTCCGTGTGCGGCACCTCGAGCGGTGGCGGTCGTTCGCGCGGGTCTTCATACCATTCGCTCAAGATCCGGCTCCAGGCTCGGCGACAGCAGGAATACTGCGCTGCGCCGGCCTGATTGTGCCAGCGGGTGGCAGGCGGCGCGCTGCGGCAGACAGGTGAGGACCTGACAGATCGACGGTGAGCCGCTACGCTTCGACCATGCGTACCAGACAGCACCCCTCATCCCTTGCTTTTGCCCTGCTCGGCGCGCTCTGCCTGCTGGCCGGCTGTGTCCGCGAGCAGACGACCACCGGACCGGCGAGTGCGGCCCCCGCAGCAGTCACCGCCTCGACCGCGCCGAACGCGGCGCCTGCGCTGGCCGTCATCACCGAGGCCTCCTACCGCAAGCACATCGAGGTGTTGTCGTCGGATGCCTTCGAGGGACGCGCGCCTGGCACCGAGGGTGAGAAGAAGACCATCGCCTACATCGCCGAGCAGTTCAAGGCCGCGGGGCTCGAGCCAGCATTCGGCGACAGCTTCATGCAGCCCGTGCCGGTGGTTGAGATCAAGCCACACGCGGACGCCGCCATGCTGGTGAGCGGCGCGGGCGGCAAGTCGCTGGCACTGCGACACCCCGATGACGTCGTGTTCTGGACGAGACGCCCCGTCCCGGAATCGCGCATCGCCGGCGCCGAGATCGTTTTTGCGGGCTATGGCATCGTCGCCCCCGAATACGGCTGGAATGACTACGCCGGCCTCGACGTGCGCGGCAAGCTGGTGCTCGCGCTCGTGAACGACCCGGGTTACGCGACGCAGGACCCGCAGCTCTTCACCGGCAATGCGATGACCTACTATGGCCGCTGGGACTACAAGTTCGACGAAGCGGTCCGGCAAGGCGCGGCAGGCATCCTGGTGATCCATGAGACCAGGGCCGCCGGTTATCCGTGGGATGTGCCGCGCAACGGTGCGACGAAGCCGCAGTTCGACTTGCGCATCGACGACCACGCCCACAAGCGGCTCGCGCTCGAAGGCTGGATCACCGAGGATGCGGCGGCGCGCCTGCTGGCCGCTGCCGGGCAGGATTACGCGACGATGAAGGCCGCCGCGGCCAGGCGCGGGTTCAAGGGCCACGCGCTGGGCCTGGCGGCCAGCGCCGGGGTGCGCAACGAGGTGCGGTACGAGGATTCATTCAACGTCGTTGGCGTGCTGCGGGGCAGTGCCCGGCCCGGCGAGGCGTTCGTCTACACGGCGCACTGGGACCACCTGGGCAAGAGTGCCGACGGCAAGCCCGGCGAGGATGTCATCTTCAACGGCGCGTCCGACAACGCGACCGGCGTCTCGAGCCTGATCGAGCTCGCGCGCGCCTTCGGCGCGACCCAGCCGCGCCCGCAACGTTCGGTGATGTTCGTTGCCGTCACCGCCGAAGAGTCCGGCCTGCTCGGCAGCGAGTATTTCATCGCCCATCCACCCGTGCCGCCCGCGCAGATGGTCGGCGGGCTCAACATGGACAACATGTACGCGATCGGCCCGACGCGCGATCTC
>Ga0316622_100001983_pt1 | contig 13868 bp, 11 predicted proteins | sample OWC_Aug_OW2_C1_D_FD_207646 | JGI IMG/M metagenome (GOLD analysis project Ga0316622, IMG submission 207646) | Wetland soil microbial communities from Old Woman Creek delta, Ohio, United States - OWC_Aug_OW2_C1_D5_C | ecosystem: Environmental > Terrestrial > Soil > Wetlands | place: USA: Ohio... | reverse complement strand
GAATAATCCGCTCACCGGCCGGAATCTCTCGCTCGGGGTCGCGGAAAAAATAGACGATGAAACCCGCCAGCAGCAGCACGATCGTTCCGCTCACCGGAAAACGGAGCAGGAACAAGAGTCCGCTGAGGGCAAGCGTCGGCAGAATGAAAACCAGTCCATCTTTTTCAATCGGTAACCGACGCATTGAAAATAATCTACTCTAAAAAAATGAACACTTGCGGAAAATATCTCATGAAACACATAGGGCGAAACTTGCCTCGGATTATCCTAGGTTTAGCTCCGCGATCAGCCTTGCAACTGACCGGAGATTAACTCGGGAAGCTTGGCTAACGCTTCCGGGATCTTGCCCGGATCCTTCCCGCCCGCTTCCGCCATGTCGGGCCGACCGCCGCCTCCACCCCCTGTCAGTTTGGCCAGCTCTCTGGCCAAATTGCCGGCGTGGACTCGCCCCGCGAGGTCCTTCGTGACCATCGTAACCCAGGTCACCTTCCCGTCCGCTTGCATGGCAAGGGCGACGACCCCGCTTTGAAGGCGATCCCGCAGGCGGTCGCCTAGTTCCCGCATCCCCTTGGAGTCCGCCGCCTCGACCAAGGCACCCACCACTCGGACCCCATTCACGTCCAGCGTGCTTTGCAGAAGGCGTTCCAGCGTGCCGCTGAGCAAGCGCGCCTGAAGCCGCTGAACCTCCCGCTCCAGATCGCGACTGGTTTCAGCGAGCTTGTCCACCTTGTCGGCCAACTCCATGGGGCGCGCCTTCAGTCGCGCCGCCGTCTCCGCCAACACGTGGGCTTCCCTTTTGACGTGCTCGTAGGCGCCGAGGCCCGTCACAGCCTCTATCCGGCGCACGCCTGCGGCCACACCCCCTTGCGACACGACCTTGAACAGACCAATCTCCCCCGTGGCCCCGACGTGCGTACCGCCGCAGAGCTCGGTGCTGAACTCGGGCACACGTACGACCCGTACCTGCTCGCCGTACTTTTCCCCAAAGAGCGCCATGGCTCCGGAGGCCAGCGCCTGGTCCAAACCCATCACTTGGGTCACCACACCGCGGTTCTCCCAGACCTGCGCATTGACCGCCTCTTCGATGCGATCAATCTCCTGCGGAGTCAGCGGGCTGAAGTGCGTGAAGTCGAATCGCAGGCGATCTGGGGCCACCAGGGAACCGGCCTGCTTGACATGATCGCCCAAGGTCTGCCGCAGCGCGGCGTGCAACAGGTGCGTGGCGGTATGATTTTTGGCCGTCATTCGCCGACGGGCAACGTCGACCGACGTCCGGACTGTCTGCCCTTTGTGCAGCGTGCCCCGCTTCACCCGGACGCGGTGCAGGACCAGCCCCGCCGCTGGCCGCTTTGTGTCCTCGACCTCCGCCAGCATTCCATCCGCGGAGAGCGTGCCCGAATCTCCGACCTGCCCGCCCGCCTCCGGATAGAACGGCGTTCGGTCGAATAGCACTTCGCCCGTCGTACCTTCCGCCAAGGCTTCGACGGGCCGTCGATCCTCTCCGACCAAGACGGCGATCACGCGCGCATCGGCGGCGAGGGATGTATACCACAGTCCCTCGACCTTCACCGACCCGGCCAGATCCTTCAAGCTGCTCGGGACCTCCGACTCGCCCGAACCGACCCAGGACTCGCGAGCGCGCGTCCGCTGTTCGGCCATGGCCTGCTCGAACCCGGACTCGTCCAGGACCAGCCCATGGTCCGTTGCGATGTCCCTCAGCAGGTCAACCGGAAACCCGTATGTATCGTAGAGCCGAAAGATCTCCGCCCCCGGAATGGTGGTCCGCCCTTTTGCCTTTTCTTCCGCCACCAGCGACTCGACGAGACGCAGCCCCACCCGCAACGTGTGGCCGAATCGCTCTTCCTCGGCCATGGTCACTCGAGCCACGTGCTCCTGCGCATCGGCAAGGTCCGGGTAGGCCCCCTCCATCAGCTCTCCCACCCTTCGCGTCACTTTAGCCATGAACGGCTCGTCCAGGCCGAGCAGGCGGCCATGGCGCAGACCCCGCCGCAGGATTCGTCGCAGAACGTAGCCGCGGCCTTCGTTGCTGGGCAAGACGCCGTCGGCCACCAGGAACGTCGTTGAGCGGGCGTGGTCGGCGATCACTCGCAGTGACACGTCCCTGGTCGGATCGCTGCCGTAGGATTGACCGCAAAGCTCCTCGACGAAAGCGATGATCGGCCGGAGCAGGTCGGTGTCGAAGTTGCTCGTCACGCCCTGCAGGACGGCCGCCAACCGCTCCAATCCGGCGCCGGTGTCGATGCTGGGTCGGGGCAACGGCGTCAGCACGCCAGCGGCGCTGCGCTCGAACTGCATGAACACCAAGTTCCACAGTTCCAGGTAGCGGTCGCAGTCGCACCCCACGGCGCAGGTCGGCTTCCCGCAGCCCATGGCGGGCCCCTGGTCATAGATGATCTCGGAGCAGGGTCCGCACGGCCCCGTATCCCCCATGGCCCAGAAGTTGTCCTTGGTGGAGCATGCCACGATCCGCTCGGCGGGCACATACCGGCGCCAGAGCGAGCGCGCTTCCTCGTCGGGCCCCAGGCTCATGCCGCCATCGCCCTCGTGGATGGTGGCCCAGAGCCGTTCGGGCGGCAGGCCGAGCTCCTTCGTGAGAAAATCCCACGCGTAGGCGATAGCCGCCTCTTTGAAGTAATCCCCGAACGAGAAGTTGCCGAGCATCTCGAAAAACGTGTGATGGCGAGCAGTGCGGCCCACGTTCTCCAAGTCGTTGTGCTTGCCTCCGGCCCGAACGCACTTCTGCGCCGTCACCGCCCGTGTGTACGGTCGCCTCTCGACGCCCGTGAACACATCCTTGAACTGCACCATGCCTGCATTCGTGAAGAGGAGCGTAGGATCGGCCTTGGGCACCAAGGAAGAGCTGGGGACATGGGTGTGTCCGTGCCGGCCGAAGAAGTCGACAAAGGCGTTGCGGATCTCGTTGCCTGGCTTTGGGCTCAAGGGCATGATGCTCTTTCCGTATGACGTCCGCTCCCAGGAATCATTCGTCACCCCGCGATGTCGGTGGCCCGATGCAGATCGTGCGTCTCATTCCGAGTCGTTTGCGTCGGAGACGTATCTCCGACACGTGGCCAGGATGATATCCGGGCTGAAACCTCGCCGATCCAGGAAAGCCGCCAATCGCCGGCGTGCAACCGGTGCGGGCAGCCCCTGCAGAGATTTCAGTTTCCGTCGCGCGGCCTCGCGTGCCGCCTCGGCGGGATCCCACTCCTCGTGCAAGGCTCGAAGCGCCGCGGCGATCTCGCCGGCCGCAATCCCTTTGGTCCGCAGCTCGCGCGCCAACCGCGCCGGACCCGCCGCTCCGCGGTGGGCTCGCGTCGAAACCCAGGTCCGGGCGAAATCGGCGTCGTTCAGGTAGCGGGCTGTGGTCAACCGGGCGATGACCGCCGCAATTTCCTGGGGCGCGTATCCACGGCGCGTCAACGTTTGCCGCACCTCGTGCGTGCTGCGCGCCCGGACGGCGATCTGCTTCAGGGCGACTTGCCAGGCGTCGCGCCGCTCCTGCCTCGTCGGGTCGCCGGCGGTCTGGCGCCCGCTGCGCCCGTCTTCGTCCGGCATCAGAGTCGGGTCATCCCCGGCATGGACTTGGGGGGCTCCTCCGCCTGTAAAGTTCCCCGCCACGCCGAGTCCCCGGTGGACTCGATGCCCCGCACGCGCAGCGCGAAGTCGTCGGGATTGCTGCACCACCGCAGGGCTTCTTCGTACGTGATGAGACCCCGGGTGTAGAGGGTCATCAAAGACTGGTCGAACGTCTGCATTCCATACTGGCTCAGACCCGCCGCGATGACATCGGGGAGTTTACGCGTCTTGTCCGCATCGACGATGGCCTCCCGAACCGTGGCGGTCGCGATGCACACCTCCACCGCGGGAACGCGCCCTTTCCCGTCCGCGCGAGGGATCAGCCGCTGGGAGAGAATCCCGCGCAACACCGAGGCCAACTGCAGCCGCACCTGTTTCTGCTGGTAGGGCGGGAAAACTGCCACCACTCGGTTGATCGTCTCCGTCGCGTCGAGCGTATGGAGCGTGCTCATCACCAGGTGGCCCGTCTCCGCCGCAAGCAACGCGGTCGAGATGGTCTCAAAGTCGCGCATCTCCCCCACCAGAATGACGTCGGGATCTTGGCGGAGCGCGCTCCGTAGCGCCTCGCTGAAGCTGGGGGCATCGACCCCGATCTCCCGCTGGTTGACCAGGCACTTCTTGTCCCGGTGGAGAAACTCGATCGGGTCCTCGATGGTCAAGATGTGCCCCGTCGTGTTGGAGTTGATGTGGTCGATCATTGCAGCCAAGGTGGAGGACTTGCCCGACCCGGTCGTTCCGGTCACCAAGATCAGACCACGTTGCTCCAGGGAGAGCGCTTCGAGGACCGGCGGAAGGTTCAGCTCCCGCACCGTCTGGATTTTCAGGGGGATGAGACGGAGAACGATCCCCACCATCCCGCGCTGTTGGAAAATATTCACGCGGAATCGCCCCAGACCCGGCACGCCGTGGGCCAGATCGGCCTCGTTCCGTTCCTTGAACCGCTCCCGTTGCTTGGCGGTCATGACGCTCGCCGCCATGGACACGACCGCGTCTTGCCCCAGGCGCGGGAGCTCCATGAGGGGGACCAGTTTATGGTCGATCCGGAGCACGGGGGGCATCCCGACCTTGATGTGCAGGTCGGACGCTTTCCGCTCCACAGCGATTTTGAGGAGCTCTACGAGTTCCATTACGCCTCCGCCTCCTGCGAGACGGCCAGCCCGAGCGCCGCCCGCAATTTGGCCTCAATCTCGTCGGCCATTGCCGGATTCTCCTGCAGGAATCGTTTGGCGTTCTCGCGTCCTTGTCCGATGCGCTCGCTTCCGTAGGCGTACCAGGCGCCGCTCTTGTCCACCACCTTGTGCGTCACCCCGAGGTCCAGAAGGCTGCCAAGACGGGAAATGCCTTCGCCGTAGACGATGTCGAACTCGGCCTCGCGGAAGGGCGGAGCCAGCTTGTTCTTCACAACCTTCACCTTGACCCGACTGCCCACCACTTCCTCGCCGTCCTTGATGGCCGAAATCCGCCGAATATCCAAACGGACCGAGGCGTAAAACTTGAGCGCTCGCCCGCCGGTCGTGGTTTCAGGGTTGCCGAACATGATGCCGATCTTTTCCCGCATCTGGTTAATAAACACGACAGAAGTGCGAGACTTGCTGATCGCCGCCGTGAGCTTGCGTAGCGCCTGCGACATCAGCCGGGCCTGCAACCCCGGCAGCGAATCCCCCATCTCGCCGTCGATCTCCGCCCGCGGGACGAGCGCCGCGACCGAGTCGATGACGACAACGTCGACCGCACCGCTCCGCACCAGAACCTCGGTGATCTCCAGGGCTTGCTCCCCTGTATCGGGCTGGGAGAGCAAGAGCTCGTCGATGTTCACACCTAGCGTTTTGGAGTAGTTCGCGTCCAGCGCGTGCTCTGCGTCCACGAAGGCCGCGGCACCCCCGCGTTTTTGTGCCTCCGCAATGATGTGGAGCGCCAGGGTCGTCTTTCCGCTGGATTCAGGCCCGAAAATCTCCACAACGCGGCCGCGAGGAATGCCGCCCACGCCCAGTGCGTAATCGAGCTCGAGGGAGCCCGTAGGAATGGTCGAGACTGGAAGCAAGGCGCCCGAGATGCCCATCCGCATGATGGCACCCTTGCCGTATTGCTTCTCGATTTGCGAAACCGCCATCTCCAGGGCCTTGTCCCGGTCCTTGCGTTCCTCTTTTACGGGTCCCTTTCGCACCGCCATTTCCGCCATCACGTTTCCCCCAGCCCCTTTGGGCTCAGACAGTTATGAGGACTCTTGCATATTTGAAGGAGCCTACGTGATTTCTCCGATGAAGTCAACTCCATTGACAGATTGATACATTACTGCAAATGCGGAGCGTAAGGCGAAGCTTCCGCTCGCACTGCGGGACCTTATCATCCTGAGGGACGCGAACGGACCGGCTTTCGGTGTCGCAACAGAGCAGCAGTCCGGACGGGCGACCCCCGGCCGGGCCGCGACGGACGCGTGAAACCCGCCGACCGCGGCACCGACCGCCGACTTGGAGAAGCAGGCCGGAATCGAGATGACTCCTGACGTTGGACTCCATGCAGGCACGGGACCACACGCCTCACCGCACGGTGGCAACCATACGGCGCCGATTTCCATTGGTGGCGCAGTTAAACTTCCGCGTCCCGTCGAAGGGGCCAAGCAGACCCATCGGCCACGTTGAATCTGCCGGCGGGTGTGGGACTCTCTTACATCCCCCCATTTCCACCGTTTTCGAGGTGGTTGTTCACCACGCTGGTGAGAGCGGCCATGAACTGATCCACCTCGGTCCGCGGCATGTGGCCAGTAAGCTCCACCACGATCTTCACGCCCAGCTTCTCTTTCTTGGTCACCTTTTGCGTTGCCACTGCATTCCTCCTTTGCGTAGTGTGACGAAGAATTCCGTTCCGTGCCCTCTCCCCGCATCCCCGATCGCGTCCGGAGCCAGAGTTACCGCCATGAGCAACCTGGGCCGCGCGCACCGCTGTGGTTCTTCGCCGACTTCACAGACTTCGGAGGGAAGGTAACGATCAGCCGGTCCGCGTAATCCGTCACCCGACGCGTGCGAGGATCGAGACGGACCCACCAGCCTCGGTATCCCTGCCCCTTGAAGATCGTCCAGTCCTCTCGACTAGGCGGTCGGGCGCCTTCCGAATGACTGAACCAGGCGTTTTCGAACGCCTCGGCGTCCACCTCCCAACCCCGGGCGATGTGTATCAATTCGTGGAACAGGATCGCCGCCAGCCGAGCCTCGCCGTCTGGAGCGAATGGGAATGCCCGCTTATAGAGAAGGATTCGGTATCCCGCACTCCGCGCGTACGGTGTCGGACGACCGCCCCCGTCACCCCCATAGGCCAGATCGACCAGGGGCCGGTCGGCAAAGAGAATCGCCTCGAGCTCCTCGCACAGATCGCGAGGGACGGGGCATGGCGGGCGAGCGAGACGCCGCTCGATGATTTTGCGACTGCGGCTGATGACGCGCCGCTGGACGGTTGTGAAGCCTTGTACGCGAAGGGCCACGGTACCTCCTCAGAAGCAGGCGTGAATAGACGTCGGGAGGCTGTTCTGAGCTGGTCGTTGCATCGCCGCTGCGGCAGCACACCCCGCGACAAGCCGCAGTGCCGACACGGGCCGGAACTGATTATCGTGTTTCCCCACCCGTGTCAAGCCGCAACGCCGGTCCACACCAGCGCCCTCCATGACCCACCCGCGAAACTCACCCGTCTTGCCGACGCGCTGTCCCGTTGCGTTCGCCTGTATAGCTGTGCTAGGTTCAGCACGCATCAGCGTCCGGAGTCCGCAGAACGCGGGCGTTTACGTGTAGTGACCCGAGGTGGGCAGGCGTCAAGGACGACGGCGTTCTATCCTGCCGACGGCTGTACCATGCACGCGAGGGGGACGACTCGATGAACCGACTATCCCTGGGACCCCGGATGGCACGTTCCCTCAGAGCCTGCATCGCCGCTCTCCTCGCCGGGATCGTCGGTTGGAGCGTACCGACGGCTGCAGCCGACCGAGGATTCGTCCAACACCTCATCAGTGAACCGGCCTCGCTGGACCCGGCCAAGACGAGCAACATACAGGCGGACCAGGTCATGTGGTTGCTGTATGACAGGCTCACCCAAATGTCCGCAGATGGAACCCAGATGGAGCCGGCGCTTGCTGAGCGTTGGGAGCAGAGTGCAGACGGGCTCACCTACACCTTCACGCTGCGTCGAAACGCGGTGTTCCATGATGGGACACCGGTCGACGCCCATGCGGTCAAGATCAGCTACGAACGGCAGTTCCTCGGCGCGTCGCCCTTCTATTCCATGGCGCCGCCCAACGCCTACGAGCGCCTGTTGTCGGGCCTGGTGAAAACGATCCAGGTTTTGGACGCGCACACTGTAGCCATCACCCTTCACTACCAACGTCCGCATCAATTCGCCCTCGTGAATATCGTGAGCCCTCAAGCGCTCAAGCGCTATGGGGGCCACCTCACGCGTACGCCCGTCGGGACCGGACCGTTCCGCCTGGAGCGGTGGGAGGCCGACCGAATCGTTCTCGTGCCGTTTGCGGATTCCTGGCGTGGACGCCCCCGCATGAGCCACGCGACGTTCGTCATCATCCCCGACAGCCAGGTGGCCATGGAGCGGTGGGAGGCAGGCGAGTTCGATCTGATGTCGTCCGTGCCACCCAATTTCCTCGAACGGTCCGCGGCCGACCCCAACGTTCGCCTCGTCAAGGTCGGCGGGCTGAACCTGCGCTTTCTGGGGATGCAGATGGATCGAACCGCGCTCAAAGACCGACGCGCACGCGAGGCAATTGTGCGGGCCATCGATCTGGAGCGGTTGGCTACCTACTCCGGTCGCGGCACTTTACTGCCGGCGCGTGGGCCCCTGCCGCCAAACAGCCTGAGCTACGATCCGGAAATTCGCCAGTCTACCTATAGCCCGGAACGAGCACGCGAACTCCTCGCAGAGGCGGGCGCGGGGAGCGAATTGAGACTTCGCCTTCTCTATAACGCCTCTCTGGAGTATTGGTCCGAGGCGGTCCAGGCCATCCGGTCCGATTTGCGAAAGGTCGGGATCGGCGTCGATCTCCTCGGCGTGTCGGATTGGAAGCTATTCCACGAAGAGCGGCGAAAAGGCGCGTACGATTTGTATCTGTATGGGTGGGCGGTCAGCACGACGGATCCCGAGCGGTTTCTGTTCCCTCTCTTCCACTCCAAGTCGCCGGACAATTTCGGTCGTTACGGCAACGCCAAAGTGGATGACCTCCTGGACCAAGCGCGGCAACCGATGGATGACGCACGGCGGTTGCGGTTGTACCGGGATACCACCCGACTGATCGTCGCCGACGTTCCCGCCGTCTTCCTGTTTCACCAGATCACGTTCGCCGCTCATCAGGCGCGGATCGCCGGGTTGCGCCTCAACCTGTACGGGTGGCCGCAAGACAAACTGACGACCGTGGAGCTACGCTGAGGCATACTTTCCATGGGCCCGATTGGCGCGCTTGCATACCGATACCGACGTCTCCGGCTGCAGACGCGCTTTGCACTCCACGTCATCCTGCTCGTCGCCGTCCTTTTCGCCCTCGTGATCCCGGCCGTCCTCCTGATTCAAGAGTCCGTCATCCTGGGAACCGCACGCAACAACGGCCTGCGCCTCGTCACCATCTTCGCCTTCAGTAGCGTGCAAGCGGTGGTGGCGGAAGACTTCCTCGGGCTCCGCCAGTTGGTCAACAGTCTGGGTCGTGAGCGGGACATTCGCTATGCCATGATTCTGGACCTGGACGGGCGTGTCTTGATTCACAGCCGCGTGAACGAGACCGGGGCGAAGTACGACGATCCGTTCTCTCGCCGCGCGCTCGTCGCTGCCACGCCGATCTTCCAGGAGACGCGTTCGCGCCAAGGCGACATCCTCTATGATTTCGCCACACCGGTGCTGGTGCTGAATCAGCGCCGAGCTATCGCTCGCATCGGGATTTCCATCGCCGACGAACTGAGGCTGATCCGGCGGACCCGCAACACGATTCTTGGATTTGGAATGTTGACACTAGTCGTTGGCTTGGTCTGGGCCCAAGTGCAAACGCGCCGTTTGGCGAGACCCATCCACGCCCTAGCTCGAGGAGCAGCGGCAATCGCGCGCGGGAATCTTGGATACCGCATTCCCGTCGCCCGGCAGGACGAGATCGGCGGCCTCGCGGACGCATTCAACCAGATGGCAGATTCTTTGCGGGTCCGCTTCGAAGTGGATCGCGAGCTGTCCTCCACGCTGAATCTCGACATGGTGCTGGAATCCCTGGTCCGCCACGCCGAGAAATTGTGCAGTGCAGACGTGGCTTTCCTCGCGTACCGCGACCGTGATGCGCCAACGGCAACCGTCGCCGCCTGTTCTGGGCACAAGAGCACGGAGATCCGGAACTGGGAGATCCATCCCGAGATGGGCCGGGCCGGTTGGGTGCTCGCCACGGGGCGCATATCGACCGCGAGCCATCCGGAGTCCATTCGCGATCCCAAAGAGGATCGCGTAATAGCCGAAGAAGCCCTCCGTACCTTGGTCCTTGCCCCCATCCGTCTGCAGCAGTCCTGCGTCGGCGTGCTGGGCGTCGGCCGGCGGGATGGCGGCGAGTTTCCCCTGGAGGCGGTCGAGACGCTCCAGCGTCTTGGGGATCAGGCGGCCGTCGCCATCTCCAATGCACTCGCCTATCGCGAGATCGCCCTCCTGAACCTCAACTTGGAGGCAAAAGTGGCCGAGCGGACTCGGCAGCTCTCCGAGGCCAACGCGGCGCTGGAGGTCTCACATCAGAAGCTCCGGGAGCTCGACCAGCTCAAATCGGACTTCGTGTCCAACGTTTCGCACGAGCTCCGGACCCCACTCACCGCCATTCGGATGTCCGTGGACAACCTCCTGGACGGCGTGGTTGGGGAGGTCGCCCCGTCCCTACAGCGCTATCTCGCGAAGGTGAAGAACAACACCGACCGCCTGGTCCGCCTGATCAACGACCTGCTTGACCTGTCCCGGATCGAGGCCGGTCGGATCGAGCTGCATCGGACGACGGTTGATGTTGCGGAGGTCATCCAGGATGTCCTGGACAGCCTGCGCCCGATGGCCGCCGAGAAAGGACTGATACTCTCGGTTGTCCCAAGCCATATCCCTCTCTTCGTGTTCGCGGACCGCGACAAACTGCAACAGGTGCTCATCAATCTCACCGGAAACGCCGTCAAGTTCACCCCGAGCGGCGGTTGCATCACGCTTTCGACGCAGTCGATTGCCGCGCCCGAGGACCAAGGGAGCACGAGCGTAGGGGCGCCAGTTCCCTTGCGCCTCGGCGATTTCGCCCCTCCGCCCCCCGGCTCGCCTGCGGCCCTGCTCCCCGCCGCCTCTTCGCCTCAGCAATTCGTGGAGGTGAGCGTTGCAGACACCGGCGAGGGAATTCCGCCCGAGGAGTTGGCCGCCATATTTGATAAGTTCCACCAGGTACGTCGGAACGATCGGTACAAGGCTCAAGGAACGGGGCTTGGCCTCTCCATCGCCAGGAGCCTCATCGAGCTCCATGGGGGCAGAATGCGCGTGGAAAGCGAGATGGGAAGGGGCAGCCGCTTCATCTTCACCCTCCCCGCGGCCGATGCGGCCGTTCCGGCGGACGACACCCCGGACGCCAGGAGCCACACATGAACAAACTGCGACCTCGTATCCTCATCGTCGACGACGACCCCGACATCTTGGAGCTCCTCTCAGATCGGCTCCAGCTCATGCGCTTCGAGGTCACCTGCGCACAGGACGGGCAGGAAGCACTGTCGCTTCTCCGCCAGGAGGCCCCGCCCCTCACCCTGCTGGATCTCCAGCTTCCCCGCCTGAGCGGAATGGAAGTTCTTCAAGCCATCCGCCGAGAGGGTCTGGAGACCACCGTGATCGTCATCACTGCCCTGGGGACTCCAGAGCGGGCCGTGGAGGCGATGCGCGCCGGCGCGTACGACTTCATTCCGAAGCCGCTTGATCCGGGCCACCTTGAGGTCGTGATCAACAAAGCCTTGGAGCGGGAGAACCTTCGCGAGGAGAACTGGCGGCTGCACGGCGAACTGGAGAGCGCGGACCGATCGATGATCGGGCAAAGTTCCGCTATCCAAGACCTGATCCGAACCGCCCAGCAGGCTGCCGCAAGCAACGCGACCGTCCTCCTCCGCGGAGAAAGTGGAACCGGCAAAGAGATCCTGGCCCGCGCCATTCACCGGTGGAGTGCGCGGCGCGACGGACCTCTCGTGATTGTGAACTGCGTGGCCCTCTCGGAGGAATTGCTGGAGAGCGAGCTCTTCGGGCACGAAAAAGGGGCTTTCACCGGCGCCCACCAGCGAAAACGCGGCAAGGTCGAACTCGCGGACGGCGGGACGTTGTTTCTCGACGAAGTCGGCGACATCCGCCCCTCCCTTCAAGCCAAGCTCCTCCGCCTGCTTCAGGAGCACGAGTTCGAGCGCGTTGGAGGCACCCGCCCCCTCCAGGTGGACACGCGCTTCATTGCCGCCACGAACTCCGACTTGGAACAGGCCATGAAGCAGGGGACATTTCGGCAGGATCTCTACTATCGCTTGAATGTGGTAAGTCTCATCCTGCCCCCACTCCGCGCGCGCAAAGAGGACATTGAAATGCTCGCCCAGCATTTCGTCGCAAAGTATTGCACGGAACTCAAACGGCCGCCCGTGACGATCTCCCCAGCCGCGCTCGATCTCCTCCGCCAACACGACTGGCCGGGGAACGTCCGGGAATTGGAGAATGCCATCGAGCGTGCCGTCGTGCTATCCACCGGCTCAGAGATCGGGCCCCGCGACCTCCCCATCGCCCCGAGTCCAGCCGAAGAGGAATCTGATGGAACTTCCGACAGTTCCTTCCGGCAAGTCGTTCTCAACTTCAAGCGCGATCTCCTGCGGTCGGCTCTCGCCCAAGCCGGTGGTAACCAGACTCGCGCAGCGGAGGCCCTCGGCCTACAGCGGACGTATCTGTCGCGCCTTCTCAAGGAGCTTGGCCTCCGCGAGAGCTGAAGTTTTCAGGAAGACGAACCCCAGCGTCGTTCAGTATCGGATACGAACTGTATCTCTTCGGATAACCCCCCTCACGCCTCACGCTGTGTCGGCGCCTCCGGTTTTCGCCCGCAAGGTTTCTTTTTTCAAAGAGTTACACCGTGTGTGGCCTTCGGGATGCCCTGGCACACAACATGCTTTCCCTCGGGGACAGGCAAGGCGCGGAGTCATCGAGGAGTCCGGCGGAATCCCGGTCAGATCGGAAGAACGACAAACAAGGAGTGCCCCATGTCGGAGCCGAGTTCCCGTGAGAGTCTCGCAGAACTCCGGACGAAGATCCTGGATCAGATGACCGACGCCGTTATAGCCATCGACGGGAAAGGGCGAATCGCGTTTTGGAATCGCGGCGCGGAGCGTCTCTGTCATCTTTCCGCTCGCGATGCGCTGGGCAGACTCCCGAAAGAAGTTCCCCTGTCTCCCTGGTTCAGTGCAGAGGAGGAAGAATCAGTTGTCTCAGGCCTGCCACGGACGGAAGTCTGGCGCCGGGAAGCAGTTCGTCCCAATGGCAACGGCAACACGATACATCTTGAGTCTTCGATCACGGCCCTCGTCGGTCCGGATGGCGAATCCGTCGGTGTGCTCGTCGTCGTGCGCGACATCACCACCATGAAACGAAAAGAGTGTGAACAGGAGCAGCGTATCGAGGGGATGCGCCGTACCTTGGACCGTCTGAAGGTCCTCGAGAGCTTGATTCCTGTGTGCGCACACTGCAAACAGATTCGGGACGAGGATGGGTCCTGGCACGAGCCGGAAGTGTATCTCCGTGAGCAATTCCAAGTGAAATTCACACATGGAATTTGCCCCGCGTGTGTCCAGAGACTGCACCCAGACTTTTTCAGCAGACCGGCGGCCTCACAATGAGCGCCGATGCCGGTGCATCACCCTGCCTTCGGAGCGGGCGGCGCATCGCCCTCGCGGTCAGCCTTTACCGCCATCAGGTAACGCACATCCATGGAGCCTTTCGATGAACGCTGCTGCAATTCCCTGGGGAGCACTGCTGACCGAATCCGTGACCATGTTTCTGCTTCTGCTCGGCCTTGGCCTCGGCCTCATCGGGATATGGGCCCTGTGGTCACAGGGTTCCCGGTGACGCCACTCCTCCGCCGGTAGCATTTCCGCTCGACCGGGACCTGCGTCATTAGCGTGTCACACGTCGTCGCGAAACGCCTTTGACGTCCCGCAGCGTCGGGTATATTGTGTGCCCCATCGAAGGACGCCCGCACCGGTTGCGTGTCCGTGGCCGAGCACCCGCGGCGA
>Ga0316622_100001981_pt1 | contig 13873 bp, 15 predicted proteins | sample OWC_Aug_OW2_C1_D_FD_207646 | JGI IMG/M metagenome (GOLD analysis project Ga0316622, IMG submission 207646) | Wetland soil microbial communities from Old Woman Creek delta, Ohio, United States - OWC_Aug_OW2_C1_D5_C | ecosystem: Environmental > Terrestrial > Soil > Wetlands | place: USA: Ohio... | reverse complement strand
AAGGAGGCCGAGCGCTACCTGAGAGCGGCCATCAAGGCCGACCCCCAGATGGCCCAGGCCGCCTACAACCTCTGCATCCTGACGTCGAAGGACCGCATCGGCGAGGCGGTGACCTGGTGCCGGAAGGCGGCGGAGCTGGCGCCGCAGAACCCGACCTATGCCTACACCCTCGCGTTCTACCTCAACCAGAAAGGCGACCGGGCCGAGGCGATCAAGACGCTGGAGGCGCTCCTGGCGAAGCAGCCTGGGTATCGCGATGCGGAGATGTTTCTCGGGGAACTGAAGAAGACGGAGAAAAAGCCCTGATTCCCGCAGGTGTGATATCATTTACGCCAACACTGATATCATGGAGGGGGGAGGACGCATGGTACGGACGGTCATCAGTCTGGATGAAGAGGATAAACGGTGGCTCGACGCGAGAGCGCGGGAAACACACGTGCCGATGGCTGAGGTCGTGCGACAGGCCGTGCATAGGTTACGCGAGGAGTCGGCGCGGGAGGCCCGAGCACTAGACGAGCTTCTTCAGCAGACCAGTGGCATCTGGCAGCAGGGTGACGGTCTGGCCTATCAGCGTCGGATGAGGGATGAATGGAAGACGCCCCGCTGACGCTTCTCCTGGATTCTGTGATCCTCATCGACCACTTCAACGGTGTGACCCAAGCAACTGATTATCTCAGCAGGTGGCGAAAGGTCGCAGCCATCTCCGTGATCACCCGAGCCGAGGTTCTCACGGGTTTCGCTGCCCATGGCGTGCAGTTGGCGCTCAAATTGCTCGGTGCTTTTCCTACGCTGGTGATTGATACGCCCGTTGCGGACCTGGCCGCCCAGCTCAGAAGCGAACATCGCTGGAAGTTGCCGGACGCCTTCCAGGTCGCCCTCGCCGTGCATCACAATCTCCGCCTCGTCACCCGGAACATCCGCGACTTTCCACCCGATCGCCACCCGTTTGTCGAGGTGCCCTACAAGCGATAATCGCCGGGAACGCACCTCCGACGGACTATGACCGCCGGCGGCGCCCGGTGCGCTGGAGCGCCTTCTTGCCGAGTCCCGAGTCCCGAGTTTCGAGTCAGGGGACAGGGCTGAAGCTCTATCAAAGAAAGGGGACCACGCCATGCATTGCTTGCCGTGGAGTTCTGCGGGTCGGTTCACCACCATGCTCGGCCGGACCTGTCGCGCAGACATCACCCACTATGGACCGCTCTTCGGGGTGGCTCCGGCCGAGATGAGCGCCGACGAGGCGGCCAAGAAGCTGGCGAACCCGAACACGCCGCTGGCCAGTCTCACGCTGAAGAGCCAGTGGACGCACTGGGACGGCAGCCTGCCCGGCGCCGACGGATTGGACAGCCAGACGTTCCTGTTTCAGCCGAGTTTTCCCTTCCCCCTCAGCGAGACCGATACGCTCTTCGTCCGTCCGGCATTTCCCTATCTGGTGGACCAGCCGGTGGCGGATGCCTCGGGGAAAGTCCGCACCGAGTCCGGCTTCGGCGACATGGGCATGGACCTGGCCTATGGGCGCACCACGAAGACCGGGTTCATCACCGCGGCGGGGGTGATCGTCGGACTGCCGATCGGCGAGGACGGCCTGTCGAGCGACACCTGGACGCTGGGGCGGAACTGCTCGTCGGCCGGATCACGAAGAACTCGCTTGTCGGCGTGTTCCCGAACCATCAGTGGGATGTCTCCGGGCCCGGGGACATCAGCCTGACCACCATCCAGCCGCTTCTCACCTATCTTCCCGGCGGCGGTCGGGCCATCTCCTCCTCCGGCCCGATCATCTACAACTGGTCCGCCGAACAGTGGACCATTCCCCTGAACCTCACGGTGGCCAGGACCGTGAAGCTCGGCAATCTGCCGGTGAAGCTGGCTCTGGACTGCAACTATTACCTCGAGCAGGCCGATGAGCTCGGGCAGAAGTGGATGATCGGCTTCAACGTCACGCCGGTCGTGCCCAACGTGGTGGCCGGGTGGCTGGGCAGGAGATGAGAAGTCAGGCTAGAATCGTCGGGCGGCGCATGGCATCAATGCAGACGGGGGGGGTGGCATGAAGATGCTCGGGAAGCGTGGCTTTGGATTTCAGCATGTCAACAGCATTGGAGGCGGAATGAAAACAGCGATCGGCATTCTCTGTATTTGTTTCCTCGTCTCCTTCACCGGGTGTGCAACGACCTCGAGCACCATCACTCTCCCGGATGGCTCCCAAGGGTACAAGGTGAATTGCGGCGGTACAGGCTTCGACTGGAACGCATGCTATGAGAAAGCAGCGAAACTCTGCAGTAAAAAGGGATATGTTTTTGTCGGAAAAGGCGGCGAAATTTACCCGCCAGGCGCCAAGGATGTTGCAAATGCCTTTGTTTCCGAAGGCGGTGGTGGCGTGACGACGTGGTATGGGCTTGTCAGGTGCAACGAATAGTGGTCTCGACCGCGTAACGCAAAGAGGCGACAAGACCATCCTGCAAGCCGCCCCCCCAATGCTGATATCATCGCCCCCGTCGCTCACCACGGCGGGGGCTTCGCTTTTCCCGGCCTAGCCCCCTCAGCTTCGTCGACGACAAGGAGGGGAAGCCGGTCGGCATCCAGCAGCACATCGGCCGCCGCCGGCGCCGCGGGTGTGCAGTGAGGGTTCAGACACGCAGTGATGGCAGGGGCGTGGGGTGCATAACCGAAGGGGGGAGGAAATGAAAAATTTCATGCGCTATCGCTCCTTTCTTGATTCCGCAGTCTTCGCGCTCGGAACCGCGGTGGCGCTGCTCGCCGGGAGCGGGAATCCGGCGCCGGCCCGCGCAGCCGATTTTAGCCTTCAAGACATCGCGGGAGCGGTCATCCAGGCCCCGGGGGCGACCGTCTACGTCGCCCGCGAGTTCATCACCATGGACCCGAAGAAGCCGCGCGCCGAAGCGGTGGCGGTGCGGGACGGGCGCTTCGTCGCGGTCGGCACCCGCGCCGAAGTCGAGGCCGCGGCCGGCAAGGGCGCCAAGGTCGATGCGGTCTTCGCCGACAAGGTCGCGATCGCCGGGCTCGTCGAGCAGCACGTCCACCCGGTGCTCGCCGCGCTGACGATGAACACCAAAGTCATCTCGATCGAGGACTGGGACGCTATCGACGGCTTTTGCCCTGCCGTCCGCGACGAGAAGTCCTACCGGAACCGCTTGGCGGAGGCGCTCGCCGCGCACGGCGACAAGACCAAGCCCTTCATCACCTGGGGCTACCACCACTACTTCCACGGCGAGATGTCGCGCGCGCTCCTCGACAAGCTCGCGCCCGACTTCCCGGTCATCGTCTGGCACCGCTCGTGCCACGAGTTCTACCTGAACACCGCAGCGCTGAAGCTGACCGGCGTCGACGAGGCCCTGGTCAACGGCTTCACGGGCAGCCAGAAGGAACAGTCGAGCCTTGAAAAGGGCCACTTCTTCGAGCAGGGAGCGCTGGCGATCCTCGGCAAGCTCGCCCCGCACCTGGCCTCGCCCGAACAGTTCAGGAGGGGTCTCGAGTTCACCGAGGCCTACTACCACCGCAGCGGCATCACGCTCGCCTGCGAGCCGGGCGGGTTTCCCTCGAAGCCGATCCAGGACGCGATCAACGCCGTCTACTCCGACGATGCGACGCCCTTCAACCACTGCTTCATGGCGGACGGCAAGAGCCTCGCCGCGGGGCACCCCAACGATCCCCAGGGCATGCTCGCGGCGACCGACGAGATCCTCGACTGGGGCCGGGGCCGCACCTGGTACTTGCCGAAACAGGTGAAGTTCCTCAACGACGGCGCCATCTACAGCCAGCTGATGATGATGAAGGACGGCTACACCGACGGTCACCAGGGCGCCTGGATCATGGACCCGCCGGTCCTCGCCTACGCCTTCCAGGCCTACTGGGACGCCGGCTATCAGATCCACGTGCACAACAACGGCGACGCCGGCCTGGACGTGCTGCTCGGCGAACTGGAACAGGCCATGAAGCGCAACCCGCGCAAGGACCACCGGACGGTGCTCGTCCACTTCGGTTTCGCCAACCCCGCCCAGGTGGCGCGCTGGATCGAACTGGGCGGCATCGTCAGTTCGAACCCGTACTACGTGACGGCTCTCGCCGGGCGCTACGCCAAGCTCGGCATCGGGCCCGAGCGTTCGGCCAACATGGTGCCGCACGGCGAGGTGCTGAAGAACGGCGGCTCGCTCTCCTTCCACTCCGACATGCCGATGGCCCCGGCCAAGCCGCTGCAACTGGTCTGGGCCGCCGTCAACCGCCTCACGGCGGAGGGAGACGTTGCCGGACCGCAGCACAAGGTCCCGCTCGACGCGGCCCTGAAGGCCGTCACGATCGACGCGGCGTACTCGATCCGGCAGGAGAAGAAGGTCGGGTCGATCGAGGTCGGCAAGGACGCGAACCTGACGATCCTCGACAAGAGCCCCTACGCCGTCGAGGCGACGGCGCTGAAGGACATCGGCGTCTGGGGGACGATGCTCGAGGGCCGTGTCCAGCCGGCGCCGGCCGCGAATACGGGCTCGACCTTCAGCCCGTCGGATCCGCACGAGACGGCCGTGGCCGCGGCGGAGGCCGTGGAGGCCGCAGAAGTTCACGACCATGAGCACGCCGACGGCGACTGCTGCGCCTGCGTCATGAACCGGAAACTCGCGAGCGCAATCGCGGGGCTGATCAGGTAACAAGATCCAGGTGGGCATGAAACCTCGAGGAGGGACCAGGAGCTGACTGATACAATCTCCAAATGCATCGAATTGAGTGGCCACTCGAAAAGCATCCTCGGCAAATCTATCTTTGCCAGGGGCATCATCGGGAATGCGGTCAGATGCGCTGAAGAACTCCCGAGGGAGCTGGCGCCCTGTACCAAAAGGGAGGGATGCATGGCAGCCGAAGTTCGCATCAAGGAGATGTGAGCATGAAACTCATTCACTTTTCAGTCGCATCGATGTTCATCGCCACCGCGTCCTGGGCCGCCGACCCGCTGCCCTCCTGGAACGAGGGCGCCGCGAAGCAGTCCATCGTCGCCTTTGTCGAGCGGGTGTCGAATGAGGGGACATCTGACTTCGTCCCACCTGCCGCGCGCATCGCGACCTTCGACAACGACGGCACCCTTTGGGCGGAACAGCCGATGTATTTCCAGCTCCTCTTCGCGCTCGACCAGGTGAAGCTGCTGGCGCCGCAGCACCCGGAGTGGAAGGACCAGGAGCCCTTCGCCTCGCTGCTCAGGGGCGACGTGAAGGGCGCACTCGCCGGCGGTGAGCGCGCGCTGCTCGAGATCATGATGGCCACCCATGCGGGAATGACCACCGAGGAGTTCGAGAAGTCGGTGAAGGACTGGGTTGCCACGGCCAGGCACCCCGTCACCAAGCGGCCGATAACGCAGATGGTCTACCAGCCGATGCTCGAGTTGCTCGCCTATTTGCGCGCGAACGGATTCAAGACGTTCATCGTCTCGGGCGGCGGCGTCGAGTTCATGCGCCCGTGGGCGGAGGGAATCTACGGGATTCCGCCGGAGCAGGTCATCGGCAGCAGCGGCAAGCTGAAGTTCGAACTGCGCAGCGGCCTGCCGGTCCTGCTGAAGTTGCCCGAGCTGAACTTTGTCGACGACAAGGATGGCAAGCCGGTTGGCATCCAGCAGCAGGTCGGACGCCGCCCGATCGCGGCCTTCGGCAACTCCGACGGCGACCTGCAAATGCTGCAGTGGACCGCCGCCGGCAGCGGCCCGCGCTTCTGTCTCTATGTCCGCCACGACGACGCTGCGCGCGAGTGGGCCTACGACCGAGATTCCTCGATCGGCCGCCTGGACAAGGGCCTCGACGAGGCCAGGGCCAAAGGCTGGACAGTCGTCAGCATGGAGGGCGACTGGAAGGTCATCTACCCGGCGGGGAAGTAAGGCTGTCGGCCCGGTCCTTTCGTCTGCTTGCGAAAGCCAGGGAACGGAGCCGGGCTTCCGCCCGCCCCCTGGCGTGGAAAGGGTATACTTGCGGGCATGGCGACGAATCAGGAGCTTGATCGGCTGAAGGGTGCCGCGGCAGCGGTGTTCGTTGCCGCACCGGTGCGTTTCGCCTATCTCTACGGCAGCGTGGCGCGCGGGGACGCCCACCCGGGGAGCGACGTGGACATTGCCGTCATGTTTGACCGGTCGGTGCCCGCGGAAGAACGGCTGCGTCAGGAACTCGCGCTCGGGCTGATGTTCGACGCAGAGCTGGGGGGGAAGCGAGCGGACGTTCGAGACCTCGCTACGATGCCGCTGATCCTGCGCGGACGGGTGGTCACCGAGGGCGCCGTGCTCTTCTCGCGGGACGAGAAGGGGCGGGTCGCTTTCGAGGTCGCCACGCGGAACGAGTACTTCGATTTCCTCCCGGTGTACCGGGCCTACCAGGAGGAGAGCCTGGCGCGAATGTCCGGCGGTGCAGGCCGTGGTTAGTCCGGAGCGCCTCGAGGAGAAATTCCGCCGGCTGGGTGAGTTCCTTGCCGTGCTCCGTGAGTTGCGCAGCGTTCCCGCGGAGGCGCTGCCGGGGGATCTCGTCAGGATGGGCAGCGTCAAGTACTACCTTCAGGTTTCCATCGAGTCCTGCATTGACGTTGCCCAGCACGTCATCGCCTCCGAGGGCTTTCGCCCGCCGAAAGACTATGCGGACACGTTCACGGTCCTCGCCGAGCGCGGGATCCTGGAGCAGGAGTTCGCGGAGCGGCTGCGGCGCATGGCGAAATTCCGGAATCGTCTGGTTCACCTCTACGGCGAGGTCGACGACCAGCACGTAGTCCGGGTGCTCGCGGAGGACCTCGGCGACTTCGACCTCTTCCGGGAGCGGATTCTGGCGATGCTGAAGTAGCAGCGAGCGGTTTCGCATGAACGACCGGGAAGACCTGATCTGGAGGGCGCGGGCCTACGCGGTTGGCGCCCACGCGCGCATCAACCAGCTGCGGAAGTACACCAGCCAGCCCTACGACGTCCACCTGAAGGCGGTCGCCGACCTCGTGGCCTCGGTGAGCGAGGACGAGGCGATGATCGCCACCGCCTGGCTCCACGACACGGTCGAGGACACGCCGGCGACCTTCGAGGAGATCGAGCGCGAGTTCGGCGCCGACGTGATGAATCTCGTCAAGGAGCTGACGGACGTCAGCAGGGCGGGGGACGGCAGCCGGGCCGTCCGCAAGGCCATCGACCGGCAGCACGTCGCCGAAGCGTCGCCGCGGGCGAAAACGATCAAGCTCGCCGACATCGTCGACAACTGCGAGGACATCTGCCGCCACGACGAGAAGTTCGGTCGCGTCTACCTGAGCGAGGCCAAGGCGCTGCTCGCGGTGCTGAACGCAGGGGAGCCGCAGCTGTACGCGCGGGCCTCCAAGGTGATCTCCCGGTGCGAGGCCAGGCTCGGCCTTGTGCCCCCGCCCGATACGGGGGTGGAGGATTCGTCACGCGAGGCGGGGGCCGGCACTCTGCTGAAGGCCGCACGCCGCGGAATCCATCTGTTCATGGAGGCCTTCTCGGCGCGGGATGTCCTCGAGTCGCTACGCTCTTTCGACGCTGAGACCATCGACCGGCTGCCGCCGGGTCCGTGGCCGTGGCCGGACGCCGCAATCGTCGGGGTCCGCGAGCGCGGGACGACGACGGGATACCTGCTGCGCGACGACATGGCGGAGGGACAGCCGCTGCGGGTGCGGGGGATCGACTGGCGACAGCTCGTCGCCCTGGATGCATCGCTGGCGGACATGATCCATGTCCTGACGCATTTCAACTGCTGCTTCGTCGAGTTGGACGGCGCCGTCGTCGGCGTTGTCGGCAGAAGCGACATCGAGAAGCCGGTGGTGCGGATGTGGCTGTTCGGGATCATCATCCTGATCGAGACCGAGATCGTCGACATGATCCGTGCCAGGTGGCCGGCCGGCAGCTGGGCGGCCAATGTGCCCGAGGCCCGTCTGGAGAAGGCCCGCCAGCTCCAGGGCGAGCGGGTCAGGCGCGGGCTGCCCGCGGACCTGCTCGACTGCCTGCAGTTCTCCGACAAGTGCAAGCTCTCCGTGCAGGTGCGGGAATTCGTCGATGCCGGCGGGTTCGGTTCCGCGAATGCCGCCAAGAAGGTGATCAAGGATCTCGAGAATCTGCGCAACAACCTCGCCCACGGCCAGGAGATCGCCAGCCGCGACTGGCCGCAGATCGTCCGCCTGGCTCGGCGGATGCAGCAGAGGTACGGCGCCCAGGGATCCGCGTTCGAGGCCGGACGCCGGCCGGAGGGAACTTCATGATCGTGCGTCAGAGCGCTCCAGCGTCGCTGATCGGAGGATTCGTCGTCATGGCTTTCTGCTTGACCGGCTGCGCCTCGCTCCCGAAGCTCGATGGCCGCATTCCCTCGACGGCCCTGACCGACACCGCCGGCACGACGATGGGCCAGGCAGTGGCGAGCGACGCCGCCGGGAAAGGCGATGCGAGCGGCGTCCACCCGCTCGAAAAGCCGCGCGAGGCCTTCGCCGCCCGGGTCGTGCTCGCGCGCGCGGCGGAGCGTTCGCTCGACGTCCAGTATTACATCTGGCACAGCGACACGGCCGGCATGCTGCTCTTCGGGGAACTCTGGGACGCCGCCGAGCGCGGGGTGCGCGTCCGGCTGCTCCTCGACGACAACAGCACGGCCGGCATGGACGGGATCATCGCCGCGCTCGACAGCCACGCCGGCATCGAGGTTCGCCTGTTCAATCCCTTCGTGAACCGGGGATCGCGCCTTCTCGGCTACCTCACGGACTTCGACCGCCTCAACCATCGGATGCACAACAAGTCCTTCACGGCCGACAACCAGGTCACGATCGTCGGCGGCCGCAACGTCGGCGACGAGTACTTCGCAGCCGGCGGGGGCATGGTCTTCCAGGACCTCGACGTGGTCGGCGCGGGACCCGTCGCCGCCGAGACCGGGAAGGCCTTCGACCTCTACTGGAACAGCGAATCCGCCTACCCTGCGGAGGCGATCGTTGGCAAGCCGGCGACGGACGCCGTTGACGAGCTCAAGGCGCGCATCGCCGCGGTGCGGGCGTCCGCCGAGGCCCGGGAATACCTGGAAGAGGTGGGCGCCACCCGGCTCGTCGCCGACCTGGTCGCGCGGCGGCTGTCGCTGCAATGGGTGCCGGTGCGCCTGCTCTATGACGAGCCGGGGAAGGCCCTGGGCACGGCGCAGGACCAGGAGCTGCTTTTTGTGCGCCTCGTTCAGGCCATCGGCTCGCCGCAACGCGAGCTTGACCTGATCTCACCCTACTTCGTGCCGGGGAAGAAGGGCACCGCGGCCCTCGCCGCCTACGCGGCGGGCGGAATCAAGGTGAGGATACTGACCAACTCCCTGGCGGCGACCGACGTCGGCGCCGTCCACGCCGGGTACGCGAAGCGGCGGAAGCCGCTCCTGCGCAGCGGTGCGCGGATCTACGAGCTGAAGCCCGACGCCGCGGCAGCCGGCGCGGACACCGGGCGGCGGGAGGAGAAACACCCTCCCGGGGGGAGCTCCGGCGGGAGCTCGGCGGTGAGCCTGCACGCGAAGACCTTCGCCGTCGACCGCAGCCGCGTGTTCGTAGGCTCCTTCAACTTCGACCCCCGCTCCGCGCGCCTCAACACCGAGATGGGCGTGCTGATCGACAGCCCGGTGCTCGCGAAGGCGATCTCGAAGGGCCTCGACGAGAAGCTGCCGCTCGCCGCCTACGAGGTGGTGCTGAGCGCCGACGGGGAACGCCTGGAGTGGCTGGAGCAGACGCCGCAGGGGGAGGTGCGTTATACGGTCGAGCCGCACACTGGTTTCTTCAAGCGGCTGGGCATCGGCTTCATGTCCCTGCTGCCCATCGAGGGCATGTTGTGACCCAGCCGGGAGGACTCATGGACGAGGAGGTCATCAATCTCGAGGAGCTGAAGCTCGGCGACAAGCTGGCCGTCGAGCGGACGATCATGGGAGCGGACCGGACGCTCCTGGCCTGGGTGCGCACGTCGTTGTCGATGGTCAGCTTCGGCTTCACGCTCTTCAAGGTCCTGGAGGCCCTGCAACAGTCGGCGGCGGGCAGGATTCTGAGGGAGCACACGCCGCGAAACATCGGGATCTTCATGATCCTGTTGGGCATGGTCCCGCTGATGCTCGCGATGTACCAGTACCAGCGGACCATCAGACGGTTCGGGGGCAGGGGCAATTTCTACCTCAATCCCGGGATGCTCGCCGGCACGGCGATCCTGCTGCTCGGCTTTTTCCTCCTGACGACCACCGTGCTGCAGCTCGAGCTCTTCTGAGCGCGAGAAGCCGTGAGGCGGAAGGCCCCTGCGAGTGTGTTCACAAGGCGGAGCAAAGGCCCGTGAGCATCAGGACCGTGAACCTCGCCATCGCGGGCCTCGCATCAGACCTCGCCCCGTCCGAAACCCAGGCGGCAGCCCTCCCGCTGGCTGCGTTCTACCTCCTGGGGCCCCGCCTGCTGCCGCGGGAAAAAGGCGGGCGCTTCGGCTGGTTGCTGTTCGGGGCGGCGGCCTACGGGGGGATTCTGCTGCTGACCTGAGGAGGCGCACGTCGCCGGACAGACGCCCGGGGACAGGGGAGCGACGATGAACGAGTTTCTGACGCGATTCATGGAAGACATCGCGGGGCGGGTGCACGGTCCCCTGAGCTTCCGCATCATCCTCCAGCCGCTCATGGCGGTGCTCTTCGCCGTCCGCGACGGCCGCAAGGACGCCCGCGAGGGGAAGCCGCCGTACGCCTGGGCGCTCTTCACCAACGCCGACCACCGGCGTGAGCTGCTCCAAAGCGGCTGGAAGGCGACAGGCAAGATTTTCGTCTTGGCGCTCGTCCTCGACGCCGTATACCAGTACCTCGCCGTGAGACGGTTCTACACCGGGGAGGCGCTGGCCGTGTCCGTGCTGCTTGCTCTCGTGCCGTATCTGCTTCTTCGCGGCCCGGTCAACCTATTGCAGTCGAGGAAGTCCGTGTGAGGAACTCCGGGTCCCCGTCGGTGCCGGCAGGAGCGTCAACGTGAAGCCTGTCGACACCTTGCCGGCGTTTCACGTGATGGCCAAGCCCACCGGGGCGCAGTGCAACCTGCGGTGCGACTACTGCTTTTTCCTCAGGAAGGATCGGCTCTACCCGGGCAGCGCCTTCCGGATGTCCGACGAGACCATGGAAACCTACATCCGCCAGACCCTTGGGGCCCACCGGGTGCCCGAGGTGACCATCGCCTGGCAGGGGGGTGAGCCCACGTTAATGGGGCTCGACTTCTTCCGCCGGGTAGTGGCGGTGGAGCAGGCGGCTGCCCGCCCGGGCGTCTCCGTCGAGAACACCCTCCAGACCAACGGCGTGCTCCTGGACGACGCCTGGTGCGCCTTCCTCGCCGAGAATCGGTTCCTCGTCGGCCTCTCGCTCGACGGTCCCCGCCGCCTCCACGACGCCTACCGCCACGACCGGGCGGGGAACTCGGTCTTCGACCGGGTCGTTGCCGCCGCACGCCGCATGCAGGAGCACGGCGTGGAGTTCAACGTGCTCTGCACGGTCAACGCCGTGAACAGCCGCCACCCCCGGGAGGTCTACCGCTTCTTCCGCGAAGAGCTCGGCGCCCGGTACCTGCAATTCATCCCCATCGTGGAGTTGGAGGAGGACGCCGGAGAACGGAGGGAGGTGCGGGTGACAGGGCGTTCCGTCCGACCGGCGGAGTATGGCCGGTTCCTCGTCGAGATCTTCGACGAGTGGGTTCGTCGCGACGTGGGGAGCATGTTCGTGCAGTTCTTCGACGGGGTGCTCGCGTCGTGGCTGCGTGGCCGGTCGACGCTCTGCGTGCTCTCCCCGACGTGCGGCGAGGGCGTGGCTCTGGAGCACAACGGCGACGTCTACTCCTGCGACCACTTCGTCGACCCCCCCCACCTCCTGGGCAACATCCACCGGACACCCATCGGGGAGCTGGTCTCCTCGGAGCAACAGCGGGCCTTCGGCCGAGCCAAGTCCGAATCGCTGCCGCGAACGTGCCGCGAGTGCGCGTACCTCTTCACCTGCCACGGGGAGTGCCCGAAGAACCGGATTCTCACGACCCCCGACGGCGAGCCGGGGCTGAACTGGCTCTGCGAGGGATTGAAGGCCTGCTTCAGCCACACCGAGGCGCCGATGAAGATCATGGCCGAGCTCCTGCGGCGGGGGCAGACCGCGGACCGGATCATGGGGCTTCTGGCACAGGAGGAGCAGGGATCGATGGGAGAATTCGCCGGCGTCGGCCGAAACGACCCGTGCCCGTGCGGGAGCGGCGCCAAGTTCAAGAAGTGCCACGGCGGCCCCTATCCCCGAGTTTGACTGCAGCCCGATGTCACGGGAAATCCGGGGCCAGAGCCTGCGGTCCGAACGGTGTTGCAGCCGGTCCCGCCCGACATATATTTAAACCATGAGCCGCACCGCTGCTCGAGCGGGGCGGCAGCCTCACGTCGGGGGGGGAACGGCATGGAGTGGCCGTCATTTTTCCGCCCGGTTTTCATCGCCGCTGCACGTGCCCTCCCGGAGACGCCAAAACCATCGGGGTGATCCCGAAAGGAGGTCCAGCCATGAAAGGCGAGGACACAGTCAGGCGGGATGTATTGCCCATCCCGGACCGACAGCACGTGGGTTTGACGACCTTCGACGCGAAGGACCCGGACACGAAATATCCGCCGATCGAGCGGCTGCTGCCACCCAAGGGTGCGCCCAACGTTCTGGTCATTCTGCTGGACGACGTCGGCTTCGGCGCCTCGAGCGCCTTCGGCGGTCCGTGTCACAGCCCGACGGCGGAGCGCCTCGCGGCGAACGGCCTGAAATACAATCGCTTCCACACGACGGCGCTCTGCTCACCCACGCGCCAGGCGCTGCTCACGGGGCGTAATCACCACACGGTCGGCATGGGCGGTATCACCGAGATGGCCACCTCGGCGCCCGGCAACTGCTCGGTACGGCCGAAGTCCTGCGCCCCACTGGCGCAGACGCTCAAGCTGAACGGCTACGGAACGGCGCAGTTCGGCAAGTGCCACGAGGTGCCCTGCTGGGAGACGAGCCCGGCCGGCCCCTACGACAACTGGCCGATCGGCAGCGGGTTCGAGTACTTCTACGGCTTCATTTGCGCCGAGACGAACCAGTACTACCCCTCGCTCTACGAAGGGATTACGCCGGTCGAGCTCAAGAAAACTCCCGAAGAGGGATACCACCTCACCGAAGACCTGGCCGACAAGGCCATCCAGTGGGTCCGCCGGCAAAAATCCCTGGTGCCGGACAAGCCCTTCTTCATGTACTTCGCGCCCGGGGCGACGCACGCCCCGCACCACGTTCCGAAGGAGTGGTCGGACAAGTACAAGGGCACGTTCGACCAAGGCTGGGACAGGCTGCGTGAAGAGACCTTTGCGCGGCAGAAGAAGCTGGGCGTCGTCCCGCCCGACTGCGAACTCACGAAGCGCCACCCGGAGATCCCGGCCTGGGACGACGTCTCTCCCGAGATGAAGCCCGTCCTGGCCCGGCAGATGGAGATCTACGCCGGTTTCCTGGAGCACACCGATCACCACGTCGGGCGCCTGATCGACGCGCTGGCGGAGCTGGAGATCCTGGAGGACACGCTCATCTTCTACATCATCGGCGACAACGGCGCCTCGGCGGAGGGCACGCTCCAGGGCACCTTCAACGAGATGATACCGCTCAACGGGTTTGGGCACCTGGAGACCCCGGAGTTCCTGAAGAAGAACATCGACAAGTTCGGCACGCCCGCCGCCTACAACCACTACGCGGTGGGCTGGGCGCACGCCATGAACACGCCCTGCCAGTGGACCAAGCAGGTTGCCTCGCACTGGGGCGGCACGCGCAACGGGACGATCGTCCACTGGCCGAAGGGGATCAAGGCCAGGGGTGAGGTCCGCAGCCAGTTCGGCCACGTGATCGACGTGGCGCCGACCGTCCTGGAG
>Ga0316622_100001980_pt1 | contig 13875 bp, 5 predicted proteins | sample OWC_Aug_OW2_C1_D_FD_207646 | JGI IMG/M metagenome (GOLD analysis project Ga0316622, IMG submission 207646) | Wetland soil microbial communities from Old Woman Creek delta, Ohio, United States - OWC_Aug_OW2_C1_D5_C | ecosystem: Environmental > Terrestrial > Soil > Wetlands | place: USA: Ohio... | reverse complement strand
AGCTTGTGGCTCCGGCGGCCAGGTTCAGGTGGAAGGGGAAGTACTGGGAGTAGGCGAAGGACTCGAAGCCGTCGATGACGAGGGGTTCGCGGAGACGAAAGAGCGGGTCGGAGGCGAGGAGCTGGAGATGGAAGAGGAGGCAGTGGCGACCGAGGCGGGCGAGTTGGCGGGCGACGGTCGTGTGGGAGACCTTGAGGACGCGGGCCAGTTGGCGAAGAGCGGGGCCTTCGGAGATCCAAGAGGCAATCGGACCGAGAAGATCGCGTCGGCGGAGCCAATAGGTTGTGGAGAAGGTGCGGGAGGAGAAGCCACGGCGACAGGTGGCGCAGCGGAACAGGGGGAAGCGGCGGCCGTCGGAGGGACGGAGAAAGGAGCCGTTACGGACGAAGTGCCAGTCTTCGGCCGAGAGGTGATGACGGCAATTCGGATTCGGACAGTTGGGCGGCTGAAAGCCTCCGCGCGTCCTCCGTCCACGGCGGGGATGTCGACGCCTGGTTCGCACAGAGGAGGGACAAGCGTGGATCGAGCCAGACTTCGAGAAGAAGGCTCATTCAAGCCGCAATGAGGCCGCAGTGAGAGGCGCACAAATGAGTTGCGCGGATGGAGTCCTAATCCTCGGACCACAACCCCGATGGTTCCGCGTCCAACCCCGCAAAGCAGGCGGCTCCGCAATCAGGACCGCCGATCGCTCAGAATCGGGCGCGCAGGCTGAACACGAAATATCGCGGCGCCTGGAATGCCCAGGCCTTCCCGAAGTCCGGGTTCTCGCAGTCGGGGCAGGGTTCCTCGGGGCTGTACGGCGCGCCCGTGACGGAGCCGCCGATCTCGTAGAGATCGTCGACGTAGACCGTCTTCTGCTGGTTGAGAATGTTGAAGACGTCGAGACCGACATCCAGTCCCTGCACGCCCCATCCGGACATGTTGGCCGGCAGGGAAATGGGGTAGCCGAGATGCAGGCCCAGATCGCTCGTCGTCGGCGTGCGGCCGCTCTCGCCGCGCGGCTCGAGTAGAATCTCCGCCTCGGTCGCATAGACGTAGTTGTACCCCAGTCGCGTGATCGGCGTGCCGCTCTGGATCTTCAGGCTCATGCCGACATCGAGGCCGTTCCGCAGCCGGTACGATCCAAAGGCGTTGAAGACGTGGGGGCGATCGCTGGGCAGCAGGCCATTCTCGCTGGTGTACTGCCAGACGTCGGGGTCCAGCAGGTAGGGGAAGTCGAAGGCCGAGGTGATGAACGGGTCGCTCTGGCCGTTGTCCCGCCGGTAGTAGCCCTCGTAGTTGCCCTTCAAGCGCGACCAGGTGTAACTGGCCAGCAATTGCCAGGAGTCGTGCAGGCGCTTCTCGATCTTGAAGGTCAGCGCGTCGTAGTTGCGCTTGGCCTCGGGGTAGAGCGGCTCCTCGGGATTGGTGATCACGTATTCGCCGAACGCGTAGGGATCTTCGAGGAGTTCCGAGTAGGGCGTCGTCTGCACGTCTTCCAGCGTGCGGCCGAGCTGGCGGCGCATGTAGCTCACGCCGGCGTTCAGGAAGGGGATCACCTCCTGCTCGGCGCCGATCACGAATTCGTCGACATAGCTCAGCTTGGCGTCCGGGTCGATCCGCGTCGGCTCGGTGCCGAAGACGTAGGGGTGGTCGCCGATCTGGATATCGGGGCCGAGATTGACCGGCATGTGGTTCTCGTCGAACTCCACCTGGTCGAGATCGTACTCGACCGTGTAGCTGACCTCGCTCGACATGGCGCGCACGGCGAGGTCGTTCGGGACCTTGCCGAAATAGCGGCCATAGGCGAAGAAGACCTTGCTCCGGTTGTCCATCGTCGGATCCACGGTCACGTGGAAGCGCGGCGACCAGTTGTCCTTCCAGGTGAAGCTGGTCGCCGTGCCTTTCAGCTCCTCCTGCTCGTAGCGCACGCCGGCCATCAGGCTCAGGTAGCGGGTCGGGTTCCAGGTGTCCGAGACGAAGGCCGCCAGGTAGTCGGCGCTTGTCTTCGCCCCCAATTCCCCGCTTCGGACGCCCCACGCCTGGAGAGTGGTGTCGCCCGGAGCGATGATCCACACGTAGCCGCTCGTCGAATGGACGTACTCATCCTCGCCTACCCGGATACGAAGGCCGGCGGGGCCGGTGTTGTTCGATACGGTCTCGTAGCCGATGTCCTGGTAGTTCACGCCGTAGCGCAGATGGTGCTCGCCCGCCTGGTTGAAGAAGTTCGAGAACTTGAGCTGGTACTGGGCGTTGGTCGAGGTGTTGTCCTCGAAGAACCCGACGCCGCCGTAGCGCCTGAGTCCGTCCGAGTAGTCCAAGCCCTGCGGCTCATCGACCGCCGGGTCCTCCTTGAAGCGGTCGCGATGGTAGGCGGCCGTTCCCTCGATGAACCAGTTCGAGGCGAGCTGGCCGTTCCAGTGGCCGACGACGTTGTTGCCGCCATAGGTGATCTTTGAGTACTTGCTGCTCGGATCGGACACCGCGACCGCCTCGGCGCGCTGCGGGCCGTTCTCGCCGACCGAAGGATCGCCGAAGGCCGAGATGGAGACCGTGTGACTCGGGTGCGGCATCCACTTGAGGTTCGCGGCGTAGTTGTAGATCGTCCGCTTCATCTCGAGTTCATGGCGGAAGCCCCGGGCGTCGGAAACGAGATCGGCCGTGCGGCGCGAGACCGTGGTGAAGGTCGGATCGAAGGCCGCGAACCAGAAGGCGCGGTCCTTCACGAGCGGCCCTCCGGCCTCGAAGCCGTAGTCGCGACTGGCATACCCCATGGTCTGCGAAGAGACGAGCCAGTCCTTGATGTGCTTGCGGCCGGGTTCCAGATCTTGGAACTGCTGGTAGGTGAAGACGCTCCCCGTCAGCGTGTTGGTTCCTGACTTGGTCACCATGTTGACGAACCCGCCGAGGGCCTCGCCGTATTCCGGCTCGAAGCCGCCCGTCTTCACCTGCACTTCTTCGAGATAGTCGAAGTTGACGCCCGTTCCCAGCGACCCGTAGACGATCGAGTAGGAGCCGGCGCTGCCGTAGCCGGTGTTGCCGATGCTCATGCCGTCGACCATGTAGGTGTTCTCGAGTCCGCTGGAGCCTGAGATCGAGGGATTCGACCGGTCGATGCCGCCATCGACGACATGCGGAGCCATCGCGAGGGTGCTCGAGAAGCTGCGTCCGAGGGGCACGCTCGACATCAGCGACGAGCCAACGGTCGCGCCCGTCGTCGTGGTCGACAGATCGACCACCGGAGCGGTGCCGACCACTTCGATCTTCTCGGATGCCCCGGGAGTGAGCACGGCTTCGATGCGCACGCGCGCGAGCAGCCGCACCTGGATGCTCCGGCTCTCGGCGGTGATGTAGCCGGGCAACGAGGCGGTCAAGTCGTAGACGCCGGGCGTCAGGTAGAGGAAGCGGAACTGGCCCTCCTCATTGCTGATCGCCGTTCGCGTGCCTTGCTCGGAGGTGATCGTCACCGTCGCCCCGACGAGCGGCCGGGCTTCCGGGTCGGCGATCGTTCCGACGATCGAGCCGGTGGTCGCTTCCTGGCCGCTGGCCGGCTGCGCAAGGCAGGCCAGAACGACAGCCAGCAGACCGAACAAGAGGGTCGTGCGTTTCATGTCCGCTTCCTCCGCTGAAACGGCGTATCCGTCCCGTCTCCTCCAGGCCGGCAAGATCCGGATCCCGGGCTAGCGCTGGGATCGGCTTGCCTCTGGTCAACCTCCTCGCGCGCTCTTCGCGCGAGAGTGTAGTCGGGCATGCGCGGTCGTTCCTGCATCGTGCCGCCCGATGAGTCGGGTGGCACGTCACTTTCGGCTGCCCAGGTTGAATTGCGGGGAAGCTTGCGACTGCTCCCGCTTGCCGTCAAGCACAAGGTGACAGAATGCAGGCCGCCTGCCGGCATCCGATTCCGCTTCAACTATCGGCGGCGCACATGCGGATCTGTGGCTTTCTCTTGAAGGCAAATGCAGGGTCCTTCGAGGCATGGCCGCAGTCCGGACGGCGCGAGCGGGTGGTGTACGGGATGATCGATCGCCGGGATCTGGGGGGCGGGTTGTTGGCGACGACCCGGACGGTGGGGTTCACGGCGCGCATCGGGGCGCAGATGATCGCCGGGGGCACGATCCGCCGGAGGGGAACCTCTCCGCCGCGCGCGATGTCTTCTTTGCGGATCTGGTGGCTGGACTCGGACGCCGCGGGATCGAGATCCGGCGGGAGCGGACCGCCATATAGCCCGGTCCGCGAACCCGGCGGCGGCCGAATGGCCGCCGGTGCGCGGGACCCGCCGCAGGGCGGCTTCTCCGGAGCGTGGCCCCTTAGTGGGGCGCCGCTCCCGGCGGAATCAGACGTAACTCGCGCGGATGTACTTCTCGAGCTCGCGGATCGTGAACTCCTGATTGGCGATCACGCGCTTGACCACATCGCCGATCGACACGACGCCGAAGAGGCGCTCGCCATCCATGACCGGGAGATGGCGCACCCTTCTCGCGGTCATCAGCTTCATGCAGGTTTCCAGGCTGTCATCGGGATGCACGAAGACGACCTCGCGCGCCATCATCTCCCGCACGGCCACGGTCTTGGACGACTTGCCCTGCAGGATCACCTTTCGCGCGTAGTCACGCTCGGAGAAGATCCCGACCAGACGATCGCCCTCGAGAACGAGGACGGCACCCACATCTTTCTCGGCCATCACCTGGAGAGCGTCGTACACGAGCATGTCCGGCGCAACGGACCAGACATCCCGGCCCTTGCTTTCGAGCAACTGAAGGGCGGTCGTGATCATCTCGGCACCTCTCTGGCTGGTTGCCTGTCAGCCCTGCCGGAGACGCGGCAGCGGGCTACCCGCACTCCCTCCGGACTCTCGAAGGTCGAACCGCGGTTCCGCTCGGGGGGGCCTCTCCCCGGGCGGCCGGGGCAGCGACCCCGCAGAAACGGAACGAATCCTCCCTTCCAGTGTGCCACGGCCGCATCCGATTGTCGAGGCTTGCCTGCGCTTCCAGCGTGCGCCGGCCGGGCCGGCCGCCCGGGCCGGCCGCCCGGGCCGCCACCGCGCGCATCCCGGCGCGCCCTCCCGCGAAAACCCGCGCGCGATTCCCCGCCGGTGCCCTCATCGTCACGCCGCGGGTGGCCGATACTATCTGGGTACATCCTGTACACGAGGACGGACGGGTTGGTCGAGCAGCAGGCTTCTCTGCACAAGGCAAGGGGGGTGTAGCATGTCTGGCATCCTGGTGCGCCTATTCCGGACCCTAACGCTTCTCCCGCTCCTGGCCGCGCTTCCGACGGCCGCGACGGTCGCTCTCGCCGGCGAGAACCCGGGGATCGCCGCCGGAGAGGGGACCGAGTTCGCCGTCGCTTGCGGGGATTCGGTCCATTTGACGGTGACGTTCGATACGCCCGTGCGCGCGACCATCGAGGCGCTCGCGCCGACGACCGTGTACCTGACTCTCGCAGGCACGGGGAGCGCGGATCCCGTCCAGATCACGATCGCCGGGCTGCCACCTGCGGAGACGCTGCATCTCGCGATCGATGATCTCCGCAGCGACGCGCTCCTCGCCGTCGACGCCTTCGGAACGGCCTCCTTCGCCTGCGATCTCGCCGCTCCGCACTTCGTCATGGTCAAGCCGCACGCCTCCACCTGGTATCTGGATTCCACCGGCTGGACCCCGCGCTGGGTGATGCCGCTGCTCGCCAAGTGGGGAGTCCGCGGCGCGGGCGACGGGCAACTGAACGGTCCCTTCGGGGCGGCCTGCGATGCCGGCGGCAATGTCTACGTGGGCGACTTGTACAACAATCGGATCCAGAAGTTCGACGGCCAGGGCAATTTCCTCGCCAAGTGGGGCGTCGCCGGGAGCGGCGACGGCCAGCTCGCCTATCCGCGCGGCGTCGCCGTGGATGCCGCCGGGCGGGTCTATGTGGCCGACTACAACAACAATCGCGTCCAGGTCTTCGACGCCGCGGGCAACTTTCTCGCCAAGTGGGGCACCGCCGGGACGGGCGACGGGCAGTTCAACCGGCCCTTCGACGTCGCGGTGGCGGCGGACGGCAGCGTCTTCGTGGCCGACTACTGGAACGACCGCATCCAGAAATTCGATGCGGCGGGCAACTTCCTCGTGAAGTGGGGGACGCTCGGCACGGGCAACGGTCAGTTCAACCGGCCGGCCGGAGTGGCGGTCGATGCGGCCGGCTATGTGTATGTGGTCGACTATAACAATCACCGGGTCCAGAAGTTCACTTCCGGTGGCGGTTTCGTGGGCCGGTGGGGCGTGTGGGGAGCGGGGGAGGGACAGTTCAATCTCCCGCAGGGCATCGAAGTGGATGCGGCCGGTCATGTGTATGTCGCGGACACGAGCAACCATCGCATCCAGCAGTTCACTGCGGACGGCGGGTTCCTAGTCCAGTGGGGCGGCTTCGGCAGCGAGGGAGGCCAGTTCATGCGGCCGATTGGTCTCGCCGCCGATCCGGCCGGCAACCTGTTCGTCGCGAGCTACGACGGGCACTGCCTGCAGAAGTTCGACGTCCCGCATGCGGGGATGGTCGCCCCCGGAACCTGGGACGCGGCGACGAAGACGGCCGTTCTCACCGAGGACGTGTTCGAGACGATCCAAGTGACCGGTGGGGACATCACGCTGGACGGGGCCGGACACCGGCTGGTGCCGGCGAGCGGCAACGGGCTGTACCTCACGTGGGCGTCGCGGGTCACGGTGAGGGACCTGGAGATCGTGACCGACGTCTCGGGGTACGGCATCAGCGTCTATCAGGGCAGCGGGAACGCGATCGAGGATTGCGCGATCACGTCGGCCGGAAGCGGCATCTTCTTCTCTTCGTCGGCCGCGGGACAGATCTTACGAAACGCGATCGCGCATGGGGGGGCGAACTACGGCGTCTGGTTCCTGGGCGGAGAGGCGTACCCGGGGCTCACGATCGCCGGCAACACGATCACCGGATTCTGTGGCCTCAGACTGGACAGCCCGTACGATTGCGACGTGTACAACAACAACCTCTTCAGCGCGGTGGCGCCGGTCGTCTCTTCGCCGAAGAGGGTTCGTTTCAATCTCTGCCTTCCGATCGGCGGCAACTACTGGAGCGCCTACACGGGTGCGGACGGGGATGGGGACCGGATCGGGGACACGCGCTTCCGCTTCGGCGGCCGCGTGCAGGACAACCTCCCGTACGTTCGCCCGGACGGCTGGCTGGAGCCCTTCACGCCCGAGGAGGATCCCGACAGCCTGCTCGCCGTCTACGCCTTCGAAGGGCAGCTGAACGATCTCAGCCCGAACGGATTCGATGCCGCCACGATCGAGGCGGTCGTCTTCGCGGACGGCTACGAAGGGCAGGCGGGAGTCTTCGACGGCCTTTCGAGCTGGGCGGAATTGCCCCTCGACATCGGTCCTTCCGCGCACCGGCGCCTGACGATCGGCGCCTGGGTGCGGACGGAGACCTCGGCCGGGCGGCGAGCCGTCGTTTCCCACGACGACGGGGGGTTCGACCGCCAGATCGGTCTCGACGACCGCTGGGCCGCTCAGCCGGGCTGGGCGGCCCAGGCCGGCGTCGGCGACGAGGGCGTGAGCAGCGGCAGCGTCGTTCCCGGCGCCTGGACCTTCGTCGCCGCGACGTACGACGAGTGTGCGACGACACTCTACGTCGGGGACGAGGTCTTCGAGACGAGCGAGGCGACCGGGGACGGCACGGCGCTGGCGCGGATCGGGAAGAGCCCGGCCGGGGATCTCTCCTTCGACGGGCGGATCGACAACCTCTTCATCTTCCACGGCGCGCTCGACGCGGCGCAGATCGCGGCGATCCGCGCGAGCGGGCTCGCGGGCGTGCTGCGTTGGATCACGGCCGACGTGACGGGCACGCTCGCCTCCGATTGCGGCGGCCCGCTCGCGGGGATCCCGGTGACGATCCACTTCCTGAATGCCGAGGGGGCGCCCGACAGCCTGACCCTGACGACCGGGGAGGACGGCCGCTACGCCTTCCTCGATCTCCCGCGCGGTCCGAACGCGACCCTCTCCATCGTCCTTCCGCCGCTCATGCGGCCGATCGAGCCGCCGGCGGTCTCGCTCGATTTCCCGCTCACCAGCGATCGGGTGATCGACTTCGCCATCGCCTGTCCGAAGAGCGTGAGCGGGGTGGTCTCCGCCGCGGTGCCGGGTCCGCTGCCGGGCGTCATCGTCGGGCTGCTCGAGCCCGGCCCGCAGTACCGGACCGTCGTCACCGGGGCCGACGGAGCGTTTCGCTTCGCCGACATCCCGTACGGCACCGAGGTCGAACTCGCGGCCGTCGTTCCGCTCGGGTTCCATCCGCTCGATCCGGTGGACGGCCATTGCCTGCTCACCGTGACCGCCGATCTCACCCGCGATCTCACCTTCGCCGCCGTTCCTGCGACCGGGATCGCCCGCGGCATGGGGTATTGGAAGCACCAGGTGAACGTCTATCGGTCGCAGCGCGGCCGGGCCCAGGAAGCGCGCGAGGACATGGAGGCGGTCTATCCCCAAGCCCTCTTCAACCACTTCCACGAGAACGAGCTGAACGCGATCCAGATCGAAGGCGTCACCTATCACCTGGTCGACGGCGCGCTCGCGCCGCTCACGCTCGCCGACATGGAGGCGACCCTTTCCGTGAACGGCGGCCGGTGCATGCTCGACCGCGCGAAGCAGCATTACCTCGCGTTCCTGTTGAACGTGGCCTCGGGAAAGGTGCCGACCTACGCCGAGGTGACCGCGGATCATCTGACCGCCAGCCAGGCGCTCCAGTACGTCGCTGCGCTGATCCTCGACGGCGACGACACGAACGACGGGCTGGCCAAGGATATCTGCGAGACGGTGAACGAGGCGCAACTCGTGCCGGCTGGCATGGTTGTCGCGGACTTCGATTACATCGCCTACAAGGGCCGTCCCGCCTGGATCGCTCTGCGCGTCGTGCCCAACCCCGGCCTCGGCCCGCGGACCTTCCAGTTCTCGACGGCCCAGGCGGGTCCGGTGAGCCTCGTGCTCCTCGACGTCACCGGCCGGCAGCTGCGCACGCTCTTCGAAGGCGTGCTGGATCCGGGCCAGCATGAAGTCGCCTGGAGCGGAGATGGCCGGCGCGGCGACTCCGCCGGGAGCGGGATCTTCTTCGCCCGGCTGCGCACGCCGACCGAGACGCGCGTCCTGAGAGTGATGCAGCTCGGAGATTGAGCCGGGCGCCTGGCGCGGTCATGCAGAGAGGGGGGGTGCACGCGTGCATCCCCCCTCGTCGTCCGCCAAGGCGTACGCCCCGTCGGCTGACGCCTCAGCGCGCCTTCCACGTGAACGCGTGGGGCCACTGGGCGGTATTCGCCGGCACCTGCGTGTGGCACACCCGGCAGGCGGTCACCTTTCCGTCCGCTCCCGCGTGCTCCTCGGCGAACTCGCTCGCTCCCTCGCCGCGCGAGCTCTCATGGCAGACGGCGCAAGTGCCGATCGTGAGCGCCGACCGCTGCAGCTCGAACGGCTGGGCGCGGTCGGACGCCTCGCGGGCGGGATGCATCGCGTGCGGACTGTGGTGGCAGGCCGCGCAGTAGACCCCGCCGTGTCCGGCCGCGTTGCGGTAGAGGGTCGCCCCCGTGTGCACGCCTTCGACTCCCGTATGGCAGGTCGAGCACATCGGTTCGCTCAGCCACGGCATTCGCCCGCCCTCGATGCTCTCGGCCAGCTGGTTCATCGATCCATGGCAGGCGGTGCAGTGCCCGTCCTCGGCATCGTGGGCGAGACTCCGGTTGCAGCGCGTCTCGGCGCCCGGATGGCAGTCGTAGCAGGTCGCGCCGCGCGAGGCGTGCGCCCCGTGGATGACTTGCGAGAGAAAGTGGCCGGAACTCCCGGCCTCGGTCGAGCCCAGGGCCGGGCTGCCGTGGCATCCGGCGCACAGGACGGGGGCCCGCTCGATGAGCGGCGGAGAATACTCGCCTCCGTTCTCGGCGTCGTGGATGAGCAGCACGTTGCGGAAGACGTCCGCCCCGCCGCCGCCGATATCCTCGGTCGCCTCGCCGCCCTGCGCATGGCAGCGTGAGCACCGGATCTCGTCCGAGGTGGGCACGGTCGCGCGTGCCTGCGCGACGGCCGTGCCGCCGCTGCTCACCGTGATCTCCACGACCTGGTAAGGGCTCCACGCTCCCTGGTCGTCGACCGGCGTCACCGGGATGCCGTTCACCTGGAAGTGATCGCCCGCAACGACCATCTCGCCGGCCAGCCCGTTGTGCCGCCCCGGATCCTCGAGATTCAGTCCGGTGTCGCGGACGAGGCTCGTGCCGAAAAGCGCCTCCGCATAGTCCCAGAAGCCCGCGAAGTCGGCGCCGAAGCGATCCGTCTTTCCGTACGAGCTGGTGTTGCCAACGATACGATACTGCGCGGTCAAGCCTTCGGTCACGACGGCCGGCGGATTGCCACGGCGGATGACCTGCGCCCAGACGGTGTTGTACGGCGGAAGCAGCACCGCCTGGTCGTAGGTCGGATTCAGACAGTGCATGCCGAGGTCGTTCCAGGCGAGGACGACGTAGTCATTCTCGGTGGCCGGGATTGGATGGCCGTTTGTTTCATCGGGCTCGGTGGACTTCGAGCAGGCCGGTAGCAGCAGACCGATCATGAAGAGCAGGCAGGCCATGCCGCCCGCATGGGGCCGGGTCCCCTCGGTCCATCCGCAGGGGAGCATCCATGCGCGGGGGAGGCGGCGAGGCGAGCGCGGGCGGGTACGTACATTTGCATGGAGCATACAGCACCCTTTCCTGTGAGTGGTCCGAAGCCGCCAACGGCTTCCTTCGCGTGCCGGCATCGGCCGGCGGGGAGAGTCCGCTTCCGCAATACCCCGGCTAGCGCCGCGCGCCGCGCCCCGCGCGCATCATCTCTTCCGCCTTGGCGAGGTTCGCGCGGATGATCGCCGCTTGCTGCTCGTCGGGCCGGCGCTCGAGCGCCTGGCGCCACCAACGCATTGCCTCTTCCAGGCGCCCCGCTTCTCCCGCGAGCTGCCCGAGGTTCGCATACGCGCCGGCGGGTGCGTTCCCCGTGCGCACCGCCGCCTCGTAGCTGCGCCGCGCCTCGTCGTTGCGCCGCATCTCGGCGTACAGCGTGCCAACTTCGAAGAGCAACTTGGCGTTCTCCGGCTCGGCCCGCAAAAGGATCGCGTAGTGGTCGAGCGCTCGCCCGCGGTCGGCGGACGAGCGGAGCAGCCATGCCTTGCGATAGTGCGCGCCGGGGTGACCGGGATCGGCCGCGAGCGCTTGGTCGACGAGCGGCCCGGCCTCCGCCGCCCGTCCCGTGTCGCTGAGGAACTGGCTGAGCGCCACGAGAGCGTCCGCGTCCCGCGGCGCGACCGCGAGTGCGCTGCGGTAGGCCGCTTCGGCTTCGCGCATGCGTGTGCGGGCGGATTCCGCCATGCCGATCTTGACGAGCGGCAGCGCTTCTCGCGGGAAGAGCCGCGCCTCTTCGCGCCAGGCCGCGATCGCCGCGTCCCGATCACCCTGCTGCTCGAGGATTTCGCCCAGCTGCAGGTGCAGACCCTGCTCCTCGGGCCGCGCTGCGATCAGGAGTCGCGTGCGCTGAAGGGCTTCATCCGGCCGCCCGGCAGCCGCGTAGGCGCTCGCCTGCTCCTGCAAGAGGCGGAACTCATCGGGGCAGCCCGCGCAGTCGGCGAGCGCGCGCTCGTAGGCTTCGAGCGCTTCGGCGCCCCGCTCGAGGCGCAGGAGGTAGTTGGCGCGCAGCCGCAGCGCGAGACGCGTCTCGGGACGCGAGACGAGGAGCGAGTCGAGAACCTGGAGCGCCTGTTCCGTCCGATGCGCATCGGCGAGGGCCTGCGCGCGCGCCGTCGCGCGCCCGACTCCGGTCAGCTCTTTCGGATCCACGCGGGGCTTCGCTGCGCTCCGCTCGCCCTGCAAGTAACCGAGGCTGCGCAGCTTCTCGAGCGCCACCTCGTCGAGGGCGGAGGGGGTGAAGGCCGAACGATCCTCGATGAGCACTTCCTGCAGCTGCCTCTCCATCGACTGGAGTCGCTCCGTCTCACGGTCGGCCAGGTTCTCCAACTCGCCCGGGTCCCGCTCGAGCTGGTAGATCTCGGGCTGGGGGGCGCGGATGTACTTCCACGAAGCCGACTGCAGCCCGCGCAACTCGCTGAGACCGAAGTCGAGATCGGGGACGAGAGTCTCGTGGTAGATCCACTCGTGGCCGGAGCCCGATCCGGCGATCGCGGGGAGCAGGCTCTTGCCAGCGACACGCGGCAGCTCCGCGCGCGCGAAGCCAAGCGCGTTCCACGCGGTCGGGAGGATGTCGGTCAGGCAGGCGAGATCCTCGACCTCTCGCCCGCGCCACGACTTCCCTCGGAAGGCGCCCGCGTCGGGCAGGCGCACGATGAACGGGACCGATTGCGTCGACCCGTAGATGAAGGTCGAATGGGTCGGTTCCTGGTGATCACCCAACCCTTCGCCATGGTCCGCAGCGACGATCACGATCGTCCTCTCGAGGAGCCGGCGCTCGGCGAGGAAGTCGAGGAGCGCGCCGATCGCATCGTCCATCGCCGCGACCTCTCCGGCATAGGCATCGCCGGTGAAGCGGCTGCGGAAGGGCTCGATCGGATGATAGGGCGCGTGCGGATCATAGTAGTGCGCCCAGAGGAAGAAGGGCCCCCCCTCGTGTTCGCCCACCCACTGGCAGGCGAGCCGGGTCACCTCGGCGGCCGGCCGTTGCGCCGCATCTTCGTTCGCGGTCCGGGGCGGAAAGCGGTCGTCATAGCTCCCGAAGCCCTGCGCGAGGCCGAAGCGATGGTCGACCGGGAAGGCGCCCAGCACCGCCCCCGTCGCGTAGCCGCGTGCGTGCAGCAATTCGGCGAGGGTGGGGAAGCTATCCGCGAGGACGTAGGTCCCGTTGTGGCGCACGCCGTGCTGGAAGGGATAGAGGCCGGTGAGCATGGTCGCGTGCGAGGGCAGCGTGACGGGCACGGGTGTCAAGGCGTTCGCGAACTTGGCGCCCTCCTCGGCCAGGCGGTCGAGACGAGGAGTCGTCTTCTTCGCGAAGCCGTAGCAGGAGAGCCGGTCCTGTCGCGTCGTGTCGAGGCTGAGGAGGACGAGATTGAACGGAGGCGCGCCCGGCTCGACCGCCGTCCATCCTGCGGAAGCGGCCCCGGAAGCGGTTGGCGAAGCGCCCCCGCGCGACCGGTCCCCCTTGCTCGCCGAGCCCGAATCGTCCCCCGCGCATCCGCAAAAGGCGAGCAGAAGGGCGGCCAGGGCAGCGGAGAGCCCATGCGCGGAAACACCCGGACGCGAGCGCGCGCGGCCGACTTGCGAACCCCGAACGACGCGGGCCATGGATGACGCTCTCCCTCTCCGGCACCACCCGCCGGCGGATCAGGACTGCTGCGAGGGATGACGCGGGACATTCTACCCGATCGCTGGCCGGTCCGGGACCCCTTCTTGAGAACGGCACGCGTTCCACGCGGCAGGGCCGGCCGAGCATCGCCCGGCCGGCCCTGTCAGGGGAGGACACCTCCCGGGTGTGCGCTCAGCGCGTGAGGACGATCTTGCGGCTCGTCCCTTCAAGGCTCGCTTGCACGGTGATGAAGTACACTCCTACCGGGAGCGGCCGCTCGTGCTCGTCGGCGCCGTCCCAGGCGAACGCGTGCATGCCGGCGGACAGCGGGCCCGCGTGCAGAGTGCGCACGCGGCGGCCTTCGATGTCACGGATCTCGACGCGGGCGTTCCCGGCTTGCGGTAGGACGAGACGGATCGCAGCGGTCCCGGAGGCTCCCGAGGACGGCCCGCCCGCGCGGAAGGGATTCGGCGAGCAGGCGAGATCGATCGACCGGGAGACCGGCCACGGCTCGTTCACGCCGCTCGGTTCGCCGGTCGTGCGCAGATCCGCTTCCGTCCGTCCGTTGCCGGGCAACGACAGCCACGGGCCGTAG
>Ga0316622_100001979_pt1 | contig 13875 bp, 11 predicted proteins | sample OWC_Aug_OW2_C1_D_FD_207646 | JGI IMG/M metagenome (GOLD analysis project Ga0316622, IMG submission 207646) | Wetland soil microbial communities from Old Woman Creek delta, Ohio, United States - OWC_Aug_OW2_C1_D5_C | ecosystem: Environmental > Terrestrial > Soil > Wetlands | place: USA: Ohio... | reverse complement strand
TGACCATGCCAGCATCGCGTCCATGTGGGCGCGCGCCCGGGTCGACCAGCTCATGTCGCAGGATCTGATGGCACTGCAAACCGGCATGTTCAACGACACGTTGCGCGAGCAGATCGTCACCGTCGCGCTCGAGCACCGCATCATGACCCAGTTCACTTCCTTCGTTGCCGTCGAGGACCGTATCGTCAACGAGGGCGGGACGCAGACCACCGTCACCGTGCCGGTCGAGATGCCGGAAGGTGTCCGATACGAGGGCATCTTCGGGACCGGGGCGGAAGCCGAAGCCGCACCGGCGCGGGCGCGCGGCCTGTCCGGGCGTACCTTCGGGCTCATGGAAGGAGGCGGCGGCGTCTTCCACTTCGATGGGCCGATGGCCGCGCCCGCGAAGGAGCAACGCCTCCCTGCGCCGCCGGCCAACAACCTCACCGCCCTCGCCCGTCAACGCCTCGCCCCAGAGCTGCAAGCGGTGATCGAGGGAAATTCACCCATCGACCCGCGCGTGGAGCTGGTCAACGCGGAGGTGAAGATCAAGGTCGCGGTGCAGGACATGAACGCAGAGCTGCTCGAGGCACTGCAGAAGGCTGGGCTGCGTATCGACCAGATCTTCGACCGCGCCGTGATCGGCCGGATCGCCGTGGAGAAGCTGGCCACGCTCGCGGAGCTGGAGGGCGTGGAGCGGATCACGCTGCCCGACTGAGGCGCGGCCCCCACCCTCGCCCTCCCCCGTTCGCGGACACGCTCACGGGGGAGGGAAGCGGAAGGCCTCTCCCCTGCTGCGGCAATTGGCAGCGGCGGAGAGGATCTGGATGGTCTCACTCGTCTGACTGCAGATGTTCGGACCGTCCCCTCCCCCGTTGCCACTTCCGGCAGCGGGGGAGGGTGAGGGTGGGGGCGGGTCCTTGCAATTCCCTACCATCCAGGCTTTGCCCTGAGCCGCAGGCGGGGTGCTGATAATCAAAATGGAGCAGCGATCGCGTCCGGCCACGGCAGTCGTACTGCTAATGTCGCTCGCGCTGGTGCGAGTGCTGATTCATTTCCTGACGAACGGTACGTATGGCTACTTCCGCGACGAGCTCTACTACATCGCCTGCAGCAAGCATCTGGCGTGGGGCTACGTTGATCATCCGCCGCTATCCGTTTTCATCCTCGCGCTGACACGCGGGCTCCTTGGTGATTCCCTCTTCGCCATCCGCGTGCCGGCGGTACTGGCCGGTGCCGCCGTGATCTCTTTCACCGGGATCATGGCGCGCGAGTTGGGCGGCGGCCGGTTTGCCCAGGGAATCGCCGCGCTCGGGTCCCTGGTCGCCGGATCGCTGCTCGCCATGACCAGCTTCTTCTCGGTGAACGCCTTCGACCTGCTGTTCTGGGTCGCCTGTGCTCTGGCCGTCATCCGGATCATGAAGACAGACAACCAGCGGCTCTGGCTTGCGTTTGGCGCGCTCGCCGGGCTGGCCATGATGAACAAGATCAGCATTGCCTTCCTCGGCTTCGGCATCGTCGTCGGTCTGGCGCTGACCCGGCAACGCAGACACCTGCTGAGCCGATGGTTCTGGGTCGGTGGCCTGCTCGCGCTCCTCATCCTTCTGCCTTACCTGTGGTGGCAGTTCACGCACGACTTCGCGACGCTGGAGTTCATGCGCCACGCCACGGAGTTCAAGAATGCGCAGATCCGGGCGCTCGACTACCTCGGCGCGCAGATTCTCCTGACCAACCCGTTTGCCGCGCCGATCTGGATCGCTGGTCTCGGCTACCTGCTGTTCGCGAACTCGGCGCGCTCCTATCGCCTGCTCGGCATCGCGTATGTCGCCATCCTGGCGCTGTTCCTCGTTCAGGGGGCGAAGGCGTACTACCTGGCGCCGGCCTATCCCATGCTGATGGCCGCCGGGGGCGTGGCCATCGAGGACTTCACCAGAAAGCGGCGGCGGTGGTTGAGGCCAGCGCTGATTGGCGTGGTGTGCGCGGGGGGAATACTCCTGGCGCCGTTGGCGGTTCCCTTGCTCTCTCCCGCGGCATATACGCGGTATGCAACCGCCATCGGTGTCGCTCCCCCGAAGGAAGAACGGAACCAACTCGGCGAATTGCCCCAGCATCTCGCGGACCGGCTCGGCTGGGAGAACATGGTCGCCACGATCGCGCGGGTCTACCAGGCGCTGCCCGCCGCGGAGCGGGCGCGCGCCGCCATCCTGGCAAACAACTACGGCGAGGCGGCGGCCGTCGACTTCTTCGGCCCGAGCCACGGGCTGCCGCCCGCGATCAGCGGCCACAACAACTACTGGCTCTGGGGACCGGGCTGGGCGACAGGCGACGTGGTCATCGCCGTCGGCGTGCCGGCGGATGACCTGCGCCAGTCCTTCACCACCGTCGAGCAGGCGGACACCATCGTCTCGAAGTACGCCATGCCCAGTGAAACCAACCTGCCAGTGTATGTCTGCCGCCAGTTGAAGCGACCGGTCGCGGAGGTCTGGCCGCAGCTGAAGCGATTCATCTGAGCGCACTGCCAGTCAGTTGAGTCAGCTCCGCGGTCAGGTTGTGGCGCTCCGTGAGGTATGATAATTGGTCATACTAGAGGTGTTTCATGGCAGCGGCAAAGGTGGCCATTTCTCTAGACGAGGATGTCCTCGCACGGCTGGACCGGCTGGTGCGGCAGCGTGCGTTTCCGAACCGCAGCAAGGCGATCGAAGTGGCGGTGAAGGAAAAGCTGGAGCGCCTCGACCGGTCTCGCCTCGCCCGAGAGTGCGCCAAACTCGACCCTGCGTTCGAGAAGGCCTTGGCGGATGAAGGGCTGTCGGGAGCGCTGACGGAATGGCCAGAGTACTGAGGGGTGACGTCGTTTGGGCTGACCTCAACCCGGGCCGCGGCCACGAACAGGCCGGCATGCGGCCAGTCGTTGTGCTGAGTCAGGATATCTTCAACGAGCGGTCGGGGACGGTCATCGCAATGGCGGTGACCAGCCAACCCCAGCACGCGGGCTTTCCGCTCGCAATGGAACTGAAAAAGGTACGTCTGCCCAAACGCTCACGGGTGAAGATCAGTCAGATCCGTACGCTGTCCGTCGAGCGGCTTGGCACGAAATTGGGGCGGGTCATGCCGGAAGAGCTGGACCGGCTCGTCGACGGACTGAATGAGATCGTTGGAAGCTGATAGGCCGTTCGAGCGGAGCGGCTGCGATGGCGGCCTTGCGGTTACTGTGTTGACCCGCCAGGCGCGGCGGGTCAACACGGATCGATTTCGCCTGAAGGCATGTTTCATAACTTCTTGAAGATCAGGCGGATGGAGGTGATTTTCGGATTGAGGTTAGCGCCCCCCGTGTTCCGTGCGAAACGAGTGCGCCAGGGCCTGGCGCGGAATCGCGAAGAGCGCTCCCTGGAGGATCGGGGTGACGAAAGCGGTCTGGCTGAGCGTGAGGTACACGCCACGGCCACCTCCCACTCTGCGACGCTGCGCTCTGGCATGTTCTTCTGACCAGAAGAATACCGACTTGCGTCAGAAGTCGTCGATGATGTTCGGCGCCCGCAGCTTCGCGAAGTTGACGTGAGGGACGAAGACCAAGGGAGCCGCAGCGTCCGCGCCGACCTCGTATTTCAGGTCGCTGTCCACCCGCATCGACAACGGCCGAGCGCAGTGGGCGCATTCCGTTCGGAAGGTGACCGCCAACGCCTCCCGCCGTAGGTGCCCTTGCACGAAGGGCAGCGCGAACGCGTCGACCGCTCAGGGCGAATAGGCCTCCTCGCCGGTACTAAAGGCGGCGTGATGGGGGGTCTCGTCCACTGTGACCGGATACGCCCAGGTCACCGCCCCTTGCGGGTTTCTGACGAGGAACATCAGATGCTTTTCCAGTTCGTTCAGAATCGCCCGCACGCGATCGACCGCCAGGCCCAGTTTCTCCGCGATCACCTCCGGCGCCAGCGGCGTTCCCACCCGCGGCAGCTCGGTCACCGCGAGGTCGCGCACGCGGTGATGATCCGCGGACATGAACGCGAGTCCCGCCCGCGCCTTGCGGGCGTTGGCCATGATGAGCCGCCCCCACACGGCACGCGGGATCGGAATCATCCAGCGCCCGAGACCCATCAGGAGGCTGTCGCCCATCGATCCACCTTCGCGGTCGCGGCCGGTTTCAGCCGCAGACCTTTTTCACCTTGGCCGGGATGTACTTGTGGTGCGGGATTCCGGTCGTTGCGTCACGATGCTGCGCGCTCACCAGCTCCTGGACGTTCGTGCCCACCGGTTCGAGCTGCCCGGTCTTGTCGTTCTCCCAGAGCAGGCCGTAGCCATGCGGCATGCTCAGGTTGCCGGGGTAGATGTCATCGGTCACCAGCGCCGGCACCCGCGCCTCCCCGTACTCCGTGATGAGATGAACGGTTTCACCGTTGGCGACGCCGAGCTCGGCAGCCAGCGATTGGTGCATGCGCAGATAGCTGTCGCGCTGCTTCTTCCTCCACGTGGGGTCCCGCTGCACGGTGTTGGCGTTGTAATCGGTTCGTTCGCCGGTTTGCAGGATGAAGGGGTACTCCCGATTCCTGCGGAAGTCGGTATCCTCGGGGATCTCCAGTTGCCGGAACCGGTCGAGGATCGCCGGCGGGTTGAGGATGGCCTTCTGGTCGGCCGTCCGCACCTGCTCCCAGTTCCGCTCCGGGTCCACCTTGCACAGCAGTACCCCCTCGGGGTGATCGAGCAGCGCCTGAAAGACCTCCTCGGCTGGATTCCCATCCGCGCTGATCGTGCCGGCCGCGAGCAGCTCCTGCTGCCGAGTCATCGCGAACATGACGCACAGTCCTCTGATCAGCGTGAGCACCGGCGCCGGATCCCCGGCCTCGATGGCGCCTTCCAACGCGGCAAAGGCCGGGTGCGATCGGTAATCGAGCCCCATGGCCTTGGCAAGCTCGTAGAAGATGATGCACTCCTGCTTGGTCTCCGGCGGCGGCGGCAGGACGGGCGGCCGGAGGTGGAAGTAGACTTCCGGGTGCCCCTTGCCGAAAGACGACGCTTCCCACTTCTCGTACCCGATAGGAACGGGGAGGACGTAGTGCGCCATCCGCGCCGCCTCGGTCATCGCCGGATCGATGACCACGAGCAGCTCGAGCTGCGCGAACGCCTCGGTCATCTTGCGCGCGTCGGCGTAGGAGCAGATCGGGTTGCAGGCCTCCACGACCAGCGCCCGCACCCGCTCCTCGCCGGCCTCCAGGATCTCCTCGGGCAGGACGTTCGGCGGCAAGAAGCCGCGGATGCTGCGGATGCCGGCCACGCGGGTGCGCGGCTTCTCGGACGGTTTGTCTTCCCGGAAGACTCCGGCGCCGGTGAACAACGTCACCGGGAAGTGGGCGCCGTCGGCCGTGCACATGTTGCCGGTCAAGACGTGCAGCAGCGTGAGCAGGTAGCAATTCTCCACCATGTGCTTCCCATGGCAGATGCCGAGATGGTTCCTGATGCTCGCGCTCCTGGCGGTCGCGAAGCGGCGCGCGACCGCGCGGATGTCCTCCTCCTTCAGGTCGCAGAGCTTCGCCGCTTCAGCCGGAGTGACCAGGCCGGCAATGAACCTGGCCTCCTCCCAGCCATGCGCGTGCTCGGCGACAAAGGCGTCATCGACGAGCCCCTCCTCGACGATGACGTTGAGCAGGGCCAGGAGGAAGTACAAATCCGTGCCCGGGCGGATCTGCAGATGCATATCGGCCTTCTCGGCCGTCTCGTGCCGTCTGGGATCGACGACGATGAGCGTCCGCGCCGGATCGTCGGCAATCTCTCTGATCAAGACGCGCGACCGCTGGAAGCCGTGGCTCATCCACGGGTTCGATCCCATCACCAGGATCACCTCGGAGCGGTGCCAGTTCTCCTCGTAGTCGATCCCCTCGCTGCCGAACACCAGCCCGTTGACCAGGTATTTCTGGGTGAACTCCTGCGCCAGGGTGTGGAAGTGCCGGCGCGAGCCGAGGAGATTGAGGAACCCGACGGCGTAGAGGAAGTCCAGATGGTTCGCCTGGCCGCCGCCGCCGAGCAGCGCGACGGCCTCCGGACCATGATGCGCGATGGTGCCGCCGAGCTTTGCCGCGATCTCCGCCACGGCCTGCTGCCACGAGATGGGGGCATGACTGCCGTCGGGCATCCGCTTGAGCGGCGTCAGCACCCGCTGCTTGTGGTCGACCAGCTTCCCGACCGTGAGCCCCTTGCTGCAGGTGTAGCCCTGGCTGAACGGATTGCGCTTGTCCCCGCGCACCTTGACGATGCGGTGGTCTTCGACCAGCACCTCCAGGCCACAGTTCGTCGCGCACATCACGCACGCCGTACTCTGCCACTTGCCGTTGCTTGCGCTTGCCATCTTGTCCCTCCCCGCGGTCGCCCCCCTCAACGACGACCCATGAGCGGGGCCGGCTCAGCCCCTTTCCAATTGCACGGATCCAAGGCCAGGGTCTTTCATTGTTCCCGTGAAATCCGTGCAATCCGTGGTGAAGAAAATCGCGGTTTGAGCTCGGGCTCACCTGAAATGATTGGCCTCGTGTTTTCCTCCGTGATCTCGGTGCCTCGGTGCTTTGTATTTTCGGATCAAGGTTACTTCGCGTCCGGACCGACCGGCCGCCCGTCGACGATCTGGTCGAGATACTCGGACATGCCGTAGCCCGTCTTGCCGTCGCAGCGGTACTCCGTCATGCCCTCGGTGATGCGCGTCACCAGATCGGTGCCGTCGTCGCTCTTGCGGCGGTTGCGCAACGGGATCATCGAGACCACCCGGCCCTCGACCTCGTACTCGCGTTCGTCCGTCTTCGCCCACGCCCGGAGCTTGGTCTGGTACCAGTTCTCGTCCCACTCGCTCTCGATGCGGGCGTCGTTGATCATGATGTACTCGCCGTTGCGCAGCACCATGCCGCTGCGGCGCGACTCGCCGTCCTCGGTGCCGATGATGGAGATCATCATCCCGAAGTCTGGGCCGAAGTTCATCGGCAGCCAGCGGTACCAGGAGATGTTCTGCCAGTAGCGCGGCCCCCACGACTTGTCCCGCAGGCCGAAGCCGTCGATCTCCCAGCGTTCGCCGCCGACCTCGAAGCTGCCCTTGGCGGCGACGTGTTGCTCGTAGTGCGCCTTGGCGAAGGACTTCTCGGGATCGATGGGAATATCCGACCCGTCCTCGAGAACCGGGCGTCCGCCGTACATCGGCGCGATGGCACGGTAGTCCAGATCGATCTTGCAGGCGACCAGCGGGTTGTTCTTGAAGGCCCGCCCCGGGCGCGCCATCTCCAGCGGATTGCTCAGCAGGAGGACCGAACCGTCGAAGGTCACGCGCAACCGTTTGAACGGCTCGATCACCTCGACGCGCATGCCGCCGGCGTTCAGCTCGTCGTTGTTGTCGATCGGCGGGCGGTTGAACATGAACCCGACCCGACCATCCGACAGATAGAGGCACGTCGACAGCTCGGCATACCCTTCGTTGACGCGATTGCCGAGGCGGAACCAGCCGCCGATCCTCTTCGCGGGATCGAACACATTGAAGTACATGCTCTCGTTGTAGTTCTTGGCGGCATCGGGTCGGTGGCAGTACTCGTCCTCGGGCTCGAGGATTACGCGAAGACCTCCTACTCTCGTGACCATGCAGAGACCTCCTCCGTGACAATCAGAAAAGTGAAAACCAAACGGCCGATGCGAGAGCGCGTCGTCGCATGCCGACCTCTGACTCGCCGCGCATCGTCAGGACCGCTGGACGACACCATACCCCAGGCAGCGCCTGGCAGTCCATCGGCGAAACAGCGCGCTCGAAGATCGCCGCCTGGGGCGAAGGATTCGTAGCGAGGGCTGAGAATGCGGGCTCGATGGTCAGCGCGGCCCGGCGGAACGCGGCAGACGGATCACCAGCGGGTGTTCTCCGAGTGGCCATGAGAGCCCGAAGCGTTCCCGCAAGTTTCGGATGTCCGGTGCCAGCAGGTCCTGCAGGAAGCGACGGTACTCCTCCGGCATCTTCGACGCTCCCGTCGGATTGACCGACTCGCGAACCGCATGGCTGAGGTACCGCCGGTCACTGTCGACACCCAGGAAGGACATCACCTCCAGCAGGAGTTCCCGCGGTCGTGCCTCCACATCATCGAAGAGACAGACCAGCAAATGGCCGTCGCGCAGATGCGCCGACCAGTTGTCACAGTTCTCGACATAACGCGCACACTGGCGTTGATACGGATCGGTGAAGAACTGCCGAAACTCCTGCTCGGACACGTCTTCAAACTTCCGCCCGCGGTTGCGAACCAGATCCTTCTTCGCGTGTGACCACGCTCGGTCCACCGGGTCACGGATCATCAGGATGACCTTGATGTTCGGGTTCAGCGCGGTGATTTCTTCGATGACGTCCCGGTCGAGCACTGCGTAACTGGCCGTGGCTTCGCCGCGGACTCGTGGCCGGTACCGCTCGCGGTATCGCCAGAGACAGATTCCGGTCTTGACCGCCCAGAGCCACACCGGATCGCGAAAGAAGCGGAGGTACCAACCGAGGTCGTCGGACTCGAACCGGGGATGCTTGGGCGTCTTCAAGCGACTGAAGAAGAAGAGTTCCTTCGGTTCCGCGAGCAGGATTTGCGGATGAAAGCGCAAGTGCGCGTGCAACCACGTCGTACCGGTCCGCTGCGGGCCAACGATGAGGAAGTCCGGAAAGCAGCGCAGGTCGACGTGGTCGCCGGCGATCTTGACGTACCGCAGCTTGCGTTTGATCGACTCGTCAATCACGCCCGTCTGTCTAAAGATCAGCGCGTTGCTGTACAAGTCCCCGCCCCCGTGCCCTGCTCCGCGCGCCCGTTCTCCACCCCTGCGTTCCGCACGGGCGCGACGCCCCTACGGCCACGGGTTCGCGGTGTGAACCAGCGGGTTCGTCGCCCACTCGTGGCGTTTCTGGGCGCCGCTCACGCTGAGCCCGGGGACATCGTAGTACAAGATCCGATCGCCCTGCAGGATGCTGTAGCCGGCGAAGATGGGGTCCGTGTTCGGAATCGACTGATTGATCCAGAGCCCGCTCGAGCCGTAGGCGAACGCATCGCCCGTGCACTGGGTGACGGGCGGCATCGAATCGTCGAGGTAGTACAGGCTCGGCGCCAGCCCGGCAATGTCAGTGGTGACCACGCCCGTCACCAGCAGCGAGCCCTGCGGACCGGTCACCATCTCCCACGCGGGAGCCCCGATCGCCACCGTGTCGGGCACGCCGTCGATGGTGACACCGCCAACGTTCAGGTCGTTCCGGTACGTCATGCCGGTTGTGCCCGGGCTGTAGTCGAAGAAGTCCATCATGCCCGGAATGGCATGCACGCGCAGGAAGGTCCGGATATCCTCGCGACGCTCGTAGAAGAGGTGCTGGCGCTGTGTGCGCGGCCCGCTGTTGGCGCCGACGTAGGAGCGAATGGCGCGCACCGGGCCGCTCTTGTTGATGATAAACGCCCCCTCGCCCGCCGAGAACGTGTCCTCGCTGCGGCCGCAGACGCCGGGCGCGAACAGGTTCTTGTGCCGGTCGAGGATGTCGGCGCCCGTCGCCAGGCCGGCGAAGATGCGCAGCTCATCCTGCACCCAGCGGTCGGCGAAGCGCCGCGCGTAGAACGCACTGGTCACGTTGCTGTCTTCCGGATTCGGCCCACTGCCGATCTGGTAGGTAGCCAGGTAGTCGCCCGACAACAGCGCGAACTGGTAGTCGACGTACTGCCGGCCGGCGCTGGGGTCGAGCGAACCGCTACGGCGGAACAGGTACACATAGCCGACGTCCGGGCCGAGGGGGTCTGAAATGGTGACCTCCACGCCCGAGTTCGGGACGACCCCCGGCGGCAGGCCAGCGCTGCCAGCCTGGCTCCCCGCATCCTTGGCCATGAACACGATTTCATCATCGCTGTCGAGCAGAGGGTTCGCGTCTGGACCGGTAAACGTCCCCGCATCGGTATAGTCGAGAAGGGTAATGCCGCCGCCGTGACCGCCAATGTGGTTGTAGACGTCGTCCAAGTTGATGATGTCGCGCTCGTCCACCTGCACGGGGATCTGCACCCATCCGAGCGCATGGGCGAACGCCACCAGATCACCCGGCGGGATCCCCAGGAGCGAAGGCACGTCCGCGCCGCTCAGCACCACCGGATCAGCCGGGCGGCCGAGCGTGGCGGGATTGGACGGCACACACAGCTCGGCTTCCTTCTTGGTGTCCAGACGCTGTGAGCCCAACTGATCGCTCACCCCGAGATCGGCGATGGGCACGTGTTGCGGTTGCCCCTTCGCCGGCTTGGCCTTGTAGCAGAGTATCAGCGCACCCGCGTCCTTGATGCCCTCACCGTTCTTGTTGGCGGCGAGACACAGATGGCGCGGCTTGACCACTTGGAGCGAACGGGTTCCGGGGGTGAGCTGATCCTCGACGCTGACCGTGCTACCCTCGAATCGAGGCGCACCCTTCGATCCCTTGATTCTGTAACACTTGAAATGATCGACCTCGTGCGCGCCGGTTGGTGGCGGCGGCAACGGACCCGGGCACGATCCCGGCGGTTGATCAATGCACACTGCCGCAGGGACGAGCAGCAGGTCCTCGCTCCTGGTATCCACGGTGAGCGATCCAAACTGGTTGGTGACGTTCAGGGCAACCTGCGGCGTGTGACGCGGCTCGCCCTTGGCGCTTTTGATCTTGTAGCCGCCGAGGCGCGTGACCGCATCGCTGACGCCTTCGCCGTTCTTGTCCGCCGGCGTGCAGATGTACCTCGTCTTCCTGACGTCGAAGCGCTTGTCCTCGAACTGGTCCGCGAGGTCGACCGTCGTGCCCTCGAACTTCGGCGCACCCTTGGTGGTCTTCGCCTGGTAGCACAGGAAGTGATCCACCGCGCCCGCTGGGAGCGCACCGCCGAAGATGGAGAGGAGCCACGGCAGAACGGCAACGACCCTGAATGATTTCATGGCATCCCCCAAGCAGCACGGAGCACCGCGCCGACGCGGTCGCGGCGGGTGATTTCTGTATACCCGTGATGCGCGTCGACACTCAACCGGATTCGCATACGTGTGTCGCATACGTGTTCGAGGAAGTAGTCCAGCGTGAGGCGCGGTTGTGGCGTCACCGTAATCCAGTCGGGGGCGACCTCAACCTCCTTCTGCTCGCCACCCAGGACATAGCGGAGCGTCGCGCCGATCTGGTAGCGCTTGCCCTGTGGTTGGTTCGCGTTTGGGCCCCCGCCTCCACCCTGCGCGCCGGGACGTCGCGCTCTACCACGCCCAGCGCGCCCGGAGGTCGCGCTCCACCTTGCCGGAGCGGCCGCTCACTCGACCCGAGCTGGTGTGGAATAGCCGCGGTCCCAGCCGACCACCGTCGTCTCGCCAACGATCTCGAACTCACCCCGGAGGCGGATGTCTTCCGCGGAGCTGCCGAGCATCACCTCGATCGTTCCCGGCTCGACCACGAAGCTCATGTCGCGAGCGCAGAAGGCGAGCTGGCTCACCGACAGCTCGAAGGTCGCGGTTTTCGCTTCGCCCGGTGCCAGATCGAGCCGCTTGAAGCCCTTCAGCTCCTTCACCGGACGGGTGACGCTGGCGACGACGTCGTGGACGTAGAGCTGCACGACCTCCTCGCCGCGGCGCTCGCCGACATTGGTCACGGTCGCCCGGATACGCACCGTGCCGGTGGGGTCTACACGAGCCGGACTGATCACGAAGTCCTCATACGCGAACGTCGTGAAGCTCAACCCGTGTCCGAAGGGAAACAGCGGCTTCGCGCTGGCATCCACGTAGTCGCCCTTCCACTGCGAGCGGCCGCCGGAGGGCTTGTGATTATAGTAGACGGGGACCTGGCCCACGGTTCGCGGCAACGACACCGGCAGCTTGCCGCCGGGATTGCAGTCGCCGAACAGCACGTCGGCAACCGCGCCGCCACCTTCTTCGCCAGGCAGCCATGCTTCGAGGATGGCGGGAACGTGCGCGGCCATCCACGGGATCGACAAAGGTCGGCCGTTGATCAGCACCACCACCACCGGGGTGCCGGTCGCGACCACGGCTTCGACCAGCGCCTGCTGCACGCCGGGCAGTGACAGGTCGGCGCGGTCGACAGACTCGCCGCTGGTGCAGCCATCCACCAGACCCGACCGGTCGCCCACCACGACGATCGCCACCTGCGCCTTCCTCGCCGCCTCGACCGCGGCGGCGAAACCGTCCGTCGAGTCACCGAGGATCTCGCAACCGGGCGCCGTGTGAATCGTGGTCGGCGCGGAGATCTTGCGCTTGATTCCTTCCAGCACGGTCACCATCGGCACGAAGTGCTGCGCGAGATTGATCGCGCCTGCCGGACGGGGTGACAGGTCACCCTCCCTGACCTCCCCGAACATGATCTCGAGATGGGCGGGATAGTGATAGTCGCCCTGCAGCAACCGCACGCTGTCGGCGCTCGGACCGATGACTGCGATCGACGACAGCCCCTTGTCCAGCGGCAGGAGGTCGCCGTCGTTCTTGAGCAGCACCATCGACTTCCGCGCGATCTCGTGCGCCAGCACCCGCTGCTCTGTGGTATCGAAAAGCGAGGGCGCCAGCCCGGCATCGACGTACGGATGGTCGAAGAGCCCGAGCTGAAACTTCATGCGCAGCAGCCGGCCGACTGCGGCATCCACGAGGGACAGCGGAACCGTCCCCGCCTCGATCGCCCGCCGCAGCGGCTCGCCGTAGCAGTGCTGCGCCGGCAGCTCTACGTCGATGCCGGCCTCGAGCGCGAGGCCCGCCGCTTCGCCCTCGTCGCGCGCGACGCGGTGGTACTGGAAGAGCATGTTGACGGTGAAGTAATCCGCCACCACGACGCCGTCGAAACCAAGCTCGCCGCGCAGGAGGTCGGTCAGAAGCTCCCGCGACGCCCCCAGCGGAATGCCGTCGATCTCGTTATAGGCATTCATGATCGAGGCCAGCTTCGCCTCCTTGATCGCGGCCGCAAAGGGCGTGACGAAGACGTCGAGGAGCTCGCGCCGCGGGAGGTGCGCGGGCGCCCAGTTCATGCCGCCCTCCGAGGCGCCGTAGCCGACGAAGTGCTTGCCCGTCGCCACGACGCCGCGGGCGAGATCCGGCCCCTGCAGACCTCGAACGTAGGCGATGCCCATCTGGGAGATGAGATACGGATCCTCCCCGAACGTCTCCTCCGTGCGACCCCAGCGCGGATCGCGGGCCACGTCGAGCACCGGTGCCAGGGAGTGGTGCGCACCGACCGCACGCATCTGCGTGCGGATGACCCCGGTCATCGCCTCGATGAGCTCCGGCTCCCACGTGCTCGCCAGCCCAATCGCCTGCGGGAAGCACGTCGCGCCCCGCGCCATGTACCCGGCACAGCTTTCCTCGTGGATGATCGCCGGAATACCAAGCCGCGTGCGTTCCTTCAGGAACGTCTGAATCGCATTGGCAAACCGAGCGCTCTCGGCTGGACCCAGCACGGTCGCCCCACCGATGCGCGTCACGTGGCCGATCCCCTGCCCGAGCTTGTCGCTGGCCCGTGCTGCGGAGAACTCGCCGTCCTGAATCAGGCTGCTCGACCACACGCAGCCGATCTGCGCGAGCTTCTCGTCGAGCGTCATGCGGGAGAGCAGGTCCCGCACGCGCGTCTCCAGAGGCTGCCTCACATCCAGATAGAGCGCCTTGAAGTCATCCCGACTCATCGACCCATCTCCTTCACGGTGAATACGGCCTTATCCGGTGACATGCGGCCGCCGCGTAGCAGGATGCTGAAAAACGCCGCGCACGCGTCTGTAGGCGCAGGCTTCAGCCTGCGAGAGCGACGGGAGGAATCCGGGGCGCGGGCTGAAGCCCGCGGCTACAAGGGTGCTCAGCTTCACTCTCCATACCTCCCGCCAACACGGAACCAGCAGGCGCGGCTCATTGGTCGCCTCTCGACGCATGGGGAGGGATTCTTCCCCTCACTCAAGACACGCGCGCCGC
>Ga0316622_100001978_pt1 | contig 13876 bp, 12 predicted proteins | sample OWC_Aug_OW2_C1_D_FD_207646 | JGI IMG/M metagenome (GOLD analysis project Ga0316622, IMG submission 207646) | Wetland soil microbial communities from Old Woman Creek delta, Ohio, United States - OWC_Aug_OW2_C1_D5_C | ecosystem: Environmental > Terrestrial > Soil > Wetlands | place: USA: Ohio... | reverse complement strand
GGGTCCTCCCCCTTCATCCGGAAATATTCCTCCATCAACGCGGCGGACGAGGAAAACGCCGAGCGTTCCCCGGAGCGGATTCCCTGGTCGAACGTTTTCCCGGCGAGGGCCCTGAACATTTCGGCCAATTCCTTCGCGGTCTTTTCCCGGACCGCGGGAGGCTGCGACTGTGCCCAGGCCGAATCCGGGCCGTACTTCCCGCGAAGGGTCAGGACGCGGTCCAGCGCCTCCCTTTCCCGCCCGGCCCGAAGGAGGGACTCCACCGTCTCCATCTCGAGGGCAGCCGCGTTTGCGTCCGACGGAAAGCGCCGGGCCGCGACGTCGCGCACTTCCGCCGCCCGAGCGGCCTCGCCGCGTTTCTCCTCGGCTTCCCAGAGAGCGGCGAGGAGGACCTTCCCGCCGCAAGTCCCCGCTTTCACGGGGAGGTATGAGTCCAGCCGTTCCAGGGGCGACTCCCTCCATGCGCGGACCGAAAGGGAAACGACCTCCCGCTCGAAGGGCGACGAGTCCCCACAAAGGAACGATGGATCGGATAGGGGATGTGACAATTCCCGGAGCGCCCCGTCGGCGTCCCTGGACTGAAACCGGACCCAGGCCAGCATGTACCTGGCGACGGCGGAAGCGTCCGGGTTTCCCGAATCCGCCGCCGCGCGGTACCGTGAGATCGCCGCCGGGATATCGCCGGCAAGGAGCGCCCCGTGCCCGAGGCGGACGCCGATCTCTGCGGAAAGCGGCGAGGCGGGATACTTCTCCAACAACTCCCTGGCGGCAGAGGGGGCACCCGGATCCCTCACGGCCAACCGCAGGGCCGCGCGCAGGTAGAGGCCCTCCTCGCGTCTCGCTCCGGAAATCCCCTCCAACGGAAGGAGCGGAAGAACACGCACGATCAGCTCCTTCTCCTTCTCGTCGACTTCCGGACCCGGATACGGCACCCATCGGCCTCTCCCCTCGGAAAGTACGGAGCCGATCCCGACGGCGACATCGGACGCGTCCTTCGGTGCGAGGCGGTCGCCGGTCAGGAGGGAAACCGCGCGCCCAAGGGCGACGAGGAATTCCCGGCGGGCCGATTCTCCCGGCTCCAACCGCAGCCGGCGGGCCTGGCCGATCAGGGTGTCCGCCAGCTGACGGCCGACCAATGAACGAAGGGCGAGCAATTCCGGTTTCCTTCGTTCCCAGGCGGTGGCCCGCTCCCTTTCCTCCAGGATTCGCACGACCGGAAGGAGGGCGATCACGCGGCCGTCGGCGTACGCGATCGTTTCCCGCATCACATGGTCGATGGGATCCTCCGCCCTCTCCGCCGGCTCCTCCTTCTTCCTCAAGATGTCGAAATACTGCTTCGTGAACTCCCGCGTTTCGGCGGAAATAGATCGGATCACGTCAAGTTCCTTGAGGAATAGCCCCACGTCCTTCAGGAGCCGGGGGGGGGGGCTGTCCCTCCCGGCCTCTATCGTGGCGACAGCCGCTTCCCGGCGCTCCTGGATCCGCTCCCGGAGAAGATGGATCTCCTCCTGGCTTTTTTCCAGGTGCGCGAGGCGGCGGTATCGCTGGATCGGGTGTCCAAGGTTCTGGAGGGTATCGAGTGTAGCGGCCATCCGTTCCACCAGGCGATCGACCTCGATGCCGTCCAGGGACACCTCTTCGATCCTTCGGACGATCTCCGCGATCTCCTCCGCGGTGAGGAACCGGAGTCCCTCGCCGGACGGCGTATTCGCCGCTGCCAGGAAGGCGGTGCGGTCCGCCAAGAGCATGCCGACCAGGAGTTCCACCACCTCGGCGCGCGCCGCCTCGCCCAGCGTCGGTTCCCAGGAAGAGAGACTTTGCCGGATCTGCCGGAGTCCGCCGAGCTGGAGCCGGAGAGACTCCACAACCTCGGAGCGGGCCGGCGCCTCCGAGGAGGGAGGCGATGCGGAGGACCGGGATTCCTCCAATTCATTCCATGCCCGGGTCAGGCGGTCGACCGCCGTCTCGTCGCGCCCGCTTTTCCTTGCGATCCCCCCGAGAAGGAGTAGGAACCGGACCCGGTCCTCAAGGGGACGCCCTGCGATCATCTCGGCCGGCAGATGTTCGAGGGTATGCACGGAATTGCCTCCGGCGGCGGCCAGACCGATCCGATCCATCGGGTTCCTTTCCTTGCGCAGCAAGGCCTCGAACACCGGCGCCGCATCGAGGGACTTTCCGGCCGAAAGCAACAATTCCGCCCGCGATCTCGCCGCCCTCACGGCGAGGAAACCGCCCCGTTCCACTCCCCCTGCACCCACCTCCACGCGCCGGAAGAGGTCAACGCCCGTCCCGGCTTCCCCTTTCTCCACGGCGATCTGACCGAGAGAGTACAAGGCGAGAAGCCGATACGGGTCGTCCGTTTCCACTTGGGCCAGGATCGCGGAAGCGTCCCCGAGCCGTCCCCGGATCCCCCGCAACCCCGTACCGTAGGAATACAGGATCAGGGGGGTCCGGATGCCGCTGCGGATGGCGGTCTCGCAGACCGCGACGAGACGCCCTGGATCGTCGAAACGTCCCTGTGCGCTGACGACTTCATCGAAGAGCGGCGCAGCATCCCCCGCGGGGAACACACCCAGGCGGACCCTCCGTTCGAGGAGCGATGACGCCTCCGGGAGAAGCCCCAGAGACATGTATCCATTGAAAAGAGAGCGGGTGCCGTCGACGGTCACCGCGTCGGACGCCTCGAGGCGCGCCATTTCCGGGAGAGATACCCGGGCCAGCGACGGGAGCGGCAGGACCATGACCGAAAGGAAGATCGCGGAGGCGAGAAAGAAAAAGGAGGGACGCCCGCCAGCTATGGAGGTCAGGGGCCTTTCACGTTTCGAACTGGATTTCATCCCCGACCTCGGTCCCCGTACTCTCGATGGTGCCCGCCGGCAACTCGAGGACCCCCCGGGCGCTCCAGAAGACCCTGGAGAAGCGGTTCCTTCGGAACCGGTCGTATCGACCCACCACCGTCAAGTTCCGGTCGAGGAAAAGAGCATCGAAAGCAAAGCGCATCCCGAACGAATGGATGCTTCCGCACGGCGAGATCCATAGCCCCTCTCCTGACGCAAGCCCCTCCTTCCCGAGCAAGCCTCGCGATCGGGCGAGGAAGGTGCCCGCATCCCGGATACCGTCTCCGATTACGGTATTCCGGGTAACATTCCGGGCCCTCAGCAAGGAGGAGACCTCCGAACCGGACACTACCTCTTGCTCGCCTTTCCAAACCGACGTGATCTCACGAAAAGGTACAGACCTAGAACGGCGATGAACACCGCGATCCACGGAAGCGTCCCTGACATTGAAGCACCTCCCTATTACGTTTTCCCGTTTATTTCGCGCCCATCGGAATAAGAATCTTGATGATCTGGAGTGCACCAGGCCCAAGGATGACGATGAACAATGCCGGGAACATCAGGAACACCAGTGGGAACACGAGTTTGATGGTGGTCTTCGCCGCCGCCTCCTCGGCCCGTTGCCGGCGCCGGAGGCGGAGGGAATCCGAATGCACGCGCAGCGACTGCGCGAGGCTTGTCCCCAGTTTCTCCGTCTGGATCAGCATCGCAACGAGGGACTTCACGTCCTCCACGCCGGTTCTCTCCGAAAGAGCCCGGAGCGCCTCCTGCCGGGGCTTCCCGGCAACCATCTCCCGGTTGACGATGTCAAACTCCTCGCTCAATGCGGGGGAGGAGAGCCGGAATTCCTCCGTGATCTTCACGAAAGCGGCGTTCAGGCCCAACCCGGCCTCCACGCAGACGACCAGGAGGTCCAACCCGTCCGGGAGAGCGTCCGTGATCTCCTCCTGACGCTTGTGGATCCTCCTCCGAAGCGCGAAGTCCGGCAGGAGGAAGCCGACGATACCCGCGATGAGAATCGCAAGGAAGATCGACCGGTTCTCCACTCCGGCGATCTTCCCGCCGACCAGGCTGAGAGTTACGACCAGTGGCGGCAATGCCCAACGGACCAGGAGGTACGCATGGTACGCTCCCGGGCTCCGGTACCCTGCCTGGTTCAGGAGGAGCCGACCGCCCACGAGCTCCTTCCCCGAAAGCATTGCGACGAGATCCGTCTCCACGGCCGTCTTGGCGGTGAACCGTTTCCGGATCATGTCGATCCATTTCCCGGTGGATTCGGCGACTCCCTCGCCCGGTGCGTCCGCCTTGCCGATGACCTCCTTGAAACGCTGCTGCAACGACTCCTGCCGGCTCTCCAGAATCCAGTAAAGCCCGAACGCCCCGGCCGCGGTCGCGAGAAAGACGGAAACGGCTACGATGAGTATCAAGGCTCCCCCCTCCTCAGATCTTGATCCGGATGATCTTGCGGATGGCCAGTACGCCGAGAATCTGCAAGGTCACCGCCACGGCGATCAGGATCCTGCCGGTACTCTCTAACCACAGTGGTTTTATATACTCCGGGTTCAATATCCCGATCATGATGGCCACGCCCACCGGGAGCATCCCGAGGATGAGCCCCGATATACGCGCCTGGGCGGTGAAGATTTTCAACTGTCCCTGGATGCGGAACCGCTCCCGGATCACATGGCCGATCTTGTCGATGATCTCTGCGAGGTTGCCGCCCGTCTCCCGCTGGATCAGGATCGCCGTCACGAAGAACTTGACGTCGAGCGCTTCGACCCGATCCGTCATCCCGAGGAGAGCCTGACGCAGGGGTATCCCAAGGTTCTGCTCCTCGAACACCTTGGAGAACTCTGGACCGATCGGATGCGGCATCTCCTGGGCGACGAGCTGGATGGCCCCCGTGAACGAGTGCCCGGCCCGCAACGATCGGGCGAACATCTCGAGCGCCTCCGGAAAATGGTTCATGAACCGCTTGAACCGGAGGCGCCGCTTGACGTTGACGACGGTGTTGGGGATCATCATCAGCACGAGGCCAACGGCGACCGAGATGACGGTGGGCCAATGCAGGATCATTCCGGCCACGATCCCGGCGCAAAAGAGGACCCCGGTGAGAAGGAGGAACCTCCCGACGCGCATCTTCATGTCGGCCTGGTTCAGGCGCCGGTCGATCCGGGTCGCGATATCCAGCCGCGACAGCAGCCGGTTCAGTAACGGAACATCGCTCAGCACCTCGGTCTTAAGAACTTCCGGGAGGTCGTCCCCCCGGATGCCCCGGATCTCGAGCAGGGAGAGCCGTTTCTTGACCTCCGTTGCCTCGGTGCTTCCGGCCGTCAGGAAAAAGTACCCCCCGGCGGAGACCAGGAGGACCAGGAGGAAGACGAATACGGGAACCCAGGTCATTTTCGGCCTCCCCTCAGTTTTTCCGGTTCGCGAAGATATCTGTCCCGAGGTGGATCCCCGCCGTGTGAATCGTGTCGAGGAACTTCGGCCGGACACCGGTCGAGCGGAATTGCCCGACGACCTTCCCTTCGGGGTTGAGGCCCTGCTTCTCGAAGACGAAGATGTCCTGCATCACCACCACGTCCCCTTCCATCCCCGTCACTTCGGTGACCTTGACGATCTTCCGCGTGCCGTCGCTCATGCGCGCCACCTGGATGACGGCGTTCAGCGCGGAGCTGACCTGTTCCCGGATCGCCTTGGCGGGGAGTTCGAATCCCGCCATCAGGACCATGGTCTCGAGACGGGACAGGGAGTCCCGCGGGGAGTTGGAGTGGATGGTGGAGATGGATCCGTCGTGCCCCGTGTTCATCGCCTGGAGCATGTCCATCGCCTCACCACCCCGCACCTCGCCGACGATGATCCGGTCAGGGCGCATCCGGAGGGCGTTCCGGACCAGGTCCCGCTGGCCTACGGCGCCCTTCCCCTCGATGTTGGGCGGACGGGTCTCCAGACGCACCACGTGCTCCTGCTGGAGGATGAGTTCGGCGGAGTCCTCGATCGTCACGATCCGCTCGTCGTCCGGCACCGACGCGGAGAGGATGTTGAGCAGGGTCGTCTTCCCGGCGCCCGTTCCGCCTGACACCAGGATGTTGAGCCGCGCCCTTACCATCGCATCGAACGTCTTCGCCATCTCCGCGGTCAGCGACCCGTTCGCAACGAGATTCTCCATTTTCAGCGGGTCGACACCGAAACGGCGGATCGACATGGAAGGACCGTCCAACGCAAGGGGCGGGATGATGACGTTGACGCGGGAGCCGTCGGGCAGACGCGCATCCACCAGGGGCGAGGACTCGTCCACCCGGCGCCCGACCTTGGAGACGATCCGTTCGATGATCGTCATCAGGTGGTCGTCGTCCTTGAAGGTGACCTCGGTCTTGTGCAGCTTCCCGTGCTTCTCGATGTACACGCTGCCGGGGCCGTTGACCATGATGTCGGAGATCTCGGGATCCTGCAGGAGAGGCTCCAGGGGCCCCAGCCCCAAGGTTTCATTCTGGATCTCGACGATCAGCCGCTCCCTCTCCATGCGGGTAAGAGGGGTACCCTCGGCGGCGATGAGGCCTTCCACGACGGTCTTGATGATCCCGGAAAGCTGCTCCGGGGAGATTTCGGACACGCTGGAAAGGTCCATCCGGTCGATCAGCTTCCGGTGGATGCTGGTCTTGAGGTTCTGGTAGGCCTGTGTTTGCGTCTCCGGGGCCACGGTCCCGTAGCGCTGCGCGAAATCCCCGAAGACCACAGCAACGGTACCGTTCCCCGCCAGGGTGGGCGCTGCAACCCCGTTCTTTTTCGACGCCATCCAGTGGCCGATCGTCATCTCATGCACCTCTCCGTCGGAAGATGTTTTCCAGGATTCCCTTTTTCTTCTCCGGAGCGCTCTGCTTCGGCACGCCCCCCTCCAGCAGTACCGCCATCTGTTCGAAGCTCTTCGTGACCTCCTTGTCCGGGGCGATCTCCGACAGGAGCTTGCCGCGGTTGACCGAGGAAATCACGGTCGGGTAGTCGTTGGGAATCGAGAAGAAGACCGGGCAGTTCATGATCCCCTCGATGCTCTCCTTCGGGATCTCGTCGTTCGGCAGGTACCGGCTCAGCAGGAGGCGGACCCTCTCGTCCCGCAGCCCGATGCGGCTGAAGAGTTCGAGGCACTTCTGCGTGTTCTTGAGGGAGGGAAGATTCAGCAGGGACACGAGAAGGACGATGTCGGACATCTCCAGGGCCGTGAGCGTTCGCTCGTCGAACTGGTGCGGGGTGTCGACGATGATGTAGTCGAACATCGAGCGAAGCGTGGAGAGGACGTCGCGCACCTGGGACGCCGAGATCTGCTCCGCCTCCTCGACCAGCGGCGGGTCGGCCAGGACGTAGACCCCGCAGGCATGCCGTATGAGGAGGGTGTGCAGGAATTCGTAGTCGGCCTTTTCGGCGTTCTTCGCCAGGTCCATGATCGAGTAGGACGGGTTCACGTTGAAGAACATCGTGACGTCCCCGTGGGAGAGCACGAGGTCGACCACGGCGATCTTCTTCCCGGAGTGCCGCACCAGGGCGTCGGCCAGATTGACGGCGATCGTCGTGGTCCCGTTCCCTCCCTTGTTGCTGAAGATGGACAGGATCTTGCCGCCCTGCCCGGCCGACTCCTTCCGCGTCGACTTGAGCTTGGCCGCCTTTTCCGCCGCCGCCTTCAGGTCGCCCTCCTGGACCGGCTTGCACAGGAAATCGTGCGCTCCCGCCCGGATGGTCCGCAGGATCAGGTCGGAGTCGCTTCGACCGGAGAGGGCCACAAGGTAGAGGAAGGGGAAATCCCTCGCCATCGCGGTAATCGCCCCGATCGACGCATCCGGATTCGCCGCGTCCATCCCGACGATCGCCATCTCCGGGAGGTGTTTTCGGATGATGTCGACTCCTGTCTTGACGGAGTGCGTCTTCCAGCGCACATCGATGGCGCCGATCCTCCGGCACAGGATGTCGATCTGACCGATCGCTTCCTGGTCCGTCTCGACGATCAGGCAACTGATGCGGTTCATCCCTCTCCTATTGGACCAACCGCAGGATTCTCAACGCCAATCCAGGGGCAGGTCCCGATGAGCTCGATCCCTTGATATTCGACGACACGAAACGTGCGGTCACAGTGCCCATTTTCGATTCGTAATCTTCCAGCCAGAAAGCGGCAAATCCCGCCACGATTATCTCTGTTCTGCCCTGGGAGAGCATGTTTGACGGATCGTAGAGGGGGATTTTCACCAGCCGCTTTGATTTCTCCCAACCTCCATCTGCGGTACTGCCAGTCACCCAATCCTTCCTGTCACCGGGGGGGCCCACCCATTGCGCGTTTTTATCCTCTTTTATCAACTCGCCGACCGCTTGCTTTGTCGGACCCACCATGTTCCCCGGCTCCACGGGTACCGGAGAGTTGTTGTCGATTCCGCAACTGTCCCAACAAGGGTCCATGATCCTCTTCCTATAGTCGGCCGCACCGCTGTCTCCGCACATGGCCAGGCCGAAGAAATGACCCGGCTCCTGCTGCAAGGTGGGGATATCCAGCTGGTCGTTCTTGTTGTACGGTTCGCCGATCTTGAGGATCATGCGGGTTCCCTCGGGAATTTCGTTGATATTCCACAGTACATCGTCGCCCCCTGCCGACGGAGGATCGTACCGGTCGTTGTTGTTGACATCGTCCCACGGTATGGGGATCCCCCACGGCTGCAGGCATTGCACATTCCGGTCCGCGACGGCGGCTTCTGCGACAGCCGTCGCACTGATTGCCTGGTTGTCCCGGCCAAAGACTCTTGCGAAGGACATGGGGACCGTGCGAAGGGTGGTCACCTGGATCCGATACAGGGAAGGAAACGCCACGGCCACCTCCGCCGCCGGGTCCAGCGGCGTAGTCGCGACGGGATCCTTGGCGGCGAACAGCCGCGCGCGGGCGTCCGCCTCGACCATCGCGGGATCCGTCGGGTTCGGCGACCAATCGCCGCCCGACTCGATGAACCGCGAGGCGCCTGCCAGGGCTCCCGCGTCCGCGCTGCGCTGGAGTTCATGTCGCACGCTGTACATGAATCCCACATCGATCCCGATGGCTGCAAACCCCAGGATGGCGATGATGGCCAGTGCGACGAACACCAGGATCTGCCCTCTGTCATTCAAATTTTTCATTCGTTTCCTCCCGCACCACGATCCGGCTGCGAGCTACCAGATCATCTTCGGGCTGGTCTCCTCCGGATTCATCCTCTCGGAGGGGAGCGCCGGGATTTCGTCCCGGTTCAGCGAACGGACGATCTTCGGCGTGACCATCACCATCAGCTCGGTCTCGTTGTTCTGGTACCTCGTGTTCCGGAAGAGGGCTCCCAGAATCGGTATGTCCCCGAGAAGCGGAATCTTGGAGATCTGCTTCGATATCTTGTTGTCGATGAGCCCGGCGAGGACGAAGGTCTGGCCGTCCGCCAGCTGGAGTCCCGCCTCCGCCCTGCGGGTTTTCAACGCCGGGATCCGGAACCCCGAAAGGATGACGGCGTTGGCGAAATCGAGCTCGCTTACTTCCTGCGAGACGTTAAGATAGATCTCACCGTTCGGGGAAATCTTCGGCTGGAAAACGAGCTTGACGCCGAACTCCTTGTAGACGACGGAAAAGGAAGACGTATTCCCGGTTCCCGTGGCGATGACGACGGGGAACTCTCCTCCCGCAAGGAATTTCCCCTCCGCGCCGTTGGCGACGACGAGGTTCGGTTCGGCAAGAATCTTGAGCCCCCCCTTGTCGTCCAGAGCGTGGAGGAACGCGGCGAAATCCGGGAACGATCCCGCCTTCGCGACGAAGACGTTCATCGCGTCGCTGAACGTGCTGTTCGGCCCGACGTTTCCGACATTTTGGTCCCTCAGATTGCCGAAGAAGGGGTTGAAATTGTTCCCGGTGCTCACGGTGCCGCGAAGGGTGTTCCCCTCGAACAGGTAATTGAAGCCGAGCTCCTTCGAAAGAGTGCGGTCGACCTCGGACACTCGGATCTGGAGAAGAACCTGCTCGAGTTTCTTCACCTTGAGGAGATTCACAACCCCCTTGGTGTACGCCTGCGCGCCTTCCACCAGACGGGTCTGCACCACGTTGTCCGTCACCGTGCCGGTGAGTACCAGCTTCTCCCCGGCGGCGGTCACCTCGAACGCCTCACCGGGGGCGATTTTCGCGAGATCTTCCCTCACGAGGTCCAGGTTGATCCCGACGATCACCTCGACCGAGGTAGGGACCTCCTCCCTGCTCCAGTAGATGAGGGTCGTCGTTCCGGCGCTCTTTCCGATGACCACCATCTGCCGGGGGGAGACCACCATGACGTCGGCGGTTTCCGGCCGTGCGATGGAGACGCGCCGGATGTCGAAGGCGCTTTCGAGCAGGACCGACTGGTTGGCGTACAGGGAGAGCGTCTTCGCCGGGGTCTTCGCCGGGGCCTTCGCCGCTTCCGGCTCCGTAAGGGCCCGTGCCGGGACGCCGGCCAGGAGTCCGAGGCAGAGCACGCTCACCGCGATGAAAAGCCCTTTTGTTCTCGTAACCACTCCTCTCACCCCCTCACGGAAATTCATCCCGGGCCGCCTACTGGAAGTTCTCTTCCGACCGCTTGTTCCCCTTGATCACCTCGACGGAGTACAACTTCTTCGGCGCCTCGGCAGGGGCAGCTTTCTTCTTCGCTACCCTTCGGGGCTTCGCCTCGTCGCCCGTCGCGGCCGCGAGAGCGATGGGCGCCTTCCGATACGAGGACAGCAGACGCCCCTTGTCGATCCCTCCGGTCACCACGTTATCGGAGTCCGCGTAGTTCCGCAGGATCAGCTGTATCTTCCCGTCGTTGCTTGCAAGGGCGAGCTTCTCCGCATCGTCGGGGGTCACGGCGAGAGTGACGGTATTCACGGTGACCGGCTTGTTATCCTTCTGCTGTTCCACCACCTGTCCGGCGGCGAGCACCCGGATGTTCTCCAGGACGATCTTCGAAATCTGGTCCTGCTGCCGGGAGGGGGAGATAGCCGTCGTCACGACCACGTCGACCAGGGCATCCGGGACGATGAACCCCCCCACCCCGACGACCGCGGTTACCTTTACGGAGAATGCCCTCATCCCCTGCGGGACCCTGAGAGAGAGGAGGCCGGCCGGCTTGTTCGTCGGAACGAGTTTGCCCTCGACCACCGGTTCCCCGCGGACGAAGTCCCTCAGGGCCGTCCGTCCAACCACGGTCTTCGGATCCGCGATGGCGTCCTTCGGGTAGTTGTCCTTCGGCCAGGCGGAAACCGCCACCTGGTTCGGGTTGATCGTTGAGCCGAGCGGGATGTCGACCACGGCGACCACGATCCCCACGGTCTGAAGCCGGGCCTTCTCGGCGACACGGCCGCTCTCGGAGAGGAACTTGTAGGCCCCCGCGCTGGCGATCAGGGCAAGCAGTGCGGCGACGCCGACAACCACCAAGATTTTCTTCCGGTCCATCAGATGGCTCTCCCCTCCTTAAAATTCCTTGCGCATCGTAGTCGTGCTGGTAAGTGGAATCTGCATTCTGTTCAGCCCCGGGATGAAACCGACGACTACCACCGGGAAATTGTAGGACACCGTCGCGGTGATGGTTCCGAACGAGATTCCGTCGTCGATAAAGGAGACGGTTGCCGTTGTTATCCCCGACGAGGCGAGGACCTGGTTCGCGCGGGCCGTCGCCGTGCCGATGGTCCCGGCCGGCACGACCGCGATCCTCACCGCCTCGCGGGCGGCGCCGGTCAGTATGTTTCTCGTCATCCAGGCCCTCCCGAACTCCGCGATGCCGAAAACGAGGAGGAGCAGCATAGGAACGACAAGGGCGAACTCGACGATGTTCTGCCCTTTCTCGTCTTTCAGGATGGATTTCATCTTATCCTCACCGCATAAACCGTTGCGTGGCGGGCCTCCCCGGATCTGCTGCCGACTTCTCTGACCCCGGGAGGCCCGTCCAAGCAGGTTTCATTGATGCCGATGACGAAGCGTTCCATCGTCACACCGCTGGAAACTGCGACACGATGGAGGTGTAAAGGTTCAGCAACCCGTTCCCGAATAAGCCCAGACTCGCAACGGCGCCCAAGGCGACGAGTAAGAGGATCAGTGCATATTCCACAAGGGACTGCCCCCCCTCCTCATGAAACTTCCTTTGGACCTCCATCATAAAACCCTCTCCGTCGCGGAGTTATGGTCGTCCCGCCGGCAATTGTTTCCTGCGCCGTCGGCCGTTAAGGCTCGGCTCAACCGGCCAAAACGCCATTGATTGTTGCGAATACACCGTCTACGGTAACGCCGAGAAGTTTCAGGGAAACCATGGCAACGATGGACACCAACACGATGATCAGCGCGTACTCCACCAGCCCCTGCCCCTGCTCGTCCGTCATCTTCGCGAAGAATTTCTTCATCTCTTTCTCCTCCTTTATTGTCCGGGGCGATCCCCGGTCAGTGACCCGTCACAGGTCATTTCGGTTGGTTGCCGATTTTTCTTCAGTCCAATATTCGCGGTCTTTCCATCCAGCGATATTCCCTCCGCCTTTTCCGTTTTCACCTCCTTGGACCGTTATGTACGACAAACTTCCCATCGGCTGTTCCGGGTTGGCCCCGGGGTTCGATCTTCCGATGGCCTTATCGGTTGGTTGCCCGGTTTCCTTTACTCCGGGAATTCGGATGCGGGTTCTTGGCCCCCTGTCTTTCATCCCCCCGGGTACCGCCCCCTTCCTTGGCGTGAGGCAGGGTCAACCTCACCTTTTGTTATGAATACGCATCTACAAGGTACATGCCAAATTTATTGGGCACGTTTTGTGAATTTCGAAGGGATGGAAATTAGAAATAATAGGTAAATATTAGAATTAAAAGAACCACCTCTTAATCGTCCAACAATATCGCTATATATAGGATTTATGGAGAATTTCCTACACAGAGCGTAATGTAACAAATTGAATAGGAAAAATTATACCCATAAAAGTACATATTTTTCATTTCATACTTGAAATATTTTTAAACGATTAACTCAATTGTGTACTGTATTTCCCATATCCTTCTCGTATGAAGCCGGCAGTGGAGACAAAAAATGTCACTCAACGCGGCTTTCTCCCGGCAAACTTGACAAATTTTGTCACGCAAATGCAGTGAGGCGTGGAAGCAGAACCCGGTACGGAAGGTGGTTACGGTTGTTGTGGAATGCTTATCGGGGGGATGGCGCGGGCGAGGCCGGACTCAGACGGTCACTTTCCCCTGGTGGGTGCCGAAGACGGAGCGCATCACGTCGGAGATCTCGCCGAGCGTCGCGTAGGCGCGAACGGCCGAAAGGATCGGATCCATGACGTTCTCCTTTCCCCGGCAGGCGGACTCGATCGCGCCCAGGGCGGCGCGGACCGCAGCGAAGTTCCGCCGCTTACGGAGAGCCGCAAGGCGCTTGCGCTGTTCCTTTTCGACCCGGGGATCGACCTTGAGGAGGTTGTCGGGCTTCCCTTCCTGCACGACGAAATCGTTCACCCCGACGACGACCTGCTCCTTCCGCTCGATCTGCAGCTGGTACCGGTACGCCGCGTCCTGGATCTCTTTCTGGATGTAGCCGGAGTCCACGGCCGGAATGACGCCGCCCATCCGGTCGATCCGGGCGATGTACTCCCGCGCCTGGCGCTCGATCCCGTTCGTCAGGGCCTCGATGCACCAGGAGCCGCCGAGCGGATCGATCGTATCCGCGACCCCGCTTTCGTGTGCGATCAGTTGCTGCGTCCGGAGGGCGATGCGCACCGACGCCTCCGTGGGAAGGGACAGCGCCTCGTCGCGGGAATTCGTGTGCAGCGACTGGGTGCCCCCCAGGACGGCCGAAAGCGCCTGGATCGTCACCCGGACGACGTTGTTGTCGGGTTGCTGCGCCGTGAGGGACGACCCGGCGGTCTGCGTGTGGAAGCGGAGCATCCAGGAGCGGGGATCCTTCGCCCCGAACCGGTCCCGCATGATCCCCGCCCAAAGCCGCCGCGCGGCCCGGAACTTCGCGACCTCCTCGAGGAAGTTGTTGTGGGCGTTGAAGAAGAAGGCCAGGCGCGACGCA
>Ga0316622_100001977_pt1 | contig 13878 bp, 15 predicted proteins | sample OWC_Aug_OW2_C1_D_FD_207646 | JGI IMG/M metagenome (GOLD analysis project Ga0316622, IMG submission 207646) | Wetland soil microbial communities from Old Woman Creek delta, Ohio, United States - OWC_Aug_OW2_C1_D5_C | ecosystem: Environmental > Terrestrial > Soil > Wetlands | place: USA: Ohio... | reverse complement strand
GCCCGCGGCGAGAGTCTCAAGGCGACGATCAATGCCATTCTGCGCACGGGGATCGCGGCGCTCTCCAAGACACCACGGGCCCGGATGAAGGGGGCGTTTCGCACCGAACCGGCCTCGCTCGGAACGCCCCGGCTGAAGAGCCTCGACAACATCGACGAGGTGCTGGCGTTCGCCGAGGGGGAGCATTACGGGTGATTCTTGTCGACGCCAACCTGCTGCTGTACGCCGTGGTCTCCGACTACCCGCAACACGACGGTGCCCACGCGTGGTTGGATGAGCGCCTGAACGACCACCCCCGGGTGGGGTTGCCGTGGCCCAGTCTGCTGGCATTCCTCCGCATCAGCACCAACCCACGGCTGTTTTCGAAGCCCTTCTCCATGGCCGACGCGTGGCGCCGCGTCGAACGCTGGCTCGCACTGGGAAACGTGTGGACACCGGTTCCCGGCGAGCGCCACCGCGACATCCTCGGCGGCTTCGTTTGCGGTCCGGCGGCATCTGCGAAGCTCGTCACCGATGCCCACTTGGCCGCGTTGGCCATCGAGCACGGCCTCGTGCTGTGCAGCACGGACGGGGATTTCGCGCGCTTCCCCGGATTGCGCTGGGAGAATCCCCTAGCCTGAGGGGCCACGGAGGAATCATCCGGCGCATGGGCCGGCGGCCCGACTTGTTGAGGGGCACGAACAGCAGCCCCGTTCGGTTGCCGGCGCTGGAGCCACGCTTCGATGGCATCCTGCCGTTCGCGGCGTAGCCGATCCGGTCTCTGCGATACCTGCTACCCCTCACCCCAGCGCCCCCGTGTCCGGGTCGTCGTCGGACCGTTTGTAGTACGGGCGAAGAGAGAAATGGAAAGTCGGAGACCGGAAACCGGAAATGAGAATGTTGAATGGAATAGTAATGGGAGGAGGGGACTTGAACCCACGGAAAGATGCGGACGTAAAAGCCGAATCTACCAGCGAAAACCGCCAAGAACCGCCCGCGACCACCGCCAATTGTGCCCCCGGGGGCACAATTTCGAATCCCAAGAAATCGACGTGAGGCGCTCAACTACAACCAGCGCGACTCGTGGGAGATCCTGCGAAGCCGAGGCACGGCCTTGCTCCAGAAATTCCTGGATGAGGAAGTGCCCCGCCTCGTCAACGTCACGGCGATCGAGCAATCGTTCACGCTCCGCATCACCTCGCTCGAACTGCCCTCGTCGGCGTCATCGACCTCGTCGCCGAACTCGACGACGTGCGGACCGTCATTGATTTCAAGACGGCCGCATCGGCTCACCAGCCGCACGAGGTTGAGCTCTCCGACCAGCTCACCGCCTACCAGCTCGCCGCGCCGGACGCCGAACAGGTCGCGCTCTGCGTCTTCGTCAAAACCAAGGAGCCGCGGATCGACTGGCAAGAGCGGTTGACGCCTGCCGGCGGTCCGTTCTATCAGCGCGGTCGTGACGGAGTTCAAGCTCAACTACCTCGCGCCGGTGAAGGGCAGGACGCTGGTCTCGGAGTCGACGGTCGTGTCGTTCGGCAGGCGCGCGGCGGTCGTGCGCGTCGAGGTCAGCAACGGCGACCAGCGGGCATGCGTCGCGCAGTGCACTGTGCTCGTGTCCGAGCTGCCGAAGCAGCCCGAGGTCTGACGCGCATGAAAGTCGGCCTCGTCGTTCGCAACATGGGTCCGTTCATGACGCGCGAGACGCTCGTCGCCGCCGCGCGCGCCGCCGACGCGACTCCCGGCATCGACGACCTCTGGGTGGTCGATCACATCGCCATCCCGCCGGACGATGCCGAGGGATCGGGCGGTCGCTACCTCGATCCGCTCGCGAGCCTCGCCTTCCTCGCCGGCTGCACGACGCGGGTCGGGCTCGGCACGGGGGTCCTCGTGCTGCCGTACCGGCCCGCGCTGCCGACGGCGAAGTGGGTCGCGACGATTCAAGAGTTGTCGGGCGGGCGGCTGCTCCTCGGCGTCGGGGTCGGCTGGATGGGGGCGGAGTTCCGAGCGGTCGGCGTCGACCGGCGCCGGCGCGGCGCGGTCACCGACCAGACCCTCGACTTCCTCGACCGGTGCTTTGCCGGCGACGTCGTCGAGGCGAATGGCCAGCCGTTCCTCTTCCTGCCGCGTCCGGCGCGCCCGGCGATGTTCATCGGCGGATCGGCACCGCACGCGTTCCGTCGTGCCATCGCGCACCGGGCCGGCTGGATGCCCATGGGCATCGATCCCGACGGGCTGCGTCCGCTCGCCGCGCAGCTGCGCGACGAGGCCGCGGCCGCCGGACTGCCGTCGCCGGAGATCGCGGTGATGACGATGCTGCCCATCGGCGACCCGCCGGCCGCCCGCGACACGCTCGCACGCTATGCCGCGGCCGGCGCCACGCGCGTCATTCACGGTTCGCGCTACGGCGACAGCCCCGGGTTCGCGGCCATGCTCGACGGCGTGGCGCGCGCGGCCGCCGCGTGACGACGCTCTATCGGAACGGCCGCGTTCGAACCGTTGACTGCAGCCCGCGATCCGATCCATCGAGGCTTTCGCGGGGGCAGTGAACACACGTCGTCCCTGACTGCCTCCCACCGACCTGATTACCGGGGGGCGGACATGCGAAACAGGCACGCAAAGCAGAGGATGGACGCCGTACCACCCGCGACACCCCAGAGCACGTTGAACACCCAGTAGAGGACGGGGGCCATCATCGAGTCGGTGGCGATGTTTTCGAAGTGCTCGACGATGCCGCCATAGGCGATGAAGACACCAGTGGCGGCGCTGTCAAATTCTCGTCGTGTCGGTGCTCCGCGGTCGCTCCCCACCGCAATCGGCACGACACCGGGCCACGAAACGAGCATATGACGCGACCCGGCGCTGGCGATTGAGAGGAAGCGTGAAATCCGGAACTCGAAATCACGAACAAGCTCGAAGCGGCCGGTGCGGCGTCCCTCCTTCTTCGGGCGCCGCCGATGCCGGCGGAACGGCGGCACCCCGCTGGTTTGGTCGTCGCGACGCTGCTATGCAGCGATACGGAGTTGCGCCGCGCACGATTTGCGACACGTTACGGAGACGACAATGGACCTGGCTACCGTCGACAAGCTCCTGACCACCACCCGCTCGGTTCGCAAGCGCCTCGATTACTCGCGCCCGGTACCGCTGGCGGTGATCCGGCAGTGCATCGAAATCGCGATTCAGGCACCGACGGGTTCCAATCGGCAGGAGTGGTCCTTCGTCATCGTCACCGACGCCGACAAGAAGAAACAGCTCGCCGACTTGTATCGCAAGGGAGTCGAGCTCTACGCGCGGATGCCGCAGCCTGAGCGGCCCGCCGACGATCTCAGAACGAGACAGAGGCCAAGGGTCCTCGCGTCTTCGATCCACCTGCTCCAGACCATGGAGCAGGCGCCGCTGCTGCTGATTCCGTGCATCGAGGGCCGCTTCGAGGGGGCGCCCCAGTTCGCCCAGGCGTCGCTGTACGGCTCGATTCTTCCGGCCGTGTGGTCTTTCATGCTCGCCGCCAGGGCGCGGGGGATCGGCTCGGCGTGGACGACCATCCATCTGATGTTTGAGAAGGAAGCGGCGGCGGTCCTCGGCATACCCGACCACGTCACGCAGGCGGCGCTGCTGCCCGTGGCGTACTTCACCGGAGAGGATTTCAAGCCGGCCCGACGGATTCCGTCGCGCGAGTTCACGTACCTGGACACCTGGGGCAACCAACTCGGCTAGGCCGCTAGGGGAGGTCAGTTAGAGCTGGGCGCCTGACGCCGCTCGATTTTCGTCGCCGCGATCCACTTCCGACCGTCCTTCTCCTCGATGCTGCCCGTTACGGTCACGAGCTTCACTGCGGTGCACACATCACCAAAGGCCTCGGCCACGGCGTTGGGGGCCAGCCAGTATTGCGCGTCTTCGCCGGTCTCATTCTTCACGAGGAGCACGCTCTGGCACTGGTCGACTCCCTCGACCTTCAGGGTGCATTTCGCGCACGCGATGTTGCCTTCCAGCGTCACCGACACATCGGCCGCCTCAGCAACGGCACAGCACGCGAGCGCCAGAAGGACAGCCGCGGCGGAAACGATCTTACGCATGTTCGTCCTATTCATTTTCACTTCCACCTTTGCCCGAACACCCGACCTTCTTGGCGGCTGTGGCCGCATACGGAACGAGCCGCACACCGACCCTCGGGCACTGCTTCGCAAGATCCGCGACCTGGTCGTTCTCTACCGTCGAGACACAATCGTCGTGGAAGACTACCGTGATCGCGGATCACGCCGCCGCGAACGGGTGCGCAAGGCGATCGAGAATGTGGCCAGCCTGGCAACCGGCGGGACCGAATTTTGCCTGATCTCCGCCTCCGTGGTGCGGCAGACGTTCGGCGGCGGGGCGACCGTCACCAAGCACGCGGTCGCAACGGCGCTCGCCGAGCATTTCCCCGAACTTGCCTTTCCCCGAAACGCAAAGCGTGGATGACCGAGGACGCGCGCATGTCGATCTTCGACGCGGTCGCGTTCGCGCTGACGTACAGGAAGCACCTGCGCCAACCTTCGGCGGTGGCATCCAGAACGCACACCAACGAGACCCCCGAGCATCCGCATTGGTGACGACCGTCACGATCTCCATCCCTTCGTCGCTTTGCAGCTGCCCGTCGACCCAAAGAGTGGTTCCCGCGCCGCGCTCTTCAATCGACACGTGCGGGGTGATGGGCACGTCACCCCCGGAAATGGCATCCGCCATCGCTCGCACGCTGTCTGTCACGTGATGTACGCGGTGGCGCGCGGTGCAGGCCGGGCCATAGAGTGTCGATGCCCCCACGCGACTTCTCCAATTCTTCCGCGACCGCAGCGATGATGCCTTCGTCTTGAGTCACTACCGGGATGAGGTCGTAGATCGGAGACGATAACTCGGGCTTCGACACAGTCCTACGGGATTGGTGCGCTCGCCGGGGCTGTCCCGATCGCATACTCGCGCGGGAAGTCGCACCACTCGAGCGTGGTCTTCTCGGGATCCGGCGATAATGGCTCAATGTAGGTGAGCGCCATCTGCAGGCCCAGCAGACGATATGCCTCGAAGCGCTCCCACTCGTACCACTGTCTCAGCGTCGAGTTGTGCGGGAAGGTCGAAGAGTACGCGCCGAAGGCGAGGATTCTGGCGATGCGTTCGCGGCGCGCCTCTCGGGTGTTCTCCGGGTCCGTGCTTTGGCTCGCCACCCGAGCCAAGCGTTCTCCCGCTCGCCCCACGACCAACTCGAATCGGTTCTTCCAGCGCTTCTGTGCGGCGTCGTTTAGGCCGAGCGCATTCTGTGAGAGAAGATCATTCAGTGCAACCTCGAACGGCTTCTTGACGTTCTCTTCGAAGTACCGGACTGCTGGCGGAGTCTGCTTCAGACCCGCGAGAATGCCGGCATTGATCTGCAGTTCTCTCTCGATCGCATCGAGCCGCTGCTTTGTCTCGCGTGTCCGAGCTTCCTCCGTGCCGGGGGTGGCCTCCATGCCCGCGGCCGTCGGCGTTGCTTCGCCGGAATTCGGAGTTGGCGTGGCGGTTGGGATGTCGGTCTGGGTGGATAGAGCCTTACGTTCCATCTCGAGAGCGGCGTTCTGCCTCGAAATCTCTGCCACCTTGTTTGCGACGCCCTCCGACTCCTTGCGTGGGTCGATCCGTTCATCCGCCGAATATAGGAGGCGGCATTCAGGTGCCGCCTCCTTCATGTGTTTCGCGTTCTTAGGAGGACAGATCGCGAACTTCGTGCCCGCTGCTTTCTCGAGCTGCGCCAGCAGCCGAGTTGCCCCGGCGACGAGATCCATCCGGATTGCATCCACTCGTCGCTGGGCGGCTGTTTCCTCCAGGACTGGGTTCTCCTCGCTCATGTGCGGGAACGTCGGGTCGGCGCTCGCCTTGACATATAGAATCACTGCCTGGATCTGCCCCCGCCTGTTCTGCACGACGAAGCGACCAAGCGGAGCGGCGCCCTCGTCCGGAAGAGGAGTGGCCCACGTCAGGTCGAGCTCCCGGACGCGCGCTCGGAGCGCGCGGAGGTCCGCGAAGCGGCGGTCGGGGTCGGCACTCGCGTCGACGGCTACAATGCACCTAGCGCCTCGGCGCAGCAGAGCGATCACGCCGAGATTCTCGTAGTGGCCCCCATCGGTGATGTGGAGCCAACGCGCGCCGGGATCGACCAGGCGCGGGATTCGCTGGAACGTTACCATCCGGGCGTAGTCCCAGATACTCCACCAGCCGTCGTAGCTGCGTGCGAAGTTGGGTGAGTCGAGACCCAGGTTCAAATTGAGCACTCCGCCGCCGATGAGGTACACGGTTTCGCTGACACCCGGCGCATCGATCCAGTTTCCCACGGCGAGCGAGTCGAACGCCGCACCCGAGGCCGCCACAGCCTCGGAGAGGCGGAAGGGGCTCTGGTCCGTCCCGTCGAGCTCCACCTTGACACTCACTGGGACATCTTTCCTCTCGACGACCTCGCTGACCGGAACCCCGAAGCCACCGCTGTTCACATAGCCGGTGGCATCGGAGCCGGTGAAGTGGCGCGTGAACTCGAAGTTCCATGAAGTGCCGGGATCCTCTCCGTCCTCATCCTCCACCCTGTACTTCGGGTAGTTGACGCGGACTCGCGACTCGCCGCGATTCGAGAGGTTGGCGTTCAGGATCATGTACGGCGTGAGCCTCTCGTGCCCGGGCGCGTTCACGTCGACGAGTCGGCCCTCGGGAATCGAGCGCACTCCACGGCTGGACGGAGGCTTTCCACGGAAGTACGTGTCTTCGATGCGTGAGCGGTAGATGTCGATCACGTGCTGGAACTTGAACCTGCCGCGCCAGTGCAGCACGTCGTCGAGAATCAGGTGGAACGGCCAGCGCCACGCCCACCCGGCCACCATGACTGGCCCTTCCCACCAGCCGCCTTGATTGAGAAAACCGGTGTGTGTGCGCAGATGCTCGACGTGGTCCTCGTGATTGCGCAGTAGATCGTCTTGCGAGTCAGCTCCCACCTGGTACGCAAAGAGATCGCGTCGCAGACTGGGGAAGGCGCCGAGGTGGGCTTGCTGCCAAGCCGCGAGGTATCCCCCGCCGGAGACCGCGCTCGCGTAGTCGAATTGATCCAGCACGTCTTTGTATCTCAATCCCTGCAGGAAACCCAGGTCGAACGTCGCCGAGCGGATGCCTCCCCCGGAAAGCGCCAGGCCGATGACGTTCTCCGGTGGGCCGTGTTGCGCCGAGTCCTCGACATCGGGACGCGCGCCGTCAAGTTGACTCCTGCGGGCACGCACGTAGGCGAACTCCTCCCTGTATGCAGCCTGCTGCTTCTTTTCGTCGAGCAGCCCTCCAGGGTCGCGCGTGCGAATCTCGAATTCTCTCCGGGTAGTGCTGCACGCGGCGAGGAGGACGAGCACGCAGAGGAGCGCGGATCTGCGACTGGCGTCGACGCACCTCGGCCGGGTGGCGGAGCCCCCGCTTGCCAGCGCGAGAGGCGTCCCACACGGGCCACTGCGGAGGAAAACCCCCAGGTGGGTCCTAATCGACGGTTGGAGTGCGAGAAGATCCAGCGGGTTCTCACGGATTGCCCCTGTCAACGTCCACCTCGCCATCTCGCCATAACGTCAAGTGTCGTACTGTGCCCGACGCAAGACAAGTCGGGCGCACAAAGCGTTAACCCCCGAGAAGGGCGAACCAGCTAGGGCGCAGAAGAGGGCAATGTCAAGCGCCGGGGCCCAACGGAAGCCCCCGGGGTCTCTGGGTGACCCCAAACGTTTGTTCCCAGAACGCTATGGCGGAGGCCATGAAGCCTTGTGGCTGGCGATCTGGTCGTGCTGGCGGTAACATGCCACCCATGAAGACGCTTCGCGCACGGGTGCTCAATCGCCGCCTTGTCTTGGACGAGCCAACGGAATTCCCGGACGGGACCGTTCTCGATCTTACCGTCGTGGACGACGGTGACGAGCTCGATGAGGAAGAGCGAATGGCCCTGCATGCGGCGCTGGCCAGCTCGTGGGCGAGCGCCCAAGCCGGCAAGACGCGACCGGCTGAAGAGATTCTCCAGAAGCTCAAAGAGCGTCGATGACCGTTGCGGTCCGGACCACGTCGGAGGCCGACGGACACCTCCTTGCGGCGTCGGCGTAGTGGCGGACGAACCGTGGGGAGAAGATGAAAGCCTTTGCGATTGCGGTTTCGGTCTTGGTCCTTAAGGCGCTCGTGGCTGGCGCCGTCGAGACGCCCGTTTGGCTCGCCGACTCCGGATGGTGGGACGATTCCGGCACTCACGATGCCTCGAATGAGGTCATCCTTGCCGGCGACTACCGCGGCAGAGAGTACCGAGGATTCTACGTCTTCAATTTGTTCAACATTGTCCAGCGGGTGACCACTGCTACCCTCCGTTTCTATCTCGACCACGGTGTCACGAGCCCTGATCCTACCGAGACCTATACTCTCTTTGATGTGTCTACACCCATTGGGGTTCTGACCGCCTCGGGAACTGGAGCGACGGAGATCTTTGCCGATCTCGGCTCCGGAACAGTGTATGGTGCGGGGACTTTCAGCTCTGCCGACAATTTCATGGTGGTAGACATCGCCTTGAACGACGCGGCGATCACGGCACTCAACCAATCTCTGGTCCGTAAATTTGCCATGGGCGGCGCCGTAACAACCCTGGATCACGCGAGTCAGGGACTGGAGGAAGATATTTCTGGGCCCGGGGGCTATGGCAATCTCACGGAGCTGGTGTTGAGCGTCTTGACCACGTGCGGCAACGGCGTGACCGATCCCGGGGAAGAGTGCGACGATGGCAACACGAACCCGTCCGACGGCTGCACGAACTTTTGTACGGTGTGTGGCAACGACCTCGTGATTGCGCCGGAGACGTGTGACGATGGCAATTTGATCGACGGAGACGGCTGTAACGCGGATTGCGGCGTTGCACCACTGCCGCCCAGTCCGACCCCAACCCTAACGCCGACTTCCGCGCCAACCCCCACTCCCACCTCTTGTTACGGAAGTCTGCCAGTGGTGAAGCCCGTACCTGCGCGGACCGACCAGCAGCAGTTGGTCGTCTATTTCTGCGGGCGCATCGCCGGCGCCAGCTCGATGAGCGCGTGCAGCGAAGCGGGATGCGCGACCGACGTGAGTTTCGGTTCGGGCGACCCGAATTGCACCGTGAGTTGCCTGGCGACCTGCAACAAAGGGACGGTCCCGCTGCGTGCGGGCCAGACAAATCACATCAGGGTCTGCCAGGAGAACGGTTTCTGCTCCGCCCACGGTTGCGTGACCAACGACCTCAATGGCGCACCGCTGGTCGTGCAGGTTGCGCCACTGTCACCCACACCCACTGCGACGCTGACAGCCAGCGCAACCCCGACGATCACGCCGACGCCGACGGCAACCAACACTTCCACGGCCACCGCGACACCTTCACCGTCCATCACGGCGACCGCCACGATCCGGCCCAGTGAAAATGGTGGCGGCGGGTGCGCGATCACCCCGAGTCGCAACAGCGGCGCGGCGTGGTGGTTGCTGCTGCCGGGGCTGGGGCTGCTGGGGGCGTGGGTGAAGAGTTTGGCGAAGAACGGATGGCCAGTTTGCTGCGCCGGCGGTATCGGGGCTCACCCACCCCGATACCGCCGCCCAGAATCACTGACCAGCAACAGGGGCGCGTTAGTGCGGGTCCGCGGTTCGAATCCGCGCGCCAGCTTTAGTTTCTCACGTACTGAGCAAGATAGCCCGTCACTGAGCCCGCCAGTCTCGTGACGGCGTCGAGCTTGCGGGCGGCGTCGGTGAGGTCCGCTGAGGCACAGCGCGCCGGCTTTGCCGGCGGCGAGCCCGTGCTCCCGGGTTCCGACGAGCGCCCTCGTCGGCTAAGAATTGACTGATCATGGTTCCGACGAAGTGGCGCACGGTCGTGGCGAGCACGCTCCTTCTCTTGTCCTCTGTTGCTTCTCTCGGGGCGAACGATGTTCCCGGGGCGTGCCGCGAGGGTGCCAGCGCCGCCATCTGGACCTCACCGCGCAAGCCGATTGCGGACGGCCCCCTTCGCGTCCTCGCCGTTGCCGACGCCGAGCCCGCATCGGACCTGGCCATTGCCGATCCCACGGGGCAAGCCGTCGCGTTCACGACGGTGCGCCTCGGCGGACCGCCGTGGAGCCTCGGTGCCACGATCGCGAGCGCGCGCACGGGAACGTATCGGGTCGAGGTGCGGCGCGGCGGCGAGGCTGTCGCGTGCCGCATGGTTTCGGTCGGCAACGCCGACGCCCGCTCGGGCCGAGCGCTCGACGAGCCGCGCCTCACGTGGGATCGGCGGACGGAAGCGTTCTACTCGGCCTGGATCGAACGGCTTTTTGACGCGCCACCGTCGGAAGCGCTCGGCTTCCCGGCGCTGCAGGAGGCCCTGCGCGACGAGAACCGTAACTTTCTCCACGACCATCTCCAACTCGGCGAGGACGACGCGGGCAGCGGCACCGCACTCACAGCTACTCCCGACTGTGCCGACATGCCGTACTTTCTCCGCGCGTACTTCGCGTGGAAGATCGGCCTACCCTTCGGCGTGCGGGCGTGCAGCCGCGGGTCGGAAAGCCGCCCGCCACGATGCGACGAGCCGAAGGTCACGGAGCGACCGGGGCAAGGCGCCGACCCGCTCGCGTCCTTCAAGGTCTATGCGCGCGGACTCATGGACGCCGTGCACTCCGGGAGCGCGCGGACGGCGCTGGGTGACGATGCGACGGATTTCTATCCCGTAAAACTCGCGCGCGACGTCCTGCGTCCCGGGGTCATCTACGCCGACCCCTACGGCCACACGCTGATGATCGTGAAATGGGTCGCGCAAACACCCGACCGTGGCGGGCTGCTCCTCGCGGTCGACGCCCAACCCGACAACTCGGTCGGACGCAAGCGATTCTGGGAGGGGACCTTTCTCTTCGCGAGCGACACGCGGAATGCAGGACCGGGGTTCAAGGCGTTCCGACCGATCGTGCGCGATGCCGCCGGAAGGCTGCGCCCGCTGACGAACGACGCGCTCGCGGACGACGCGCGCTTTCCCCCGTTCTCGGACGAGCAGGCGCGCCTCTCCTCGGGGGAGTTCTACGCTCGCATGAGCGCGCTCATCAATCCTCAGAGCCTCGACCCCGTGCGCGCGTACGAGGACACGCTGGACGCGCTGGTCGAGCAGTTGCAGACGCGGGTCGGCTCGGTCGAAAACGGCGAGCGCTACATGCGCGACCATCCGAGCCGGGTGGCGATGCCGGAGGGCGCGCACATCTTCGAGACCGTCGGCCCGTGGGAGGACTACGCGACACCGTCACGCGACATGCGCCTCATCATCGCGATGAACGTGCTCGCGCGCCTGCCCGATCAGATCGTCCGCCATCCCGAGCTCTACGTGCTCGGCGGCCGGCGCGCGGACGACGCGCGCGCCGAGGTGAAGGCCCTCCACGCGCGGCGGGTGCACGAGCGAACGATCGTCTACACCCGCAGCGACGGAAGCCCGTGGACGCTGACGGTCGCCGACGTGCTCGCGCGCAAACCGGCCTTCGAGATGGCCTACAATCCAAACGACTGCGTCGAGCTCCGCTGGGGTGCCGCCGAAGGAACGCAAGAGTACGCCCCGTGCCGGCGCCACGCCCCTGCCGAGCAACGGGTGCGCATGGCAGAGTATCGCCCGTGGTTTCGCGAGGCACGCCGCCCGCCGCGGTGAGTGGAGCCGCTAACAGCCCGTTGAAAAAAAGCCCGCTCATGCTTCGAGAGCCTCAGCATGAGCGGGTTCTTTCTTAACGGGCTGCTAGACGCGGTCGCTCGGTCAGAATACTCCGCAAAGCTCAGTAACTGCGCGAGGCGCAGATAATTTGCGATATTCTGTACGACTCAATCTTATCAATACGAAACCCGCACTCCTTCATGATGGCGTCCCAGTCGTATTTCAGGAAGTCCTTGACGTGCGGAGGGGACGTCAACAAGAGGTAAACCCGGAAGAGAAACCGTTTCATTGCGGTATCCTGAATCTGATAGTCGACGAGATACAGCTTTCCGTCCCTCTTCAGGACACGGTTCATCTCCTTCAGGATGCTCTTCATCACTGGATACTCCATTTCGTGCAGGCCGAACGCGCTCGTTGCAATATCGAACGATTCGTCCTTGAAATGCATGGTAACTGCATCCATTCGGAAGACCGTTACATTGGGGAGGCCCAGCTTCAGAAGCTTGCGCCTGGCGACCCTCAGCATGTCCATCGATAGATCGATGCCGACGATCCTGTTCCTGTCGTTGTTCTTCGCGATCGAGAGCGTATTGTTGCCCGTGCCGAAGCACACATCGAGAATCAGCAAATCGTCGTTGGGTATGTGACGTGCCAGGCCGTGCCGGGGGTTGGTGGCCGGGTTGGAGAAGAACAGTTCCACAAGATCGTAGAAGAACGACAGGAACTTGTACTTCAACCGGATCCTGTTGTGGTACGGTTGGCTCTCCATGGTCCCCTCCGGGGTGCTGTCCGCCGCAGGCCGGAGTTCCTATCACGTGCCGCGCACGGCGCGCTACTCGAGGCCGTAGCGTTTGAGCTTGTCGTAGAGCGTGCGCAGCCCGATGCCGAGGCGTTCCGCTGCCGTGCGGCGGTTGCCGCCGACGAGGACCAGCGCCCTTTCGATCGCCTCGCGCTCGAGCGCGGCCAGCGGTTTGACCTCGCCCGGCCGCGACTCCCGCGCGAGAGGGGCCTCAATGCTGAAATGCTGCTTCGTGATCCGCTTTCCGCCCGAGAGGATCGTGGGGAACAGGATCGCGAGCGCGTAGAAGGCGAGGAACGGATGCCTCTGCGCCCAGGCCTTCACCGTGGATCCGTCGCTCGCATTGTTGACATCGTCAACACCGCTGCGCACGATGTGATGACTGTCAACACCAACGGGGACCCCGCGCATGCGCATCGAGCACGTCGAGACGCTCCATCTCTACTTCGAGTACCCGGAGGGCCGGAGTTTCTCGACGCCCGTCGGGCCCGTGAAGGGTCGCACGGCGACGCTGGTGCGGGTGCACACCGACGACGGCCGGGTCGGCGTCGGCTCGGCCTATGCCCACCCGGGCATGGTCGCGGCCGCGATCGAGCACCTGACACCGCTCCTGGTCGGCACGTCCCTGGACGAGGATGCACGCGACGACTTCGCCCAGTTCGCTCAGGGCGGCGGTCGCATCGCGACACTGTGGCGGCTCATGTATTTGTGGACGCGCTGGAGCGGCCGCAAGGGAGCCGCGATGGTGGCGATCGGCGGCGTCGACCAGGCGCTCTGGGACCTGCGGGGCCAAGCCGCCGGTCAGCCCGTCTGGCGCCTGCTCGGAGGCGAGCGCTCTTCGTGCCCTGCCTACGCGAGCGGCTTGCTCTACGAGTCGCCCTCCCCGCTCGACGAGCTGGCGGTGCGCGCGGTCGAAGCGGGCTACCGCCGGATCAAGATGCGCATCGGGCATACCTGGGACATCGACCTGGCGAGTCTCGAAGCCGTGCGGAAGGCGATCGGCGACGAGATCGACCTCATGGCGGATGGAACGCAGCGCTTCGACCTTGAGAGCGCGCTGCGCATGGCGAGGGAGCTGGAGCGACACCGGGTCTTCTGGTTCGAGGAGCCCTTCGAGCCCGAGGATCTCGACGCCTATGCGGCTCTACGCCAGAGCGTGCACGTCCCGATCGCCACAGGCGAGAACGAGTTCGGGTTCCAGGGATTCCGGGAGATCATTCGGGCCGGAGCGGCCGACATCGTGCAGCCGGACGCCAGCCGCTGCGGCGGCATCAGCGAGGTCTTGCGCGTCGCCGAGCTGGCGCAGCGGGAGGGCCTCGGCTTCGCGCCGCACTCGTGGTGTGACCCGGTGGCCGTGATCGCCAACGCCCACGTCGTGGCGGCGCGCCCGAACGGAATCACGGTCGAGATCGACCAGACCGGGAACCGCTTCATC
>Ga0316622_100001975_pt1 | contig 13881 bp, 11 predicted proteins | sample OWC_Aug_OW2_C1_D_FD_207646 | JGI IMG/M metagenome (GOLD analysis project Ga0316622, IMG submission 207646) | Wetland soil microbial communities from Old Woman Creek delta, Ohio, United States - OWC_Aug_OW2_C1_D5_C | ecosystem: Environmental > Terrestrial > Soil > Wetlands | place: USA: Ohio... | reverse complement strand
GCGGGCCCGCAGGGTCATCGCGAGAGGGTCGAAAACGGGATGTGGAGGCTAGGGTCGGAATCGAACCGGCGTACACGGCTTTGCAGGCCGCTGCATGACCACTCTGCCACCTAGCCTTAAAGCACGTAACCCCGGGGATCGCCCGGGGTTACGTCTGGGAAACTGGAGCGGGAAACGAGACTCGAACTCGCGACCCCGACCTTGGCAAGGTCGTGCTCTACCAACTGAGCTATTCCCGCACGGGCTTTCCACCAGGGCCCAGGCCCTCGTGGAACGCGAATTTTCAAAGGCTTAGGGCAATCTGTCAAGGGACAGGGTTGCGACGGAGCTCCGGCCAGGCCGCTTTCAGGTAGCTCACCATCGACCAGAGGGTGAGCACTGCCGCCACGACCAACAGGATGACCCCCAGTTCGTACACGGGGAGGCCAAACAGGTCGGTCCGGAACATCATCATGCTCAGGCCCGTCATCTGCATGATGGTCTTGACCTTCCCCATTCCCGACACCGCGACCTTGGCCCGCGCCCCCAGGTGCGCCATCCACTCGCGCAGCGCCGATACAGTGATCTCGCGGCCGATGATCACGACCGCCGTGATCACGATGAGCGGCCGCGTGTCGTGCCCGACGAGCAATACGAGTGCCGTCGCGACCATCAACTTGTCCGCCACGGGGTCCAGGAACTCGCCCATCGGCGTCGTGATCCCCATGCGGCGGGCCAGGTAGCCGTCGAGCGAATCAGTGATTGCGGCGGCTATGAACACGATCGCGGCCAGTGGGTTCGACCAGGGATGGGCCCAGTAGAAAAGCGCTACCACCAGCGGCACGGCGACGATGCGGCCGACCGTGAGGATGTTGGGCAGGGTGGCGAGACGCACGGCTGTTCAGGACCCCGGATTCATCCGTTCGTAGATTCTCGCCGCAAGCGGCCGGCTGATGCCGCGCACTTTCGCGAGGTCTTCCACCGATGCCTGGCGCACACCCTGCAGTCCGCCGAACGCCTTGAGTAACTCCCGGCGACGCGCGGGCCCGAGCCCGGGGATCTCCTCGAGCAGCGACTCACGCCGCGTGCGGTCCCTCGCCTTGCGGTGCCCCGCGATCGCAAACCGATGTGCCTCGTCGCGCACCCGCTGGATGAGGCGTAACGCAGGCGAATCGGCGGGGAGTATAAGCGGCGTGTCCTGACCGGCCAAGAACAGCCGCTCCTGCCCGACGCGCCGGTCGGCCCCCTTCGCGACGCCGAGCGTGATGGCCGGCGCGGCGCCCACCGCGTCGAGTGCGTCGCGAGCCGCCTGCAACTGCCCGGGGCCACCATCGATCAGCAGCACGTCCGGCATCGGCGACTCGCCACGCACGACGCGCGTGAAATGCCGCTCGACGGCCTGGCGCATGCCCGCGTAATCGTCGCCCGGAGTCAGGCCGCGCAGGTTGAAGCGGCGATAGTCGCTCTTGACCGGCCCCTCCAGCCCCATCACGACGCAGGATGCGATGGCGGATTCACCCATCGTGTGGCTGACATCGAAACATTCGATGCGGGCGGGCGCGCGCCCGAGCTGCAGTTCCTCTCCCAGGGCCTCGAACTGCTCGGCCAGACCGGCGCGGCTCGACGCCTTCATCCTGAGTCCGAGTTCCGCGTTGGTGCGCGCCATGTCCAGCCATCGTGCACGCGTACCGCGCACACGGCTGCGGATGGGTACCGCGTGGCCGGCTCGCTCCCCGAGCGCCTGCTCGAGCACGTCCGCATCCTCGACCACGTGACTCACGACGATCTCGTCCGGCGCCTCGCGTGCGAGATAATACTGCTCGAGGAACGCACCAAGCGCCTCACCCTCCCCCGCGATGCCGCCCTTCGGGAAGAAATTCGTACTGCCGAGATTGCGGCCGCCGCGCACGAACACCACGGAGACGCAGTAGTCCGTGCCTTTGCCCGCGATCGCCACCGCATCGATGTCCTGACCGGCCATGCGCGTCACGGACTGGCTCGCCTGTATCTGCTTCAGCATCGCGATCTGGTCGCGCAACCGGGCCGCATCCTCGAACTGCAGGCGTTCAGCAGCTGCGTCCATGCGCCGCCTCAGATCCTCCATCACCTCGGTGTTGCGACCCTCGAGCACCTTGACCGCATCCGCGACGTCCTGCGCGTAGCGCTCCTGGGTGACGAGTCCGACACAGGGACCCGAGCAGCGCTGGATCTGGTACTGCAGGCACGGCCGGGACCGGTTGGCGAAGAACGTGTCCTCGCACGGCCGGATGCGGAACAGTTTCTGCAACAGGAGGAGTGTTTCGCGCGTCGCCGCCGAATTGGGGTAGGGCCCGAAAAAGCGGCCCGGGAGCCTGCGCGTGCCGCGGAAGAACGTGAGTCGCGGGTACTCGTGTGCCGTGAGGTGAATGAACGGGAAGCTCTTGTCGTCCTTCAGCAGGACGTTGTAGCGCGGCCGGTGGCGCTTGATCAGGTTGTGCTCGAGCAGCAGCGCTTCGGTTTCCGACGCCGTCACCGTGACTTCGACGCGTTCGACCTGCACGAGCAGCGCCTGCGTCTTGTCCGCGTGCGCGCGGCCGTGGAAATAACTCGAGACCCGGTTCTTCAGGTGCCGCGCCTTGCCGACGTAGAGAATCCTGTCGTCCGCACCGAGCATGCGGTACACGCCCGGCTTGGCAGGGAGGGCCGCAAGGAAGGTGGCGAGGTCGAAGGGCGCGCCGGTCACGGCGGGATTGTAGAGGGCCGGGGGGCCGGAAAGGGGGTAGTGATCAGTGACTAGGGGGTAGTGAGGAGGCCGTCTTCAGGCGTCGCGTGACCGTCCAGCGGCGTTTGAGGCTCGCCTCTTCACTACCCCCTAGTCACTGATCACTACCCCCTTTCCTCGCCAGTTCGCCGGCCCTACCGACGACCGCCCGGAACATCTCCGCGGTCAGCCGCCGCGTCTGCGTGTTGTAGCGGCTGCAATGATACGAGTCGACCAGGGTTCGTCCATTCGGGAGGACGTGCTCGGCGCCGTGGCGGAAGCGGTAAGTGGAGGCCTTCAGTCGATGAGCGCGCAGTACGGCGCCATGGGCGATGGCGCCAAGCGCGAGAACGACTGCACCGGGTTCGAGGCCCAGCAATTCCGCCGACAGGAATGCGTTGCAGGTCGCGATCTCGGCCGGCGTGGGTTTGTTGGCCGGCGGCACGCACTTCACCGCATTCGTGATGCGGCAGCCGGTGAGGCGCAGTCCGTCGTCGCGCGAGACGGACGCCGGCGCAGTCGACCAGCCGGAAGCATGCAGCGTCTCGTAGAGCAACACGCCGGCGAAGTCGCCCGTGAACGGACGCCCGGTCGCGTTCGCCCCATGGAAGCCGGGAGCGAGGCCGACGATCAGGAGTCGGGGTCGCTCGTCGCCGAACGGCGGGACGGGCGCGCAGTGATACGACGGGTAGCGCGCCCTGCCCGCCTCGAGGAATTCTGCGAGACGTGGGCAGCGCCGGCAGTTCGAATCGAATTCGTCCATCGTTGTTCCGGAGAACGGCATCGCTGAAAATGAACCGGCCCGGACGATTGCCGCCCGGGCCGGTCGATGTCAACCGCAGTCGCAGGTCAGGCGTGGGCCGACTGGAACTGCTCCTCCTCGGTCGAGCCGTGCATCGCGGTCGTCGACGAGTGGCCGCCCTGGATGACCTGGGTGACCTCGTCGAAATACCCCGTGCCCACCTCCTGCTGGTGCGACACGAAGGTGTAGCCGCGGTCGCGGGCCGCAAACTCGGGCTCCTGCACCTTCTCGACGTAGGCCGTCATGCCCTTCTTCACGTACTCCTGGGTCAGGTCGAACATGTTGAACCACATGTTGTGGATGCCCGCCAGCGTGATGAACTGGTACTTGTAGCCCATCGCGCCCAGCTCGCGCTGGAACTTCGCAATGGTCGCGTCGTCGAGATTCTTCTTCCAGTTGAACGACGGCGAGCAGTTGTAGGCCAGGAGCTTGTCGGGGAACTTCCTGCGGATCGCCTCGGCAAAGGTCCTGGCGAACGCGAGGTCGGGCTTGCCGGTCTCGCACCAGACCATGTCGGCGTACGGCGCGTAGGCCAGGCCGCGCGAAATCGACTGCTCCACGCCCGGCTTCGTGCGATAGAAGCCTTCCGGCGTGCGCTCGCCCGTGCAGAACGGCTTGTCGTTCTCGTCCACGTCGCTCGTGAGCAGGTCGGCTGCCTCGGCATCCGTGCGCGCGAGCACGATCGTCGGCACGCCCATGACGTCGGCCGCGAGCCGCGCAGCAACGAGCTTCTGGATCGCTTCCTGGGTCGGCACCAGGACCTTGCCACCCATGTGGCCGCACTTCTTCACCGAGGCGAGCTGGTCCTCGAAGTGCACGCCCGCGGCGCCCGCGCGGATCATCGCCTTCATCAGCTCGTACGCATTCAGCACGCCGCCGAAGCCCGCCTCGGCGTCGGCCACGATCGGCGCGAAGAAATCGACGAACTCCGGCGACCGCGGGTGTATGCCGCGGGCGCACTGGATCTCGTCGGCGCGCTTGAACGTCGAGTTGATGCGCTCCACGACCTTCGGCACCGAATCGACCGGGTACAGCGACTGGTCGGGGTACATGGACAGGTACGAATTGTTGTCGGCTGCCACCTGCCAGCCCGACAGGTAGATCGCCTTGATGCCCGCTTTCACCTGCTGCATGGCCTGGCCCGCCGTCAGCGCACCGAGGCAGTTCACGTACGGCTCGTTGTTCACCAGCTTCCAGAGCTTCTCGGCGCCGAGGCGCGCCAGCGTGTGCTCGACGTGTACGTTGCCGCGCAGGCGCAGGACGTCCTCTGCCTTGTACGTGCGCTTGATGCCCTTCCAGCGCGGGTTGGTCTGCCACTCCTTGCGCAGTTCGGTTGCAGCCTTGTCGGTCATGTCTGGATCCTCATGTAAGCGAATTCTGTCAATCGATGGCCCGGTACGCGGGCAACGTCAGGAAGGTCTCGAACGTCTCGGCGGTCGTGATGCCGTCGATGATCTGCGCCGCACGCTCGAAATTGCCGGCCGCAAATGCGGCCTCGCCAAGTTGCGCGCGCAGCTCCGCGAGTTCCTCGCGCGTGATCTGCCTGAAGAGATCGACGGTGATCTTCCGGCCGTCGTCGAGCACGCCCTTCGGGTGGCGGATCCACTGCCAGATCTGCGCGCGCGCGATCTCGGCGGTCGCCGCGTCCTCCATGAGGTTGTGGATCGGTACGCAGCCGTTGCCGCCGAGCCAGGCCGCCATGTACTGGATCGACACGTCGACGTTGTTGCGGAGCCCGGTCTCCGTGATCGTGCCGTCGGGCACCTTCAGCAGGTCCGCGGCCGTCACGTGCACATCCTCGAGCCTGCGGCTCAGCTGGTTCGGAGTCGGCATCAGGCGGTCGAAGATTTCCATCGCGATCGGAACGAGGCCGGGGTGCGCCACCCAGGTGCCGTCGTGACCGTCGCCCGCCTCGCGTTCCTTGTCCGCGCGCACCTTGGCGATGGCGGCCTCGTTCGCCGCCGGATCGTTCTTGATCGGGATCTGCGCGGCCATGCCGCCCATGGCGAAGGCGCCGCGGCGATGGGTAGTCTTGATCAGCAGCTTCGAGTACGAGCGCAGGAAGTGCGTCGTCATCGTCACCTGCTGGCGATCCGGCAGGACGAAGTCGGGAAAGCGGCTGAACTTCTTGATGAAGCTGAAGATGTAGTCCCAGCGACCGCAATTGAGGCCCACGATGTAATCGCGCAGCTCCCACAGGATTTCATCCATCTCGAACGCAGCCAGGATGGTCTCGATCAGGACCGTGACCTTGATCGTCTGCGGGGCGAGGCCCAGGCGCGCTTCTGCGTGGCGGAACACTTCCGCCCACAGCCGCGACTCGAGGTGGCTCTCGGTTTTCGGCAGATAGAAGTACGGGCCGGTGCCGCGCCGCTTCAGTTCCGCGTGGTTATGGAACAGATACAGGCCGAAGTCCACGAACGCGCCCGGCACCTGCTTGCCATCGAGCTGGATGTGCTTCTCGTAGAGATGCCAGCCGCGCGGTCGCACGATCAGCGTGGCGATGGACGGGTTCAGCCGGTACTGCTTCCCGTCCGGGCTCGCGAACTCGATCCTGCGCGCGACTGCGTCGCGCAGGTTGAGTTGGCCCTGGACGACGTTGTCCCAGGTCGGGGTCATCGAGTCTTCGCAATCGGCCATGAACACCTTCGCGCCCGAGTTGAGCGCGTTGATGATCATCTTACGATCGGTCGGGCCCGTGATCTCGACGCGGCGGTCCTGAAGGTCGGCGGGAATGGTCGTGACGTGCCACTCGTGCTCACGGATCGCACGAGTCTCGGGCAGGAAATCAGGCAGCTTGCCGGCATCGATCTCCTTCTGGCGCGCCTCGCGGCGGGCCAGCAGTTCCTCGACGCGCGGGCCGAACTTGCGCGCCAGCTCGACGACGACGTCCATGGCTTCGCGCGTCAGCACTGTTTCAAAACCTGGTCGCAGGGTTCCCGATACCGCGCAGCCCGGCGGTAAATCGAGCTTCGGCTGTGTGCTCAAGGGCAGGCTCCAAGGTGCAGCCGCGCCCGGACGGGATCGACGGCCGAGCGAAGCGATGTTGCAGCGCAATATGGAGGATAGACTTGGCACAAGGTGGTCGGCAAGCGCTAATTTCCACGATGCGCCTGGTACTTCTGAACAAGCCTTTTCACGTCCTGCCGCAGTTCACCAGTCCCGATGAACGCCGCTGCCTCCGGGACCATGTTCCCATCCGCGGTATCTACGCCGCCGGCCGCCTCGACTACGACAGCGAAGGGTTGATGGTGCTGACGGATTTTGGACCCTGGCAGGCCCGCATCAGTCAGCCGGGCGCGCCCTTTCCCAAGGTCTACCTGGCACAGGTCGAGGGCACGCCCGGGGCGGCGGCGCTGGACGCCCTGCGACGCGGGATCCAGTTGAACGACGGACCCACCCTGCCCGCCCGCGCCAGAGTGATCTCCGAGCCCGAGTGGCTCTGGCCGCGCGACCCGCCAATCCGGGTCCGCCGGACCATCCCAACGGCCTGGATCGAGCTCGAGATCAAGGAAGGTCGCAACCGGCAGGTACGGCGCATGACCGCCGCGGTCGGCCACCCCACCCTGAGGCTGGTGCGGCAGGCCGTCGGCCCCTGGACACTCGAGGGGCTCAGGCCGGGCGAATGGCGCGAGGTGCCGCGCGCGGAGGCCGAGCGCCAGCTGAGCCGGGCCGCCGACCGCTGAAGCGTGACTCCGGGCACGGCGGTCCTGGCGGCGCCGGGTTAACTTCGGCGAGGTTGCGCACCCCCGGAGTTGCGATGAAGAGATTCGCACCACTGCTCGCCGTCGGCACGCTGCTGCTGGCTGCCTGCTCGACGACCATGACCAGGGACGAGTGCCGTGCCGTGGACTGGCGCACCGTCGGTTACGAGGACGGAGTGGCCGGCTACTCCGGCGAACGCATCGGGCAGCACCGCAAGGCCTGCGCCGAATACGGCGTGGCCCCCGACCTGGATGCCTATCGCGCGGGACGAGCCGACGGACTCCGGGAGTATTGCCAGCCTCGCAACGGCTATCGCGCCGGCGTCAACGGGGCCGTTTACCACGACAGCTGCCCGGCCGACCTGGCACCCGCCTTCGTGGAAGCCTACGACTCGGGCCGCGAGCTGTACGTTCGCACTCGCCGCGTCACGGACGCGGAGTCCGAAATTGCTCACAAGCGGCGAGAAATCGCCCGCCTGGAGGACAGCGTCACGCGCAAGGCGTTCGTGGTGATCAGCGAAACGGCAACTCCGGAGGAGCGTACCCAGGCGGTAGTCGACACGAAGCAGGCCGCAGAGCGCATCGGTCGCCTGAAGGCGGAAATCGTCGAGCTGGAGAAGGACCGGGCTCGGTACCAGCAGGAACTCGACGCCTACCGCAGCACGGTCGCATCGTTGTACTGATCCGGCTAGGTCGATCGCGCGTACGCCGCGATTCGCATCGCCAGTTCGAGGGACTGCTCGTAGTTGAGCCGTGGATCCACCTGCGTTCGGTAAGCGCGCGCAAGGTCACCGTCCGCCAGCCCGCGGGCGCCGCCGGTGCACTCCGTGACTTCCTCGCCGGTGAGTTCGAAATGCACGCCGCCGAGGTAGCTTCCGGCCTCACGATGGATGCGAAAGGCAGTCTCGAGTTCGGCAACGATATTCTCGAAACGGCGCGTCTTGACGCCCGAACTGGTGGACTCGGTGTTGCCGTGCATGGGGTCGCAGATCCAGAGCACGGGACAGCCGGTCTCGCGCACCGCCTCGATCAATCCCGGGAGAGTGCCGTCGATCTGCCGCGCCCCCAGGCGGTGAATCAGCACCAGCCGGCCCGCCTGTCGCTGCGGGTTCAATGCCTCGCAAAGCCCCTGGACCCATTCCCTGCCCATCGACGGCCCGACCTTGACACCGACCGGGTTCGAAATACCGCGACAGTACTCGACGTGCGCGCCGCCGAGCCTGGCCGTCCGCATGCCGATCCAGGGCAGGTGCGTGGACAGGTTGTACCACTTGCCCTGCCGCTGGATGAACCGCGTCTGCGCCTGCTCGTAATGCAGGTGCAGGGCCTCGTGGCTCGCATGAAACGGTGCGCGGCTCGCCTCGTGGATGCGGCTGCCGCTGATCGCCTCGAAGAAATCGAGCGAGTCGGAGATCGAGGCGACGAGCTGCCGATACTGATCCCGCCATGGCGAATGGTGAACGAAGCCCAGGTCCCAGTACTCGGGATGGTGCAGGTCTGCGAATCCGCCATCGACCAGCGCACGGATGAAATTCAGCGTGAGGGCTGCGCGCTCATAGCCGCGCAGGAGTAGCTCGGGGTCGGGCTCGCGCTCCGCGGCCGTGAATCCCGGGCGATTGACGAGGTCGCCGCGGTAGCTGGGCAGCGTCACCCCATCGCGCGTCTCGGTGTCCGTCGAGCGCGGCTTCGCGTACTGGCCGGCGAACCGCCCCACGCGGATGACCGGCTTCTTCAACCCGTGCAGCAGCACCAGGCTCATCTGCAACAGGATCTTGAGCTTGCGGGCAATCTGCCCCGAATCGCAGTCGTCGAAGGACTCGGCGCAGTCGCCACCCTGGAGCAGGAACCGTCGGCCCTGCTGGGCATCGGCAATCTGTTGCTTGAGCGACTCCACCTCCCAGGATACGACGATGGGCGGCAGGCGCGACAGCGCGGCAACCGCACGCTCCAACGCCGCCGCATCCCGGTAGACAGGCTGCTGCTCAGCAGGCTTCGACCGCCAGCTGTCGGGAGACCAATCGGTGCCGGGCGATGCTGTGGTCATCGGAGCATGCTACCGCGGATCTTTGCAGCGCAAAAGAAACAGGCGTGACGCCCAGCGGCCGTTTCGTCAGAATCGCGCCCCTCAACAGGAGTCCCAGCATGCACAAGGTCCTCGTCCTAGGCGCCGGCAAGATCGGATCACTGATTTCCGGCCTGCTGGCGGAAACCGGCGACTACGAGGTGGACGTCGCCGACGTCAGTGAAAGTGTCGCCCAATCGGTCGTCGACGCGCACCGGCTCGACAACATGCACGCGTACGGGCTGGACGCGCGCGCTGTGCCGACGCTCGATGCGCACCTTCGCGCCCACCCGGCCGAGGCCGTGATCTCGAGCCTGCCGTTCTACTGCAACGCCGGCGTCGCCGAGGCGGCGCGCAAGGCCGGCGCGCACTACTTCGACCTTACGGAGGACGTCGCGGTGACTCGCGCGGTGCGCCGCATCGCCGAGGGCGCCGACACCGCGTTCGTGCCGCAGTGCGGCCTCGCACCCGGCTTCATCAGCATCGCGGCCAACGCGCTGATTGCCCACTTCGACGAGCTGCGCAGCGTCAAGCTGCGTGTGGGCGCCCTCCCCCAGCACCCGAACAACGTGCTCAAGTACTCGCTCACCTGGTCCACCGAGGGCCTGATCAACGAGTACGGCAACCCCTGCGAGGCCATCGTCGACGGCCGCGCCACGGAAGTCGCGCCGCTCGAGGGCCTCGAGGAAATCGAGATCGACGGCACGCCCTACGAGGCGTTCAACACCTCGGGCGGCCTCGGTTCACTCGGCGACACCTACGGCCAGCGCGCCGAGAGCATGGACTACAAGACCATCCGCTATCCCGGGCACTGCGGCCAGATGCGGTTGCTGATGAATGACCTCAAGTTGAACCAGGACCGCGCCACGCTGAAGCGCATCCTGGAGAACGCGGTGCCGCAGACGCTGCAGGACGTCGTCATCGTCTATGTCGCCGTCACCGGCCGGCAGGGCGGCGAACTGCGCGAGGAAAATTACGTGAGCAAGATCTACCCGCAGATGATCGCGGGGCGGCTGTGGTCGGCGATCCAGGTCACGACTGCGGCGGGAGCCACCGCCGTCGTGGATCTCGTGCTGCGCACGCCGGGCCGGTATCGCGGCTTCGTCCGCCAGGAGGACTTCAGCCTGGTCGACGTGCTGGACAACCGCTTCGGCCGGCACTATGCCATCGGCGGCACGAAGGACGTCTCCGCGCGGATGGTGGTCGCGGGACAGACGGGACAGCAGCGCGCGACCAACGGAGGCGAATGATGGACAAGGTGCTCGCAAACCTCGGGCTCGAGAAGGTCAATCCCGGCACGTGGGCGTCGAACGGCGGCTGGCTGTCCGATCCGTCGGCACGCCGCATCGACTCGATCAACCCGGCCACGGGGCAAGTGATCGCGAGCGTGCTCGCCAGCACGCCCGCACAGTACGAGCAGGTGATGACATCCGCGCGTGAAGTGGCCCTGGCCTGGCGCAAGGTGCCCGCCCCGAAACGCGGGGAGGCCGTGCGTCTCGTCGGCGACGAGTTGCGCCGGCACAAGGCGGATCTCGGCAGCCTGGTTTCGCTCGAGATGGGCAAGATCAAGGCCGAAGGCGACGGCGAGGTGCAGGAGATGATCGACATCGCCGACTTCGCCGTCGGCCAGTCGCGCATGCTCTATGGCCTGTCGATGCACTCGGAACGGCCGAGTCACCGGATGTTCGAGCAGTGGCACCCGTTGGGCGTGGTTGGAATCATCAGCGCGTTCAATTTCCCGGTGGCCGTGTGGTCATGGAACGCGTTCCTCGCGGCGATCTGCGGCAATGTGAGCGTGTGGAAACCCTCGCTCAAGACGGCGCTCTGCGCGGTTGCCGTGCAGCAGCTGTGCAACCGCGTGCTGGAACGCCACGGCTACCCGGGCATATTCCAGCTCTTCGTGGATGCCGGGCACGACATCGCCACCCGTTTCGTCGATGACCGGCGGGTGGACCTCGTTTCGTTCACGGGCTCGACGAACGTCGGTCGCGACATCGGGGAACGCGTCGCGCGCCGGCTCGGCAAGAGCCTCCTGGAGCTTGGTGGAAACAACGCGATCATCGTCGATGAACACGCGAACCTCGACCTGGCCGTGCCGGCCATCGTCTTCGGTGCGGTCGGCACCGCCGGGCAGCGCTGCACGACGACGCGCCGCGTGTTCGTGCACGAGTCGCGGTGCGAGGAGCTCGAACGGCGTCTGCAGACGGCGTATCGCCAGGTGCGGATCGGCGACCCGCTCGAGCCCAGCACCCTGATGGGGCCGCTGGTCGACGCCTCCGCGGTGAAGTCCTTCGAGTCGGCGGTGGCGCGGGCCGTTGCCAGCGGTGGAAAAGTCCTGGCGGGCGGCAAGGTGCTGGCCCGCCCCGGTTTCTTCGTGGAGCCGACGATCGTCCGTGCCTCGCACGACTCCGAGATCGTCCGCACCGAGACCTTCTGCCCGATCCTGTACGTTATACCGTTCCGCTCGCTGGACGACGCCATTGCCATGCAGAACGACGTGGCCCACGGACTGTCGTCGGCAATCTTCACCGATCGGCTGCAGCACGCAGAGCACTTCCTTTCGGCGTCCGGGTCCGACTGTGGCATCGCCAACATCAACATCGGCACTTCGGGTGCGGAAATCGGCGGTGCCTTCGGCGGCGAGAAGGACACCGGCGGTGGCCGCGAATCCGGATCGGATTCGTGGAAGGCCTACATGCGTCGTCAGACGTGCACCGTGAACTGGGGCTCCGACCTGCCGCTGGCGCAGGGCATCAACTTCGACGTTTCGGCCTGACGGGTCAGCGGTGGGCTGCGAGGTCCTGGTAGAGGATGCGGACGAAGCGATCGGCGGTCATGGACCCCTTGCCGTAGCGGTCGTCGAACTCGGCTGTGGGCCGAGCCGCGAGCACTTCGTCCAGACTCCCGCCCTGCTCCGCCAGTTCGCGGACGCGTCGGCCGATGGCGACCAGCATGTCTCGATAGGCGGCAAGTTCGGCGCGGTTCGAAACGGGCCCGTGCCCGGGAATCACGACCGTTTCCACGTCCGCGCGTGACAGCACGCCTTCGATCGCGGCGACCAGGCCTGCGAGGGATCCGCCGCTCTGGAGGTCCACGAACGGGTACGACCCGTTGTAGAACACGTCGCCCACGTGCACGACGTTGGCTTCCTGCCACCACACGATGGCGTCGCCGTCCGTGAGCGCGGCATCAACGTGCTCGGCCTCGAGGCGGTCGCCATTCAGGCTCAATGAGACGGCATCCTGGAACGTGACCACCGGCAACGCCGCGCGTGCGGCGGCAGGCACCCTGACCCCGTAAGCTTCGCCGACCTGCGGAACTCTCATGCGGGTCCGCACGTTGTCGTGCGCGACGATGACACCTCCTGCGCCGCCGATCTCCTCATTGCCCCCGGTGTGGTCCGGGTGCCATTGCGTATTGACGACGAAACGCACCGGCCCCGGGGCGACGCGTGCCACGGCGTCCAGCAATTGTGGCGTGAGCGGCGCGAGTCCATCGTCGACGAGCACGGTCCCGTCCGTTCCGCTCCACACCGCAACGTTGCCGCCCGCCCCCGCCAGCACGTGAAGACCGGGCCTGACCTGCTGAGCACGGATCTCCGCCTTCGAATCCGGCGCGGGCGCCGTCGGCTCGGACCACGAGGGCCCGCAGGCGAGCGCAAGCATTGCGCCGAACAGGCCCCCGGCGATCGGGCGTGGATGCTGATGAGCCATGTCACCTCGACTCGTGTTGCCCAAGTATAAGGCGCACCGCTGCGGTCGCGGTCCGCGTTATCATCGGCACATGGACAAGCCGACGCCTGTCCGTGTGCGCCGCATCCTCGCCTGCGCGCTCCCGCTGATCGCGGGTTGGGCGCTCCACGGGCAGGCGGTGCCACAGGGAATCTCCGGCATCCTGCTGCCGGTGAACGGGGCGATCGGTCCGGCGACCAGCGACTTCTTCGGGCGCAAGCTTCGCGACGCCGCGGACACTGGAGCATCCATCGTCGTCGTCACGCTCGATACTCCGGGCGGCCTCGACACGTCCATGCGAGACATGGTGCAGGCGATCCTCGCCTCGGACGTTCCGGTCGTCATGTACGTGTCCCCGAGCGGCGCCAGGGCCGCGAGCGCCGGCACGTTCCTGATGTACGCCAGTCACGTCGCCGCAATGGCGCCGGCCACCAACCTCGGAGCCGCGACACCCGTGCAGATCGGGCCGGGCGCCGGGGGCGGACCGAAACCCGAGGAACCCGCCGCAAAGGACGACAAGGCCCCGGAGGCGCCGTCCGGCTCCGCCCTCGAGCGCAAGGCCGTCAACGATGCCGTGGCCTACATCCGCAGCCTCGCCGACCTCAGGGGTCGCAATGCCGACTGGGCCGAGGCCGCGGTCCGCGAGGGCGCCAGCCTTCCGGCCAATGAGGCGCTTGCCACGGGCGTCGTCGACCTCGTCGCCGCCGACCTGCCCGACCTGTTGGCGGCGCTCGATGGCCGCAAGGTGAAGGTCAAGTCGCGCGAGGTCGAGTTGCACACCGCCGGATTGCTGCTGCGTGACGTGCAGCCGGACTGGCGCACCCGCCTGCTGTCGCTGATCACCAATCCCAACGTGGCCTACC
>Ga0316622_100001973_pt1 | contig 13888 bp, 9 predicted proteins | sample OWC_Aug_OW2_C1_D_FD_207646 | JGI IMG/M metagenome (GOLD analysis project Ga0316622, IMG submission 207646) | Wetland soil microbial communities from Old Woman Creek delta, Ohio, United States - OWC_Aug_OW2_C1_D5_C | ecosystem: Environmental > Terrestrial > Soil > Wetlands | place: USA: Ohio... | reverse complement strand
CCGCCGCGGCCATCCAACAGCTGCAAGCCGAGTGGAAGCAGATCGGCCCGGTTCGCGAGCAGCTCTCGGCGGCGCTCTTCGAGCGCTTCCGCACCCCCGCCAATCGCTTCTTCGAGAGACGGAAGGAGTTCCTGCGCGCCGGCAAGGAACGACGAGACGTTATGCTAGGCCGGCTGCGTACGCTGTGCGAGGCGGCCGAGGCGGTGGCGGACTCCACCGACTGGGAGGTGGCGGCGACGGAGATCAAGCGACTGCAAGCCGAAGCGCAGGACGTGTGGGGCCGCCGGCGTATGCCCGTGCCTCCCGAGCGCGGACGAGCGCGGCAGTCGGACGTGCTGCGCCAGCGATTCCAGCTGGCGTGCGATCGCTTCTTCGAGCGCTACCGCCGACGCGACGAGGTGGAGTTGGAGGACAAGGTCGCCGCGGCCGAGACAATCCTGTCCGACCTCGAATCGCTGCGCGCGTCGATGGCGGGCGCCGATGCGCCGTCAGCGGAGCACCTCACGCAGCGACTCAAGGATCGTCTCGCTGAGTGGCGTCGCATCGGTCCGCTAGCGCCCGACCGTGCACGCGTCCTGCACCAGCGATTGCAAGCCAGCTGCGACGCCATCGAGGCGGCGTACGCGGACGGGCTCCCCGAGGACGAGTTCGCCGCCGAGAGCAGCGTCGAACAGCGCGAAAAGCTTTGCCTCCGGCTCGAGCGCCTGGTGGCGTCCCTGACGAACAGCAGTGAGGAGCCCTCACCACGCGATCTCGCCGAACGGCTGAAGCTGGCCCTCGCGGCCAACACCATCGGGGGGGCCGCGGCCACGCCGCGCGAGCGGGTGTTGCGCGATGCGGCGGACACGGCCGAACGGCTGCGGGAGAAGTGGCGGCGGCTCGGGCTCGTCATCGGCAGCCGCGCCCGCCTGCTGGCGCGCCGCTTCGACCAGGCCAATGCCGCTCTGAACGCCCTGCGGCGTCCGCACGCCGTCGCGCCGCCGCCGCGCTCGTGAGTATCGTGGCGCCTGGTCTCACGGGTTCGCCACCCGCAGCGCCGGAGCGTCGTCGAGCATGCGCCAGGCGCGGTACATGCCGGCGAGCATGCCGGAGCTCAGGGCGTTCTTCGCCTCCGGGCGGCTGAGGGTGACGATCCGCACATGGCCGTTGCGTTCGATCACGCACTGGTCGGGATTCGTGGACGCTCCCGTCTCATCTCGAAGTCGCTGAGGCGCGGCGCGTGCATCTCGGCCCGAAAGCGGTCATAGGTCCACGGCCACGCGGTCGGCAGGCCATTGGCGTCGAGATACCAGCTCGTGCAGCCGCTGCTCCAGATCGTCGCTGTGGCGGCTGCCTTGCGCTCGGTGTCGAAGCGCTCCATCGCCGCCGGCGCGGCGCTGATTGCGTCACAGGCGCTGGACCGCACCTGCTCGATGAGCTGCAGAATGTACGCGACCTGCAGCTCGGCAACGTCAATGAGGGAGAAGTTGCCGACCGGCCCGTTGGGACCGTTGAGCATGAAGAAATTCGGGAAATCGGGGACCGAGAGGGCCATGTACGCAAACGGCCCGTCCTTCCAGACGTCGTCGAGGACCACGCCGTCGCGCCCGATCACCTGTATGGGTCGCACGAACCGATCGACGCGGAATCCGGTGGCCAGGATCAGGACGTCCAACTCGTGCAGCCGGCCGTCGGCCGTGCGCACCCCGGACGGTTCGACCCGCTCGATGCGTTCGGTGACGAGCCGCGCATTGGGTCGTTGGATGGCGTCGTAGAAGTCCGCTGACAGGATCAACCGCTTGCACGTCGCCCGGTAGCTCGGACGGAGCTTCTCGCGGAGCGTCGGGTCCTTCACGTTGTTCTCGAGATTCGCGACGCATACGTCATGGATGACCTGGAGGAGGGGCGACGCAGCGTCGACCAGGACATTGGCGAAGCCCTCTGTGAACGAGTGTGACACGGCAGCTCGGATCTCCTGCATGGCCTCGGGGTGCTGGCGAAACGTGGCCTTCTCGTCGTCGCTAAATGCGGCGTTTTCGATGGGCGCAATCCACTGCGGAGTGCGCTGAAAGAGTACCAGCTCCTGCACCTCGTCGACCAGCGCGGAGACGATTTGGACCGCCGACGAGCCGGTGCCAATGACGCCGACGCGCTTGCCCGCGAGCGGCACACCGTGGTCCCAACGGGCGCTGTGGAAGGCCGCGCCCGCGAAGGAGTCCAGGCCCGCGATGTCGGGGTACGCCGGGTGGTGGAGAACGCCCGTCGCGGCGATGACGAAGTCACCCTCGTCGGCCGAGCCGTCGGTCATTTCGATCTTCCAGCGTCCGTTCTCGAACGCGCAGCGCGAGACCTCTTTGCGGTATTGAATCCGCCCGTCCACCCCGTAGCGGTGGGCGACGTTCTCGAAGTAGGCCTGGATTTCCGCACCCGGCGCGAAACGACGGCTCCATTCCGGGTTGAGGGCGAAGGAGTAGCTGTAGAAATGGGAGGGGACGTCGCAGGCGATGCCCGGGTAGGTATTCTCGCGCCACGTCCCGCCCAAGCGATCCGCCTTCTCGTAGATGACGAAGTCGTCGAGGCCGGCTTCCTGCAGCTTGATCGCGCTGAGGATCCCCGACATGCCGGCCCCGATGATGATGAGGCGGAGGTTGGTACGAGCGGCATTGGCGGGCGCCGGAGCGGCGTCGGCCATTCTGTCTTGCGTCATCTTTGTCCTCCGAAGCGATCCGGCACGGGATTCGTGGCTGCCCCTCGACATGTGAGAACACGTGGCCGGCGAATGCCGCGTGGGCGGCCACGCCGTCGATCGCTTCTTTACCACAAGACGGCGCGCACCATCAGCGACGGAGCTTGTCCGGTCCAGCCCGATGTTTGGCCGGATGCGGCGCATAATGCGCTGCGTCGGTGCGCGCCCCCCTTGGCCATGGTGCGCGCTTCGGTTAGGGAAGTTCTATGCGAACGTTCCTCGGCGTCGTGGCCGTCCTCGGTCTCGTGGCAAGCGCGTGGGCACAAACCCCGAAACCGACGGGGGTGGGAGCGGACAGCCAGCTGACTGAACGCTTCAATCGTGCCGACGCCAACCGGGACGGCAGCATTGACGACGCGGAAGCACGCGCCGCCGGGCTGTGGTTCCAGGATGATTTCAGTGGTGTCGATACGGACCGCAGCGGGACGGTCACGCTGTTCGAGCTGGGGCAGGTGCTGCAGCAGCGCGTCGGCAGCTGGATGTCGGAGTTCGATGCTGCTGACCTCAATCACGACGGGCAGGTGACCGAAGCAGAAGCAAAGAAGGCCCCGAACCTGTGGAAGATGCTCACGTCGGGAGGCCGCGCCCAGCCAGCCACCGTGAGCCGGTCCGAGTTCGAGTCCTATGCCTTTGACCGGATCTACCGGCAGGGCGACCTGCCGTCGGTCGCTCCGAACATCATCGAGAAACGGTTCTGATCCGTCGCGAGCATCCACATGCGTGCCCGTCGCCGAGCCCGGCCGGGAACCGCGCCGAAGGGTCGAGCCGCGCACGTTGCAACTCGTCCGGATTCACCAGGCTACCTGTAGCGTGGTCACGCCGGAGCCGGTACCGGCGCCGGCGATTTCGCCCGCGCCCGCGCGGCCAATGGGCCCCGTTGGCCGCGGCGGACGGAATTGGAGGGGGGAAAGGGAAGTGGCCCCAACGGGATGCGAACCCGGATGCGGTCCTCTGCGTGCCTTCGGCTCAGGTCCCGCCGACCCGGGTGCTTTGCGTTGGCGAACCCCTATCGACTTGACTGCCCGGGTGGACCAGCAGCGCCGACGTGGTTGCCTCCGGCCAGAGGGTGGGCCTCCCCTTGCGGTGGGAGACGGACGGACCGACAATTGCGGCGCGATGTTCGCTGATCTCATCGAGCGGATGGTCTTCCAGCCCGACGCGAATGTGGGCCGGCCACCACCCGGGGTTGAGGAGCGCTGGATCGACACGGCCGATGGTGTGCGCCTGCACGCGTGGTATGCGCGCGGCGCACGCGATGGCCCGACGCTCATCTGGTCGCATGGGAACGGCGGCAACATCGCGGGCCGCGCCGAGGTGTTGCTCGCCCTGGCCGCGCGCGGGCTCAACGTGCTGGCGTACGACTACCGCGGGTACGGAAACAGCGGCGGTCGCCCGACCGAGGCCGGGGTGTACGGGGATGCGCAGGCGGCCTACGACAGCGAGCGCCGGCACGGTGTCCCGGCGCACCGCATCATCGCCTTTGGCGAGTCACTGGGCGGCGCCGTATCGATTGCGCTGGCCTTTACCCGCCGCTGTGCGGGGGTGGCGGTGATCTCCACGTTCACGAGCATGCGGGATGTCGCCCGGGCCCACTTCGGACCGCTGGCCCTCTTCGCTGGCGAGGGCTTCAAGTCCGTCGAGCGCGTGCGGGCGCTGGCGGTGCCGATCTTTATCGCCCACGGCGATCGTGACGAGATCGTGCCCTACGAACTCGGCAAGCGGCTGTTCGCGGAGGCCAACCCGCCCAAGCAGTTCCTGCCGGTACGCGGGGCGCACCACAACGACGTGTTTTCTGCTTCACATCTCCTCGACGCCATTGCGGTGTTTGCGCGGCGGTCGTCGACTCGCCGCCATGACGGCGATGCGGATCCGGCGCGACGCCGATGAGCACCCAGTCATCAACGATCACCGGCAGAAAAAGGGGACGCAACTCGTTGTGCGCAGGCCCGTAACGAGTCGCGTCCCCTTTCTTCGGCCGCCGGGTTCCGTCCTGGATCGGAAATGCCGGCGCGGTGCCGCTTCCAACCCGCGCCGCGACGTAGTAAGCCCCCGGCGTGACTTCGAAGGCGCCGGCGGTCGGATCCGTGTTTTACGGGTGGTGGATTGTCGGCGGCTGTTTTGTCGTCCTGTTCATCGTTGTCGGTGTCGGGTTATACGCGCCGCCGGTCTTCCTGGTCCCGCTCCAAGCCCACTTCGGCTGGAGTCGTGCGGCGATCGCCGCGGGCAGTGCCACCGCCGCCGTGGTCAGCGGCATGGCCTCGCCGCTCGTGGGTGCGTGGATCGACAAGTACGGCTCGCGCACCGTGATGACCTTCGGCGCGCTGCTCATGGGGAGTGCGTTTCTGCTGCTGGGGGCGATGACGTCGCTCTGGCAGCTCTACGTGCTGAATGTCGTGGCCGCCATCGGCCTCACCTGTTGCGCGTTTATCCCCATCCAGACGTTGATCGCCAACTGGTTCATTGAGAAGCGCGGATTGGCGATGGGCATCGCGCTGACGGGCATCGGGTTCGGCGGTCTGGTGATGGCGCCGCTGGCCGGTTTGCTTGTTGCCCGCGTCGGGTGGCGGCTGGCCTTTGCCGGCCTGGGAGGTCTGATCCTGACAACGGTCGCGGCGGTGGTGCTGGCCGTCGTGCGCAGTCGGCCGGCCGAGATGGGCCTGCTCCCCGACGGTGAGGCGGTCGCCAGCGACACGGTTGAGGGCGATGCCGGGGATGGCCTGGACAGCGGGATCGATCTGGGTGCCGCGCTGCGGACCGGCCCATTCTGGGTCCTGGCGGTTGCCCACTTCCTGTGGACGTTTGCCTCCTTCTCGATCCTCGGCCATTTCGTTGCGCACCTGCGTGACGTGGGATTTGAAGGTGGCCTCGCCGCGGGCGCGCTCGGGCTCATCGGCGGTGCGAGTGTCGCCGGCCGGCTCGTGATCGGTTATTTCGCCGACCGCACCAGCAAACGTGATGCGATGAGTGCGGCCCTGGTCTTGTCGGCGCTCAGCACGGCGCTCCTGTTGAGCATTGCGTCCCACGGCGCGCTGCCGCTGTTCGTGGTGACGTATGGGTTGGCGCTGGGTGGCATTGCTGTGCTGTTCCCCCTGCTGGTCGGCGAGTGCTTCGGACTGCTCGCGTTCGGTAAGATCCTCGGGTTGATCGCGATCGCCGCCACCCTGGGTGGTGCCGCGGGCCCGGTGCTCACCGGGCGCATCTACGACGTGGCCGGCAGTTATCGGCTGGCATTCGCGCTCCACGTGGGGGTGTTTGTGGCGGCGGCCGTGGCGACCCGTTTTCTGCCGCGTCCGCTGGCGCGTACGAGTCGGGTGCGTTCGACGGCGGCAGCGGCCTGATCCACGCAGGCCCGACTGGACGAGGACCGCGCTGGCGAAGCAGGAGGCGATGCTAACGGTCACCGTCCTCGTCATTCCCGAGGGAAATCCCGGCTTGGCCTAGAGGAAGCTCCTGAATTGACCGGGCAGCCCGGCAGGCTACCGTACGCTGCATGGTGCGCGCGATCCGACGGACATCGGGCAGACGGGGGCCACGCCCCAGTGAGCGATCACCCTCCATCAATGTCGTGGGCAAGGGCAGCCCAAGCATCGCCCCACGCGGGTTTGGGCCGGCTGACCCCTCGATCCGGAGTCTTAAGGACAGGGAGACGCGACAATGAACTGGCAATTAACCGAGGGGCGGCACACCTGCGCGCAATGTGCGCAATGGGGGGGAGTGGCAGCGCCCTGCACCACGCAAGCCCCACGCCTCGTGTGGGAGAATTGCACCGGGTGGGTGCGTGACCCGCAGGATCGGCAGGCAGTGTGTGCATACTGTGCCGCGGCGGTGGCGATATATCCCCTGCGCCATCGGCAAGCCGCGGCCGCCTGACGTGGTCCCCAGGGGCGGCTGGGGGGAACCGTTTCCTACCGCGAAGATCAGTCAGCCCCACAACATTTCGGCGATGGAGGTGCCACAACAAGGGCCGCGCCGATCGCGCGGCCCTTGTGTTGTGCCGACGCCGGCGCAAGAAGTGTTGCGAGGGTTACGATGAACATGAAAACGTGGATGCGCCAAGCGCGGCGCCGGGCGCTTCCGGTGATGTACCTGGCGCTGGCGCCGGCGGTGGCCCACGCTGCGCCGTGGACGCTGGTCGGCTGGAACAACCTTGGCATGCATTGCATGGACGGCGACTACGGGGTCTTTTCGCTGTTACCGCCGTACAATACGATTCACGCGCAGCTCATCGATACGCAAGGGCACCTGGTGCGAGACGCAACGGGTATCACCGTGACGTACGAGGCGGTTGCGGATCCGGACGGATCGATCAACACGACCTCCGCCGGCAAGACCAACTTCTGGCAACATGTGCGGGCGCTGTTCGGCGTGGACGTGGCGGTCGATGTGGGCCTCAAGGGCAAGAACATGCCCGGCACCGCGAATCAGCCACAGGCGATGACCTTCGACAACGCCGCGGCCTGGTTCCTTGCCGAGGGGGTTCCGATTACGCCCTACGACGATGCCCAGCACAAGAATTTCTATCCGCTCATGCGGCTCACGGCGCGCGACGCCGCGGGCGCGGTGTTGGCCACCACCGACATCGTCCTGCCGGTGTCCGACGAAATGAATTGCCAGGCCTGCCACACCTCGGGCTCGGATCCCGCCGCGCAGCCGATGGCGGGGTGGGTCAACGACCCCGATCCGCAGCGCGACATGCGCCTCAACATCCTGCGCCTCCACGACGACCGCGAGGGGCTCAACGCCGTGTTCATCAATGCCCTGGCGACCGCGGGCTACAACCCAGCCGGCCTGTTTGCCACGGCAACGACAGACGCGACGCCGATCCTCTGCGCCCGTTGCCATCGGTCGGAAGCGCTGGCCGGAAGTGGGATCGAGGGGATCGAGCCACTGACGCTGGCGGTGCACCGCCGCATGGCATTCGTCATCGACCCAGTGACCGGGCTACCTCTCTCGTCGACCGACAATCGCTCGGCGTGCTACCGCTGTCATCCCGGGTCGGTCACGCGCTGTTTGCGCGGCGTCATGGGCACGGCCGTCGCCGCCGACGGCACGCTCGCGATCCAATGCCAGAGCTGCCACGGGACGATGCTCGACGTCGGGGCGCCGACACGCACCGGCTGGCTCGACGAACCAACGTGTCAGAGCTGCCACACCGGCACGGCCATGCACAATAACGGGGCACTGCGGTATACGTCGGCCTTCGAGCCCTCGGGCGCCGTGCGCGTTGCCGTCGACCAGACGTTCTCCACGAATGCCGATACGCCCGCCGCAGGCCTGTCGTTGTATCGCTTCTCCACGGGGCACGGCGGTCTCGCCTGCGAAGCCTGCCACGGCTCGACGCATGCGGAGTTCCCGAGCGTGCACCGCAACGACAACATCCAAACCGTCCAGCACCAGGGGCATGTCGGCATGCTCGTCGAGTGCAACAGCTGCCACGGCACACAGCCGGAGACGCTCGATGGTGGGCCGCATGGGATGCACCCGGTGGGGCAATCGTGGGTAGACCGCCACCCGAGCATCGGCGAAGGGGGAGCCGGCACGCAAGCGTGTCGCGCGTGCCACGGCGCGGACTACCGGGGCACAGTGCTCTCCCGCGTCAAAGCCGACCGCACCCTCACTCTCGGCGAGCTCGGTGCGCCGCGTCAGTTCTGGCGCGGCTTCCAGGTGGGTTGCTACACGTGTCACTCGGGACCCGACAGTGACGACGCCAACGCCAATCGCCCGGCCGCAGTGAGCGACGCGTCGGCAACGACCGGGATGAACACGCCGGTGACCATTCAAGTGAGGGCGCAGGATGCGAACGGCGATGCGCTCGAGCTGCGCGTCGTTTCGCAGCCGAGCCATGGTACGGCCGCGGTCAGCGGCACGCAGGCGCAGTACTTCCCGGAGGCCGGGTTCACCGGCAGCGATACGTTTACTTTCGCCGCATGGGACGGATCGACCGACTCGAACCTGGGCACGGTCACGGTGTCAGTCGGTGCGGAGCCCTGCCTCGGCGACTGCAGTAATGATGGCAGCGTCACCATCGACGAGCTCATTCGTGGCGTGAACATCGCGCTCGGGAGTATGCCGCTCAGCAATTGCCCCGCGTTCGACGGTAACACTGACGGCGAGGTGAACATCGACGAGCTGATACGGGCGGTCAACGCGGCTCTTGGTGGATGTACGGCCGGGTGAAGGGACGAGAGCTCCAGCGGAGAGCGAACCACGAAGGGCACGAAGATTCTGACATCCTGACGTCGCACCCCAGGAACACTTGGCAGACCCAAAGGGAAGGACAGCAGGGCAACGGTCAGGAACCGCCATCTGGTGTCACGAATGGTGCCCGTCATGCGAGTGCGACACCCGCGCCGCGCGCCGCTTTTGCGCGGAATGCTTGGCGGCGCTGCGTGTGGGGAGGCGAATGAACCTGGGGAGAAGTTCTGCGGTGGGTGCGGGCCGGGCCGTGGCCGACGCTCACGCGGCTGGCCTCCCTCCAGCCCGGTCAAAGCGACCGCCAGACCCGCGTGGACCTGGCACAGCATCGCTGAGGTACCGGCGGCGGCGCGAGCAGGACCAGCGCCTGTCGGGCGAAACCCGCGTTCGCAGCGCTTGATCGCGCATCGACATGGACAACGACATTGCGCCGGGTCACCCCGGCATCCCACCGCGCTGGACATCGAGCGCGAAGGCCGGGGTCGGTACGGCCACCACCGGGCTCAGCCATGTGTGGTTCACGATTTCGCACGGCATCGTGAACGAGGTCTATTACCCCCGGATCGATCAAGCGAACACGCGCGATTTCGGGCTGCTCGTTGCGGACGGCGTGCAGTTTTTCTCCGAGGAGAAGCGCGACACGACCTGCGAGATCCGTCCCCTGGCGCAGGGGGTCCCCGGCTATCGGCTGACGAATACGTGTACCCGGGGCCGCTACCGTATCGAGAAGATCATCGTGGCCGAGCCCTTGCGCGACGTCTTGCTGCAGCGCGTCCGTTTTGAAGCCCTGCAAGGTCGGCTGTTGGATTATCAGGTGTACACGCTGCTGGCCTCGCACATCGGAAACGCCGGCTACGGCAACAGCGGCTGGAGCGGCGAGTACAAGGGTCTCCCGATGCTGTTCGCGCAACGGGGTGACACAACCCTGGCCCTGGCCTGCTCGCTGCCGTTCACCCGGATGAGCTGTGGGTACGTCGGCGTCAGCGACGGTTGGCAGGACGTGCGTGTGCACAAGCGGATGCTGTGGACGTATCGCCACGCCCCCGACGGCAACATTGCCCTCACCGGCGCCATCGACGTCGCGCAGTGCGCCGGTACCTTCGTGCTCGCCGTAGCGTTCGGCCGCACTGCCGCCGAGGCGGGGCAGCGGGCACGCGCCGCGTTGTTGGAGGACTTCGATGTCGTCGTCGAGCGCTATCAGCGCGGCTGGGAAGAGTATCAAGGGCACTGCCTTGATCTCGGCCAGGTCGGGACCAGCGGATTCGATCCCTATCGGGTCAGCACGGCCGTGCTGAAGACCCACGAAGCGAAGAGCTTTCGCGGCGGCATGATCGCGAGCCTGTCGGTCCCCTGGGGCTTCGCGAAAGGCGACGACGACCTCGGTGGCTACCACCTCGCATGGCCGCGCGACGTGGTGGAAAGCGCCGGTGGGTTGCTCGCGGCAGGAGACACTGCGGGCGCCCGCCAGACGTTGCGGTACTTGATGTCCACCCAGGAGGCCGACGGCCACTGGCCACAGAACATGTGGCTCGACGGCACGCCCTACTGGGCCGGCATCCAAATGGACGAGACGGCATTTCCGATCCTACTCGCCGATGCACTCAGGCGCACGCACGGGCTGGATCGTCTCGACCCCTGGCCGATGGTCCGGCGGGCCGCACGCTTTCTGGTCTGCAACGGCCCGGTGACCCAACAGGACCGCTGGGAGGAGGACGGCGGTTATTCGCCTTTCACGCTGGCCGTGGAGATCGCGGCGTTACTGGCGGCCGCAGACTTTGCCGATCTCGCCGGTGAGGCTCACGTCGCACAGTACCTGCAAGAGACAGCCGACACGTGGAATGATTCGATCGAGTCCTGGATCTACGTCTCGGACACCGAGCTGGCGCGGCAGCACGGCGTCGCCGGCTACTACGTGCGCATCGCGCCGATTGAGGTGCCCGACGCGGCGTCACCGGCGGGCGGCTTTGTGCCGATCAAGAATCGGCCACCTGGTGAGAGCAAGGAGCCCTGCGCATCGATCATCAGCCCCGATGCCCTGGCGCTGGTGCGCTTCGGTCTGCGCGCAGCCAACGATCCGAGAATCGTCGATACCGTGAAGATCATCGATGCGCTGCTCAAGACCGAGACCGCAACCGGACCCGTATGGCACCGCTACAACGACGACGGGTACGGTGAGCACGAGGACGGTAGCCCCTTCGATGGGACCGGCGTCGGGCGTGGGTGGCCCCTCCTGGTCGGCGAGCGCGCGCATTACGAGCTGGCGCGTGGCGACCCGCAGGAAGCGCGGCGGCTGTGTCAGGTCATGGCCGCACAGAGTAGCGCCGGCGGGCTCCTCCCGGAGCAGATCTGGGACGCTGCCGACATCCCGGAGCGCGAGCTGTTCAACGGGTGCCCTTCGGGTTCGGCGATGCCGCTCGTGTGGGCGCACGCGGAGTATGTGAAGCTGCTGCGTTCACTTCGCGACGGCCACGTATTCGACATGCCGCCGCAGACCGTTCAACGCTACCAGGTTGCGAAGGTTGCTGCCCCACGCGCCTTCTGGCGCTTCAATCACCAATGCCAATGGCTGCGGGCCGGCCGGGTCCTTCGCGTCGAAGTATTGGCCGGTGCGATCGTGCACTGGAGTGTGGACGATTGGCGGGAGGTGCACGAGACGCACACGATGGACACCCGACTCGGCATCCATTTCGCGGATCTGCCGACCGATCAATTACCACCCGGCGGCCGAGCACGATTCACCTTCTTCTGGGTTGATGCCCAGCGATGGGAAGGGGCAGATTTCGAGATGACGGTTACGGCCGCACGCTGAGCAACGCCAATCTCGGGCGGCGCCTTCGTGCGCGACTGACGCGCCAGCAACCCCGGGGTCTGTCAACGGCGGCGCGCAGCGCCGCAGAGGGCGACACGATCGAGCTAGACGATCCGCCTACGATTTGTTCTCTGGCACCAGTTTGGCACCCAAATGCACGGGGACTCCGTCCATGTGCCCCCCGCACTGGTGCAACGTTGAGACCTTTGAGCCACCGGCGCCATGTGCGTCACTGCGCGAGCGGTCAAGCTCGGCGCTGTCCGACTTTCCCGACACCTCGGCGGACCCCAGAAACCGGAGACGGACCGGATACACGGTCGCGTCTTCGTCCCGACGTGACGCTTGAGGGGATTGCTGCACGCGTCTTCATCATCATCGATGAGGCCCGTACGCTCACACACCCCCAGACGGCCCGTGTATGCGGCACTCCGTATTGCCAGGGACGGCGGTCCTGATCTCACGGAGTGTCGACGCCGCCCCTCCGGCTCACCGCCGAGCGCCTGCGGCCCGCGGCGCCAGGATAGATGGCGCAGTGGAGGCAGCTCGCCTCAGCTGCGCCGCTACGGCTGCAACTCAGACGGCCAAGGAATCGGGCGCACGTCCTGCAAGGCGCGTGCGTCGGCGTGTGGCGCTCGATGGTCCACCGAATCCCGTCCACGTCGAGCGTGACGGGCACGCCGTGGGTTGCGAGCGTCTCGAGATGCTCCCGTAGCATCTGGCGGTCATAGGGGGTGTGGACCGGCACGACGAAGGTGGCGGATGCCTGGTGAACAAGTGCACCCTCGGTTGCGTGTGACATGTCTCTCCTCCTTTTTTGCCAGCCTTACGAGCGGGGCCACGCAGCCGCCATCGTCCGGAGGATGGGCTGCTGGACTTGCCGAGCCTGTCAACGGAACACCATCAGCACTCCCGTCACCTCGGTTCCGGCTCGCAAGGGCATGACGAAGGCAGTTCTGAGGCCTGCTCGCTGGGCCAGGCGGGTCCGGCGAAATCGCACGTCCGCTTTCAGGTCGCTCACCCATATTGGGTGTTCGCTGGTCCACACGCGCCCGGGTAGGCCCTCGGCGTGCGCGAAGGTGCGGGGCCGGCTCTTGGCCGCAAACCGCGCAAGCTCGGGCCTTGGCGAGTGGTAGCCCGCCTCCCAGCGTAGGCGGCCCGCGTTGGGATCCACCCGCCACACCTCGCCGAGCTCCCATCCGCCGCGCTCACACACCGTGCGAATCCATTCCGCAGTTCGGCCCGCCAGCGATGCGCGCCCGGCTAACTCCCACCCGGAGGCGCCGCGGGCGAGGAGCCCGAGCAGCGTTCCGACCTGGGCGGTGCCCAGAGGCCACGTTGCGAGTAACACCCACGTGGGGATAGTTCCGTAGTGCGCAAACCACGTAATACCTGACGGTAGCGTGAATGCCGCTGCGAAGGGTCCGGTAAGCGAAGGTCCCATGATCGACATGTCGTTACTCCTCCTTCGTCGCGTATGTAGCTCGTAACGGAACCCTGCCCTCGAGGTCATGCGTACAGGCGTGGGTGCTGAAGCAGGACCGTCCTGTCTTGAGGGCAGGCTGCAAGCGTATGTACTTCGTTTGACGGCGGGCCGGTCACAGAATTCACGGCGCGCCGTACGTCCGGGCCGTGACGCTGCATGCGACGCCTTTGTGTCGGATCCAACCTGCCGCAAGTTGTCCTCAGGTTGAATGGCCTCCTGGGGACGATCACTGCAAACGCGATACGGGCCGCGCCGCCGGCTCTGTCCCGTGCTGCATGCCGTGCTGCGCCCGGTGCCTGTACCTGTGTCGGGACAGGTGTCGCGTGCAGTGGACATCATGGCCGCCCACGCACCGGAACACTCGACCCCCCGCTGGCCCGCCGGACTCCGAGAAGTTACAGAGCATAGCCCGGCGCAACGGGCTGCGGATGTTTGTCGATTAGCGCGTTCGCACCGGCTCCGTCCCTGGGATCTTGGCGGGCCACAGGATTGAAGGGAGGTACGGTGCGGCCGTCGGCCGTTGCGGCGATCGTCGCGTCCGATGCTGCGGAACGCCAGCATCCCGGTGCCACAACCGGTCTCGCCCACATGGTCGGCCTGGGCGCCGTCTGCGTGGTCCACGTCCTCGCCCGATCGTAGAGTTGTCCGTGGCTTTGTGGATCGCAGGCGACGCGTC
>Ga0316622_100001972_pt1 | contig 13889 bp, 6 predicted proteins | sample OWC_Aug_OW2_C1_D_FD_207646 | JGI IMG/M metagenome (GOLD analysis project Ga0316622, IMG submission 207646) | Wetland soil microbial communities from Old Woman Creek delta, Ohio, United States - OWC_Aug_OW2_C1_D5_C | ecosystem: Environmental > Terrestrial > Soil > Wetlands | place: USA: Ohio... | reverse complement strand
GGTGCGCAGTTCGGCAGGCGCCGCAGCGGCGCGACATCGGCTAGGCTCTCCGAGTCCTCGTGGTGCTCGAGGTCCGGGTACCCTTCTTCTGCGGCTTGCGCTTGGCTGCCTTGGCCTTGGTCTTGGCCTTAACCAGGCCTTTGACCACTGGTTTTGATAAGCGCGCACTCGCGCCAGCTTTTTTCGCGACGGGCTTGGCTTTCTTTGCCGGTGTGCGGGCACGACCCGTTTTGATCGTTGGTCCCAAGCGCCTTTTCGTGCGCCCGGCCTTCTTGAGGGCCCTCTTGCGACGCCGCGGCACCACCGGCTGCAGTTCGCGTGACGCCAGCTCGGGCGGCGCATTCGGCTGTTCCACCGACAGTGTGACCGCTTCACCGGCGCCCAATGCGGCACGGATCTTCGGCAACAACGCCTGCATCGCACGCACGCTGGCGCCGATCACATCGGCCCCGGGAGTCCAGCTCTGCCCGACGAGGATGCAGCCCAGCGTGTCCTTCTTGCTGTTGCCGCTGTGTATTCGAATCCCGGTGAAGTTCCGGACGCCCTCGACCAGTGGAAGTTCACGACGAAACGCGTTCGAGTAAGTGATCTTCACCGGATAGCGCCCCTCCGGGATCGCCGTTTCACCTGCCACCTTGTTGGTGCGTATGCCGTCTTCCAGCGTGTAGCACTCGAACTGACCATCAACCAGCATGCGGCCAATCGTGCAGTCGGGCGCGTAGTACTGCCGAACGACTCGTAGCTCCATCGTGTATCTCCGCTCGTCGACGCGGTGTCCGCGGCGTGTGTGAGCCCGCCATCACCGGGGGCGTAAGGTGTCGCCATGACGCTACCGAGCCCCATGGCGAGCATCCATGCCATCAATCCGCGATGGGATGTGCGAAACCGGCCGCTGATCGCCTACCCTGAGTGCGAGCACGGCTGGCAGGCCGGCGGCGTTCCTCGGCGTCACTTCGAAATCTGGCGGCTGAGGGAACGGCTGCTGCAAGGGGAGGACTTCGTCGTGGGACAGGACATTGCGATCAAGCTCGCGGCCGGCATCTTCGTCGGAGCCGTCGCCGGCACCAGCGCGCTGGCCGTTCAGCCCAGCCGGCCACCGCCGGCGGCTCCCCTGAACACGAGGATCGAAGCGGCGCGTGTGCAGTCGCCGAACACCACGGAACTGATGCGCCAGCTCGCGCAACGGGCACCGGACATGAAGGCGCAGATCGATCAGGCGGAAGCCGCGCGACGCGCTGAGATTGACCGTCTCAACCGCGAGGTTGCCCGGCTCAATGGAGAAGTCACCAGGTTGACAACGGAGAACACGAATCTGCGCAACCAGGCCGGCGTCGCGGGCGGCAGCCGACAGCAGTTCGCAGAACAGCAGCGGCGCATCGCGCAGCTGGAAGCCCAGTTGCAGGACCTGCAACGCCGCAGCACCGGACGGGACCCCGGGAGCGCGGAGCGGGATGCAAGGGAAATCTCCCGCCTGAATGGAGAGATCGGTCGGCTAACGGCGGAGAACAACAACCTGCGCAGCCAGTCGGGCGCGGCGGCCGCAAGCCGACAGCAGATCGCGGAGCAACAGCGGCGCGTCGCGCAGCTGGAAACCCAGCTGCAGGACCTGCAGCGTCGCAATGCGGGACGCGACCAGGCAATCGCCGAGCGGGATGCGTCGATCCGGCGGCTGACAACCGAACGCGACGAGAGGGACCGGCTGCTTGCAGACCTCAGACGGACCATTGATCAGTTGAGGGGCCAGCTTGCCGACCGCGATCGAAGCATTGCGCGTTTTCAGGCGGGCGAGAACGAGCGCAACCGGACGATCGGCGATTTGCGTTCGGCGCTCGATGCGCGCGATGGCGCGATCACCCAAGGCCAGTCCGCAGTGCGGGAACGCGACGCCGTAATTGCCGACCAGAAGCAGACGATTGCGGGGCTCGAAGCGACGATCGCGCAGCAGAGAGGCGCGACTGACACGCAGGCGTCGCGAATCCAGACCCTTGAAGCCAACGTTCTCGATCAACGCAACACGATCGCGGGCATGAGTGAGCAACTGGAAGAAGTCAGAAGGGCGAGCATGCCGTGGTGGGTGGCTGGCGCGACGCTCGCCGGTGGGCTGCTGGCAGGGCTCGGAGGCACCAGGTTGTTCCGTCCCAAACCGCCGAAGCTCCAGCAGGACGCAACGACCGGGCAGCCGCCGAAGCTGGTCTCGGTCAAGGGAATATTCGGCGGTGCCGCGGCGCCCCCGACGCTGAACGCCGATCCGAGCGCCCCGGTGCTCCGCATCCGGACATCGGTGCATCCGGCCGCCACGCCAACATGGATCAGTGAGGGAGCGGCCGGATGAGCAAGACGGGTGTGACCCTGTCCAGTCTGCTGGGCAAGGTGGACGAGCAGGCCGTTCGAAACGCGTTGCACGATGGTTCGGGTGAAGCCGGCTCGCTGGCCGGATTCCTGGGCGAATCGGCGGCCAGCGCCGTGGCAAAGGAAGTGAATGCGGCACTGGACAAGGACCTGTTCGAAGTCATCGCAGGCTCCATCGCCACGCTCAGGGACCTGCATCAGTACACCGATGCGACCAAGTTCCCGCCCGACCGTGTCGTCACACACAAGCTCTTCAAGAACACGTTGCAGGCGCCGCAGGACATCGAACTTGCAGTGCTGCTGACGGGCGTACCCACCGAGATCACGGTCGTATTGACGCTGGACCTGAACGTAGTGCTGGAGTCGATGACGCTCACGATCAGGGCCGGGCGCATCACCGGAGTGGAGTTCGGCAGTGCGAAAGCCCAGGCCGGGCTGCGCTACAAGCGCATCAACCTCGTCCCGCTGCACGACACGCCGCCGCTGAAACTGGGACGCGCCGACTTTCCCGATGGCCAGGGCCTGGCGATCGGCTGAACCCGCCGGACGTGAGCGGTGGCGCGGGCGTCGGGGGTCCGCGACTAGGCTGCCGTGAACTCGCCGAGTCCCCAGTGGGCCAGCCGGTAGTGTCGACCACGAAAATCAGCCGCGCCGAGCGCGAGCGTCGTCTTGCGGCCGCGTACATCTTCACGCCAACGCGGCGACGACAGGTCTGCCACCCGATTGGCCAGGCGAGATCGCATCTCGGCCTCGGTGATCTGCCCCGCCAGCGGCGCCAGCTCGGTCACGGCCTGCACGCGCGACTTGCCATTCTGCACATGGCAATCGAAGCACAGGGCCACACCGAGTTCACTCGACAAGCGCAGTTTGCGCGCGGTCGCCGCGGCGGGAACGAAATAGGCGTCGTAGGCGCGCTGCATCTGCAGCCGCTTGATGATCGGCTCGTCGCCGAGTCGGGCGAAAGCGGATTTCCATTCGGGCGGCACCCGCGACTTGTCGGGCCCGGAGCTGATGCTGTCGGCCCAGGCCACCTGCCGGGCGCGAGGCAAGGCCGTCTTCTCGCGCCAAACCGGGGCCAACGGCCCAAGGACACGATCCAGGGTTCCCGGCACGATCGTCTCGCCCTCGGCAAGCAGTTTCTGGATTTCGCCATTGGACAAGGTGAAACCAATGACGCCCCAGGTCAGTCCCGCACCGTCGAAATTGCCCTGCAGCAACCCGAATCCATGGCCTTCGAACTCCGCCGTAATACTGAGGCAGCGCTCGAACAGCGTGGGCAGCGGTTCGGTCGTCAGTTGCTGCCAGGTCGTCTCCTCCACCGCGCCCGTCACCGGAAGCGAACGCGCCGACTGCAACCGGGACAGTGCAGTGGTTGTGTCGTTCCCGTAGACGCCGTCGGCGAACTTGTCGGCCGGGCCCACGCAGAAGCCCTGGCGCAGCAGGTCGAGCTGGATGCGCTTGGCGATCATGCCGCGCAGGCCTTTGGCAAACCAGGTACGAGCCACGCTCAACTCCTCGGATCGGATCTTTCCATCGACGCCTTGTAATCCTCAGAACCGCCGCTCAAACAAAAGGGCATGCATTTGGCAAGCCCTAGTTCGACAAGCGCGCCTGCGTGACGACGATCTAGGTCTCCACGCCGAAGACAATCGGCGGCAGTTCGGTGTCGATCAGGTACTCGAAGTCCTTCCGGAAATCGGCGACAGACAAACCGGCCGTCTCGGCGATCTTCGCAAGTTTAAGTGGATCCTCGAAATCGTCGCGTCGCAGCCGGATCATGTAGCGCCGGGCAATCGCGTAGCGTGTAGAGCGGATATCGACCATTCGTATCCGCGCGCGGCCAGTTTCCGGGTCAAGGAGTTCCCGGAATGGAACGGGAACGAAGTTGCCCGCCTGCATCGAGATCATCGCGGCGTTCCCGCCCGACAGAAGGTACTTGGTCGCGCAGTAGCCAAGGTCACGCGTGTACTCAAGATCGAACGGAATCGGATCGGCGCATCGCAGCTCATAGCCGATGTCCTTCGAGGCGATCGTCATGTCGATACCGAGCTTCTTCAGGCGCGCCCGCACGGCGACTTTCAGGAGCTCGCCAATATCGATCTCCGCAAGCCGGACGTTGCCGTGGGCATCGCGTTCGATCTTCGACAGGCCCCCGAGGAGTTCCGGGTCGAGGCCTAGAACGAGTCCCTCGGCAATGACTGCCACGCCATCCAGGCGACCTTCGGACAAGCGCTTGATGATGGCGCAGGCCAGCGTGTCGACGATCGTCTCGAAGCGTATCTGCTGCGTCGGGAACTCTTCCCGAATCAGCGTCAACGTCGCGCCCGCGGCCTTGCCGATGCCCAGCGCCAGGTGCCCCGCCGTACGCCCCATCGCGATGACGAAGTACCAGCGCGATGTCGTTTTCGCGTCGACCATCAGGTTCTTGACGATCTCCACGCCATGGTGGCGTGCAGTCTGGAATCCGAACGTGTCGACGTAGGCTGGCAGGTCGAGGTCGTTGTCGATCGTCTTGGGCACATGGACGATCTGCAGGCGCCCCGCTGCGGTCTGCTCGAGCCTCATCGCGCTATAGGCCGTGTCGTCGCCGCCGATCGTGATGAGCCGGGAGACGTTGAGCCGCAGCAGCGATTCGACCGCATTCTCGAGGTGCTTGGGATCCTTGGTGGGGTTCGCACGCGAAATGCCGATGTGCGAGCCGCCGCGGAAATGCAGACGCGAGACTTCCTGGTTCGTGAGCGGCGTGACGTGGGAGATGTCGCCTTTCATGATCCACTCGAAGCCGTCGCGAATTCCGATGACTTCGACGCCCTCCAGGACAGCGCGGATCGTGGCGGACGCTATGACGCTGTTGATCCCCGGAGCGGGACCTCCGCCGACGAGGATTGCAAGATGCTGGTGTGGGTCCATAGGCAGAAACTCACCCGCAGCTTAACGGTCAGTGCGCGGCAGTGGATGGAGTCGGAGGTGATAAGTGCGGTAGTCCCACCCTGGAGCACCTCCCCGCCGGCGCGGACACCCGCTGCAATCTGCGGATCGGCAACCTCCGTGCCCGCTAAAGTGCCCCGCGTGCAGAACGCGACCCTCCTGGCGGCTTGCCAAGACCTCCGGAACGGCCCAGCCTATCCTTCTTTGCAGCACCCGACATTCGCAAGGAGGAAATCTCAATGGGCAATCAAGACGAACTCGAGGCAACGGTTCGAGCGCTGGTCCGGAAAGGCAAGGGAATACTGGCGGCCGATGAAAGCGGCCCGACGATTGCCAAGCGATTCAAGGCGATCAGCGTCGAGTCAACGGAGGAGAACCGGCGCGCCTATCGCCTGGTACTGCTGGCAACGCCCGGGATCGGTGATTACATCAGCGGTGTCATCCTCTATGAAGAAACGCTCGGCCAGCGGGCGGACGATGGAACGCCGCTCGCGCAGCTTGCTGTGCGTCAGGGCGTCGTGCCGGGGATCAAGGTCGACGCCGGCAAGATTCCACTGGCCCACGCGCCCGGAGATGAAATCACCCAGGGCCTGGACGGACTCGCGAAGCGCCTCGACGGCTACAAGCAGCTGGGCGCTCGCTTCGCCAAGTGGCGGGCCGTCTACAACATCTCGGACACGCTGCCGAGCCGGCTTGCAGTCGAGGCCAATGCAGAAGCACTTGCCCGATACGCCGCAATCTGCCAGGAACAGGGTGTTGTGCCGATCGTTGAGCCCGAGGTCCTGATGGACGGCGCCCACGACATCGAGCGCTGCGCCGAAGTCACCGAGGAAGTTCTGCATGAAGTGTTTCGCGCGTTACACCGAAACAGGGTGGTGCTTGAACACACCCTGTTGAAGCCCAGCATGGTGGTGCCCGGGAAGGAGCACGGACACCAGGCAACGCCCGCCGAGGTGGCCGCGATCACATTGCGGATCCTGCGGCGCACGGTGCCCGCTGCCGTGCCCGGCCTGTTCTTCCTGTCCGGAGGGCAGACGCCGCCGCAGGCGACAGCCAATCTTGATGCAATGAACCGACTCGGCGCGCAGCCGTGGCAGTTGAGCTTTTCCTATGGACGGGCGCTGCAGGACCCTGCCTTGAAGGCGTGGAAGGGACTGGCTGCGAACGCGCAGGCAACGCAGAAGGCACTGCTTAAACGCGCCCGGCTGAACGGAGCCGCACGCGAAGGACAGTACGTGCCATCACTGGAAGACTCGGTCGCCTGAGGCGAATGCCGGTTGCTACTGGCGCAGCACCGGCTCACCCGGCCGGCCCCAGCGTCACGCGCACTTCGTGAACGCCGTCGTCGTCCAGGAGTGGAACGGCCAGCCCTGGAAGTTGCTTCCCATCGAGCTCCACCCGCAGGACGCCACGCGCGACACCCTGCGGGTTCTCGATCACGATCTCGTACTTGGCGCTTGGCGCCCGGTATCGGATCTTGTAACTGCGCCACTGCTCGGGAATGCAGGGATCGACCAGGAACTCGCGGCCGCGCAGCTTGAACCCAAGGATGAATTCGATCCCGGCGCGATACATCCATCCGGCGGCGCCGCTGTACCAGCTCCAGCCTCCTCGCCCGGTGTGCGGCGGCTCGCTGTAGACGTCGGCGGCGATGACGTACGGTTCTGACTTGTAGCGGTGGATTCCCGCACGAGTCGAGCCGTGGTTGATCGGATTCAACATCTCGAACAGTTCCGCGGCGCGCTCGCCGTCGCCTTGGAGGGCGTGGGCGATTACGCACCAGACGGCCGCCTGGGTGTACTGCGCGCCGTTTTCACGAACGCCTGGCAGGTAGCCCTTGATGTATCCAGGCTCCTGCGGCGATCGGTCAAATGGCGGCGCAAACAGCAGCACCATGCTGTCGCCGGGCTTGACCAGGTGCTCTCCTACCGATTCCATCGCTCGACGGGCGCGTGCGGGATCGCCCGCGCCGGAGATTAGTGCCCAGCTTTGCGCCAGCGAATCGATGCGGCATTCGGCGTTACCCGAGGCACCCAACGGAGACCCGTCGTCAAAGTAGGCCCGGCGATACCAGGCGCCGTCCCATGCTTCGCGCTCGACCGCAGCCTGAAGACTGTCCGCATGCGCCGACCAGGCGCGCGCGCGCTCGAACTCGCCGCGCTGCGCGGCCACCGGCGCGAGATCGCGCAACGTCGCGCACAGGAACCAGGCGAGCCAGATGCTTTCGCCTCGCCCTTCGGCGCCAACGCGGTTCATGCCGTCGTTCCAGTCTCCGCCCCCCATCAACGGCAGGCCATGCTGTCCGACCGCCATGCTGATGTCGAGCGCACGCGCGCAATGCTCGTACACGGTGACCTTGTCCTCCGACACGGTGGGCTCGAAATACATCGCCTCGCGCTCCAGCGGCAGGACTTCCCCCTCGACGAACGGCACCAGTTCGTCCAGCACGCTCAGGTCGCCGGTAGCGGTCAGGTAGTGGTTCACGCAGTACGGCAGCCACACGCGATCATCGGAAAAGTGCGTTCGCACGCCGCGCCCGGAAGGCGGATGCCACCAGTGCTGGACATCGCCTTCACGGAATTGATGCGCTGCGGCGCTGACGATCTGCCTGCGGGTCAGATCAGGACGCGCAGTCGTCAGTGCCATGACATCCTGCAACTGATCGCGGAAACCATACGCGCCACCGGACTGATAGAACGCACTGCGGGCGTAGATGCGGCAGACGATCGTCTGGTAAAGCAGCCAGTGATTAAGGATGACATTCATCTGCGGATCCGGCGTCTCGACGTGCACGCGGTCCAGCACGTCACGCCATTGCCGCTTCACACGGACCAGCTCGGCATCGGCGGACGCCACTGACCGATAGCGCCGGATCAACTCGCGCGCAGCCTCGGTACTGGCCGCCTGGCCCAGCACGAAAACGAGATCGATCTCACTGCCGGGCTCGAGCTCCACTTCTCGCTGCAGGGCGACGCAGGGATCCAGCCCGGCACCCGACCGGCCTGAAAGCGGGACATCCGCTGCGAGGACGCCCGGCGCGTCAGGATGGCCGTTACGGCCGAGAAACTCCTGTCGATCGCAGGTTAGGCTGTCGGCGGGGGAATCCCACGCAACAAATGCGATCCGGCTGCCGAACTCGCGATTCCACGGATTCACCGCGAACACGGCGTTCGTCTCGGCATCGGACTCGGTGATGACGAAGGGTGCGTTCGCGGAGCGCGAAAACCCAAGCACCCACTCGACGTAGGCCGTGATCGAGAGTCGGCGCGTGTGGTGCGAGCGATTGACGAGGCGAAGCCGAGATAGCTTGACCGGGTCCGCGGCGGCGACGAACTGGATCAGTTCGCTCTCGATGCCGTTCGATCGATGCTGGAAACTGGCGTAGCCATGTCCGAAGCGAGCGACATAGCTGGCTTCCTCGACCCGGATGGGCAGCGCGGTCGGCGTCCACAGCACGCCAGACTCGCGGTCAAGCAGGTAGAACGCTTCACCCGTCGGATCGGACACCGGATCGTTCGACCAGGGAGTCAACTGGTTCTCCCGGCTGTTGCCGGCCCATGTGTAACCCGCGCCGGACTCGGATGCCTGGAAGCCGAACCCGTCGTTGGCAACGATGTTGATCCATGGCAACGGCGAGCGCTGTCCTCGATTCAGCACGACCGCATACTCGCGCCCGCCATCGGTGAATCCCCCAAGGCCGTTCGGAAACTGCAAGGGCGGCGGTTGCAGAATTGCGGTGGTACCGGGCGTCACGCGCGGGCGTAGCGGCGCGGGCGCCACCTGCTCCCGCGGACGCATCGCGAGATGCGCCGACAGGTTGCCCTGCCGACAGCCAATGACAACGCGGGCCGCCGTCATCAGCAGCACCCGATCGGCTTCGCTGAGAAGATCGGCACGCAGGATGTAGATCGCCCCACGCCCTGCCGCGTCTTCGGCACCCTTGCGCGCATTGCTCTCGTGTGCGCGCGCCTCGAGATCCTGCTGCAGGCCTTCGGCGTACGAGGTGGACTGTTCGTTGAGGATGACGAGGTCGATCCCGAGCCGCTTCACGTGGAGATACTCATGGGCAGTCAGCAGCTGCCGGATCACACCGATATCAGCACCGTCCTCGATGCGCGCAAGCAGGATCGGTCGATCGCCAGAGATGCCGAACTTCCAGAGTTCGGACACTGGCTGCCGGTTGTCCTGCAGCAGATCACGCGAACCGCGCAGCAGCGCGTTCGAGTAGAGAATCCGGCTGGCCAGCTGCTGGAACACCTGGGCCTCGCCCGCCGTGATGCCGAGGTAATGCAACTTGACCTGGGCGTGGGTCCACGCCAGGCTCGATGCGCGGTCGAACGCGCCCGGGTCGTGGTACTTGTCAGCCAGGTTGAGGATCGCTTCACGGCTGTTCGCAACCATCGTTGCAAACGAGGCGTGCACCGTCGCTCCCGGTGCGATGGTCACAAGGATGCGCAGGCTGGCAATCGGATCCAGCACAGCGCCGACGGTGTTCGACAGGCGCCGCCCTTCCATCAATGCCAGCGGCGCCTGCACCGTGCGCCCGCGACCAAGGAACTTGACGCGGTCGGTCTCGAATTCAATTCCCGAGCCGCCTTCGTTCTTGCTGTCATAGGCGACCACGTGTGCCGCCCACCGGGCTTCCTCGTGGACCGATCGCGGCCGGCGTGTCGCGAGCAGCCCGTTTACGTGCGGCACGAATTCGGTCTGCACGAAGAGGTTGGAAAACGCCGGGTGAGCCTCGTCGGATGCCGGTGTTGCGAGCACGATCTCGGCGTACGAGGTGATTTCGATCTCGCGCGGCCTCGACCCGGTGTTCTTCAAGGTCAGGCGCCGGACCTCGACGTCGTCATCGGCCGCCACCATGATCTCGAGTGACGTTTCGATGCCGGCGTCGGCGCGCATGATGCGCACGCGGTCCTCGGAGAACTCGGCCTCGTAATGAACCGGTTCGGTTCCTACCGGCTGATACCCCGCTGACCACAGGTACCCGCTGGCCCGGTCACGCAGGTAGAGATAACTGCCCCAGCAGTCGCGGGTAGCGTCCTCGCGCCAGCGCGTCACCGCCAGGTCCCGCCAGCGGCTGTAGCCGGCTCCCGCCGCCGTGACCATCACGCTGTAGCGTCCATTCGAAAGCAGTTGTGTCGACGGCGGTACAGAGTGGGGTGAATTGACCCGACGATCGAGCGGTCCTGCCAGTGAGCTGGCGACTGCGGGCGTAGCGCGATCAGAGCGCGGCAGCGCAAGCGTGACGTCGCGCTGGGCGGTTTCGTGTAACAAGAGCTCGGTCGCCTGCACCATTGGTATGCGATGGAATCGGTGGCGCATCTCGCCGTTGAGAATCACGTTCGCCAGAGCGACCAGCGTCATTCCCTGGTGGTGCGCCATGTACGCGCGCACGATCGCGACCTCCTTCGACTTCGGCAGGCGGCTCGACGTGAAATCGAGCGCCTCGTAGAAACCGTAACGCCCCAGCGCTCCGACGGCCGTCAGGCGCTCGAAGTTCGCGACGGCGGACTTGGCGTCGTACATGGCGGCGAGCGCGGTCGCGTAAGGGGCGACGACGGTGTCCTTGCCGAGTCCCCGCTTCAGGCCCAGGCCAGGGACGCCGAAATTGGAGTACTGGTAAGTCAGGTGGATGTCCCGCGTGTTGTAGGCCGACTCCGAAATGCCCCACGGCACGTTGCGCTCGCGACCGAAACTGATGTGCCGGGCGATGACGCGTCGAACCGTCGCCTCGAGCAGGCTGCCATGCGGCGTATCCATCAGCAGCGAAGGCATCAGGTACTCGAACATCGACCCCGACCAGGACACCAGCGCCGCGCCACCGTCGACCGGCACGAGCGTGCGGCCGAGCCGAAACCAGTGCTCAGCGGGAACATCGCGTTTCGCGATCGCAGTGAAACTCGTCAACCTTGCTTCGGAGGCCAGCAGGTCGTAGCAGCCAAGGTCGAGCCGGGCATCCTCGACCAGATAGCCGATCGAGAACAGATCGCGCGTCTCGTCATAGAGGAAGCTGAAATCCATCTCGTCGAACAGCTGACGCGCCCGGCGTGAGATTGTCCGCAGCCGATCCGCCAGCTCCTCGACGGCATGCTGCGAATGCCTGATCCCCTCCTGCGCCTGCAGGCCGTCGTCGTCTTCAGGGTCTGCAACCTCCCTGTCGTCGCTGCCGGCCAAGGAACCTTCGCTTCCGCCAGCTTCCATCCATGGCGCCAGTTCGATCCGGTCGTGACGCTGCCCGCGCACGTTCGACAGTATCGCCTCGGCCCACAGCACCGCCTCGCTCAGCTCGCCCGCTTTGCTTTCACTGGCCAGCGTAGTGACAATGTCATGCACGTCAGCCGCAGCCGCTTCCAGTGCCACGAAGCGCTGATCGCGCTCATGCGGCTCGAGTGCAGGCGATCCGAGCAGCCCTTCGACCCGGCGTAATGCGTCGTGCAACTGGTCGAAGCCCACGCCGGCGGCGACACGACTTTCGTCCGCGTGGGCAAGAGAACTCCGCAGCAGCGCAAGTTCATCGCCGATCCCCGCCAGCGCACGCGCTTCAGGCACCGGACGGTTGACCGCCTCGTTGCAAGCCTGCGAGAGCACGAGCAGCATGGCGGCCAGGTTGCCGCTGTCGACGGACGACACGTACCGCGGTTCGAGCGGACGCAGGGTCAGCGTTTCGACCCAGTTCAAAAAGTGGCCACGGTGCCGCGGCAAGGCATCCATGCCATCCAGCGTTGCCTCGAGTCGGCTGGCCATCTCGTGCAGGCTGATCCAGCCCAAGTCCCGGGCCGCAACGACGGACAGCAGGTACAGCCCGAAGTTGGTCGGAGAGCTTCGATGGGCAATGACCGGCTCGGGCTCCTCCTGGAAGTTATCCGGCGGCAGAAAGTGGTTTTCCTTCGTCACGAAGGTCGCGAAGTAGAGCCAGGTGCGACGAGCGATCAGGCGCAGCGCGACAACATCGGTCGGCTCGAGCGTTCCGGCGGCGGCGCGTATCGGCGGCGTGCTGATCCGCCACGCAATCAACGGCGCCAGCACCCACAGCGCCAGAAACGGCAGCGCCATCGAGACATGGTCGGGCCGGGTGATGAACGCCGCGGCGCCGACGGCGACGGCGGTGACGGTGCCGGGAAGCATGCTTCGGACGAAGCTCATGCCCGACAGGCGCGCCGCTGACTGCACCTGCGCGCTGGTGTTCCACTCGAGCAGATTTCGATGCCTTGCCAGCCTCACGAAGGTGCGCACGATCGCGTCGCCCGTCAGCCAGGCACGGTGTGCGAGCAGAGCGAGGTTCACACCGGCGCGTGTGCCTGCAGAAACGAAGTCCGCGGCCAGGCTTCGCAGCCAGTGGCCGCGGTCGAGGTCCGGATGCGGCACCAGGCGCTCGAGCAACGGCAGCACCTGCGGCAGCAGCAGCGCGACCAGTGCCAGCGCGATCCATGGCTCGGGGGCCATGGCCGGAATCAGCCAGCTGGCGGCCAGCATCAGGAAGAGTGCCGGCGCCGACAGCGAGCGGCGCAGGTTCTCGATCATCTTCCAACGCGCCAGCGCTGGAACGCTGCGCCAGTGCCGGCCGCAGATCCAGGGCAGCAGCTGCCAGTCACCGCGGATCCAGCGATGCGAGCGCATGTCCGCTACACCGGTATGCGAAGGAAACTCCTCGAACAGTTCGACATCGCTGACAAATCCGCAGCGCGCGAAGCTGCCTTCGAAAAGGTCGTGGCTCAGGATCGCGTTTTCCGGTGTCCGCCCGGCTAGTGATGCTTCGAAAGCATCGACGTCGTACAGGCCCTTGCCGGTGAAGGTGCCCTCGCCAAACAGGTCCTGATTGATGTCCGACACCTGAAAGGTGTAGGGGTCCACACCGGCGTGACCGGAGTACAGCTGCTGGAAAACGGTGCCTCCGAGGCGTGTAGGCAGCGCCGGCGTGATCCGTGGCTGCAGGATCCCGTAGCCCTTGACGACCCGTCCGCTTGAATCGAACTGCGGACGGTTGAGCGGGTGCGCAAGGGTGCCGACCATTTCAGCGACGGCGCCGATGGGCAGGATCGTGTCGGAATCAAGGGTCAGGACAAAGCGCACATCATCGGGAGGCGGCACAAAGTCCGCATCGACGACGAAAGTGGTATCGCGCGCGCCACGCAGCAGGCGGTTGAACTCCTGCAGCTTTCCGCGCTTGCGCTCCCATCCCATCCATCGGGACTGCGCCGGATTCCACAGGCGACGCCGATGAAAGAGGTAGAAGCGTGGCTGGTGCGTCGATGCTTCGTCCGACCCGTTGCGATACCGGCTGTTGAGCCTGCCGATGGCCGCCACCGCATACTCGTACTGACGGCGATCGTCCGGCATGTGCTCGCTGTCGGCGTCGGGCCAGTCGGTGAGCAATGCAAAGTAGATCTCGCCCGGGCCACTTGAAAGGTGTCGCGTTTCGAGCTGATGGACCTGTTCTGCAATGGATTCATCGCTGCCGAGCAGGATCGGCACCACGACAAACGTGCGCATCGATGCGGGGATGCCGCTGGCGAGTTCCAGACGCGGCAAGTGCCGGGGCGCAACCGCCGCACTGGCCAGCCGATTGATGAGGGTGACTGCGATATCAGAGGCCGGGAGGATCGCCA
>Ga0316622_100001971_pt1 | contig 13890 bp, 12 predicted proteins | sample OWC_Aug_OW2_C1_D_FD_207646 | JGI IMG/M metagenome (GOLD analysis project Ga0316622, IMG submission 207646) | Wetland soil microbial communities from Old Woman Creek delta, Ohio, United States - OWC_Aug_OW2_C1_D5_C | ecosystem: Environmental > Terrestrial > Soil > Wetlands | place: USA: Ohio... | reverse complement strand
CGCGCCAAGCGGCCTGCAGGTACGCGGCATTGTTGCGGCCGTCGTTCCCAGAGTGACTCTGAATCTCGGCCTGGAGTTCAAACGGACCACTCTCCACGCGAGCCTCAGCGGCCACAGAACTCCAGACCGTGTCTGACCAGTCAGGCCATCCGTAGTACCCACGTAGTGCGACCACTGCATCCAGAGCTTCGAACGGTTTCGCCGTGAGCCGAGCACAGGCGTCCTTTCTGACGTTGTTATCGTCGGCATTCGCTCCGGCGCCGTTGATCACAGCAGTCGTGACCGAGAAACGGTCGTTCTGCCAGCCTCCCATGGCGCCGATGTCGCGTCCTCCATTCGGCTTCACGTACGTCTGAAGGAGGGAACCGTTGGCGAGGGATTGGGTGAAGTAGTCCGTCAGGTAGTCGAAGCCAAGTGGCGGTAGGAATTGACCGATCCTCAACTCGAACCCGTTGCTCCAAGCGAAGTCCACGTACATGTCGAGTGCGGCCCAATAGCGGCCGACGTCAACGTATGCCCGAGTGGAGACGACCGGGCTAATCCTGCCGGTTAGACCCGCCAGTGCCACCGTCCGTCCAAAAGTCGCATCGTTGGTGGACACGCCGCCCGAGGTGAACCTGTAGAACTGCGCCGTGCTCCACAACTGCCCGTCAAGACTCAGCCTTCCATCAAACAGCTCCACGCTCGACGCGCCCTGAGCGTGGCCGACCAAGAACAGGACTGCGGCGAGTACGGCCGCATGGATTCTCATCTCGGGGATCCCCTTCCAGCGTACAAGGAGCTGGGCTCGACTTGGCGCGAACACCACTGTCCTGATGGCCCGCTCATTCGCTGGTCGGCCAGCCCGTATGCAGCATCCGGGTATCGGTGCTTTGCTCTATCCACGTCACGATAGTAGTATCTCGAATGCTGTTGTCAAACACTGCGCATGTACGCGAGGAACCGAGCGCCGTGCTTGGCGCAAATCTGGACAGAGCCAAGGCGATCGCCTGGCGGATCACCCAATCCAGTAAACGGAATACGTTACGGTGAGGCCAAGGACCCGATTGTCCAGCAATTTGCAGAACGACACGGGCATCGCTTCCATGAGCCCTACGATCTGACGTCGGCTGAGCAGTCGAACCCCGCGGACGTTTCTGTCTCTGCGCAATAGTCGGCAGACCCGAACGAACAACGGCCAAGGAAGGTAGTGCAGAAACGGAATCTTCGTATGAAGCTCGACTGGGAACCACCGGTTCGGTGTTGTGAAGAAGCCTCGGCGCGCCACCCTGACCATTTCTGACACGAATTGCCGCTGCCGGTCGGCGTCTCCGACGTGCTCCACGACCGCATTTGAGTGGCAGACATCGAAGCTCTTATCTGCGAAGGGAAACCTCCTTCCATCGTACGTGACGAACCTCACGAGCGGATACCGGGTGCGCAGTTCTTGGCAATCCTCTATACTCAGCGCCGTCAGCATCTCGGGGTGAGGATACGCCCTCAGGAAGAAGTTCGCGGCGCTATACTCCTCAACACCTAGCACACCCACGTCTAGAACCGATTCGGCTGAGCTCGGATTACAGAGCCGCAAGAAGTCACGCAGTTTGGTCTCGCGCGCCTCTACGTGCCGCCGATCGCTCAGCTTGTCAATTAGTCCAAGCATAGCCGAGAGATCCGGGGCAGGAAACCGACCTTGCCTCTCCTCACCGGACGGCAGGGCCTCGCGGAGTCTTCGCCCAGTATTTCTCGCGACTCGTGAAAAACTGCCAGCACCCTACGAGCAGGGCGATGTTCATGAGGTAATAGTACTGGGGCACGAGCAACTTGCGCCACCGGCCTTTCGCGATCACGAGAAGCGGAACCGAAAGAAGGGCGAGCAGCTGAATTGCGAGCATCAGGGCGAAGAACGGCCGCGGCGACTCGATAGCGCTGGCGACAAGCATTGATACAAGGAGAAAAGGGATAGCCATCCTAATGACCTTGTGCGAGAAGTATGTCCAGGCTTTGACGCCGTATTTGGGTTGCAGCAGGTCCGCGAACCTGGTAAGCACCTGTAGATTGCCTCGGTTGATGCGGGCCTTGCGCTTGAACTCAAGACGCTCGGTCTCCGCCTGTGTGGTGACAAGCGCCCGTGGCTCGGTTACGACATCGTAGCCGCTGCGGAAAGGCCGAATTCCGAGAACGAAATCGTCCAGGTTTGTATCCTCGGGGATGGGAGTAGCGACCTCCCGACGTAGCATATTCGCGTATGCATTGCAGCCGACCATCGCCCCCAGTCGCCCTTCTAACTCCTTGACCTTGGTCTCCCAGCGGTCGTAGAAGCCCTCAGCCACGCTTCCATCTCTGTTGACGCGGACGTACTTCGGATTGACAACTGCTACTCCTGGGTCACGGAGGTGCTCCAACATCAGAGGCAAAGATGGTGGCGTCAGCAGCGAGTCAACATCGGTACACAAGACAACATCGCCCTTGGCCTCCAGCAGCAGTCGATTCTGAACAACCGTCTTGCCGGCCTGGGGTTCGTATCGAATCAGCCTCACTCTCGGGTCTCCAAACGACCTGACGATAGAGTCAGTGGCATCGGTCGAGCAATCGGAGCCGATGAGTATCTCGATCTTGTCAGCCGGGTGATCCAGATCAAGGCAATTCCTGATCTTGCCGGCGATTAGATCTTCCTCATTGTAGGCCGCCACCAGAATCGAGAGGAAGAATGGCTCATCACGGTCCGCCCGGGTACCCCGCCTCGGTAGAACCCTAGACAGGCCCCACAGGACAGCCGGGTAGAGAACCCAATGATAGACCAGCACAAACACAGGAACCCAGAAAAGGACGACAAGCACCCAGTCAAACACGAGCATCTCCCTCGCAGAACAGCGACAGAACGGCGGCGCAGGCCTCTCGCACATCTAGCTCCCGGTTGTTTCCAGCACGCGGCGGTATACAGCTAAATGCCCGGCAGCCGTAGATTCCCACGAGAACTTGCGGGCGCGGGCAAGACCCCTTTGTCTTAGGTCGTCTCGAAGCTGAGTGTCCGTAAGCACTCGGGAGAGTGCCTCCCTCAGGCCCTCAACATCACCCGGAGATACCATGAGTGCCGCATCGCCCGCCACCTCCGGTAGTGACGAAACGCTTGAGGTCACCACCGGCGTGCCGCAGGCCATCGCCTCAAGCACTGGCATACCGAAGCCCTCGTAGACGGGGGCGAAGCTGAGAACATCGGCGAGACCGTAAAGCGAGGGCAGCAGTTCCTGCGCGACGTAATTCAGGTACCGGACACTTTCCGAAATTCCTAGCTCCACGGCCGCACGGCGCACATCGCCGGCACCGTGACCCTCTTCGCCAGCTAACACTATCTCGTCGACCAAATTGGCTCTCAGCAGCGGAGCTGCCGCCGCCAGCAGCGTATCCAGCTTCTTACGTCGCTCGATCGCACCGACATGAAGGACAAAGCGGCGCGGCAGACGCAGTTGCTCCCTTGCCTGCTCAAGCTCTACCATATCTGTGGCCACACGATACTCATGGCCAACTCCGAGATGAACGACACTGATGCGGCTCGAATCCGCGCCCACGAGACGGACCATGTCGTCTCTTGTCGTGTTCGAATCGGTGATGACGTGACGAGCGCGCCGCACTGCGGAGGGTACAGCTAGCTTCATGTAACGCTCGTACAGGGGCTCGAAGGCACCCGGCGCGCGAGCGTAGATCAGGTCGTGAACCGTAACGACGCTCGGGCACCTGGCCCGCGCGGGAAACGCAAGGTTCGTCGCATGAAACAGATCTGCGTGCTCGCGGTCCAGAACCCGTGGCACGAGGTAGTTCATCCAGTGGTACGAACGCACCTTGGGCCATAAACCACTTACAGATTGGCTGTCGGTCGTGAACGGACGTCCGACCAAAATCTCTCGGCAGCCGGCCGGGATGCTCTCAGCCTCCAATGGGCGGTCGACGAACAGCAGAAACTCAATGTCGGGAGCCTGAGCCGGCAGGTGCTTTGCCAACTCGTGGACGTAGCGGCCAATTCCGCGCCTCTGGCCGTTCAGCCGGCGGGCATCAAGTGCTACGCGGAATCGAGTCAATGTGGGGCACTCCAGGGCGAGAGGCAAGTCACACGTCGTATTGTAGCTGGATGTTGGACTGAGTCAAACACGATCCGATACGAGAGTGCCACTGTTCGCTCTGGCCGCTTGCCTCAGCTTCCGGTAGGATTATAATCAACCCGTGAAGATTCTCTTCAGCGCCGCCTTCGCAGTGCGGGCGAATGTCGGGATATCGCTCTACATCAGACGGCTCGTTCCCGAACTCGCGCGTCTTTGCGAGTTGACAGTCCTAACGCCCGATCCTCACATTTTCTCGGGAGTCGCCGAGACAATACGCATACCGGACTGGACGCGCTTCCATCCCGGTCGAGTCGTTTGGAGCACGTTGACGCTCCAGCGATACTGCACCAAGCGCTTTGGCGCAGTCTTGTCGCCCACTCCGGTCGCGCCGGTCGCGTCGGGCATTCCGGTCATCGCCGTGGTTCATGACATCACACCCCTCATATTGCCTCGCTATCATTCCGCAGGACTCAAAGCGCTCTTTTGGTTTGCCATGCAGACGCTCAGACAAGCAGACGCGCTCATAGCGGTGTCTGCTCACACCAAGCGGGATCTAGTCAGGCGCTTACGTCTGCTGCCGTCCGAAAGGCTACACGTTGTCCACGAGGGACCCGGTGTGCTGCCCAACCGCATCGACCCGCTTTTCACGGCCCGTTTCCGACCCTACATTCTCTACGTCGGGGGGCACGCGCGCCACAAAAACCTGCCACGTCTAGTCGCGGCATTCGCGCGGTTACACTGTCAGCCTGACCTGAATCTGGTTATCACTGGCTGGAGCAAACCTGATTTGATAGCCAGTACCCGCCGCGCCGTACAGCGCCACGGCCTCGAGCGAAGAGTCGTGATCATGTCCAATCCGGTCAGCGAAGTGGAACTGTCCAGCCTCTATGCTGGCTGTGCCGCATTTGTGTACCCTTCACTCTATGAGGGATTCGGACTGCCGGTCTTGGAGGCGCTGGGACATGGCGCCCCGGTCGTGTGCAGCAACAGCGCCAGCCTGCCGGAGGTCGGCGGCGATGCGGCCCTGTACTTCGACCCCGTGTCCGTGGACGACATGGTCGCAAAGATGGACAAGATTCTATCCGACAAGGCGCTGCAGCTCGACCTACGCCACAGAGGCCTGTCAAGGTCAAAGTCCTTCTCTTGGGAAAACGCAGCCCGGAGTACGTACGAAGTCATTCGCACCGCCATCTCGAGGTCGAGAACGAATAAACGAGAGCGTTGTGGTCAGTCCCAGGCTCGACAGAGGTCTAGCCCTGGTTAACCGAGACAGAGAGGAACGTTGCGTGAAGCAACTTGGCCCGGTCGACGGCGAGTGGTCTTCAATCCCGCAGCGGTCGCGCCGGTTTCGACACCGAATGCCAGCCGGGTGGCGAGATTGGCGATGAAGAACGCGACGACTGCGGCGAAAGCTAGATCGTAGGGCAGTCGGTATTCCTGGCAGAAGTCAAGGTAACTACGGACACGTAGGCCGTGCGTCGCTCGTCCGTTCAGTCCCGCGTGTGCGTTCGTACAGGATGTAGTCCTGCTGCCAGCGAGGATGCAGTTCATCAAAGCGGGGGACTAGGTTCTGCTGTCCAGTTCTTGAGAACCGCGCGACGGGCCAGTAACGCGCCGCTTCATCTGGATTCGCGAGGAGCGCTCCGACTTGACTCCTGCTCACGACCAAGAACAAGTAATCTGGCTGCCAGGTCTCGACCGCGCTTGCGACATCGCGTGCTACCTGAGGTCGGTTCGTCACCAGTCCGGCCAAGTCGTATATGTACGCGCCTGAGTAGTAGCCCACCGCACCAATGTCGCCTGCCATCATCTTCTTGCCATTCGCTGGATACTGGCGAAGCCATGCCTGCAGCGGTTCGTAAACGTGTCGTCTAATCGGGGCCGGGCCGACCTTGGCCCCGATGACAATTCCGGAGAAGAGCACAAGCCCGCCCCCTGCAACAGCCCATCTCTTCATACTTGTCCGTCTCGCAAACTGGACGCGGTTGACAAGTGCTGTCAGACCGAAAGCGGCCAGGAGGAATTTCACAAAGTGCAAAGGCACGAAGTACCAGCCCCATACAGCTGGCCTGAGCACGAGGTACGCCCCGACAAACATGACTCCCCATAGGAGGCTGTGCCAAGGCAGCCCGCTCAGGCGTGCTGCTCTTGCGGCACCCCAGATGGCGAATGGCAGGACGATGATGTGAATCGGACTATCGGCAAACGCCCCCTTGAGGACCGGGAGCAGATTGCCATTGAGCTCAGCCGACTTGGCTATGACCGAATGAGCAATCGGGCTACCGTAGTATGCTCAGATGAAGCCTAGAGGTATCACGATAGCTACCACGGACGAGCTCGTCATGACGGCAAGGTCGCGCCACCTTCTCTGTCTCGCAGTCAGGGACAGCAGCAGGATAAGCAGAAGCAGAGATTCGGGCCGAAGGAAGTAGCAGACTGCAGCCACGACTGCGGCCGTGACGCGGCGTCCATCCTCGAATAGCATCAACGCCGCGACGTTCAGAACCAGTAGCAGACTCGTCTCCATGCCACCAACTGATATTCGGACCATATTGGGGTCGCCTACGAACATGACTGCGAACAGCACGGCCGGCAGCATCCAGTGATGCCTTCGACCGTGCATCAGAACGAGTAGTGCGACTACGCAGTCAAGTAGAGCATCAAGGATGGGAACGACAGCAGATGGAGACACGTGCGCCCAGGCTAATGGAGTCAGAATCAGGCCCCACAGCGGCGACGTGGTCCCCAGCATGCGCTCGCCGATGCTATACACAAAACCGTTCCCTGCAGCGAGATTCGCAGCATATCGGAAGGTTACGAACGCGTCATCGTATATGTGCCTAACGTAAACACCGAGAAGCCGCGAGACGAAAACTATCGACACTAGCAGGACGATCATCAAAGTCTGTGGTTCCCGCGTGTCCTGCTCAACCTCGGGCAGTGCCGAGCAAGTGCCACTCATACGCATGCCCTGTCTTTGACATGTGTCGTGCTTCCGCCTGGTCGACGAATCGGAGTACACTGCCGAGTTGCCAGAACCGACTGTCCGTCTAGAGCGACAGGCACGCGTGTCCATGAGAACGACTTGCGACCGTATTGGCACGTCAGAGAGTAGTCGCAGCGGCAATAATGTCGGCACTGGTACCAGCCGAGGCACTGCACGTAGGGGGTCCGAGCAGAGCGCGGGGGCGCTGGTTCCATCGTGTGACTTCTCAAGGTCAGCCAGCCTTCTTGCTGATGTTGGCTGGGCCGGCGCTTGCCTGGCCAGCCCTGCTCCCGCCGCTTGCTGACCGTCTGAAACAACGCGCAAACGATCCGCCTGCAGCTCTCGCTATCCGCAAAGCTAGAATTGGCAGTTGCGGCGTGGAGTGTCGGAGTGGTGTTTGGACCCGAAGAGACCAAGTACCGAATCACCCCGGAGTGCATCCCGTTCAAATGGCTGGCTTACTTGAAGACCCAACGCCCGACTATGCACAGCCGCAACGTAGTGATGGCCGCCTGGCCCCGGCACGATCACGACCCGAAGGAGTGTTCGGTGTTCGGGAAAACTACACCAAGCACCCGGCTCCCCCTGGTCGATCCGCACCTCCGCTCCACTGCCGTCGCCGGACCCGTTTCCGGGCAGCGCTCTATCTTCCGGACAACTCGGCCGCGTCCGCCACAGTAAAGCGGCGTACCCAAACGGTCAGGAACACCCCCGGTGCGCGCTAACCTCCGCCTGAACTGCACAGCCTTCGAACGCACATTGCCAGTCCCAGCATCACTGCCAACAACATGTAAGCGCCGTGCTGCCAGATAACTGCATCAAGCAGGCCGTGAGTCGCATAGGCGATGATCCCCGCAGCGAGTCCGAGTGCGACGCCTCGATTCTCAGAAACGGACGCTTGCGCCCAGCGGTGTAGTCGTTTCACTGTGCCGACAAGCAACCACAGGAAAGAACCCAAACCGACGATACCCAAGTCGGCCGCGAACTCCAGATAGAGATTGTGCGCGTTATATTGACGTGCGATCGCCATCGGTATTGGATAGCCATAGGAGTTCCTGACCATACTGAAATTCTCCATTCCCACGCCCAGCAGCCAATTCGCCTTGGCGACCTTCAACGCGTAGTGCCATAGCAGGACCCGGCCGAGCAGCGATGGGTCCGACGCTGTTGTCTCGCGGAAACGAGCTAGCATAACATGTCGGAGTGACTCCACTGAGAGAAGCAGAAGCACCACCGCAGCCGCAGCCAATGTCAGGCGGAACGAGCGGTAGCTGATGACGATGTAGAGGGAAGCGAGACCGAACCCTAGCCACGCGCCGCGTGACTTCGTAAGCAGCAACGCGGCAATCAGAAGTACACAGGCGACCGCCAGCGCCGCTCTAACGCGAATCCGCCGAGAACCAACGAACAGCCCGAGCACCATTGCCGCGACGCTCGCTACAACCGTGGCGTACGCATTCAGATTCGCCGTGCCGAATGGAGTAACGACGACCTTGCCCCCGAGTGCACCTCCCTCACCAACTGCAGCCGGCAGGAAGAACATGCTGACAAACGTCAGAAGCAACGTGCACGCCATGAGGAAGATGACCTGCCGAACCTGCAGAAGAGTCTGCGGGACGACGGCGAAAAAGTAGACGACCGCCGACACCTCGAGCGAGAGGACCGAGTAGAACAGGACGTGCGTGCGCGCCCACCCGTGTACGGTCGCATTGAGTGCGGCCAGGACAACACAGATTGAGAGGACAAGAAGCGGAGTTCGCTCTGACCTGAGCAGACCTGATGACCCTGCCGCCTCACTCCTGGGTCTCGCCAGACGGAGGAAGCTCACCGAAAGTACGACGCCAGGATACAGCACGAACTGTGCGTACGCACGCGGCAGCAACTCGAGACTAGCCAGCGGCAGCAGAGCTGCAAGAAACACCAGAAACTTGTAACTATCGTCAGCAAACGCGATCCACACAATGATATTGAGCGGTGCAACCAAGAGCACAAGCGTTAGGTCATCCCGTCCTGCGAGGAGAGACAAGGTAGCACCAACAAGGCAGACTAACTCAGCCGCCAGCAACCAGCCAATGGCAGATGGCCTCGCGCCTAGCGGCATCTCAGTGCGACGTATGCGCACAGCCCTCAAAGGACTTGTTCCGGAACGTCATTGACCTCTCTCGGCATGCGTCGGAGAAAACCCCAATCCTCCTTCCTCACTGTCCCTGTCGTCACCAGGAGAAGCGCAAAGAGCAAAGGCCCGGTCAGCAAGCTCACCATAGGGTATCTCCTGGCGACCAATAGCGCCACGGACGATCCGGCGACGGCAGATGCTCCTCCACCCAGCATGGTCGTCATAATGGGACCGACGCGCATGGAACCACTGACGGACCGCAACTGAACGAGGTAGAATGCCAAGCTTGAGGTTTCGGCGACAAGTATCGAAATCGCGGCTCCGAGCGCACCAAGACCGGGTATTAGCGCTACGTTGAGAATCACATTGGTTCCCAGCGCGATGCCGGTCTGTATCACGAAAGTGCGAGATCGGTCGATCGATATGAAGAACGTGCTCAGCAGGGAGTTCATGCATGCACATCCACCCCACACGGCCAGTACTCTAAGAATCTGGGCTGCGTCATTGTAGGCGTGTCCGTAGAGCACACCGACGATAGTGCCGGAAAGCGTCGCCCCGAAGATAGCCAACGGCAAAGCCAGGATCATTGTATACCTCATTGACGCTTCCAGCACTTTCTCAAGGCGCTGCGGAGTCGCGCGAAAGAGCCTAGAGAAGAATGGCAGCAAAGCCCCGGTGAAGGCAAAGCAAACGAAGGACAGACCGGTCACAAGCCGGAATGCCGCGTTGTAGTTTCCGACCGCGGCATCGCCCTTCAGCTTTGAAAGGAGCGTCGAGCCGTTCCAGTAGTAGAATACCACGAACATGGAGGCGATGCCTACCGGCAGGGCAGGAGATATGGCTCTCCTCCATTCGGCGAGGTCCATGCTGACATACGGCCTCACGAAGGCGATTGCACAAACCAAGTAGGAGAACCCGGCGGAAACCAGCCCTGCGATGGCGTAGAGTGTGGCGTAGCGGAACGTGCTCGCAGGCCCCCTGGAAAGCACAAGCGCACCGGCTATCAAGACCAGTGTCTGTACGACCCGGCCAAGTGCCGTGAACTCCATTCGCTCGAATCCCTGGAACACCAGACCGAAGTACTGTGCAAAGGCACTCGCAACAGCGAACAAACCGCAGACGCAAACGATCAATGAGGTCGAGCCTGGGTAGCCAAGTAGACGAACGCCCGCGGCTATCAACCCCATAACCAGCAGCGACGCGATGAGCTTGATGGTGACCGCAGTGCTGACGATCTGTCGTGCGACCGATCGGTCGCGAGCTATCTCTCTGACAGTAACGGTGCCCAAACCCAGATCAGTCAGTACCGATAGCATGGTGACAAAGGCAATCGCGAAGGACAGAATGCCGAACTGCTGCACACCCAGGTGTCGAGCCGCGACAAGGAAAAAGGCGAACAGCATGAGCTTGTTCATGCCATCGGCGAGCGCCAGCATCGTTGTGTTTCTGGCGATTCGTCTGCTCGCCCGAGCCGGATGGTCCTGGTCCGACCGGACCTCCGCGCTCATTATGGCGTTCTGTGCTTGCGGGTTCGGCCCGAACCCAGAATGCGGAGAGAAGCCCTGAGTTCGCACCATGCGTCGCGCCAGCCCTGATATTCATCCGGCCGCGCATTCCTTATGAAACCGAAGTACTCGGCGACGAATGCAAAGGTGATGCCAGCGGCGAGACTGAAGAGAAAGGCGACGGCCGTAATCATCATGCGCTTCGGAAAGCTCTTGCGCTCTGGCGGCACAGCGTAGTCGAGAACCGTCAGCGCGGGCGCGTCACGAGCCTCCAGGACTCGCGCGTACTCGTATTGCTGATAGAGCGCCGCGTAAGCCTCCTGCTGCACTTTGAAGTCCAAGTACTTCATGGCGAACTGAGCGGCCACGGTCGGTAGCTTCTGGAACGACACCCCAAAGCCCACGCCGAAACCGCTTGTCCCCCCGCCCTGCTCAAGCTTACGGAGCTCCTCCCGTGATGCCGCTACCTCGCGTCGGAGGTTATCAACATATGGATTGTCGTCGCGCGCCCCGGAACGAGCGGCCTCGTACTCCGCCTCCCGCAGGCTCAACTCCGCCTTCATCTTTGCGTAGGCATCGACAGCCGCCTTGGTTTCATCCTCAACCGAGGTTACCCTGTTAGCTTGCTGGAATACCCTTAGCGATTCGCCGGCGGCCGCCATCGTGGAGTCTAGCTGTCCGATGCGCTTCTCCAGGAAAACCCTCATGTTGTGACCACGACTGATGTTGGAGTAGCGAAGGAAGCTGTCGAGTTCAGCAACATAGGCGTTGGCGACTTGCGCGGCCAGAGATCGTGTTTTCGCCTCGACAGAAATCGAGACAATCCCGTCATCGGAGGCACTGAGTTTCGTCATATCCTTCAGCTGCCGCACCGCCTTCTCGGGGCTGGGCTTGCGCACAATGTAGTACTTTGCGATGCTACAACGCTCGGCGACGTGCTGCATGATGGTCCTGCTGCCCAAGATGCCAACCATCAGGTCTGAACCGGTCGACGCACCCGTGAGACCGGCTCGCAGCTTGCTGAGTCCACCGGCGGCTCCTCCTCCGAGCAGACTGGTCATGCCAAAGATGTCACCTTCGTCGCTGGGCGGTAGCAGGCGGGCAGTAGCGGTGAAGCGCAAAGGCAACAGGAAGCTCACGACAACCGCGATGGCCGTGAGCACCAGAGTGTTCCAAAAGATGAGACGCCGCCACTTGAGGACGACGCTGAGATACTTGACTAGTTTATTCACGCTGGAAGTCTATGAAACCGAGTGCCAAAGTCAATTCACTGCGGACTGAAGGAGCTGGCGAAGTGCCACTGCGATCCGGGCAGATGCACGGCCATCGCCGAAGGGATTCCGGGCGCGTGCCATCTTCCGGTACGCGGCAGTGCTGCGGAGCAGCCGTTCGGTCGCAGACACCATTGCCTCGGCATCGGTGCCGACCAGCTTCGCGGTTCCTGCTTCGACCGCCTCAGGCCTTTCGGTCACGTCCCGCATCACCAGTACCGGCTTGCCCAGCGCCGGCGCCTCCTCCTGGATTCCGCCTGAATCGGTCAGAATGAGGTAGGCACGCTCCATCAGCCGGACGAACGGCAGGTACTCAAGGGGCTTGATCAAGTACACCCTCGGCACTCCACCAAGGATCGCGCAGACGGGCTTCCGCACGTTCGGGTTGGGATGAACCGGGTAGACGACCTCCACGTCGGGATTGCGCTCGACCAGCATCCGCAGGGCACGGCATATCCGCACAAACCCCGGCCCAAAGCTCTCCCTCCGGTGCGCGGTCACCAATATGACTCGCCGGTCTGTGGCGATCCCATCCAGCACCGGCACGCGCCACGACGAGTTGCTCCGACGGATCGCCTTCAGCGCATCCACCACGGTGTTCCCGGTCACACGAATGCGGCCCCGGGGCACACCCTCCCGGAGCAGGTTCTCCCTTGCCGCGCGGGTCGGCGCAAAGTGCAGGTCTGCGAGACTGCTGACAAGACGCCTGTTCATCTCCTCCGGGTATGGTGAGTACTTGTCATTGGTCCGGAGCCCAGCCTCGACGTGCCCGACTGGGACCCGTCCATAGAACGCCGCCAGCGCGGCAGCGAAGGCGCTGGTGGTGTCTCCTTGAACGACGACCACATCCGGTTGGACTTGACGCAGTACCCGCTCGACACCATGTAGAACGCCCGCGGTCACACCGCCAAGCGACTGGCCCGGCTTCATTAGATTGAGGTCATAGTCCGGCCTGATCTCGAACACGCGCAGCACCTGGTCCAGCATGTGACGATGCTGAGCAGTGACGAGCACGACCGGTTCGAATTCCCTAGGCTGCCGGGCAAGTTCCTGAATGACGGGCGCCAGCTTGATGGCCTCGGGTCTTGTCCCGAAGCAGAACATCACCCGTCGCTTCATTGCTCTATTATCCGGGTATTGCACCGACAGCTATCACTTCTGATCTGTGACATCTGGCCTCTGACCACTGCCTTCGCCCGATTCCCGCTCAGTGCGCTTCTCCCCAATTCTGTCCCACACCAGTCTCGACCACCAGCGGTACATCCAGCTTCCAGGCATGCTCCATCTCGTCGCGAATGATATCGCATGCCTCCTCACGTCTCGCTTCCGCGACTTCGACCACCAACTCATCATGCACCTGCAGTATCATGCCGGTTCCGAACCCGCTGCCCAAACGTCCTTCGATCCTGAGCATCGCGCTCTTGATGATATCAGCGGCTGAGCCCTGCACCGGGGCATTGAGTGCGTACCGTTTGGTCGCTTCGGCTACGGCACGGTTCTCGTCGGCGATACCGGGCGTCGGCCTGACCCGACCCGAAATCGTGCGGACGTAGCCGTTCTGCTTGGCTTCTTCGATCGTCCTCTCCCGCCATTGGGCCACGCCCGAGAACCTCGCCATGTACTCATCAAGGAACGCACGCGCCTGCTCGATCGGTATCTCGGCCCGAGATGACAGCCCGTAGTCGCCCATACCATAGACCAGTCCGTAGTTAACAACCTTGGCCAGGCGTCGGTCATCGGGCTTCACGTCACGGATATCCTTCTTAAGGATGGCCGCCGCGGTCCGGGCATGAATATCCTCGCCACGCATGAACGCCTCGGCCAGTTCCTCGTCGCCCGACAAATGGGCAAGTACCCGCATCTCGATTTGCGAGTAGTCGGCCGAGACCAGTACGTTGCCGGGCTCGGAGACGAATGCGCTCCGTATCCGTTTGCC
>Ga0316622_100001970_pt1 | contig 13890 bp, 17 predicted proteins | sample OWC_Aug_OW2_C1_D_FD_207646 | JGI IMG/M metagenome (GOLD analysis project Ga0316622, IMG submission 207646) | Wetland soil microbial communities from Old Woman Creek delta, Ohio, United States - OWC_Aug_OW2_C1_D5_C | ecosystem: Environmental > Terrestrial > Soil > Wetlands | place: USA: Ohio... | reverse complement strand
GGTGCACGCGGAACATCGCGTGGCAGGCGAGGCACTGGTTCATGATCACCGCAGCGGCGCCAGCCAACGTGCCCATGTCGTCGGTCTCGGCCCACACGGCCAGTTCCTCGATCTCAGCTGGCCTGCCAGTCTTTTCCGACCATCGCCTCGCGTCAGCCGGCCGGCCGCTTGGCGTGCGGGGGGCGGTGCGTCTTGACGAACACCTCGTCGGTCTCGAGGTACGGCCCCTCGATCAGGTCGATGCAGTACGGAACCGCCGGGAAGACGGCCTCCAGGCATTCGCCGATGGCGGACGGCTTGCCCGGCAGGTTGATGATGAGTGACCTGCCGCGAATCCCGGCGGTCTGGCGCGACAGGATCGCGGTCGGCACGTGGCGGAGCGACACCGCGCGCATGAGCTCGCCGAAGCCGGGCATCATCTTCTCGCACACCGCCTCCGTGGCCTCCGGGGTGACATCGCGGGGCGCCGGCCCGGTGCCGCCCGTCGTCACCACCAGCGAGCAGCGGTGCTCGTCGCACAGTGTTCGCAGCGTCGCCTCGACAACCGGCCGCTCGTCGGGGATCACCCGGGCGACGGCCTCCCAGGGCGTGACGAGCGCCGTCTCCAGCCAGGCGCGGATCGCCGGCCCGCCCGCGTCGGCGTAGTCGCCGCGACTCGCGCGGTCGGACACGGTCACGATGCCGATGCGTACAACGGGTTCGCTCATGGGTGGACGGGGCCAGTCAACAATCGATACCTCATCGGGGCAGACCGGCGCTATCCGGTCGCTCCAAGCTCACGCGTCGGAGAGGCCGTGGTGCCGGCTCCCATGACATCGCGGTCACGCACGTTAGCAAAGCGTTCTGTTCCAGGACAGACACCAGAACACGGCGCCCCGTGAGCCTGCCGTTTTTCCTCAGGGTCTTGCGCGTCGCGATGAACAGGCCGGACGAGGCGGCAGCGGCATCGCAAATCATTGCCCGCCGCACAGCCCCAGCAGCGCCGGGAGCCACCCCAAGGGCGAGGTGCACCCGCTCGCGCTCGAGCTGCTGCGGTGCAGCAACTACCCGACCGACGGCCTGCGCAGCAAGGACTGGGCGGAGTGCGCCGAGCCCGGCGCGCCGCGGATGGATCTCGTGTTCACGGTCTGCGACAGGGTGGCCGCCGAGGTCTGCCCGATCTGGCCCGGTCACCCAATGACCGCGCACTTGGGCGTGGCGGATTCCGCGACCGTTGAGGGCGACGAGGTCATCCGCCTGACTGCCTTCCGGACCGCACTGCGGAAGCTCGACGAGATCGGCAGGACCACGCCGGGCGGCGCCTGATCTGACCAGCCACCCTCATCGCGACGGCGACCGCGATCCGGCATTCACGCCGACAGCCAGGACTCGACCTTCTTGCGATCGGGCACGCCGCCCGAATGCACGATCTTGCCGTCGACGATCACGCCCGGCGTCAGCAGGACGCCGAGACGCATGATGTCGGCGATCTGCTCGACCTTCTCCAGCTCGATCGCCACACCCTTGGCACGCGCGACCTCGTCGATCAGGCGGTAGGTGACTTGGCAGTTGCGGCAGCCGGTACCGAGGACCTTGACGTTCTTCATGGCTGGTCTCCCAAACCCTGCGGTTTGCGCGCCTCGATGGTCGCCGAGGCCACGTAGTCCTCGACGGTCCGTCCGGGCGCCCACTGCGCGAAGAACTCGCGGCTCGTGTCCTTCGGGACAATCCGCACGTCGGTGAACCCCGCCGCCTGCAGCCAAACCCGCAGCTCGTCGACGCCGGCGGCGCCGGTGATGCAGCCGGTGTAGAGCGCGGGATCGTCGCGCAGCTCGTCCGGCAGCGGCGCCAGCGCGACGATGTCGGACAGGGCCAGCCGCCCGCCCGGGCGCAGCACCCGGAACGCGTCGCGGAACACCTGCGCCTTGTCCGGCGACAGGTTGATGACGCAGTTGGAGAGGATCACGTCGACGCTCGCATCCGCGACCGGCAGGTGCTCGATCTCGCCGAGGCGGAACTCGACGTTGGCGTAGCCGCCCTTGGCCGCATTCGCCCGCGCCTTCGACAGCATGTCAGGCGTCATGTCCACGCCGATGACGTGGCCCGCCTCGCCGACCTGCCGCGCCGCCAGGAAGCAGTCGAAGCCGGCGCCGCTACCGAGATCGACCACGGTCTCGCCGGGACGCAGCGCGGCGATGGCCTGGGGGTTGCCGCAGCCGAGGCCGAGATTCGCCCCCTCGGGCACGGCCGTCAGCTCGGCGTCGCTGTAGCCGATGCCGCGCGACAGCAGCGCCGTCACGGCCGCATCGCCGGGCGTGCAGCAGCTCGGCGCACAGCCGCAGCCGGCGTCGGCGACCGCGATGGCGCCATAGGCTGCGCGCACCTGCTGGCGGACCTCGTCATCCTTTTGCGTGCTCATTCTTGTGACCTCAGCAGCAGGGTTGGCCGGACTTGGTGGGAGTGCAGCAGGCGCCGCCGGCCGCGGCGACGGCGGGGTGCAGGTCACTCAAGCGGCTACCTCCTCGAGAAGGGTGGACTCATGCGCGCCGGGGCGATCGTCGGCAGCCGACCAGCGCCCAACCGGCGACGACCAGGGACCCGACAAAGGCAAAGGCGGACCAATTCGCCAAGGACAGGCCGAGGATCACCAGCTCCTCGTCGACGCAGCTGCCGGTGGCGAGGAACAGGGCGGGCAGCCAGTCGCCGAGGCGGTCGACGAAGGTCTCGATCACGCCCGGGGTGCTGGCGCCGCAGGAAATGGTCGACACCGGAAAAGCCTGCAGCCAGCTCTGGTAGCCAGCCACCGCGGCCCCGCTTGCGGCGATCAGCGCGACGAACACGCCGGCGGTCCGCGCGGCGGGTCGACAGCCGAGCAGCCCTGCAAGCAGTCCGAAGACGGCGAGCCCCATGAACAGCAGGCGCTGGAAGATGCACAGGTGACAGGGGTGCAGGTCGAGCCCGGCCGTCAGGGCGAGGCTGCCCGCGACCAGGCCGAGGCAGCCTGCCGCCAGGAGAAACCAGAGTTGCCGCGTCGTCGCTTGGATCATGTCATGCCTGCCAGATCAGAAAGCCCCCTGCCCCCACCAGCAGCAGCCCGAGCGCCTGGCGCAGCCGTTCACTGAACGCGGTGAGGCCGCGGGACTGGGCAAAGGCCTGCACCAGGCCGGTGAAGGTCCTGGCCGCCAGCATCAGCGCGCAGTGGCCGAGCGCGTAGACGAACAGGAGGCCCGTAACATAGCCGACCGCCTGCTGCGTGACGACCAGCCGCGGCAGGGCGATGAGCAGCGGCCGGGAGGCGACGGAATCCCCCACGTGGCGGGCAGTGTCCGCCGTTCGTCACACGGTGCGCCCTGCCGCGCCGCGCTCGTACCAGCCCTTGGTGGAATTGACGACCTTCACCACGAGCAGCATCACCGGCACCTCGATCAGCACCCCGACCACGGTCGCGAGGGCCGCGCCGGACTGGAAGCCGAACAGCGAGATCGCGGCAGCGACGGCGAGCTCGAAGAAGTTCGACGCGCCGATGAGGGCCGAGGGACAAGCGACGCTGTGTTTCTCGCCGACCTGCCGGTTGAGCCAGTAGGCGAGCGCCGAGTTCATGAACACCTGGATCAGGATCGGCACGGCGAGCAGCGCGATGATCAGCGGCTGCTCCAGGATCGCCTCGCCCTGGAAGGCGAACAGCAGCACCAACGTGGCGAGCAGGGCCACGATCGAGGCGTGGCCGAGCTGGCCCATCGTGCGGTCGAACGCATCCGGGCCCTTCGCGAGTAGATACTTGCGCCAGAGCTGGGCGAGGCCCACCGGGATGACGATGTACAGGACCACCGAGGTGAACAGGGTGTCCCAGGGCACCGTGATCGCGGACAGGCCGAGCAGCAGCCCGACGATCGGCGCGAAGGCAAAGATCATGATGGTGTCGTTGAGCGCCACCTGCGACAGGGTGAAGTAAGGATCGCCGTCGGACAGGCGGCTCCACACGAACACCATCGCCGTGCAGGGTGCGGCAGCGAGCAGGATGAGGCCGGCGACGTAGCTGTCCAGCTGCTCGGCCGGCAGCCAGGGCGCGAACCACTGGCGGATGAAGACCCACGCCAGCAGCGCCATCGAGAACGGCTTCACCGCCCAGTTGATGAACAGGGTGACGCCGATGCCCTTCCAGTGCGACCGCACCTGGTGCAGGGCACCGAAGTCGATCTTCATCAGCATCGGGATGATCATCACCCAGATGAGCAGCCCGACCGGGACGTTGACCCGGGCGATCTCCATCCGGCCCAGCGCCTGGAAGGGTGCCGGGAACAGCTGGCCGAGCGCGACCCCGGCGACGATGCAGAGCGCGACCCACAGGGTGAGCCAGCGCTCGAACATGCTCATGGGCGCGCCGGCGGCGCGCTTGGCGGTCACTTCACATTGGGCGGACATGGCGCTACAGGCTCAGCGCCTCCCGGACGGCAGGAATGAGCCGCGCGCGGATGTCGTCGCGCACCGCGAGGAAGCTCTCCAGCGGCTCGCCGTGCGGATCGTGGAACGGCAGGTGGATGCTCTTCACCGCGCCCGGGAAAACGGGGCACGCCTCCTTCGCGTTGTCGCAGACGGTGACGACGAGGTCGATCGGCTCGTCGAGCACCGCGTCGACGTCCTTCGGGTGAAGGCGCTCGGTCGGCAGCCCGGCGAGCGTCAACGCCTCGATCGCCCCGTCGGCGACCTTGGGCTGCGGCCGGGTGCCGGCCGACAGCGCGCGCACGCGCCCGGCGAGGTCGTGGTTGAGCAGCGCCTCGCCCATCTGCGATCGGCACGAGTTGCCGGTGCACAGCACCAGCACGGTGGGGGTAGTGGTCATTGGTCGGATCTCTTCCTGATGACGATTACTGCGTCATACCCGCAGGCATGTCGCCTTGGACGCGATTCTTGGGAGCGGCGCCCTCGCGGCGATCCATCGGCCCGAAGGCGGGCCTCCCGCCAGGTCGCCGCATTCCTCACAACGCGAACTCGTCGTCGTAGGGGTTCTCGCCCGTCACGACCGGCAAGGTGAACGCGCGGTCCCAGATGCCCCAGCCGCCGTTCACGACCCGCACGTCCTGGTAGCCGAGGCTCTTGAGCTGCACCCACCCCAGGCTCATGCGGAAGCCGTCGTGGCAGTACAGGTAGACCGTCTTGTCCTTGGGAACGCTCTTGTAGAGGTCTGCCAGCCGGTCCTCGGGCAGCCACTTGTGGCTCGACCCGTCGGTGCCGTCGAGGCTGACGACGTTGAGCGCGCCGGGGATGTGGCCGGCCTGAACGGCGTGGCGGACCACCGCGCCCGTGTACATGTCGCGTGGGCGGGCGTCGACCAGGACCACCGACGGGTCGCGCCGCGACACCACGTCGTCGTAGACGGCGGTCCACTCGACCGCGAGCTTCGGGTTCGCCGGCTTGAGGGTGACGTTGCCGGGCTGGCGCGTCACCGGGTCCTTCGTCAGCTCGTTGAAGGCCATCCACTCCTGCGTGCCGCCGTCGAGGATCTTCACGCGGCTCAGGTCGAAGCCGTAGAGCGCCAGCAGGTAGTAGGCACGGGCCGCCAGCGCGCTGCGCGAGTCGTCGTACAGGACGATGGTGGAATCGTCGTTCACGCCCCAGCGACGCAGGGTCGCCTGGAGGCTGTCCTTGTCCGGGAACAGCATGATCGAGCGACCGGCGTTGTCGCCGAGGTCCTTGAAGCGCTGCACCTGCACGGCGCCCGGGACGTGGCCCACCGTGAAGTAGCGGTGCGGGTGATAGCGCACCTCGAGCACCACGGTCCTGGGGTCGTCGAGCTTGCCCGCGAGCCAGTCGGCGTCGACCAGGAAGCCGCGATCGGCCAGGACCGGCCGCGCCAGCGACAGCAGCCCCAGCAAGAGCAGCGACCAGACTCTACGCATTGCGGTGTCCTCGGCGGTGATGGGAGCGACGGGTGGCTGGGGACGGTTCGCAGGCGCCACAGCCGGAAACGGGCTCATCCGGGGCTCCGACCGCCTGCTCGAGCGCTGCCAGCACGTCGCGCGCCCAGTCCGGCAGGTCCGGGTGGATGCGGTAGTGGATCCACAGTCCCTCGCGCCGCGTGGCGACGATGCCCGCGGCCCGCAGCACGCCGAGGTGCCGCGACACCTTCGGCTGGGGGAGGTCCAGGGTCTCGTAGAGCACGCAGACGCAGCGCTCGCCACCCTCGTGCAGCAGCGCCAGGATGCGCCGGCGGGTGGGGTCGGCAAGGGCGGCGAAGAACTCGTCGGGCGCGAACATCGACGTCTTTATATGCGCCGCCTGCTATATTTGCAACGTCAGATATATGACAGATGGGGACGACCCGGGTTTCTGCATGTCCGACCGCAATATTCTGGCGCTGTTCGTCGCCATCTTCCTCGCCGCCTGGTTCCTGCCTGTGGAGAGTCCGCGCCTGCAGGGCGCCATCCACGAGGCCCTGGCGCTCACGCAGTGGTACGCCCGCGAGCACGTCCTGCTCTGCCTCATCCCCGCCTTCTTCATCGCCGGCGCGATCGCGGTCTTCGTCTCGCAGCAGTCCGTCATGCATTACCTCGGCGCGCAGGCGAACCGGCTCGTGTCCTACGGCGTGGCGAGCGTCTCGGGGTCCGTGCTGGCGGTCTGCTCCTGCACCGTGCTGCCGCTGTTCGCCGGGATCTACGCGCGCGGCGCGGGGCTCGGGCCCGCCACCGCCTTCCTGTACTCCGGCCCGGCGATCAACGTGCTCGCCGTCATCATGACCGCCCGCATCCTCGGCCTGCAGCTCGGCATCGCCCGCGCCCTCGGGGCTGTCGGGTTCTCGGTGGTGATCGGCGCGCTCATGGCCTTCCTCTTCCGCAAGGAGGAGCAGCAGCGGCTCGGCGACCTGATCGCGCTTCCGGAGGAGGCGCCGCGCCGAACGCTCGGCCAGACCATCATCTACTTCGCGCTGATGGTGGGCCTGCTCGTCTTTATGAACTGGAGCGCTCCCGACGGCGGCGACGGCGCGTTCTGGCAGGCGGTGTTCGGCGCGAAATGGTGGATCAGCGGCGTGCTGGCCGTCCTGCTGGCGATCGTCGTCTGGCGCTGGTTCGCGAAGGACGAGCTGGCGTCCTGGGGAGCGTCATCGTGGGACTACGCCAAGCTGATCTTTCCGCTGCTGCTCGCCGGCGTGCTCGTCGCCGGGTTCCTGCTCGGCCGCCCCGGCCACGAGGGCATCATCCCCTCCGAATGGGTCGAGACCGTGGTCGGCGGCAACTCGCTCGGCGCCAACCTCGTCGCCTCGGTCGTCGGCGCCTTCATGTACTTCGCGACCTTGACCGAAGTGCCCGTCGTCCAGGGGCTCATGGGCAGCGGCATGGGAGAGGGTCCTGCGCTCGCCCTGCTGCTCGCGGGGCCGGCGCTCTCGCTGCCCAGCATGCTGGTGATCCGCCAGGTGCTCGGGACGAAGAAGACCGTCGTCTATGTCGCGCTGGTGGTGCTGATGGCCACGCTGACCGGCTGGTCGTTCGGGTACTTCGTCGGATAGCCGTCGGAAAACGCACGCCCTCGGAAGGGGACACGAGGGGCAGGCGGGACATCGTGTCGCTGCCGGGTCCTGGCCGGCGGGCGCTCCAGACGGCAAACCCGTCGCCCGGTGGCACGGGTTGCCCCAACGCCCCCTCACGGCGCCGCGCCAAGTGCGCCGGCTGCGACCTCGGAGCCGTCTCGCGCGACTCCGCAGCGCTGGCAAGGACTTTGCGGTCTGCGCGGCGCGTCCTACATGAGCGAGGTGCTGAAATAGCGCTCGGCGCGGTCCGGCAGGATGGTCACGACGTTGCCCCGGATCCGTTCGGCCAGGCGGCGCGCCGCCCACACGTTGGCCCCGGAGGAGATCCCCACGAGCAGGCCGTAGGCCCGGTTGAGCTGGCGGGTGGTCTCGATGGCGTCCTCGTCCGTCACCTCGATCACCTCGTCGATCTTCGCCGCATCGAGCACCGCGGGGACGAACCCGTCGCCGATCCCCTGGATCTGGTGAAGCCCCGGTTCGTGGCCGAGCAGCGCCGACACGTTCTTCGGCTCGACCGCCGCGATCACCACGCCGGGCTTGTGCTCGCGCAGAAACTGGCCTATCCCCTGCAACGTGCCGCCGCTGCCCACCCCGGCGACGAAGCACGCCACGTCGCCGTGCATCTGCCGCCAGAGCTCGTGGGCGGTCTCCTCGTAGTGCACGCGCGGGTTGTCCGGGTTCTCGAACTGCTGCGGCACGAACACCCGGGGGTCTTCCCGCTGCATCTGGCGCACCCTTTCGACCGCCCCGCCGATGCTCTCGTGCGCGGGTGTCAGCACCAGTTCCGCCCCGAGCGCGAGGATCAGTTTCTTACGCTCCTCGCTCATGTTCTCCGGCATGACGATGCGGACCCGGTAGCCCTTGAGCCGGCCCACCAGCGCGACGCCGATCCCCGTGTTGCCGCTGGTCGGCTCCACGATGATCGACTCGGGCGTGAGCTGCCCACGGCTCTCCGCGCCTTCGATCATGGCCAGCGCCACCCGGTCCTTGACGCTTCCCCCGGGGTTGAGGAATTCGGCCTTGGCGAAGACAGCCTCGCCGCGCAGGCGGATCATCGGCGTGTTGCCGATCAGATCGAGGACGTTGTCCGTGAACACGACGCTCCCTCCGCGATATCCGGCGGATCATAACCCCCGCCTGGCGAATGGGTGTCGGTCGCCCTGGCGCTGACCGCCATCGCCAACGAGGTCATCGCGCTCGGCGCCCTGCCCCGGGTCTCGCTGTTCCTCGCGGCACCTTCGGCTGCTACGGGCTGGTGCGCAAACAGGTGCCGGTGGACGCGATGTCAGGCCTGTGGCTGGAGACCCTGACCATGCTGCCGGTCTGCCTGCTCTACGCCTTTAGGCAGGCGCAGGGCGGCCACGCGGTGTTCGGCGGCCACGACCCCGTCACCTCGGCCCTGCTGCTCGGCGCCGGCATTCTCACCGCGCTGCCGCTGATGGCCTTCGCAGCCGCCACCCAGCGCCTCGACCTCGCCACCGTCGGCGTGCTCATGTACGTCAACCCGACGCTGCAGTTCCTCACGGCCATCTGGCTCTTCGACGAGCCGCTTCAGCCCGCGCGCGTCGTCACCTTCGGGCTGATCTGGGCGGGGCTCCTCGTCTTCAGCTGGAGCGCGTGGCGCAAGGCGCGCAATCCGCTGTGGAACCGCCGTTCGGGACAGGGCAGGAGATGACCCGGAAGGGTCGAGCTCGGCAGTCCGGATGGCGGAACCACTCCCATCGGACTGGCTGCGCGGCCGGGAAGGTATGCGCTGCCGAACCGTCGAACGCCGGCGCCGGCCGGTCTGGCGGGCGCGCGCCGCGTCCTGCGGCGTCCGCGCCGCACCGGCCGTACATTGCTTCCCCGGCGACGATCCCGTGCTTGGAAAAGCGGCCGTGGTCTACTTCAACGCGTCGAAACCACCGCGAAAGCCGCGCAGCGACATCGGCACGACGATCTCCTTACGATTGCCGTCCATGAACTTGACCTGCGCTTCCTTGCCGGACGTCAGCGCCGTCGACAGTGGATCCTCGAGCGCGACCGCGCCGAAACATCCTGTTTGATCGCAACGCTCGAACGCGAAACGGGCAAGCTCCCGGCCATCGACAGCCAGGCGGATGCCCGGCGGCAGCGAGATGCCGAGCGGCAGCGTGACCGTCACCGCGGGCTTGCCATCCGTCGTCAGGTAGCCGGCGGCAGCGTGCATCAGCCGCTCTCCTGTCCCCGTGATCGTGAGGTTCTGGAAGATGAAGCAGTGTTCTTCCAGACGCCCCTTCGGCACCTCGCAGCGGACCGACCAGTCGTCAAAGGCCTGACCGTCGCGCGGCTGCGCGGCGGTGGCGGGCGGCACGACGGCGAGCGCTGCGACAAGCAGCGGAATACGCGTCCAGGGCGTCATGAAATGCCTGGGCCGATGGCAGCTCTTGGCGCCCCGCGAGGGCCGGTCTTGAGAGAACCCGGGGATTACCTGCGATTCGAAATTGCTCGTCATGTTTGGCTTGTACCTCGGCGTGGGGAAATCTGCGGTGTCTACGGGACGATGCGGTGACCTTGCTGAGCACGGTGCACCATGCCAGATCAACCTCTGGTGTTGGCGAACGACGTGCGGGTTCGGGGACGCCCACCGTCTCCTCAAGAGCCACGGCCCTTTGCGGATAGCACGGCGGACCACGTAGACGATGTCAATAATTTTTACAGGGCCTTCCACGCGCGGCCGTCGAAAGCGATGTGTTTTCAAGAAAAAACAACTATTTACTATTCTAGGCACAGCATTTGCTTGATCATGTCGCAACCGCGCTGATCTGCGGTTCCGGGCTTAAAGAATCTCAGCTGTGGGGGAACAACCGTGAACATCGGACATCTCGCTTCTTCGAAGACTCGGCTCACTGTGGTAGCGGCGGCCGTCGGGCTCGCCCTCGCCGGCCTCGCCGGTCCCGCCGCCGCGGTTGAGACCGCCGGCAACGGGATCTACAACGTCGCCATCCAGTCGCCGACCGAAACCCAGGACGGCAGCTGGTCGGCTGCCACCGCCGCCAGCCACCCAGTCGGGACCGGCCACGACATCCTCTACGTCGAAACAGGCGGGTCATTCATTAACACGACGAACTTCTCCTCGCTGCAGGTCAGCACGGCGGGCGCCGGTCCGACGACTTACGCCTTCGGCGGTCGCGGCGGCGCATTGGACCTGGATACCTATGTGACCGGCCAGGGCGTCAGCGCGTACAGTGCCAACGGCTTCCAGACGACCTGGAACGTCACTCCTTCTGGCGTGGCAGTCACGCAGGACGTCTTCGTCGTCGGTACGACTTTCGCCAACTCGGCGATCTATCACACGGTGCAGATCACGAACACCGGCAACGGGGCCGTCAACATCGGCTGGCGCAATCTCTACGACTGGCAGGTGGACGACCCGAACCGGGATGACGGGCCGAGCAACTCCATCGAGACGACGGGCGGGGTCGTGGTTGCCGCAACGACGCTCGAGTTCAGTCACACACCGGCCGCCGGGGAATTCGCCCGGGTCCGCATCGCCCCCGGCACGTCCACCTACGAGCCGCTGCTGGCGCTGGGCTATGACCCTGGCTACGTCGCGTCCCTGCCGGTGACGCTTCCGGACGCGTACCTGTACGTGAGCTGGCCCGTCTCCTATGGCACGGCGTTCGCTTACACGGTGGATCCAGCGCGGGATGTCACAAGCGACAGCGCGGGGTTGAGCTACTTCGCGGCCAGCCTCGCCGCGGGCGAGTCCGCGCGCTTCACGCAGATCCTGTTCGGCGTGCCGGGCGGTGAGCCGCCGCCCAACGGCGCGCCGATCCCCGGCCCGCTCGCCCTGCTCGGCATCGGCCTTGTTAGCATGATGACGGTACTGCGGCGGCGTCGCCTCGCCGCCTGAGCACTGGGCATCTCGTCCGGCCGGAGGATGCCCCCGCTCTGCGGGGGCATTTTTTTGCGTGACGGTCCGGCCCGCCGACGGCCGCCGGAGTGTCCGCGGGAATGGTAGGCTTTGCGACGTCCACCATCGGGACAGCCGGCGGACCATGGACAACGAGGCAGCCGCAACGAGCGTGCCCCGCGGCCGGCGCGCCTACACGTTCGGCGAGGAGATCGCCAACAGCCTCACCCACGGCCTTGGCGTCGGCCTCGCCATCGCCGCGCTCGTCATCCTCGTCGCCTTCGCGGTGCTCGCGCACGACGGCTACAAGCTGGCCAGCGCAATCGTCTACGGCGTCACGCTCGTCCTCCAGTACGCCGCCTCCACGCTCTATCACGCCCTGCCCCAGCCCAGGGTCAAGCACGTCTTCAAGATCCTCGACCACTGCGGCATCTATCTGCTGATCGCGGGTACCTACACGCCGTTCTGCCTGGTCACGCTGCGTGACGCGAGCGGCTGGTGGCTGTTCGGCGTGATCTGGGGGCTCGCGATCGTCGGCATCGCGGTCGAGGCCTTCTGGGTGTACCGCCCGCGCTGGGTGTCCGCCCTGCTCTTCCTCGGCATGGGCTGGATGGTGGTCACCTCGATCGGGCCGCTCGTCGACAACCTCGCGCCGGCCGGCCTCTGGCTGCTCGTCGCGGGCGGCCTCGCTTACACCGTCGGCACGGTGTTCTACGTGATCGAGCGCATCCACTACATGCACGCGGTCTGGCACCTCTGGGTGCTCATCGGCAGCGTGCTTCACTTCCTCGCGGTCCTGCTCTACGTGATCCGGTGACCCGGACGGGAGACCCCGACGGACGCGATTGGCATGAACCTCGCCTTAGCCTTGTCGAGCTGTAGACCCGAGGAGTACGCCAATGGCCTGCCCACTCTGCCTCGATTTCCTGGTTCCGGCAGCCCTGACCATCGCGGCCGCGTTCACGTGCGCACTGGTCCTGTGACCCAGGCGGGCGCGGTCGAAACCGATCCCGCCCCGTAGGGGTGCGCGGCCCGGGAATTCTCCGGCCCTGAAACGACAGCCGCCGCCCCAGTCGCCCGAGGCGGCGGCGTCTCTCCCGTCCGCTCGTGCGGCCGGGCAGGCCCTCAGGTCACGGCCCCATCGGGCGGTAGACCGGCTGGCCGCCCATCGGGTACTGGCCGCCGGACATGCCCTGCATGCCCTGCATGCCCTGCATCCCTTGCATGCCCTGGGAGCCCGGCATGCCGGACATGCCAGACATACCCGACATGCCGGTCTGCCCTGGCATCGGCGAGGGGCCGCGCGGCTGGGACTCGAGCTGGCGGATGCGCTGCTCGAGCTGGCGGATGCGCTGCTCGTCGGCCGTCGTGCTCGGCGCCGGGGCCTGCGCGGCGGGCGCGGCGGGCGCGGCATAGCCGCCGTACCCGGGCGCGGCCCCCGCGTCGTAGCCCGTCGGGGCCTGCGGGGCACCATAACCAAGCGGTGCGCCGGCTTCCGGGCCGTAACCGGGGCCTGCGTAGCCGCCATAGCCGGGTCCCGGTCCGTAGCCGCCGTAGCCGGGGCCCTGACCGTAGCCGCCGTAGCCGGGACCCGGTCCGTAGCCACCGTAGCCGGGGCCCTGACCGTAGTCGTCGTAGCTGCCCCCCTTCTTGTTCCCCATCCACTTGCCGGGATTCATCATGTCGCCGAAATTGAAGGCGCTGGCTTCGGGGGGGAAGCCAAACGCCGCGGCGAGCAGGCCGGCGGTCAGAAGGGTGCCGAGACGTGGCGTGGTTCTTTTCATCGGTAGCTCCAGTTCTCCAGGTGGTTGTGGGAAAGCGGATCCGATTCGACCGCTTCCTTTCTTTGGCGTGCCAGCCAGCGCGGGCCTTTTCGTAATCAACGGCGTCGAGACTGCCTGTCCCTCCAGGTGGACGAGGAACCAGCGCCACCCTGCTGACATCTGCGAGACACGGCAATTTTTAAGTATGGCCGGTCTTGCGCGTACCTCTAGCACTCCGTGCGGCGGCGGTCAAAGAGATGTCGTCGTCGGAGCGCGCAACCGGCGCGGTCCGGACATTCTCCGGATCGCCACGTCGGAGCGACCGCCTCCTCGCGGTGACAAGGAGAACGGGCCTCGCGGCGGCGACCCGATCGGAAGCGCCCCTAGAGGTAATGCCGCCGCAGCGCCTCGTGTCCCGGCATGGCGAGGACGCCGTCGAGCAGGGCGGCCGCCTGACCGAGCGAACGCGTGAAAGGGTCCATCAGGATCAGCTGCTGCAGCAGCTCGCGGCTGCCCTGCGCATAGGCGGCGAGCTCCACCTCCACCGGCGCCAGCCGGTCGCGCCAAAGCCGGGCGAGTATCCCCGGCGGCAGCTGGCGCGTCCGGAGGCCCTCCACGCCGGCGGCACTGACACGCGTGGGGACCTCCACCGCGAAGCCGGGCGGGACCCCCGGCACGACACCGCCCGTGTTGAGCACGTTGCCGACGAGCACCCGCGGCAGGTCGCAGGCGATGGACTCGATGACATCGAC
>Ga0316622_100001969_pt1 | contig 13898 bp, 11 predicted proteins | sample OWC_Aug_OW2_C1_D_FD_207646 | JGI IMG/M metagenome (GOLD analysis project Ga0316622, IMG submission 207646) | Wetland soil microbial communities from Old Woman Creek delta, Ohio, United States - OWC_Aug_OW2_C1_D5_C | ecosystem: Environmental > Terrestrial > Soil > Wetlands | place: USA: Ohio... | reverse complement strand
TTGCTGGGCGCGATCGAGTATTCCCGATCTCGCTCCCTCGCGTTCTCTCTCGGCTTCCACGCCGAGGCGGGACCGGCGAAAGAGCGTGTGAGTGACGGCGCCGCCACCGCCTCGATTGCGGTGTTTTTCTGAGCCGAATCGGCCCATTTCCATCTCGTTGCACGCCCGACGCCCGTGGTCGCAGTTTGCTATTCACGGGGCGCTTGCGGGGTAAAATCCCTCATGGATCACCCCGTTCCCTCTGGTTCCCGTTGGCGGTGCGCTACGGGACGCTGATCCCGGCGAATCCCCGGAATGAGCCGTCAGGACGGGGCAAAACGGCCTATCATCCCGTGGCATACGGCTTGCCACACCAACGCAACAACCCTCGTGCTAAAGCTCATTTTTTTACATCGAGAGGAAGGTGCCGGTTTTCCCGGCACCTTCCGGAGGGTTCAGTGAAACGCCTCTTTCTGCTCGACGATGACGACCGGATGCGCGCGCGCCTCAGGCGCGCGCTCGCCAATCGCGAATACGACGTCGTGGAGTTCGACACTCCCGCCGACGTGTTGCGATCGATGTCCGCCGGTTCGCCGGACCTCCTCATCGCAGAAGTGAAATCGCCGGAAACGATCGGTATCGATCTCGTGGAAAGACTGCGAGAAGCCGGCGAGCGTGTCCCCGTGGTCCTGGTTGCCGCCGATCCCACCGGGGCGCTCGAGTCCCGCACGCTTCGGTTCGCCGATGTGCGCGTCGTGAGCCCCCCAGGGGAAGCGGTGGCCGAGTTCTGCGTCGCGGTCCGCGGTGAGCTCTACGGGGACGGGGTGGAAGAGGCCGTGCGCGAGATGGACTGCCTGAGGACGGAGTTCCTCACTGAACTTTCGCACCAGCTGCGCACCCCGGCGACGGCGATGAAGCTCGCGTTCGACGGACTCTTCGCGCAGCTGCGCGATGTGATGGACCCGTCACAACGGAAACTGGCGAAGATCAGCCGCCGAAACGTCGAACGCATCGTGACCCTGGTCGAGAACCAGCTCGACTTGCTCCAGATGATCGCCGGGGAGCGACGCGTGTCGCGCCGGTTGGTGGACCTGAACGATCTGGCGCGCCGGTTGCCGAAGTCCGGCCCGTCGTGCGGCGGCAAAGAAGCGGGAGAGTTCAAGATCGAATTGAGCCGCGCCGAAGGGCCTCTTTACCTGTTCACCGACCCGGACCATCTCTCCTCGATCGTCGACTGCCTTCTCGGCCTCGGGCCGCCCGACACTGAGCGGACGCTTCGAGTCGGGTACGAGCAGTGCGGAGACTGCTGCACGCTGGAAGTCGAGGTCGCGCACCCGCAATCCAACCGGCAAACAGAACAAGAACAGCCCTGCGGCATCAGCCCGGTTTCAGTGTTCGACTTCGAACACCGCGCCTACCAGACGATGCTGGACAAGCTCGGCGGGCGCGTCAACATGCACCGGGACGCGGACCGGAAATGGGCCCGGATCGCCCTGCCGCGTGTGCCGGCCTTCGACAAGGTCAAGGACTTCCTCAACCCGATTCGCACGCTGCGGGCGCACGCCGAAAAAGCCGGTCGCGCGGTCACCTTCGTGCCTTGCGACCTGGGTGAGATGGTGGGCCCGAGCTACCTCGATGACGGTGGTCGGTCGGCGCGCGACTTCCTGCAACGAGTGACGGCGGGGCTATGCGAGAGCGACATCGTGATCCGGGGCAGGTCGAAGGGAACGCTCTATCTCGTTCTCCTGGAACGAAGCGCAGACGAACTCGGCCGACTGACGGCTTTCCTCGAGGGGGGAGCGGACGCCGGGCGGTTGCGCGAAAGCGGCCTGCTGGTGCGGAAGCCCCGAACCATTCTCCACGATCCCCGCGAAATCGACCGCCTGGTCGGCGAACTGGAACTCGTCTGAACTACCGCTGCGTTTTGGATTCCAGCAATTCCTTCATGCGGGATTTCGGTTTTTTCGGCTTTGATGCCGCGGGCGCCGGCGATGCCTTGGTGTCGGCCGGGGCGCCCAGCCTCACCTTGGACTGTTCGACCATGATGATGCTGAGAGGGATATCGATGGTACGGTTTGGAGGAAGCGAGCCTTCCTTGAACTCGAAGTGACCCTTGGACGTTTGCGCGAAGAGATAAACCAGCGCTTCCATGCCGGTCAACTTGCCCGCCACGCAGTGGCACGGCTCGCCGCCCTTGAGGTAGATCTTCCCCCGGCAACCGTCGCCGCGCACGCGCAGCACTCCGGAATGCGATTCGGCGTTCAACATGAGCAGAACCTCGTGGAGGTCGAAACGCAACAACGACCCCGACAGCAACGCCTGGGGAGAAACGATCCCCGCCAACCTGCGGGTGAGGGGAGAGCGGAAAATGATCAACACCGCCAGCAGCGCCAGCACTGCGGCCAGGTGCCGGTCGACGAGTCGGCCGGCGGCGCTCAAAACGGCTTTAGCGTTGTCGAGCAGAGCGACCGCATCCGTCCTGCGGTCAACAACGGTTTCGTCCGGGGACGGTCCGCTGCGGTGGCCGACGCGCACGAGCTCGGTGCGCGCCCAGGCGTTCTCCGGCTCCAGGCGCAGGATCTCGGCCAGCACTTCGAGTCCTTTTTCGCGGTCTTCCGGCGTATCCGAGCGTAGGAGTTGCTTCGCCTGTTCGATGAGTCCCTCGGTCTCCTCGTCACGGAGGTACTCCAGGATAGTGGAGCGGAGCTGGTAGTACTTCTCCTGCTGGCTGATTCTCAGCGCTTGGTTGATATTCGACAGCGCAGCATCCGGTTTCCCCAAATTGACGTAACAAAGCGCCCGCTTGTAGAGGAGCTCGGGATTCCGGGGGTCGATGCTCAAGTGGACGGACAGCTTGGGAACCGCCAGCTCGTACTGTTTCTGCGCGAGCAAGGAGTCAACCTCCACGCCGAGGACGACCGAAAGCATGTGCTCGACGGAGCGCAGTCGCGCCAGTATGGCCGGACTGTCCTGCTGGACCTTGACGGCGCGAGCCAGCAGCCCACGCGCGTATTCCAAACGTCCGGACCGTTCGTATACGTTGGCCAGTTCCAGCATGGCCTGCACGTTGGAACGCTCCCGGATCAGAATCTCCTGGTAGAATTTCTCGGCGAGGTCGAGCCTCTGCAGCCCGAACGCTTCCCGCGCCTTCTCGAACAACTCCGGAACCGTGATGGAAGCGTCGAACAAACTGTCGGCGCCCTCGGCGGCCGCAGGCGCGCCGGCGGCGGTTGTCGCGCCATGAAACCCACCGGGCAGCAGCGCTGCCAGCAGGCAAAACACAGCCGTAACGGCCACCGTGGCCGGGTATTTCGAGAAACGGCAGGGAATCATCATACCCTGTCGCACGCAACATTCATACCAGGAGGGCGGATGGCGCCGGAGGCTCAGGACCCCGCCAGGGATTCGAGAATCCACGCCCGGAACCGCTCCAGGGCGCCCGGATCCCGCCGGAGGATATCGGTGCCGTGGCCCGCGTCGGAAAGCGGGCGCGCGTCGAGATGAGGGAAACTCTTGACGTCGGTGAAGACTTGCAGGGTCCGCCGCACCTCGAAATCCTCGGTGCTGTAGAGGACCAGCATGGGAAGGTCGGAATGGAAGGCGATTGCGTTCCGCAGCCCGCGGTCGTCCCGGTCGAACACCGGGGAGAGGTACACCACCGGCGCCGAGAGGTGACCTCGATAGAGCGCCTTTTCCACCAGGGCGCAAGATCGCCCGGCCGCGACGATCACGATCCGGCCGTCTGCGATCGCGAGCTTTTCGGCGAGGTACCGGTGTCCGGCGATGATGTCGTCCACGAGCGCCTCGGCGTGGTGGTCGGTGAGGTCCTCGATCGAGCGCAGGGAATCGGTGCGACTCCCGCCGTGGGCGCGCAGGTCCACGCTGAGCGTGGTCACCCCATCCACGAAGAGAAGTTCCGCATAGGGAACGAATCCCGCACGTGTGCCTCCCAGATCGTGTATGAAGAGCACCGCCCCCCCGGGGCCGGACCCCTGGCCCCGCCGCAACGAGGCTTCCAGCTTCACGCCGTCTTCCGAAGAGATCACGACCTGCTCGGCGCCCGTAGCCTCCAGCCGGCGGCGGCGGTCTTCGTTCTTGCGCTCGACGGCCTTCGCGATCACGTCGTTCAGATCGCCGGTCTCGTACTTCGATCTGTCTGCGAACAGCTTCAAGGCGTTGATGTCCTCACGGACCAACCCGCGCTCGAGCGCGATGAGTTCGAGGTACGTGTCGGCGGCTTGATCGAACGCCCCGGACCGGACGTACGCTTCAGCCAGCACCCGCAGGGGGCCCGCCGCCGATTCTTCATCTACGAGCGCGATCGCCGTCTCTGCATCCCGGATGGCCTCATCCAGCCGGCCGTTGGCCAGCTCGACCCGTGCCAGGAGCTCAAAAGTGTGGCCGCGATCGAGGGACCTCGCGTCCGTGTACTTGCCCCACAGCGCGGCGTCGTAGAGCAAGCTCTCCGCGCGCGCCGGCGCTTCTTCCTGGTCGAAGAGGAAGCGGGCGTACGCGTTGAGCGTACCGACATCGTAGGGGTAGAAAGAGAGGATCCGCCGGTAGCAGGGTTCCACTTTGTCTACCTCGCCGACGAATTCGTACAGCTCGATCAACCAACGGAGGAATACGACCTGGTTCGGGGCGGGCAAGTCCCTGGGGTCCTCGAGTATCGACTCGATCTGTTGGATCTGCACCGCCGCGTCGGCGCGCAGGTCTATCACGCCCCCGGCCGTCTGCGAGCGCACGGCGGGCGCGAAAAGGACGAGCATGAGCAACGCGATGGTTGTTCTCATTTACAACCCGAGCTGCGGGGCGATGCCCTGCATCGCCCCGGCGACGTTTTGAATGTGCTCGTCGAGTTCGAGCCCGAGCAACCCCGCGCCCGCGATGACGTCCTCGCGGCGCACGTTCCGGGCAAACGCCTTGTCCTTCATTTTTTTGCGAACCGACTGCGGCGTGACCTCGGCCACCTTCTTCGATGGCCGGACCAGGGCGACGGCAGTGATGAAACCGGTGAGCTCGTCCACCGCGAAAAGCGTCTTCTCGAGGAGGGTCTCCCTCGACACTCCGGTGTGGTCGGCGTGGGAGAGGATCGCGCGGACGATGGACTCATCGGTTCCGCGCTCGCGGAGGATGGCGGCGCCCCGCGTCGGGTGCTCCTCGGGCGTGGGATACTTCTCGTAGTCGAAGTCGTGGAGGAGCCCGACCGCGCCCCAGACCTCCTCGTCCTCCCCGAACTTGCGGGCGTAGAACCGCATCGCAGCCTCCACTGCCAGCGCGTGCTTCAAGAGATTCTCGTTCTGTGTGAACTCGGTCAAAAGCCCGTATGCCTCGGCTCGTGTGGGAATGGACACGGTCAACCACCTTCGGTTTGCGCACCGGCGTGCGATGGTCTATATTTATAGCTCGTTTGAAATTGCGACCGATGGTATCAGGGGTAATTATACATGCCGCACGGGGATAGCGCCAAAGAAAAACGCCGCCGCGCCATGCGCGTGATCGTCGGGTATCTCGCCCGGTACCGGCGCGGGCTCATCGCGGGAGCGGCATGTCTGGTCCTCACCGATGCGCTCCTGCTGGTGAACCCGTGGATCCTCAAGGAAGGGATCGACGCGCTGCGGACGGGCACGACGCGCGCCCAGCTGGCCACCTACGCCGCGGTGTTCGTGTCGGTCACGATCGTGAGCGGCGTGTTCCGCTTTCTCATGCGCCGCGTCATGATCGGGATCTCGCGCGAGATCGAGCTCGACATGCGCACCGACTTCTTCGCCCACCTGCAGCGGTTGAGCCCCGCCTTCTACAATCGACACCGCACGGGCGACCTCATGGCGCTTGCCACCAACGATTTGAACGCCGTCCGCACGCTGGTCGGTCCCGGCGTGATGTATTCGCTCAACACCGTCGTGGTGTCCGGGCTGGCCATCACGCTGATGCTCGTTCTCTCCTGGAAGCTCACCCTCGCCGCGCTCTTCCCGATGGTGGTGCTCACCGGGATCGTGTACCAGAGCGTCAAGGTGATCCACCGGCTCTTCGAGCGCGTTCAGCAGAAGTTCGCCGCCATCAATTCGCGCGCGCAGGAGAACTTGAGCGGGATCCGAGTGGTGAAGGCTTATTCCCGCGAGAAGCACGAGGTCGAAGAGTTCACGGAGCTGAGCCGCTCATACGTGGATCACAACATGAAGCTCGCGCGCGTGCAGAGTTTCCTCGAACCCCTGCTCTCCACCGTCGCCGGATTCGGCGCCCTGTTCCTGCTCGGAATGGGCGGCAAGCTGGTGATAGACGAAGAGATCACGCTGGGCACCTTCGTCGCCTTCAACGGATACCTCGCCATGCTGGTGTGGCCGACCATCGCGCTGGGGTGGGTGATGAACATCCTCCAGCGCGGGCTCGCTTCCATGGAGCGCATGAACGAGGTGCTGGAGACTCAGCCGGAAATCGTGAGCGCGGATTCTCCCTGTGTGAGCACCAACGGTTGCGCGATCGAGTTCGAGAACGTCTCCTTCGCCTATACCGCGGGCGGCCCGCTCGTGCTGCGCAACATCGACCTGCGGATAGAGGACGGGGAGACGGTTGCGATCGTGGGCCCGACCGGAGCGGGGAAATCCACGTTGATCTCACTCATTCTCCGCTTCTACGACCCGGTCGAGGGCGTGGTGCGCGTCGGGGGGTGTCCGGTGAAGAACATACCCCTCGAGGAATTGAGGAGCATGGTCGGCCTGGTGCCGCAGGACATATTCCTGTTCTCCGACACCATCCGCGAGAACATCGCGTTCGGCGCCCCCGAGTTGGAGGACCCGGTGCTGCACGTGGTGAGCGATACCGCCTCGATCCAGGACGAGATCCGGAGTTTCCCGCAGGGATTCCAATCGATGATCGGGGAACGCGGCATCAACCTCTCCGGAGGCCAGAAGCAGCGTGTGGCGATCGCCCGCGCGCTGGCCAAGGACCCCAGGATACTGATCCTCGATGATGCCCTCTCCAGCGTGGATACGAACACCGAGGAGCGGATTCTCACTTCGATGCGGGCCGATCTGCGCAAACGCACCTCGATCATGATCTCGCACCGTATCTCCACCGCCCGGGAGGCGGACCGGATCATCGTGCTCGCCGACGGCGGCATCGCGGAGCAGGGCACGCACGAGGAGCTGGTCGCGCGCGGGGGCATCTACGCGGACATGTACCGGAAGCAGATGATCATGGTGGCCCTGGAGAGGAGGTGACGGCATGGACTACATACAGGCGGACGAGATCGACGGCAAGGCGTACGACCGCAGGCTGATGCGGCGCATCCTGCGCTACCTCGCGCCCTACCGAAAGACGGTTGTGCTGAGCGTGGTGCTGCTCGCCATCGTCTCGGTCGCCCAGCTCGCGCCTCCTTATCTGACCAAGGTGGCGATCGACCGCTATCTGACCCCGTCGGCGGAAGTGTCGAATGCCGTCCGCTACGCCGGGCTCTGGAAGATCATCGGCGTGTTCGCCTTCGCCCTGTCGGCCGGTTTCGTCGTCAGCTACATCCAGAACTACACCATGAGCTACGTCGGGCAGCGCGTGATGTTCGATCTCCGCGTGCACCTCTTCGGGCACATCCAGCGTATGGAAGTCCAGTTCTTCGACAAGAACCCCGTAGGAAGGCTCATGACCAGGCTCACCAGCGACGTCGAGGTGCTGAACGAGTTGTTCACCTCCGGCGTGGTCGCGATCTTTCTCGACGTGTTCACGCTGGCCGGGATCGTCGCCATCCTGTGCTACCTGAACCTCAAGCTCGCGCTCATCACGTTCATGGTGCTCCCGCTCCTGGGCGTTGCGACACACCTGTTCCGCGTGCGCGCGCGGGACTCCTACCGCAAGGTCCGCGTGCGCCTGGCCGCGCTCAACTCGTTCCTGCAGGAGAACGTGACCGGCATGAGCGTGGTGCAGCTCTTCAACCGCGAGCGGGCGCAACTCGACAAGTTCAACGCTTTGAACCGCGATCTCTACGACGCCCACATCATGTCGGTCATGGCCTACGCGTTGTTCTTTCCCGCCATCGAGTTGTTGAGCGCGGTGGCGATCGCGCTCATTCTCGCCTACGGTGGCGGTGACGTGATCCGGGGCGCCATGACCTTCGGCTCGCTGGTGGCGTTCATCCAGTACGCGCAGCGGTTCTACCGCCCCATCGCCGACTTGAGCGAGAAGTACAACATCCTGCAGTCGGCCATGGCCTCCTCGGAACGGATTTTCAACCTTCTCGACCGGGAACCGCGCATCCAGGACCCGCCCGTTCCCCGTGCGCTTCCACGCACGGGCGCGGCTGCCGCGCCTTCGGAGGTCGTGTTCGAAGACGTGCACTTCTCGTACAACCCCGGCGAGCCCGTGCTCCACGGCGTGAGCTTCCGCGTGGCGCCGGGGGAGAAGGTGGCGGTGGTCGGTTACACCGGAGCGGGCAAGACCACGATCATCAATCTCCTTTCACGCTTCTACGAGGTGGACAGCGGTCGCATCCTCATCAACGGAGTGGACATCCGCGACCTCACGCTGGCCGATCTCCGGCGCGACGTGGCCGTGGTGCTCCAGGACGTGTTCCTGTTTTCCGGCAGCGTGGCGGAGAACATCACGCTCGGCGACTCCGCGATCGGGGAAGAGAAGCTGCGCGAGGTCTCTCGTTACATCAACGCCGAGCGGTTCATCTCCAAGCTCCCCAACGGCTACGCGGAGAACGTCGGCGAGCGGGGCAAGTCGCTTTCGGTGGGCGAGCGGCAGCTGCTATCTTTCGCGCGCGCCCTGGTCTACGATCCCAAGCTCCTGGTGCTGGACGAAGCCACGTCGAGCGTCGACACCGAAACGGAGTATCTCGTGCAGGACGCGCTCCAGAAATTCATGTCCGGGCGGACCGCGATCGTGATCGCCCACCGGCTGTCCACGATACGCGACGTCGACCGCATCGTCGTCCTCCACAAGGGCCGTATCGTCGAGGAGGGCCCGCACCACGAGCTGCTCTCCAAGGGCGGCCTCTACTCCGAGCTCTACGAGCTTCAGTTCAAAGACCAGGAGAAAAACGTTTACTGACGCGGCGCGCGTGCTATGCTTTCTCCCATGCGAGTCGCAGATTTCCTCGTAGAAACGCTGGCGTATTTCGCCAAAGAGATCGACGGCCCCCCACCGGGGGTCCCGCTGCACATCGACGCCCGGTTCGAAACCGAGCTCGTGGCGATAAGTCAGTACCAGCGGTTGGGCACGCTCGTGTCCGAGTCCTTCGACCGGCTCGCTCTTCCCCCCACTGTCTCCCGCATTACCATCGCGCGCATCAATCAGCAGGCCGAGGAACTGGAATCGCAGCGGCGAGAGCGTCTGCGTACGCTGCGGAAGGTGCTGGCCGCTTTCAACCAGGCGGGCGTGCGCGTCGCCGTTCTCGGCGACGCCTGGACGGCCGCGGGGACCGGCGACGTTGCGCGGTTACGGCCGGTGGAGCGGATCGATCTCATGATCGACGAGCGGGATTGGATGAAGGCCGTGCAGCAGTTGCGCGGGCTCGGGTTCACCCGCAGCCGCATACAGCCCAGGCTCGCGGAGACGGGGCCCTCCGGCCCGAACCCGCGTGCGGTTGCGGCCGCGCTCCGGTACCACCACTATTTCGCGCCTCTGGTGATGCACGATGCCCAAGGCGACACCGTGGCGCTTCGGTTCCGCGTCATCGACTTCGGTCACCCCGGGCGAGCGAATCCGGCCTGGGAGCGCGTGTGCAATGGGGAGGTGGGCGGCGAGAGCGCGCGATTCCTGAGCCGCGAGGATCAGCTTCTGCACGCGCTGGTGACATGCGCCTCGGAGGGATTCGCCGACCTGCTGCCGGTACTGGACGCGGGGTTGGTGGTGGCGCGTTATCGGGACGTGCTCGACTGGCGGTACGTGACGGACCGCGCCCGCAAGCTGGGACTCTACCCGGCCTGTTACTTCACCGTCGAACACGTGTGCGATCTCCTCGGGATCGGTCTCGGGGCTTCCCGGCTCGCGGCGCCCCCGCGCTGGCGCAGGCGGCTGTTTCATGCGTGGTGGCGTCCTCTGGAAGCGGATGTTTCGGGCGCGACCGAACCGTCGGGAGGGCGGTTTGGGTTCTACCTGATCGAGTGCCGCGGTCTCGTGGCCAAGTTGTTGTGGCTCACGCGGTCGATGTTCCCGCCCGCCGAATGGGTGAGATCGGTTTACGGGCGGCCGGCCAATCCATGGCTCCGCCTGAAATTCCTGTTCGACGTCCGTAGCGGATGGCGGCGGAAAGGGCCGCCGGCGCCGGAGTCGGGACACGACGCGACGCACCTCACGCGCTCGCGATGAGCCGTAAGAAGCGCGTGGCGCGAGGCGGCCATGACCACCGACGTTCCCAAACCCAACCTCATCGTGGACACAAGGGGCATGTTCTGCCCCGTTCCCGTCATCAAGCTATCCGAGGCGATCCGCAACATCGACGCCGGCGGTGTAGTGGAGCTCAGATCCGACGACCCGGCGATCGAGTTCGATCTCCCGGCGTGGTGCCGGAGCGCCGGACACTCCGTCGTGGGGCAGAAGCGCGAGGGACCGGATTACGTGTTCCGTGTGCGGAAAAAGTAGGCGTGACGGCAGCGATTCACGCACAGTCTCCGATCGCTCCGCGGTCAGAACGGAGCGCGCATCTGGGGGTCGTGCGGGTAAACGGGGCGGTCCACCGACGCCGTCCGATTGGCGATGCCCTCGCCGATGGACTCGTTGAGCCGGAGCAGGTAGGCGTCGCGAACGCGCTTGAACTGCGCCATCTCCTTATTCGACACTGGGTCCTTGGTGGGAAGCTCGATCGAACGCGGGTTCATCCACCTGCCGTTCTTCTGAATACGGTAGTCCAGGTGCGCCCCGGTTGCTGCACCGGTGGCGCCCACGTACCCGATCACCTGTCCCTCGCGCACGCGTGCGCCACCCCGGATCCCCTTCGCGAACCGGGACAAGTGAAGGTAATAGGTGGTGTACGTACTGTTGTGTCGGATCTTCACGTATTTGCCGTTCCCCGAGTGCCAGGCGGCGGCGGAGACGGCGCCATCGCCGGTGGCATAGACCGGCGTCCCGTGCGGGGCGCCGATGTCCACGCCGTAGTGCGGTTGCCACGTCTTACTGACGGGGTGAAAACGCCGGTGACTGAAGCTCGAAGTCACGTGCGTGTACTTGATCGGCCACCGCCGCAGCGATTTCTCGAGCGAGTGGCCTTTTTCGTCGAAGAAACCCGTGTGTCCGTCCTCTGCACGGTAGCGAAAGGCGCGATGCGGAACCCCCCGCGAGACCACCATTGCCGCCAGTACGTTCCCGATCAGCGTTCGTCCCGTCTCGTAGGTCCTGCGCTCGTACAGTATCGCGAACGCGTCCCCACGCCGGATGTCAGTGAAGAAGTTGATCGTCCACCCGAAGATCTCCGCGAGCTCGCTGGCAAGTTCCGTCTCGGCGCCCTGTTCCTGAAGGGTGGCGAAGACCGACTGGTCGATCGTGCCTTGGGTCACGTGATATGTGATCCTGTAGGAGAGGGTGTCGATCGCGGCCGCAAATGACTCTCCCTCGCGGCGGATGTGGAGATTCCGTTCACTGTCGATGGTCAGGCGAAAGCTCTCCAATCCGCGTGTCTCCGAGGAGCGCACCTCGAATGTTTGCCCCGACCGAACGCGCCTCAGGTCGAAGATCCCCCGGCACGCGCGCACGACGGCGTCGATATCGATGGGAGACACGCCGGCTTTCCGGAGCTCAACGTAGAGCGAGCTGTTCCGTCCGATTTTGCCGCGGACCGGTTCGGACAGGTATGGTTCGACCGATGCCGTCATGGCGTCGAAGTCGTTGGAGAGACCCAAGTTCAGGTCGGCGTCCTGATAGGCGCCGGTCCGAGTGGAGACTCCCGGCGGCGAGCCGGTGTCTCCGGACGAAACGAACGGAACCAGCAGGGACTCCCTCGCGGCGTACACGCCCAAGGCAGCCAGCAGGACCAAAAGGGGCGCGAGTCGTCTCATTCGTGTTTCCCCTCGAAAGAGTCACGTGCTCTGCGAGATACGTCGTGGTGCGGTCATAGCGCACGACCGCCAGGTCCCGTGCGTGGGTCCGGATCCAGATCTTGGGCGCGCCGGATTCTCGGTGGACCGGAAAAAAGCGAGTTCGGGCTATGTTCCTCTAGGGGTGGGGAACCGATCAAGCTTTTTTTGGGGGATCGGCCGACTTTTCGTGGCCCTGGCGGGGGCGCCCGGGCATCTCGCCCGGGGCCGGGGGCCGTCAATGGAGCTTGTTGCCGCGCGGCCGGACGTGCCAGCGAAAACAAAGGTCTTTATCGGGCATGAAATGATTCTTGCTGAACTCGTGTATCTCTACACTCCCCTCCTTCCTCACACGGTCGATCCCGTACGAAACCCAATCGAGCGCGAGCGTGTCTGGCACCTGAATTTCGAAGGACGCTTGCTCTAAGGGCGCGTCCCATGCCACGGTGGATTTCAGGATATAACAGCCCGATCCTTCCAGGCAGGGTTGCTCGTAGTACACCACGATCGAAGCGGACCCTTGGGCCGGCACTTCGACCATGAAACGGGCTCCATCCTCCACCTCCCGGAACGGGACCGTGTCCTCTCCCAGCCACACCACGATTCCTTCCGGGCGCGGATGCAGCGAATCGATGGGGAAGGGGTAGAAGAGCTTCTGCCGCGCGGGGGAATCACCGTGGTTGGAAAACCAGTAGGTCCCCTCCACGCAGATCCGCTCAGGGCCGACGAGGACTTTGACGTGCTCTTTCGTGAAGGTGACCGCGCTCTTACTCTGCTGGCCGTATGCCGGCGCGCAGAGGAGTCCGCCCCACACGACCGCGCAGGCGCCCACGAGCGTCACCAATACAAGGAGATTTCGTGTTCTCACCGAACTCACTGAGCGTAGAGCGATTTCACCTTGCCCCACGTGCTGTCTTCCACGGGGAGCACGGACTGGCACGCGGCACCGTCGTCGTTGAAGATCAAATAGCCCCCTTCGCCATAGATCACATTCTCGTCACAATCGACTATCTCGATGTGGCCCGATTCGGACACTGGATGCGGCCGAACCCAGTAAATGCAGCACTGCGGTGTATACCCGACGACTTCATAGAATATCTCTGCAATCAGTTGCGGTGGATTGACACAGCTCCCGAAAGCGACATTCATGCCGTTCTGCGTGTCGCCGGCCGTCAAGGGAAAGGTATGGGTCTCGCCCAGGTATTGCGCGTTGAAACAACTCGGTTTCGGCGCCGAGAAAGTGCACCCCACGGCTTGGGTCCCAGCATACGCACTCAGGAAAACGTAGACAGTCACAGTGCCTTGAGGGTCATTGATGATGTTGTCGGATCCGGTAATATCCCTGGTCAGAATGATATGGCCCGGTGGCCACGGCAGCGGATTGGCCGCAGTCTGTGCGGCGCCCAGAACCAGCAGGCCGAGCGTTAAACCCACGAAAACAAACATTTTACACATGGTTCCCCCCTTTTTGTCGGCGCCCCGTTCAGGGGGCACCCCGACACGACCCCCTGCCCGGCTCGCACCTATAATTGTAGCAGCATTTTTGCCAACTGGGGGGGGCCGAATTCGGCGTGTTAGCCGGGATTAGCTAATGGGCTTCCGTTTGGGGGAAATCCTCTCGTACTCCCCGGTTTCGATGATCTCATGCAGGTCCCGGACCACCATCCAGATGTCGTGGTAGGTCGAATAGAGCGGCGAAGGGGCAAAGCGGATCACGTCCGGCGGCCGGAAGTCTGCGACCACTCCGCGTGCCCCCAAGGCCTCTTTGATTCGAAGCGCCTCCTCGTCGCGGGCGAGGGCCACGTGCCCGCCGCGACGTTGGGGCTCGCGCGGTGTCGCGATGCGGAACCGGTAGGGTTCCCCCGAGAGAAGCTCGTCGGCGAGGAACATGAGGTACGACGTCATACGGAGCGA
>Ga0316622_100001968_pt1 | contig 13910 bp, 13 predicted proteins | sample OWC_Aug_OW2_C1_D_FD_207646 | JGI IMG/M metagenome (GOLD analysis project Ga0316622, IMG submission 207646) | Wetland soil microbial communities from Old Woman Creek delta, Ohio, United States - OWC_Aug_OW2_C1_D5_C | ecosystem: Environmental > Terrestrial > Soil > Wetlands | place: USA: Ohio... | reverse complement strand
GTCCCTGGAGAAGATGCTGCTGAAGACCGTCGACTTCACGAACCCCGAGATGGTCTTCTTGATCGACACGCGGTTCGATAAGGTCACGCTCGACGTTGCACCGCTGTTCATCTACGGGAGGTACCGGAAGCTCTCGAGAGAGCTTCCGCAGACCCGGTGGCCGTGCCGAGAGTGCAGGGGCAAGGGGTGTCCGCACTGCGGCGGTAAGGGCAGGATGTACGAGACCAGTGTGCAGGATTACACCGGCCCCATCGCTATGCGCCTCGCCGGCGGCGAGGACGATTTCTTCCACGGAATGGGCCGAGAGGACATCGACGCCCGTATGCTCGGCAACGGCAGGCCCTTCGTGATCGAAGTCCGACGGCCGCACAAGCGGTCCATCGACTACGCGGAGCTGGAGCGTGAGGTCAATGCGGGTGCTGAGGGGATCGTCGAGGCGGAGGGGTTCCGGGGGTCTAACCGGGCGGAGATGCAGGGGATCAAGTCGTCCACGCACCCAAAGACGTACCGAGTCAGGGTGCGTTTCCAGGCTGCTTTGGACCACGGAAAGCTTAATGAAGTAGTTACATCATTGGCCGGAAAGCCAATCAGTCAGCTCACTCCCAACAGGGTAGCTCATCGGCGGGCGAACCTTGACCGGCGCCGGACCGTCCGAAGGATCGAGGTCGAGTCCGTGAACGGCCCCGAGGTCGTTTTCGTCGTCGAGGCCGACAGCGGAACGTACATCAAGGAGTTGATGCACGGGGACGGGGGCAGGACGCAGCCCAATGTCGCCGCCATCGTCGGTGTGCCCTGCGAAGTGCTCGAGCTCGACGTGATTGCGATCGGAGACCAAGGAGCGTGAAGACATGGTGAAGGCATCCAAGGGCTACAGGCGCAGGACGAGGTCCGTGATGCGGAAGAATGTGAGACAGCGCGGGCTCTCTCCGATCACCAGGATATTCCAGAAGTTCGATGTTGGCCAGAAGGCCAGCGTCAACATTGACCCAGGCATGCACAAGGGCACTCCCCACATAAGGTTTCAAGGAAGGACAGGGACGGTTGTCGGGATGCAAGGCAAGGCGTACCTGGTGGACGTCATGATGGGTGGCAAGAAGAAGCAGATCATCGTGAGGCCAGAGCACCTCAGGAAGTCCCAGTGACCGAAGGTGATTTTCGATGGAAGACAAGAAGATGGTCACTCTAGCAGAGGTGAAGGAGACACTGACCGAGCGCCAGAGCGATGGCGAGTTGACGGCCGAGCAGAAGCTTTCGCTTGAGCACGTGCAGCGCTTCGCGAGGATCGACGCAAAGAAGGCGCGGAAGCTCGTGAAGGAACTCATGGAGCTGGGTTATGTCTCCGAGGTGAACGCCGTCAAGATAGCGGACGTGATGCCAACGTACGCCGACGACGTCCGGCTCATCTTCTCGAAAGAGAGGGCCAGCGTCGAGAAGAAGGACATCGAAAAGATACTTAGCATAGTGAGCAAGTATCTCTAGCGAGCCTAGGGGGGATTCCGGTGGAAGACTACGCAAGGATTCTAGATTATCTGCCCCAAGGGCTCCCGGACGAGAAGATGTTCAAGAGGGAGCCGATAGCGTACGCCATCGGAGAGGACCAGTTCAAGCTGTTCGAGCTCGTCCCGAAGCAGGGCGTCACCCTGAACGTCGGGGACAAGGTCTACATCGGCAAGGACATCGACCTCCGCCAGGAGATACTCCACGTCAAGAGGCGCATCAGCTTCACCGAGCTGACAAACGCGGCGCAGAGCGAACTGCCGTTCGTGATAATGCAGGTCATCAAGGCGCACGAGCCACGCTTCGTTCAGTTCTTCAACGAGGCCCAGGCCATAACGACGAGGTTCCACATGCTGGAGCTCCTCCCGGGGCTCGGGAAGAAGACCATGTGGAGCATCATCGAGGAGCGGAAGAAGGGCCCGTTCCAGAGCCTCGAGGATCTCGCCAAGAGGGTCCCGATGGCCCACCAGCTCGAGAAGCTCCTCGCAAAGAGGATCGAGGAGGAGCTGGCAAACGCCGAGGAGAAGTATCGGCTGTTCGTCGCGAGATGAACTCCCATGCGGGCGGACGAGGTCAAGGCGATTCTCGAATCCATCGGGAAGAGGCCCACGAAGAGGCTCGGCCAGCACTTCATGCTCGATGATTCCGTGTTGCGCAGAATGGTATCTGCTGCGGACCTCAAGGCTGGCGAGACCGTTCTCGAGATTGGTCCCGGCCTCGGAAATCTGACCGAGGAGCTCCTCAGGTCCGGAGCCAAGGTTGTGGCAATCGAACAGGACCCTGCCTTCGTCCAATTCCTCAGGCGGAGGTTCGGAGAGAGGATCGGGCTGATACAGGCGGACGCTGTGAAAGCGTTCCTTCCCCAGTTCGACAAGGTCGTCTCGAACTTGCCATACCAGATTTCCTCTCCGATCATCTTCAAGTTGCTGGATGTGGGGTTCGAAAGGGCAGTCCTCATGTTGCAGAGGGAATTCGCCGATAGGATGGTGGCAAAACCTGGGACCGAGGAGTACGGGCGATTGTCAGTCGGGGTCTACTATCGGGCCGAGTGTGCAATAGCGTTCGGCGTTCCTAGAACTGCCTTCTGGCCACAGCCCAGAGTGGATTCGTGCGTGGTTGGGTTGACCCCAAGACCCCCTCCGTTCGTGGTCGCCAGTGAGAAAGCGTTCTTCGAGGTCACGAAGTCGATCTTCTCACATCGCCGAAAGAAGATCATGAATGCCCTGCAGTTGCCTGACTATCCTCAGGAACCGGTCTCGGTCGACCTCCGCGCGCTCCCTTACGCATCGAAGAGGGCCGAGGAGTTGACGCCTGAGATGATCGGCGAACTCACCAATGCCCTCCTGAGTTCCGCGCGTTTCCCATCATGGGACTCGGCTGAGGCGAGTCCTAGAATCCGTTAGTGTTTCTTGCCGAAGAACCGTCTGATGATTGCCTCTGCGATCTTCGCGGTTCCGTCGACAAGTGCGTCGCAGGCCGGCACTCCGTAGGTCTTCTCGTACTCCTTGATCTTCACCTCGACCTCGGCCCTGGCCATGCCCTCATGATTGATCGCTATCCCGATGATGTCCGACTTGGCGTATACCTTGATCAGCTCGAGTTCCCGGTCGATCGTGCTGTTGGGGATCTTGAGCTCGGGATGATAGCTTCTGTAAGCGCGCGCAGGCGCGTGCTGAAGAACGATGGTGCTCGGGCAGGATGCGCTGACGATCGCCCTGGAACCCGTCACATACGCCGGGTGGCTGAGCGCTCCCTGTCCCTCGATGATGATGACCTGGGGGTGTTCGTTCTCATACGCCTGGACTATGGCATTCTCGAGTTCGCCCACGACATAGTCCCCTCTGATGGCGTCCAGGGGGATACCGTACTTCGAACCCTGAAGAAGGCCGGTCTGGCCGGTGGCGACGAATATGGTCTTGATTCCTCTCGAGTTGAGTTCCTTTGTCAGGATGACTCCGGTGGTGCGTTTTCCGCACGCAGCATCAGTCCCGAGAATTGGAATCCTGATCGCTTGCATCTTGCACGCGGCCCCGGTGTAGTGGTGCATCTTGCTGAGCGGCGGTTCCTTCCGGATGTCCACTATCTTGACGCCTCGCCTCCCTGCCTGCTCGGAGAACTCCGGGTCCTGGCCTATCCACTCGTGAAGCCCCGAGATGATGTTGATGCCGTTCTCGATAGAGCTGGTGATGAGCGGCCTGAACTCCTTGGGCAGCATCCCGCCGACCGTGGCGACGCCTATGATTAGCCACTGGGGTGCCTTCGAGAGCTTCTGCAGCGCGTCCTCCATCGATGCGAAGATTGGGATGCCGTTCTTCTTGCCGTCCAAGACCTCGCCGGCGTCCTTTCCTGCCTTCGTGGAGTCGATGACTCCAAGGACCTCGAATCTGAGCGAGTGCCTGATCAGTCCTGCGGCGGTCTTTCCCGGTGGCTTTCCGAACTGACCTTCGCAGAGGACGACCGCGGTCTCCATGATGGCTCGCAATCGCTTGCCTGTATAAAACGATTCAGTGCGTACTGATGACGGGACGGCCAGACAACGCGCTGCTGACAACACAGTCATCTTTTTCTATCCAGACGGTCATCCGTGCAACCCCGGGGGGATGACAGTGCTTGTCGGGATAGTGGGTAAACCGAACGTCGGCAAGTCGACATTCTTCTCCGCGCTCACACTTGCGACTGCCCAGATCGCCTCGTATCCCTTCACCACGATACAGGCGAACAGGGGCGTGGGATACGTCCGAGGGAGATGCCCCCACCTCGATTTCAACGCGGTGTGCAACCCGAACAACTCCCTCTGCGAGAACGGCACTCGATTCGTCCCCATCGAGGTTCTCGATGTCGCAGGCCTCGTCCCCGACGCGCACGCCGGCAGGGGTCTTGGGAACAAGTTCCTGGACGATCTCCGCCAGGCAGATGCATTCATACATGTCGTGGATGCAAGCGGTGGGACTGACTTCGAGGGGAACCCCGTTGGTATCGGGACGCACGACCCCGTGCAGGACGTGAATTTCCTCGAGAAAGAGGTGTCCTACTGGATATTCGGCATTCTTGAGAAGCAGTTCCAGAAGATGGCCAAGCAGGCCAAGCTCACAGGGACCAAGCTTGAGAAGATGCTCGCGGAGAAGCTCACGGGCCTCTCTATCACCGAGAACCAGATACTTGCGTCATTCAGGGGTGCTGCGGTCGACGCGGACCCGACTCTCTGGAGCGACCAGGACCTTCTGCGGTTCTGCCAGTCTCTTCAGAAGATCGCCAAGCCTATGATCATCGCCGCGAACAAGGCGGACATCGCGCCGCCGGAGAACATGGAGAGGCTCAAGGCGACTGGTTATCCTGTGGTGCCGACCAGCGCTGAGTATGAGCTCGCGCTGAGGAGGGCATCGAAGGCCGGCCTGATCAGCTATGTCCCTGGGGACGACCATTTCGACTCAGACGCCTCTAAGCTCAACGCGAACCAGAAGGCGGCGTGCAGCAAGATGGGCGATTGGCTGAAGGCGAACAAGACCACCGGGGTGCAGGCAGTGCTCGAGGACGTCGTCTTCAAGGTCCTCGACATGATCGTGGTGTACCCTGTCGAGGACGAGCACAAGTGGATGGACAAGCAGGGACGGGTGCTTCCAGACGCTTACCTGATGCGGAGGGGGACAAACGCGAAGGACCTCGCGTACAAGGTTCACTCCGACCTGGGTGATAACTTTATTAGAGCGATTGACGGAAGGACCCACATGACGATCGGCCATGACCACATACTGAAGGACTGCGATGTGATCAAGATCGTCGCAAGGGTCTGATGACAATGGGGCAGTGGGACATAAGGCTCATCGCGGCCTCCTACAAGAAGATGGAAGGGGACCTCGCCATCCACCTTTACGGGAAGACGCAGGATGGCAGATCCATAGCTGTGAAATACCCCGGTTTCGAGCCGTACTTCTTCGTCGTCGACCCGCCCCCGGACATCACAGAGATGCTCGAGAGGGACGAGAGGGTGAGGCGGCTCGAGGATGCGGAGCTGCTGTACAAGGGGGAGATGGTCAAGTGCAAGCGGGTCGTGGTCACGTACCCGTGGCTAGTCCCCGATATCAGGAAGACCGTCATCCCAAGGGCGGTCGTGCTCGCGGCAGACATCCCGTTCCATTTCAGGTTCATGTACGACATGAACCTGGGCTCGTGCGTGAGGGTGTCCGGGGACGAACTCGACGAGAAGACCTATCGCACGGACCTCGTGGTCAAGGCGACCCGGCTCGAGCCCATCAGGGCATTCATCCCGAAGCTGACGATCCTGAGCTTCGATGTCGAGACGAGCCTCAAGGAGCCGAAGATATACTGCCTGAGCGCCACTGTGAAGAAGGGCGACAAGGTCGAATCGCGTAGCTTCCCGGGGGATGGTCCGGAGGCGGAGCGGAAGATGATCAACGACTTCTCCGACTTCATCAGGGATATGGACCCGGACGTCATCACGGGATACAACATAGACGGTTTCGACATCCCCCAGCTCGTCCAGAGGGCGCAGGCCCTCGGCATGCGCGAGCTCGACTGGGGCAGGTACCCCGGAAGGCTGGACCAATACAACAACAGGTTCTGGTGGACCGAGGGCAGGATCATCATCGATGCCTGGTGGGCCATCAAGAAGATACTCAAGCCGAAGCAAGAGACGCTGAACGCAGTCTCCAAATCACTCCTGGGCGAGGAGAAGCACGACGTGGATCCTAAGAAGATGGACCAGGAGTGGCAGGATGACAAGGAGAAGGTCATGCGGTACTGCACCCATGACTCCCTCCTGGCGATGCGGGTCCTGGAGAAGGTCGAGATCCTGAAGAGGAGCATGGACCTGGCCACGGTGTCGATGCTCCCTCTGGATGATGTCGTCAGCGGGACGACATCTCAGTTCGTGGACTCGATCCTGATACGTGAGGCCGACCGCGAGCACGTGGCCGTCCCCATGACGATGCGGACGGGGACCGAGGTCGAGACGATCGAGGGCGGGTATGTCCATGAGATGCAGCCCGGTCTGTATCACTGGGTGCTGACCCTCGACTTCAGGAGCATGTACCCGAGCCTCATCATCTCCAAGAACATTTGCTTCACGACCCTGTCGCCCCGCGGGACGATCGTGTCTCCCACAGGGGCGAAGTTCCTCGACAAGGGAGAGCGGGAGGGGCTCCTGCCCAGGATACTTGCTAGGCTGATGGACGAGCGCGCTGCGACCAAGAATGCCATGCGCGAGGCGAAGACCCCGGAGGAGAAGGATTACTACAACGGCCTCCAGGAAGCTATCAAGATTCTCATGAACTCGTTCTACGGAGTGCTCGCATCGTCCTTCTACAGGTTCACCGACCCGAAGATCGGGGCGAGCATAACCGCCTTCGCCCGGGAGGCGACCAAGGACCTGATCCGTAAGCTCGAGGCCGAGGGCCTGAAGGTCATCTACTCCGACACCGACTCTGTCTTCTTCCTCTCGCCGCATCCGAACCTGGAGGAGAGCGTGAAGCTGGGCCAGGAAATTGCGGAGCGCTTCTCGTCCGGAGGGATGGTGCTGGAGTTCGAGAAGATAATGGACCCCTTCTTCTCTCATGGGATGAAGAAGCGGTATGTCGGCAGGATGGCCTGGCCGAGGCAGGAGCTCGTGGTCAGGGGTTACGAGATGCGGAGGACCGACTCGTTCGACCTCCAGAGCGAGGTACTGTCCAAGGTCTTCGAGAAGGTCCTCGACGGGGACAACACTGGTGCGGTCGCGTACGTCCGCGAGACGATAGACGGGCTCATTAAGGGGAAGGTGGACCCGTCCAGGCTCGTGATCTCTCGCTCGGTCCGCGAGGAGAGCCAGTACAAGGCCGGGGAGAACATGATCAACGTCCGCGTCTTCAAGAAACTCAAGGAGATGGGTTACGAGGTCGTCCCGGGGATGAAGGTCTCGTGGATCGTCACCGACAGCAGGGCGTCCCCGCAGAAGTTCGAGCCGTGGATCGAGGGGCGGCCCTTCCCGCCCGGCGTGAAGCCGGACTACAAGTACTATGCGACTAGGCTCGCGGCCACGATCGCGCGCGTGACCGATTCCTTCGGTTGGGACGAGAAGGCCCTCGTCTCGGGAGTCCTGCAGTCCTCGCTCCTCGACGGGGACTACGAGAAGAAGAGGCGGGCCAAGGCGGAGCCCAAGAAGACCGACAAGAAGCTGAGCCTCGACCAGTTCATGTGAGCCACAGCTGCTGAACGAGGTCGAAAGGATTTATACGAGGTAGACAGTCCCGTCAGTATAGAGGTGGGTTAGTTGGGGCTGTTTGACTCATTCAAGAAGAGGAAGAACGTCAAGGTCGACACGGACGCTGACAGGCATCACCACGAGTCCATGGACTATTTCAGGGAAGTCGAGAAGGAAGGAATGATAGACTGCCCGGAGTGCGCGAAGGCGCAGAGGCACGTCATGCTAGTCGAGACTGAGGGGGAGATCGCGGAATGCCCCGAGTGCCATTACACGCTCCGGCGTGGCAGGCGCGTCTGACTGGCTCCGTGGAAACCCTTTCCAACACGTTTATATAAGCCGACCTGTTTGGTGGCCCCGCAGCGGCGAGACCACGCCGGTCTCGCATCGGGGATGTGCGCTTCGGCGTGAACCCACAAACTGCTGGTGAATTGTATGGCAGAAGAGGAGAAGAAGGCTCCAGCGAAGAAGGAGCGCAAGGCGAAGGCCCCTGAGGCAGCGCCAGCACCGGCGCCGAAGCCGGAACCGAAGGCAGCTCCGCCGGCAGCCAAGCCCGGGGAGAAGCGGAAGGGAGGCGTCCACAACATGTACCACTACATGGGCGAGGCCTGGAAGCACCCTGGCGACGGTGTCATGAGGGGTCTGATGTGGCAGCGGCTGGTTGACTGGAGGAAGGAAGGCAGCTTCGTCCGCGTCGACAAGCCCCTGAGGCTGGACAGGGCGAGGGCGCTCGGGTACAAGGCCAAACCCGGATTCGTAATCGTGCGGACCAAAGTCCGCAGAGGCGGCCTGAGGAAGCACCGGATCAAGAAGGGGCGCAGGGCCAAGAGGAAAGGTATTCTGAAGATCACGATGAGAAAGAACATTCAGAGGATCGCCGAGGAGAGGACCTCGAAGAGACATCCGAACCTCGAGGTATTGGCGTCCTACTGGGTCGGCGAGGACGGAAGGCACAAGTGGTTCGAGATAATCATGGTCGACCCACACAACCCTGTGATCATGGCCGACCCGAAGCTCAACTGGATATGCAGTCCTAAGAATAGCGACAGGGCCGTGAGGGGCCTGACGCCCGCGGGAAAGAAGGGCCGTGGCCTCGTCCGGACGAAGGGCATGGGCGTCGAGAAGAACCGTCCATCTCTAAGGGCGCACAACAGGCAGGGAACCTAGGCGCGTATCCTCGCGAGCAGCTCAGTGACCTCACCGTCGTCCATTCCAATTAGCGGATAGAACACCGGGAGGTCCCCCTTGGGCGCCCCCTTGGCTTCGACCATGCCGAGGTTCCACGAGAGCGCGACGCCTATGCATTCCGCATCGGCAGCCTGCCTCAGGACGTCCTGCTGAAGATCGACGGATTTCAGGTTCGGGTACCACTTGTCGAAGACTTTCAGTACCCCTGGGTCCTTCGCCGCGACCAGCGCGCTGCACCCCCGCTTCATCATCAGCCATGAGGACGCGACGCCGCGCTCGTCCTCGACGACACACAGCATCCTGCCCTGGGTCCCGAGCGGCATCCCTCCCGGGCCCGAGAGCACCGAGCTGAACAGGTATGCGTGTGTGTCCCGGACCTCGACCGAGATTTCGACATCTGGTGCGTCAAGACAAACGCGGATCTTCTTGTGTTCGTTGTCCTTGAGGACTGCTGCGCCGAGAACCTCAGCCAGACGCTGGCTCGTGTAGGGGTGGTTGCCGCTCCTCCTCGAACGGATGGCGAACGAGGCCCCTTCGAACATCAGCGGCCGAGCGAACTCGAGCGCGTCCTTGGTTAGGCTTTCGAGGCCGCTCCCGACCTTCGTCACGGGACTGAACGAGACAACCCCGAAAGTCCGAGATAGGATCTCGCACGAGACCCTCCAGTCGTCGGAGTCGACGAAGACCCGTCCGCGCGTCGACGATATCACGCAGGGCACTTTGGCCTGCGCGTGCCGTCTCCTGATGTCGTCCACGAGCGCGTTCTCGAACCGCCTCCGGACGGACGGGCTCTTGAGCCCAAGCTCCCCGTATCTAACCATCAGCGTCGGCATCGGACTCGCGATGCCGGTTTCGTAGAATAAAGCTTACATAGCGTCTTGGGCGAGGCAAGCAAAGCCTAACATAGGGGTTGCACATTCATCCTTTCGAAGCCCAAGAGGGGTATATTGAACACAAGTCGAAAGACAACGGTTTCTTTGAAAAGAGTGTGTGAGCCCCCCGGACCGAAAGCAAAAGATTGGGTGAAGCGAGACAACGCGGTTCTGTCGCCGTACAACCGCCCTTACTACTACCCGATGGTAGTCGAGAAGGGCCACGGAAGCATCGTGGAGGACGTCGACGGGAACGAGTACATCGACTTCAACAGCGGGCTCGGGGCAATGAACGTCGGCCACTGCCACCCAGAGGTCGTAAAGGCCATCTCGGACCAGGCCAAGCGTCTGCTCCACTATTCGTACACGGACTTCTACTACCGGTACGCGGTGGAACTCGGAGAGAGACTGCAGACGATCACGCCCGGGGACTTCCAGAAGAAGGTGTTCCTGAGCGGGTCAGGCGCAGAGAGCATCGAGGCCTTTGCGAAGGTGTCGAGGTGGCACACGAAACGCCCCATGTTCCTGGCGTTCACGGGAGCGTTCCACGGGAGGTCGATGGGAGCGCTGAGCTTCACGGCCAGCTCCATCGGTCAGAAGGCTAGATACTTCCCGACTATGCCGGGCGTGGAGCACGTGCCGTACGCGTACTGTTACAGGTGCCCGTACAAGCAGACCTTCCCTGAGTGCGACTACTGGTGCGTCGACTTCATCGACGACTGGGTCTTCAAGAAGTTCCTGCCGCCCCAGGAGGTCGCCGCGTCGCTCATCGAGCCGATCCAGGGCGAGGGCGGGTACATCGTGCCCCCTAAGGACTACCACAAGCGCCTGAAGAAGCTCATGGACAAGTACGGGATCATCTACGCCGTCGACGAGGTCCAGTCCGGAATGGGCAGGACTGGGAAGTGGTGCGCCATTGAGCACTTCGGCGTCGTCCCGGACATCGTCTGCATGTCGAAGGCCATCGGCGGCGGAGTGTCTCTTGGAGCGACCATCGGCCGCGCGGAGATCTACGACTGGGCCGCCGGGTCACACTGCACGACCCTCGGCGGGACGCCGGTCGCGTGCGAGGCCTCGCTTGCCGTGTTCAGGGTCATCGAGAAGGAGAAGCTGCGCGAGAACGCCACCAAGCAGGGCGAGTACATCATGAAGCGCCTCAACGAGTGGAAGCAGAAGTACGAGATCGTCGGCGATGTCAGGGGCAAGGGCCTCATGATCGGCGTCGAGATCGTCAAGGACAAGAAGTCCAACGAGAAGGACGGCGACGCCGCGCACGATATCATCCACCACGCTTGGAAGAAGGGCGTTGTTGCGATTGGTGCGGGCGAGAACTGCTTCAGGATCGCCCCTCCGCTCGTCATCACGCAGGACCTGGTCGACTATGGCCTGGACGCGCTCGAGGAATCCATAAAGGAGGTCTCAGCAGGCAAGTAGGGCTCCCGAGGAGCCCTCTCAAAACCCTTTCACTTTCATTGGTCTATTGAATGGAGCTTGGTAGAATGGTGACGAAGTACAACCTCAAGGGCCCGAAGATCGTGGTGGAGCCGCCAGGGCCCAAGTCGAAAGAAATGATGGCTCGAAAGGAGAAGTGCATTACCAACGGCATCAGAATAGGCTTGCCCGCAGGACTGGAGTACGCCGAGGGGCCGTTCATGCAGGATGTCGACGGGAACGTCTACCTCGACTTCACTGTCGGGATAGGCGTCCACAACTGCGGCCACAGGGCGCCCGAGGTGGTCAAGGCTTGGCAGGAGCAGGCGGACAAGTTCATCCACATCTGCTTCATGGTCTCGCCGTACGAGAGTTACCTGAAGCTCGCTGAGGAGATGTCCAAGATATGCCCTGGCAAGTTGACCAAGAGCATCTTCCTGAACAGCGGCTCCGAGGCGATCGAGAACTCGATCAAAATCGCGAGGGCGTACACCAAGAGGAAGTGGATCTTGTCCTACAAGACCGCATTCCACGGCAGGACGCTGCTGGACATCTCGCTCACGGGCAAGGAGAAGCCATACAGGGAGGGTTTCGGGCCGCTCGTTCCGAACATCCAGCTCGTGGACTACGCCTACTGCTACAGGTGCCCTCTGAAGATGGAATACCCGTCGTGTAACCTCGCGTGCGCGGACACCATCAGGAGCGTCATGGAGAAGGCGCCGCTGCAAGGTGACATCTGCGCGCTCGTCGGGGAACCCCAGCAGGGCGAGGGAGGGTTCATCAACCCGCCCCCGGGATACTGGGAGAAGATCAGGAAGATCTGCGACGACAACGGCGCCGTCCTCATCGACGACGAGGTCCAAACCGGCTTCGGCAGGACCGGCAAGATGTTCGGGATAGAGCACTGGAAGTGCGAACCGGACATGCTGGTCTCGGGCAAAGGCCTGTCGCTCGGGATGCCTCTCGGTGGCGTCACTGGCAAGGATGAGATCATGTCCGCACCCGGGCCGGCGAGCCTGGGCGGCACATTCGGAGGCAACCCTGTCTGCTGTGCGGGAGCTCTGGAGTCAATCAAGCTGACCAAGAAGGCCCTTCCGAACACCAAGATGATCAACAGGGTTGAGAAGAAGCGCCTCGACGAGTGGAAGCAAAAGTACGAGTGGGTCGGCGATGTGCGCGGGCTCGGAGCGATGCTTGGCATGGAACTCGTGAAGACCAAGAAGAGCAAGGAACCGGTCCCCGAGTTCACGAGGAACGTGCAGCTCAACTGCTTCAAGCACGGTTTGTACATCCTGACGGCAGGACAGTTCGGCAACGTGATCAGGCTGCACCCGCCGCTGATAATCGAGGAAGCTCTCTTGACCAAGGGCCTTGACATCATCGAGGCCGCTATGGTTGAAGAGGCGAAGAAATCCGGCCTCTGAGTGGCCGGAAGAAACCCCTTCCCCCCAACCCCTTCAGCTTTCTGCCAATTGGACAGAGAGTCTATTTTCGATTTCGCGGTGCGAGATTCGGAAGGTTTCTCAAACGACGCTATCTTCCGAGGTCGACGTTCATCCAAGTTCGGTTGCGCTGGCATCATGCGGGACCCCCGCTTCGCAGACCACAACCTTCATAATGGGGAATCACATTGGGGCGAACTAGGCCAAACAAAACTGACATATCTGCAGATTTGGGCTCGAAAAGCTGTAAGAATTGCGAAAGCGGACAGATAGAATGGTTGGCGTGCGTGGACTCGAATCGGGATTCTTGGGGGGCAAGCAGTCGTTTATCATTCCCCAATGTCAGGTGCAAGTGTTCGGGCCTGGTGAGAGTACAACCGAGTGATGTGAAGGAGAAAGAGATAGCATGGCGCTTTTGTCTGAAGTGAAGAAAGACTACGGAAGGCTGCAAAACTACGTGAACGGGGAGTGGATCGATTCCACCTCTGACAAGGTGCTCGATATTGAGAACCCGTCGACCGGTGGGATCATCGGAAAGGTCCCCATGTCCACGGCGGACGAAACGAAGGCAGCAATCGAAGCTGCTCACGAGGCCTGGTGGGCTTGGAGAGAGACCCCGCCTATCACCAGGGCACGTGTGATGTTCAAGCTGAAGGAGCTTATGGAACAGAACTTCGAGAACGTGGCCAGGATAATGGTCCAGGAGCAGGGCAAGACCATCGATGAGGCCCGTGGCGAGACGAGAAGGACAATCGAGAACGTCGAAGTGGCCGCCGGGATCCCATCGCTCATGATGGGCTACAATCTTGAGGACGGGGCCGCAGAAGGAATCGACGAGGACGCGGTCATCTCCCCGCTCGGGGTGTTCGGTGCAATTTGCCCGTTCAACTTCCCGGCGATGATTCCCTTCTGGTTCTGGCCCTATGCCGTCGCCACTGGGAACTGTTACATCGTCAAGCCGTCAAGCCAGGTGCCTCTGACGATGAACTACCTCACGAAGCTGATCGAACAGGCAGGTTTCCCGCCAGGCGTGCTGAACGTCGTGAACGGGTCTCACGAGGTATCCGACACGATGATGGAGCACCCGAAGGTCAAAGGTATCTCGTTCGTTGGGTCGTCCCCGGTAGCCAAGTACATCTACAAGCACTCGGCGGAGCACGGCAAGAGAGTCCAAGCACAGGGCGGCGCAAAGAACTCGCTCGTCGTGATGCCGGACGCGAACCTTGATAGGACTGTCTCGAACATGCTCGCGTCCTACTACGGCTGCGCGGGCCAGAGATGCCT
>Ga0316622_100001967_pt1 | contig 13912 bp, 9 predicted proteins | sample OWC_Aug_OW2_C1_D_FD_207646 | JGI IMG/M metagenome (GOLD analysis project Ga0316622, IMG submission 207646) | Wetland soil microbial communities from Old Woman Creek delta, Ohio, United States - OWC_Aug_OW2_C1_D5_C | ecosystem: Environmental > Terrestrial > Soil > Wetlands | place: USA: Ohio... | reverse complement strand
CCCGCGGCGTGTCGGGCATTACGCTGGCGCTCGTCGAGCGCGCGCTCGACTTCCTGGCCGACGCCGGGCTCGATCGGCGCTCGCTCCTGGTGTCGCTGGGCGGCGGCGTGACGAGCGACCTCGGCGGCCTCGCCGCGTCGCTCTACATGCGCGGCATCGCCGTGGCCCACTGTCCCACGACGCTGCTCGCCCAGGTGGACGCGGCCGTGGGCGGCAAGACCGCGGTCAACCTGCGCGCGGGCAAGAACCTGGCTGGCACCTTCCACCAGCCGTGCGCCGTGCTGTGCGACAGCGAGGTCCTGTCCACGCTCGACGAGCGCGAGCTGCGCTCGGGCCTGGGCGAGGTCGTCAAGGCCGCCGTGCTCGGCGCTCCCGGCCTGCTCGAGCTCCTGGAGGAGCGTTCCGCGCGCCTGGTCGGGCGCGATCCTCAGGTGCTCGCGCAGGCGGTCGAGGCGTGCGTGCGGCTCAAGGCGCAGGTGGTCGCCTCGGACGAGCGCGAGGCCGGCCCTCGGCGGGCTCTCAACCTCGGCCACACCTTCGCCCACGCCATCGAGCACGCCGCCGGGTACGGCCTCGTCCCGCACGGGGTTGCGGTCGCAGCGGGGATCACCCTGGCGCTCGAAGCGGCGCGGGCCATGGGCCGGCTCGAGGACGCGACCCTCCCCGAACGTCTGCGGCGGATCCTCACTGCGCTCGGCCTGCCCGCGAGCCTGGACGAGCTGCGGCGTTCGTCCGGGCGCGCCCTGACAGCCGGCGAGCTCTTGCAGGCGATGCGCCGCGACAAGAAGGCCTCCGGGGGCCAGATCGCATTGGTCCTGCCCCGCGCCCCAGGGCGGATCGACCTGGACGCGAGGCCCCCAGCGGAACTGCTCGAAATGCTCCTGGCGGGCTCCTGAAGGAACCCGCGGGAGCGCTCCACCGGCCGAGTGGTGCGGGCCGATAGGTGGACCCGGATCCGTGCCGCCACCGATGACGCTCCGCCTCCTCCTCGCGCTGGCCGCGCTCGCCCCGCTCCCTTCTGCGGATCTCGCCGGACCGACCCTGGTCGCAGCCTCCGACGAGGCCGAGCCCGGCGCTTGCTACACGCTGGTCGCCCCGGACGACGGATGGCGGGTGCTGGAACCCGCCGAGCTGAGAGCTCTCGCTCCAGGCGCCCTGACCGGCATGGCGGGCCCGCGGGGGGTGCGGGTCTTCCTACACGCCGGGCCCGATCAGCACCCCGACCTCGAGACGAGCCTGGAAGAGGCGCTCACCGGCCAGGGCCTCGAGCAGGCCTCGATCGCCTTCGTCGAGGAGACCGAGGTCGGCGAGCGGCGGGCCCTGCGCGGGTTGGTCAATGGCCGCCGCCAAGGGGATTGGGTGCGCTTTCACGCGCTCGTCTTCCGGGAGGGGCCCGACCTGTACCGGCTCGAGGGATGGGGTCGCAGCGAGACCGTCCCCGCCGACGGCTCGACTTTCGAGGAGGCCACTGCTGGCCTGCGCCGCTTGGAGGGAGTGACCCTGGACCTGCTTCCGCACGGGGGACGCAGAGCCGACGCCGACGGACCGGGCTGGCGCGTCCGCGAAGGCGTCTACCGCGATGCCGCCCTGGGGTTCGAGCTCGATCCGCGCGGGCCTTGGCGCGTCGCGCTGGGGAGCGAGCTCGGTCCCCTGGCGGGCCACAGCCACGTCGGTCTCGTCGACGAGCAGCACGATGCCCAGCTGGCGGTCGTCGTCGAGCGTGCGCCGGCGAGCGAGCGGGGCGCGCACGCGGAGGACCACCGCCGCGCGGCTCTGGGCGAGGCCTTCGGCTCCGGGGAGCTCGATGTCAGTGCCGGCGGACGCCGGGTCACCTTGCGACTGGCCACGGTGCCCGCCTTGCCGGGTACCCCTGACGTCACCCGCCAGCTCGCCGTCGGCGTGCTCTTCGAGGAGGACCTCTGCGTGCAACTGATCGCGCGCCATCCGGCGGCGAACGCCGACAGGATGACGAAGTCCCTGGAGCAGGCGCTCGCCTCCGTGCGCGTCCTCGACGGTGAGCAGCGCCGCTCTCTGGCACTCGAGCTGCAGGCTCTACCTCCGGCGCTGGACGCCGTCGGCAAGGGCTGGGCCCTGCGCGGTCGTACGTTCACCCATTTCTCGCATGGCCTGCGCTGGACCGCGCCCGCCGGCTTCTGGGAGGTGATCGGCGGAGAAGGCGTCGACCCCTCGCAGCCCGGAGAGGTGGCCCAGCTTCACGAGCGACAGTCCGGCCTGTGGGGCACGATCGTCGCTGTTGCGGCCGGCGGCCTCGACACACAGGCCTGGCACGCCGCCGAGACCGAACGGCTCCTGGCTCACGGTCAAGGGGACGACGGGGCCCCCGTCGAGGTCCAGCTGGGAGACCTCGCTGGCCGCCTGTCCTGGGGCGAGCTCAAGGACGGATCGGGTTGGAGCGCGGTCCTGGCAAGCTGCGTACGCGATGACACGGCCGTGGCCCTCCTGCTGCGAGGTCCCCCTGATCCGTTCTCCGCTGCCTCGCGCACAGCCCTCTCGGCGGTGAGCGCGCTCGAGATCTCCTCCTCCGCGCTCCCGCCCACGGAGATGGCCCCCGGCTCCTACGTCGACCTGCGCCTGGGCTTCGCTCTCGAGAGCCCCGATCCGACCTGGAGCTTCCAGGAGAGCAAGCTCGATCGCTACGGTCCGAGCGCCGCCGCGGCGGACGGTGTCCTGGCCGGCTTCGAGGCCTCCGCGGGCCGCGGCGTGTATGTCGCCGCGGCCTGGACCCAGGCCGGGCAGGGAACCGAGGACTCCCTGCTCGGGCCTTTCATCCCCAGCGGTCTGCGCTTGCTGGCGCAGCTGCCCGAGCGCCCGGCGGACGAGGACCTGCCTGCGACCTTCCGTGGCCGGCCCAGTCGCCTGCTCGCCTGGCGCGAGGGCGAGCGTCGGATCGAGGTCGCGCTGCTGTGGCGCGGCCGCACTGCCGTGGCCCTGTGCGCCGTCGCCGGGCCCGGGGATCCCCCGCCCCGGCAGTGGCTGGCGGGCTTCCGCCTGCTCGAGTAGCCGCCTGCGGCGGGCCGGCGAGCGTCGACAGGGCGGCGCGCCTGTGCTCCAATCCGCCCCCGGATGCGTCCGGGCGGCGACCCTGCGCTCTGCCGCCGGCCGTCCTGCGGCGGGCGCGCGCCGCCTCCGCCCCGCATCCTGCCGCGCCCCCTCCCCGCCCCCGTCCATGCCGCGCCGCGACGACCTCGAGTCGATCCTGATCATCGGCAGCGGGCCGATCGTGATCGGCCAGGCCTGCGAGTTCGACTACTCCGGGACCCAGGCCTGCAAGGCCCTGCGCGAGGAGGGTTACCGGGTGGTGCTGGTCAACTCCAACCCGGCCACGATCATGACCGATCCGGACACGGCCGACGCCACCTACGTCGAGCCGATCACGGTGGCGGCGCTGACCAAGATCCTCGAAGCCGAGCGGCCCGACGCGCTCCTGCCCACGATGGGCGGTCAGACCGGGCTCAACACGGCCCTGGCGCTGTACGACGCCGGCGTCCTCGACCGCCTGGGTGTGGAGATGATCGGCGCCAAGGCCGAGGTGATCCGCAAGGCCGAGGACCGCGACCTGTTCCGCGCGGCGATGGGCCGCTGCGGCCTGAAGAGCGCGCGCTCGGGCGTGGCCCACACGATGGACGACGCGCGGCGGGTGCTGGGCGAGATCGGCCTGCCGTGCGTGATCCGTCCGGGATTCACGCTGGGCGGCACGGGCGGCGGCATCGCCTACAACGTCGAGGAGTTCGAGGACATCGCCGCGCGCGGACTCTCGCTCTCGATGAACAGCGAGATCCTGGTCGAGGAGAGCCTGCTCGGCTGGAAGGAGTTCGAGATGGAGGTGATGCGTGACACGGCCGACAACGTCGTGATCATCTGCTCCATCGAGAACTTCGACCCCATGGGCGTGCACACCGGCGACTCGATCACGGTCGCCCCGGCGCAGACGCTCTCCGACCGCGAGTACCAGGACATGCGCAACGCCTCGATCGCGATCATGCGCGAGATCGGGGTCGAGTGCGGCGGCTCGAACGTGCAGTTCGCGATCCACCCCCAGGACGGGCGCATGATCGTGATCGAGATGAACCCGCGCGTCTCGCGCTCCTCGGCGCTGGCCTCCAAGGCGACCGGATTCCCGATCGCCAAGTTCGCCGCCAAGCTGGCCGTGGGCTACACGCTGGACGAGATCCGCAACGACATCACCCAGGAGACCCCGGCCTGCTTCGAGCCGACCATCGACTACTGCGTGGTCAAGATCCCGCGCTTCGCCTTCGAGAAGTTCCGCGGGGCCGACGCCACCTTGACGACGCAGATGAAGTCGGTCGGCGAGACCATGGCCATCGGGCGCAGCTTCAAGGAGTCGCTGCAGAAGGCCCTGCGCGGACTCGAGACCGGCCGGCCGGGTCTGGGCCTGGATCCCAAGAGCCCGGTCGAGGCCCTGGCCGACGACAGCGAGGGCCTGACGCGCGCGCTGCGCGTGCCCAACCCCGAGCGGCTGCTGGCCGTGCGCGCCGCCTACCGCGCCGGCTGGAGCACCGGCGAGATCAACGCGGCCACGCACATCGACCCCTGGTTCCTGGAGAACATCCGCGAGTTGGTCGACTTCGAGCGCGAGCTGGCCGGCGCGCTGCTCTCGCGCGAACTCCTAACCACGGCCAAGCGCCTGGGCTACTGCGACCGCCAGATCGCCCTGGCGGCAGGCACGACTCCCGACGCGGTGGCGGCACTGCGCGAGGAGTACGGTCTGCAACCGGTCTACAAGCTGGTCGACACCTGCGCGGCCGAGTTCGAGGCCTACACGCCCTACTACTACTCGACCTGGGACGACGAGAGCGAGGTGCGCAGCGGCGCGCGCGACAAGATCATGATCCTGGGCGGCGGTCCCAACCGCATCGGGCAGGGCATCGAGTTCGACTACTGCTGCGTGCACGCGGCCTTCGCTGCACGCGAGATCGGCTACGAGTCGATCATGGTCAACTCCAACCCCGAGACGGTCTCGACCGACTACGACACTTCCGACCACCTGTTCTTCGAGCCCCTCACGCACGAAGACGTGCTCAACGTCGTGCGCGCCACGCGCCCACGCGGGATCATCGTCCAGTTCGGTGGCCAGACGCCGCTCAACCTGGCCGAGGGGCTCGCGCGCGCCGGCGCACCGCTGATCGGCACCTCGGTCGAGTCGATCGACCGGGCCGAGGACCGCCAGCTGTTCGCCGAACTGCTGCGCAAGCTCGGGCTCAAGCAGCCCGACAACGGCCTGGCTCGCAGCCCGGCTGAGGCCTTCGAGGTGGCCCGCCGCATCGGCTACCCGGTGCTGGTGCGACCCTCCTACGTGCTGGGCGGCCGGGCCATGGAGATCGTCTACGACGACGGCGCGCTCGACCAGTACATGCAGAACGCCGTGCAGGCCTCGCCCGACCGGCCGGTGCTGGTGGACAAATTCCTCGAGGAAGCGATCGAGGTCGACGTCGACGCGGTCTGCGACGGCCGGCGCGTGGTCATCGCCGGAGTGATGGAGCACATCGAGGAGGCCGGCGTGCACTCGGGTGACTCGACCTGCGTGCTGCCCCCGCACACCCTCGACCGCGGGCTGCAAGAGGAGATCAGGGCCGCCACGCACGCCATGGCGAAGGAGCTCGCCGTGATCGGCCTGATGAACGTGCAGTTTGCGGTCAAGGGCGACCAGGTCTACGTGCTCGAGGTCAACCCGCGCGCCTCGCGCACGGTGCCCTTCGTGGCCAAGGCCATCGGCCTGCCGCTGGCCAAGATCGCCGCCAAGGTCATGTGCGGCAAGACGCTCGAGGAGCTCGGCTTCACCGAGGAGGTCACGCCGCCCTACTTCTCGGTCAAGGTGCCCGTCTTCCCCTTCAGCAAGTTCCGCGGTTGCGACGTGCTGCTGGGCCCCGAGATGCGTTCGACCGGCGAGGTCATGGGCATCGACGAGGACCTGGGCCAGGCCTTCGTCAAGGGCTTCGAGGCGGCCGGTATGAAGCTGCCGCGCCGCGGCAAGGTGTTCCTGTCGGTCAAGAACGCCGACAAGCGTGCCATCGTGGGCGAGGCGCGCGAGCTCGTCCACCTGGGCTACGAGCTGTGCGCCACCGAGGGTACCTGGCGCGCGCTCAAGTCGGCCGGCGTGAAGGTCGAGCGCGTCAACAAGGTGCACGAGGGTCGACCGCACATCGTCGACCTGATCAAGAACCGCGAGATCGACCTGGTGCTCAACACGCCGCTGGGCAGGCAGCAGCGTATCGACGACTCGACCATCCGCGCCGCCGCCGTGCAGGCCGGCGTGACCTGCATCACCACGCGCGCCGGCATCGCTGCGGTGGTGCAAGCGCTGGGCGCCTTGCACGGGAGCGACTACGCGGTCAAGCGCCTGCAGGACCACCACCGCCGCCCGAGCCCCGCACCCGCGCGCGCCAAGGCCAAGACCTGAGCGCGCCGGTGAGCCGCGCTTGCAGCCGCGTGCCAGCGCGGCGCGGCGTAGTCAGGGCAGTGGCGCGCCGCTCGCCCAGCGCATCCCAGGGCCGGTGCGAGCGGTCCGGCCACCAAGCCTGCTCGTGTCAGGAGCTCTCTGCCGAATGGGCCGGCCAAGACCCCGGTTCCTTGGCGTCGCGGGGTCCCACTGCTGGATGCGGCCGTGGGCGCTGCAGGCTGCCACGCGCGAGCCGTCGATGCTGACGCTCGCTGCACCGACGAGATCGCCATGGCCCTCGAAGTCGACCAGCAGCCTCGCCCGTGCGTGCCTCCCGAGGTCAGGGATGGTTCAGCAGCGATCCAGCCCAGGCCGGGAGCCAGCACCAGGGCTACTCCGGCCCGGACCGGACAGGCTCGCCGGGCGCGATCACGGATGGCGCAGCGCGCCCCCGAGGTAGAAGCCGCTGCGCCGGTCGCGCCCGCCGCCGCGCTCGAGGAAGACCCACAGGCCCTCCCGGCGTCCTCGGACGTACTGGCCCTCTTCCGCCAGCTGGCCGTTTGGGTACCAGGCCCTGAACAGCCCCTCGCGCTGTCCGGCGACGAAGCTCGAGGTGCTCGCAAGGGCGCCGTTGTCGTGCCACTCGCTCCACGGACCCTCGCGCAGGCCGGCGCGATAGTCGCCCTGCGAGCGCATCTGACCGTTTTCGTGCCAGGTGTGCCACAGCCCCTCGCGCTGCCCGGCGAGGTAGCCGCCCTCGAGGGCCTTCTCCCCGTTGGGCCACCACTCGACGCGCTCGCCCAGGGCGACTCCCGCGTCGTAGTTCAGCCGCGAACGCCGCGCGCCGTTCTCGTGCCACGCCTCCCAGCGTCCGTCGGGCTGGCCGGAGAGGAACTCGCCTCGCGCGCGCAACGTGCCGCCAGGATGGCGGAAGACCCACGGACCGTGAGGCTCCCCGCCCCTCAGGCGGCCCTCGACCAGGACCACACCGTCAGGACTGCTCAGCACGAAGGGCGCCTCGGCCTCGCCGTCGCCCGCGGGAAGGGGCAGCCCCTCCCCGGGCGGGGGAGGCAGCGGCACGGGTTCCCGCAGGGCGGGCGGATCGAGGACCAGCTCGAGCAGCTCTCCCACGCTGCGGCTGCCCCATGGGGTGCTCGGGGGTTGCTGGTCTTGCGCGGAGAGGGCTGCGAGCTCCAGCGCGGACTGTGCGCCTCCCCCGCCACGCTGACCGGCTGCGGCCACCTCATCCCGGTCGTCGTGCGCAAGCCACACGAGCAGTCCGGCGCAGAGCACCAGCACCGTCGCGAGCGGAAGGCCGTCGAACCGCGTGTCGCGCCGCATGGTCGCTGCCCGACCTCAGCGGTCCGGGGCGCCAGAGGGGCGCCTGCTCGGGGTTGCACCTGGGGGAGCCTCGCGGCCGGCGCATGCGGCCAGGAGACGTTCGATCGCAGCTTCGAGCTCGGCCCCCTCCAGACCCACAGCGCGCACGACACCCTCCCCGTCCAGCAGCACCGTGGTCGGGGCGGGATCGAGGAGCCAAGCGCCGGAGGAGAGCGAGCCCGCGCTCGGCTCGAAGGCCGTCGCCCCATCGAGGTCGAGCTCCTCGAGGAGCCGCCGGAAGTCGAGCGGGTCCTCGCATCCTCGTGCGATGCCCAGAAGCGCGAGCGATCCTCGCGGATGGCGCGCCAGCAAGGCCCGGCGGGAGGCGCTGCGGGAGAGCAGATCCTCTTCGTCCCAGGACCACGCGTCGACGAGGACCGGGCGGCCGCGCATGAGGGACAGACGGAGCTCGTTGCCGTCGACGTCGCGGAGCGTGAGCTCGGGAGCTTGCAGCCCGGGCGAGAGGTAGAGAATGCGCCAGGCGAGCCGCTGGGCGCGCGGCGCGAAGGCGCTAGCGGGGTAGCGCTCGAGGAGCTCCCCAAGCAGCGCCAGGGCGCGGGCACGCCGCTCAGGGTCCGGCGACGTCCGGGGAGCCAGCGCGACGGCGCGCAACGCCAGGGCCAGGGCCCGCCCCTCGCCGTGGGGGGCGTCGGCCGCCGCGAGCGCGGCGTCGACTGCCGTGCGCACGCCCTCGGGGGCGCGCTCGACCGAGCGCAGCGGGTCCAGGGCCGGGTCGAGAAGCCAGGGCTCGCCGGCGTGGTCGAAGGCCAGTCGCACGAGGTGCTCGCCGGCGGCTTCCGGCGATAGGCCGGTCTCGGCCGGCGCGTCGTCGAGGTGGCGCGCGCACCAGGCGCGCGCCGGCCCCAACCCGGCTGCAGCGAGCCCGGCCATTTCCGCGAACAGGTCCGCAGGCATCGCCGCCGCGCGCAAGCCGAGCGGACCGGCCGCGGGTCGCGCGAGCTGGACCAGCTCCTGGAAACGGGCGAGCTGGGCAGCGGACGCCTCCCGGCTCCCCGGAGAAGCCCCGGAGTGGTCGGCCTGGGCGGCCGCCAGCGGCGCGCACAGTGCCGCGCACAGGAGCAGTTGCACGAAACGTGTCCGGGCCATGCGGGTCAGGCGCCGGGGAAGAACCCTGCGCCTCCAGCCTAGCAGCCTGTCGCGAAACGCGCCAAAGGCGAATCTCCCCCACAGGCTGCTGATGCACGCAGAAGAAAGCAGGCCAAGGCCGAGAACACAGCGCGGCCTGCCGCCCGGGGCCCCGCGTGAAGCGACTACTCGGCGCCTTCCTTCTTGCGCGAGGTCACCTCGAGCTCCCACTTCCAGCGGTCGTTGCCGTACTCCCAGGGGCGTGGGTTGCCCTCGCGGTCGAGCTTGACGTGCGTCACGCGCATGCGCCGGCTGCGCTGCTCGATCAGGTGCATGAAGTTGGCCAGGTTGGTGCGGATGAAGCCGCGGTCGCGCGACTGGGGCCGGATCACAAGCTTGACGTCGACCACGCCCTTGACCGGTATGACAGCCGCCTGAGGCGTAAAGTCGACCCCGCCGAGCTTCACGTCGGGGTGGGCGGCCAGCTCGCGCAAGTAGGTCTCGGCGTCCTTCTGGCCTGTCAGCCCGGCCCCCTCGGCTTCCTCGTAGAGACGCGTGAAGCGGCGCGAGTTGATCTGGATGTCCTGGGCCAGGCGCGGCACCTGGACCTTGAGGGCCTCCTGCAGTGCGGTGCGCCGCTGGTGCAGGCGCACGCCGCTGAAGGCCAGGAGCAGCGAGAGCAGCGCCGCGCCCAGGAGGAAGGCGCGCGTCCAGTCGAGCTTGGCGAGCAGCTTCTTCACGGCTGGCCCTCCACCAGGCGCAAGCGGGACAAGTCGCAGTTCACCGTGTAGCCGTCGACGAAGACCCCGGTCTCGTCACCCTCGCTGAGCTCCTTGCTGCCGCGCGGCTCGACCGAGACCACCCAGTCCTTGGCGTCGAGCGTGTTGGTGAACAGATCCTTGTGGGCCGTGGCGGTCAGCGCGCTGTCGGCGAAGAAGGTCAGGTCGAGCTGCACCTGGACGCGGTCGCCCGTGCCTCCCCGCCCGAACATGTACTGCGAGTCGATCTTGCGGATGGCCACACGCCCCACCTGCTCGCCCAGCTCGCCCAACGTGCCGAGGACCAGCGTCATGCCCTCCAAGGCGGACTGTGGGTGCGTGATCTCGCCGGTGTTGCCCAGCTGCTCGTCGAGCTTGGCCACCTCGCGTTTGAGCACGGTGTTGATGTAGGCCATCTGCTCGATGCGCGTGCGCTGCGGGTCGATCTCGGGGTTGTGCTCCTGGCCCGCGACGTCGTTCTTGCGCCGGATGTCGTCGATGTAGCGCCGGATCTCGTCGGGCACCGGGCTCAGGTTGGCATTGTCGCCCGGGCCCGGCTCCCCGAGCATGAAGTTGTTGGCGCTGCGCCGCCAGGCGTCGACTTCGGCCTCGCGCAGCATGACCTGCTTGTATTCGAAGATGTTGAAGGCACCCAGCAGCAGCACCAGCAGCGCCGCGGCGAGCGACACGGGCAGCTCGATGCGCTCGAAGGTCCCGGTGTAGCGCAGCTCCTCGCGCCGCAGGCGGCCGTGGATCGCGGCTCCGCCCAGCTGCCGTAGGGCTACCCCGTAGGCTACGACCAGCGGAGCCGCGCCTTCGACCGGCTGGCCCGAGTCCTCCTCGAAGGCGTCCAGCTCGTAGATCGGTACGTCCAGCACCTGGGTCCCGACCAGTTCGGGGAGCTCCCAGCCGCAGACGTAGACGGCCGCGATCGGGCTGGCCGTGCGCGCCCCCGAGACGGTGCGCCCCAGCTCGCGGCGGATGCGGCTGACGGCCAGCTCGAGCAGGCGCTGGCGTTCCTCGGGGTCGGCCTCGAGCGGCTCGGCGGGGGCCTCTGCGCCCTCCTCCGCAGGCGCGCCGCCTTCCTGCGGCGGCTTACCGGGCTCGTGCGAGAGAGCGCCGATGTGGATGGCGCGCATCGAGCGCAGCTTGCCGCCGTCCATCACCACGACGGCCGTCGAGGTCTCGCCGACGTGCACCAGCACCTGGGCCTCGTCGACGTGGCACAGGTCGGCCGAGAGCGCGGCGTTGACCATGGCCGTGGCTTCCAGCTCGACCTCCAGCGGCTCGAACCCGGCGCGCGAGCACAGCTCGATCTCGCGGCCCAGGTCGGCCTTCTGGACCGCACTGACCAGGAGGCTCGACTCGCCGGAGACGGAATCCAGCTTGAGGAAGTCGACGACCACGTCGTCGATGTTCCACTGCGGCAGCTCACCCTCGACCTCGAACTTGATCACCTGCTCGATCTTGCTCTCGTCCAGGTCGGGCAGCTTGATCGTGCGAAAGGCGGCCAGCCCCGTGTCGATGGCGATGGCGGTGCTGTCGAGCGGCGCGGCCGTGGCCTTCAGGGCGGCCTTGAGCGTCGCCACCGCGTCAGACAGCGGGTCCTCGCCACCCTGGGGAAACTCGCCGGTCTCGAAGGCCACGATGCGGTGCTTCTTCGAGCTGCCGTCGAGGACGACCAGCTCGTAGCGTCGCGGGCCGATGCGGATGCCGCAGGTCCTTGCCATGGGGTCTCAGTCGCGGGAGGAGGGGGAGGCGCCCTGGGCGACCAGCTCGTCGAAGCGCGCCCGCTCGCCCGGCGGGAGCACATGATTGCGGATCGCGTCGCGGTAGCGAAGCCCCACCTGGGAGAGCTCGTCCTCCACCAGCGCGATGCTCTGGGCCAGGGCCCGTTGGCGGATCTCCTCGACCTCGTGGTCGTAGCTCGAGAGGAGCTCGTCACAGAGCTCGCGCCGCTGGGGCGAGAGCCGGAAGGTGGCCTCGAACAGGCGCCGATAGTGGACCGAGGGATCGCCGGCTGCAACCGCCGGGGCGCGACTCCCGGCTCGGCTCTCCCCCAGCAGCACACCCGCCCCCAGCCCGGCGGCGAAGCAGGTCGCCGCCAGGAGCAGGATCCACAGCCGCAGACTCGTCATCAGCGCCCCCCCTCGGAGGCGGGGGTCGCCGTGGCGGCCGGCTCCAGACGGCACGGCGTGCCGTCGGTGTAGCACAGGTAGCGCAGGCCCGGGGGGGCCGCGCCGTGCAGCCGCTGGTGGTCCGCACCCGCTGGGAAGCTGGGAGCGTCGAGCGCGTCGAGCCGGTCCAGGATCTCCTCGTAGGTGAGCGGTGTGCGGTCCTCGGCGCGCAGCCGCTCCCCGCCGGGCAGCTCGCGCAGGCGCAGGCCGATGGCGATGACGATCACGGCCGCAGCCGCGGCGGCGGTCACCCAGAGCACGAAGTCGAGCGTCCGGCGCCGCTCGCGCTCGAGCGCCAGGGACGGTACGCCCGCGCGCTCACCGGTGTCACCGGCGAAAGCGCGCCGCGCCACGCGCGCAGCAAAGCCGGGAGGCACCAGCTCGAGGCCGACCGTGCGGCCGGCCTCGAACCAGCGCCGCAGCGCGCGCAGGTCCTGCATCGAGCCGCGACACTCACGACAACCGAGCAGATGGTTGCGCAGCGGGGCCGCCTGGGCCTCGGAGAGCTCGCCGTCGACCCACAACGGGATCAGCGGCTGTGCGTCGGTGCAGAGGATCTCGTCCATCGTCGATCGCTCCTTTTCCCCGCTCCTCATTGGCCGAACTCCGGATGCAGCGCCAAGAGCTTGTCGCGGAAGCGCGCCCGCGCCCGGAACAGCCGCGACTCCACCGTCCCGATGGAGATGCCCAGCGTGTCGGCGATTTCCTGGTAGCTGAGGTCCTCGAACTCGCGCAGCACGAGCACCGTGCGGAAGATCTCCGGCAGCTCGTCCAGCACCTCTTGGGTGATGCGCGCGACCTCCTCGCGCTCCAGCCGCGCGTCGGGGCCGGGCACCGAGCCCAGCCGGCTGCCGGCCTCGTCGTACGCGCCCGCCAGGGCCAGCTCGGGATCCTCGACGGCGTGGACCGGGCTGCGGCCGGCGCGCTTGAGCGTGTCGAGCGCCGTGTTGATCGCGATGCGGCACAACCAGGTGTAGAAGGAAGACTGCTGCTGGAAGCCCGCCAAACGGCTGTAGGCCTTCAGGAACGTGTCTTGGACGATGTCCTCCGCCTCGACCGGGCTCTGGGTGTAGTGCCGCACCAGGGCGAACATACGCCCGGCGTAGCGCTCGACCAGCAGCTGGAAGGAGAGCTGGTTGCCGGAGAGCGTCTCCCGGACCAGGGACAAGTCCTCCTGGGGGACGGCGGTCATCGTCAGGGCACCCATGACCCGCCCGTGGACGAGCGGGTTGCGGTCCTATTCCCGGGCCCCTCCCCCCGCTGCGGGGGCCTCCCCGGCCGCCTCCGGCTGGGGCGGTGAGGGGGCGTCCCCGGGGGGCAGGACCAGCCCCTCGACGCCCTCCAGCAGGTGTCCGAGCTTGTCGCGCTTCGTGCGCAGGTACTTGAGGTTCCTGGGATTGGGGGGCGTCGTCAATGGCACCTGGGCGACCAGCTCGAGACCGTAGCCCGCCAGGCCTGCGATCTTCTTGGGATTGTTGGTCAGGAGCTTGAGCTTGCGCACCCCCAGGTAGCGCAGGATCTGAGCTCCCAGGCCGTACTCGCGCAGGTCGGCCGGGAAGCCCAGCTTCTCGTTGGCCTCGACCGTGTCCAGCCCCTCGTCCTGGAGCCGGTAGGCCTTGAGCTTGGCCCGCAGGCCGATGCCGCGGCCCTCCTGGCGCATGTAGACCAGCACCCCACGCGGCTCGCGCCCCAGGATCGCGAGCGCCTTCTCGAGCTGCGGCCCGCAGTCGCAGCGCAGGGAGTGGAACACATCGCCGGTCAGGCACTCGGAGTGCACGCGCACGGTGACCGGCGCGGCGACCTCGGCGCGCGGGCCGTCGAGGCTGGGGCCGGGCATGCCGATGGTGAGCGCCATGTGCTCCTTGCCATCGACCTTGGAGCGGAACATGTGCGCCGTGAAGGTGCCAAAGCGCGTCGGCAGCGGCAGGTCCATCTCGACCGGCTCGATCAGGCGCTCGTTCTGGCGTCGCCAGGCGATCAGGTCGGCGATGGTGCAGATCTTGAGCCCGTGGCGCGCGGCGAAGCGCTCCAGCTCTGGCATGCGCGCCATCGTGCCGTCGTCGTTCATGATCTCGCAGATCACGCCCGCCGGA
>Ga0316622_100001966_pt1 | contig 13913 bp, 11 predicted proteins | sample OWC_Aug_OW2_C1_D_FD_207646 | JGI IMG/M metagenome (GOLD analysis project Ga0316622, IMG submission 207646) | Wetland soil microbial communities from Old Woman Creek delta, Ohio, United States - OWC_Aug_OW2_C1_D5_C | ecosystem: Environmental > Terrestrial > Soil > Wetlands | place: USA: Ohio... | reverse complement strand
GACATCATCCCCTGGTCCGATGACCCGCGGATCTTCATTGCCAAGGCCCTGAGCCCCGCCGTCGTCGAGAAGGTGGGCGTGACCGAGGAGGACCGCGCGGCGCTGGCCGTGGTCGCCGACGCGCAGCTCTCGCTCGCCATCGGCAAGAAGGGGCAGAACGTGCGGCTGGCAGCCAAGCTCACCGGCTGGAAGATCGATATCCTGAGCGAGTCCGAGTACGAGCAGGAGCGGCAGAAGGAGCGCGACCAGGAGATCGAGGCCGCCATCGCCGAAGAGACCCGCAAGATGGCCGAGGAGACCGAGGCCGCCGAGAGCATGGAGGCGGCAGCCGCGGCGGAAACCGCAACGGGGCTCACGAGCATCGAGGGGATCGGATCCAAGACCGCAGAGCAGCTCGTCGAGGCCGGGTATGACACCATTGCGAAGATCGCGGCCATGTCCGATGCGGATATCCTCGCTGTCCCCGGCATCGGCGAAAAGACCGCGGCGAAGATCCTCTTCTCCGCCCGGGCGCTCCTGAACAAGGCGTGAGAGCGCGGGCAAACACGCCACGCCGGCCGCAAAGGACCTGCATCGGCTGCCGGGGCGTGTTCAGCAAGGACGAGGTCATTCGCATCGTTGCGGGACCGGCGGGACCGGTCATCGATTACCGCGAGAAGCTTCCCGGACGCGCCGCGTATGTCTGTCCCCGGGCCGGCTGCATCGAGCGGGCGCTCAGCCGGGAGGGCCTTTCCCGGGCGCTTCGCACAAAAACGGCCGCACCCGCCGGAGAGCGCTTCCTGGACGACCTTGCAGCCGCCATCCGCGACAAGGTCGCTTCACTCCTGTCCATGGCGACCAAGGCGGGAATGACCGCATCCGGCTATTCTGCGATCGAGGACGCACTGCAGAAGGGCAGGGTCAAGATGCTGCTTTTTGCGACCGATCTTTCAGCGGGAACAAAGGAGAAGGTTTGCAACGTGGCCGCAGGCATGCCTGAACGCGTGGCGACCCTGTTCACGAAGGAAGCGCTCGGGAAGATGACGGGCCGGGAACAGGCGGGGATCGTCGGCATCCTCGATAAAGGGTTCTCTGATGCGGTGTGGAGCGAGACGGAGAGATTAAAAGGCTTGCCTAATGCACATCCGTAGAGTAAAATGCCGCTTCGAATAAATCGAGTGAATCAAGCGTGGGGGTTGTGATTGTATGACCGTGATCAGGGTTCATGAACTTGCAAAGAAGATGGGGGTCGAAAGCAAGGACCTTATTGCCGTGCTCGACAAGATGGGCATCAAGGACAAGACCCCGACGAGCGGCCTCGATGACAAGGAGACGAAATCCCTGATCGACAGGCTCAAGGCCATCCGCATCGCCAAGGAAAAGAAGAAAGAGAAGGCGCCGGAGGCGGCGGATGCCACGGCTACGAAGGATGAGCGTCTGAAGAAGGCCTCCGTGCTCGTCGGCAAGTTCTCCTCGACGCTGGAAAAACCCGGAGCACGGCCGAAGCCGGCCCCCATCCCCGCGCGTCCCAACGTGGTACCGCCGCCGGTGATCCCGCCGGCAGGCACGGTCAAGGCCGAGAAGCCCGATGCCACAGCCGAAGCGAGGCCCGCTGCCCCGCTCGGGACCGGGGCCGTGGGCCTGCCCAGGCCTGCGGTGCCCCAGCGCCCTGATTTTCCGGGGCGCCGCGGCGCCCAGCCGTTCGCTCCCGTCCTGGATCCATCGCTCGTCGCTCCCCAGCCAGCTCCCGCAGCCCCGGCCCCGGGCGGCAAGCCGGGAAAGAAGAAATGGCAGAAGAAGGGGGAGGGCAAGGACGACCGCGATTTCCGCGAGAAGCCGTCGTTCAAGAAACTGCCTGACCTGAAGACCCTCCCCGCGGGCAAGCGTCCCTTCAAGAAGGATGAAAGGCACGGGCTGCAGACCGACCTTGCCGATATCACCAAGCCCCGGAAGAAGGTCGTCAAGATCCAGGAGGGATGTACGATCAAGGAGTTTGCCGAGGTCCTCGGCCAGAAGGTGGGCGATATCATCAAGAGGCTCATGACCATGGGCGTCATGGCCACGCAGAACCAGACCATGGACATGGACGCCGCGATGCTGATCGCCGATGAATTCGGCATCAAGGCCGAAGTGACGACGATCGAAACCGCGGAGGATGTGCTGGAGGAGCAGGTCGACACGGCGGAGTCCCGGGTCACCCGGCCTCCCGTGGTCACCATCATGGGCCATGTGGACCATGGCAAGACGTCGCTCCTTGACGCGATACGCGAGACCAACGTTGTCGCGAAGGAGGCCGGCGGCATCACCCAGCATATCGGCGCCTACCAGGTGAGCCTGAAGGGGAGGGACATCACCTTCCTGGACACCCCGGGACACGAGGCCTTTACCGCCATGCGCGCCCGCGGCGCCAAGGTGACGGACCTCGTCATCCTTGTCGTCGCTGCGGACGACGGGGTCATGCCGCAGACGCGGGAGGCGGTCAATCATGCCAAGGCGGCAGGCGTGCCGATCATCGTGGCGATCAACAAGATCGACAAGCCCGAGGCGAAGCCCGACCGCATCAAGCAGGAGCTCTCCGACCTCGAGCTCGTTCCCGAGGAATGGGGAGGGCAAACGATCTTCTGCGAGGTCTCGGCGAAGAAGAGGATCGGCATCGAGCACGTGCTCGAGATGGTGCTGATCCAGGCCGATATGCTCGAGCTGAAGGCGAATCCCGACAAGATGGCGCGCGGCACCATCATCGAGGCCAAACTCGACAAGGGTCGCGGACCGGTGGCTACGGTCCTGGTCCAGGCCGGTACGCTCCGGCAGGGCGACATCTTCGTATCCGGAACGATGTTCGGCCGCGTACGCGCGCTGAACAACGACAAGGGTGAACGCGTAGAACTCGCAGGACCGGCGGTCCCCGTCGAAGTGATCGGCTTCTCCGGCGTCCCGACCGCGGGTGAACGCTTCGCGGTGCTCGATGAGGAGCGGAAGGCCCGGTCCGTCGCCGAGTTCCGCACGGCCAAGCAGCGCTCGGCCGAGATGGCTGCCATGCGGAAAGTCACCCTCGAGGACCTGCATTCACAGATCCAGGAAGGCACCGTTAAGGAGCTCAATATCGTGCTGAAGGCCGATGTGCAGGGTTCCGCAGGCGCCATCGTGGACGCGTTGGAGAAACTGTCGACCCCGGCGGTGAAGCTAAAGGTCATCCATAGCTCCGTGGGCGCAATCAACGAGACCGATGTGATGCTCGCCGCGGCATCGAACGCCATCATCATCGGCTTCAGCATCCGGCCCGATTCGAAGGCGGCCGACATCGCGCAGCGCGAAGGCGTCGACATCCGGCTCTACAACATCATCTACAATATCATCGACGATATCAAGGCGGCCATGGAAGGCCTGCTGGAACCGACGCTCAAGGAGAAGGTGCTCGGCCGCGCGGAAGTGCGGCAGACCTTCCATGTCTCCAAGGTCGGGACCATCGCCGGCTGCTCCGTCACCGACGGATTGATGACACGCCAGAACGACGGCGTCCGGGTCCTGCGCGACAACGTCGTCATCTATACGGGTAAGCTCCATTCCCTCAAGCGGTTCAAGGACGACGTGCGCGAGGTCCAGGCAGGGTACGAGTGCGGCATCGGCATCGAGAACTTCAACGACCTCAAGGTCGGCGACGTTATCGAAGCATACACCGTCGAGAAGGTTGCGGCGAAGCTGTAAGGCATGTTCATCGGCGTCTGTACCATCGAGATGCACATCCCGCAGAGCGGATCGCTGAAGACGAAGCGGCATTCGCTCAAAAGCATCAAGGACCGCATCCGGAGCCGGTTCAATGTCTCGGTTGCGGAGATCGACGACAACGACCTGTGGCAGAAGGCATCCCTCGCCGTGGCTGCCGTGAGCAACGATAAGTCCCACCTCAACCAGACGCTGGACCATGTCCTGAACCTGGTCCGGTCCGTGCCTGACGTGAGCCTGCTGGACTATCACATCGAAATTCTGTAGACACCACCATGTCAAAACCGAGCTACAAGAGATCGGCGCGCATCGGCGATCAAATGAAAGAGGAGATCGCCGATATCCTGATGCGGAAGATCAAGGACCCGCGGATCGGTTTCGCGACCGTGACGGATGTGGTCGTGGCCGACGATCTTCGCAACGCAACGGTCTACGTGAGCGTCTACGGTACGGACCGGAAGGATACGCTCACGGGGCTCGTCAGCGCCTGTGCCTTCATCCGCGCCGAACTGGGAAAGCGCATGCGGCTGAGGTCCATCCCGGAGCTGCTGTTCCGCTATGATGATTCGGCGGAGCGCGGCGCTCATATCATGGAGCTTCTGCAGGAGATCGAGCACCAGGACGAGGAAAAGGGACCTGGTCATGAGTGAGCTGGCCGCTATTGTCGCGGCATTGGAGGCCTGCACCACGGTCCTGATCTCGGTCCATCGCAATCCTGACGGGGATGCGCTGGGCTCGCAGCTCGGTCTGCTCCGCGCCCTGGAGATGGCGGGAAAGAAGGTCGCTGCGCACAACCTCGATCCGGTGCCGGAGATCTACCGGTTCCTCCCCGGCGTCGAGCGCATCACCTCCGGCAAGGACGTTGAAGGGGCATACGACGCCTTCCTGGTCCTTGACGCCGATCCGCCCCGGACGGGTCTGTTCAATGGGAACTATCCCGCGCCGACGCTGATCAACATCGACCACCATATCACCAACCCGCGTGAGTGGCCCCTGACCTGGCTCGATGCCGGGGCCACGGCAACAGGGGAGATGATCTACCGGCTCGTCCAGAAGCTCGGGGTGCCGCTGGATCGGGACCTCGCCCTCTGTCTCTACACTGCCATCTTCACCGACACCGGTGCGTTCCGGTATTCCAACACGACTCCCGAGAGCATGCGCATTGCAGCTACGCTCATGGAGGCCGGGGCGGACCCCTGGATGGTCACCGAGAACGTCTACGAGTCCTTTGCCTACCGCAGGATCCGGCTGCTGGGCCATGTGCTTGCCGGACTGGAGCGTACGAGCGACGGCAGGTGCGCCTGGGTCGTGGTCACCGACGACCTCTACCGGATCACCGGGACGTCGGCGGAGGACACGGACAACTTCGTGAACTTCGTCCGGTCGGTCAAGGGCGTGGAGGTCGCCGTCCTGTTCCGTCAGACCGGCCCGGAGCAGTATAAGATCAGTCTTCGCTCCAAAGGACGGATCGATCTCTCCGGGCTTGCTCAGTCGTTGGGAGGCGGAGGGCACCGCAACGCGGCAGGAGGGGTCCTCGACGGGCCCTATGCTGCGGTCCGCGACCGCGTCATCGCTGCCGCGGAACAGCAGGTCAGGAAGCAGTTGGGACCCCGCGCCGCTCCATGAACGGCATCCTGATCGTCGACAAGCCGCAGGGCTGGACCTCCCACGATGTCGTGAACAGGGCCCGACATCTCCTGCGCGAGCGAAGGATCGGCCATACCGGCACCCTCGATCCGCTGGCGACCGGCGTTCTGGTCCTGTGCATCGGCAAAGCGACCAGGATCGTCCGCTACCTCGAGTCCGCAGACAAGGAATACCGGGCCGAATGCAGGCTGGGCGTCATCACGGACACGCAGGATGCCGACGGTCGCGTGCTCGAGACACGGGCCTATGTGCCTCCGTCGCGGTTTGCCGTTGAGAAGGTCCTTGCAGCGTTCCAAGGGGCGGCCCTGCAGCGTCCTCCCCGCTATTCTGCCGTGAAGGTGGCGGGAGTGCCCTCCTACCGGCTTGCACGGCAAGGCGTGGTGCAGGAGCTGCAGGAACGGCCGGTTACGATCCACACCATCGGTCTTCTGGATTATGCCGATCCCGTCGTCCGATTCCACGTCACCTGTTCGAAGGGAACTTACGTCCGGACGCTCTGCAGCGATCTCGGCATCCGTCTCGGGTGCGGCGCCCATCTCACCGCCCTCGTGAGAATGCGTGCAGGCCGGTTCGTTCTTGCACAGGCGATGGGCGTGGAACAGCTTGCCGAGCTCGCCGCGGCCGGCAGGGCGGAAGAGGCGGCAATCAGCATGGACGAAGCCCTCGGCGACCATCCCAGCGTGACGGTCAGCTCCCAGGACGCCTGGAAGATCATGCACGGGAACCCGGTATCGGGCTACCCGGCATCCGCGGGAACCGGAGCCGGGGACCGCATCCGCCTTCTGGAGCCGGGAGGGACGCTGATCGCCGTGGGAGTGGTGCAGGAGGGCGCGATCAGGCCGGAAGTGGTCCTGGCATGACGCGGCCGCGTAGACCACCGCACAAAACACTTTACAACAGACCGCAAGTGTGCTATTTTGTAGCGCTTTAATGCTTCGAGAAAGGAGGAGATCCAACCCTATGGACAAGGAACTGAAGACATCGGTGATCACCAATCACCGCCGGCACTCAACGGACACGGGCTCTCCCGAGGTCCAGATCGCGCTCCTGAGCGGCCGCATCAACCATCTGACCGAGCATCTGCAGGCGCACAAGCAGGACCACCATTCGCGGAGAGGATTGCTCAAGATGGTCGGTCAGCGCCGTCGGCACCTGGAGTATCTGCGGGTCAATGATCTGGAACGGTATCGTCAGATCGTGGATAAGCTCGGTCTGCGCAAATAGGCGCATCACGCCCCTGGCGTCAGCAGACATCATCCTGATGAAGAAATGAGGCTGCATGGCAACAACTGTGGAAATAGAGATTGGCGGCAGGCGGCTGGTCCTGGAGACCGGCATCATGGCGAAGCAGGCGGGCGGGGCCGTGGTCGCCCGCTACGGCGACACGGTGGTCCTTGCGACCGCAGTATCGTCGAAGGTGCAGCGGGAGAACGTGGATTTCCTTCCGCTCACGGTGGATTATCAGGAAAAAGCGTATTCCGCCGGCAGGATCCCCGGGGGGTTCTTCAAGCGGGAAGGCCGTCAGAGCGAAAAGGAGATCCTTACCTCCCGCCTCATCGATCGTCCGATGCGGCCCCTGTTCCCCGATAATTATTATTTCGATACGCAGATCATCGCTTCGGTCCTGTCCATCGGCGAGGAGAGCTCCATGGACCTGATGGGGATGCTCTGCGCGTCGTCTGCGCTGACGATCTCGGACATCCCGTTCAACGGTCCCGTAGGCGCGGTGCGGGTCGGTTACATCGACGGTACGTTCCGGATCAATCCGGGGCTGAAGGAGATCGAGGCCTCGGCGCTCAACCTGGTCGTGGCAGGCACTGATGAAGCCATCATGATGGTGGAGGGCGGTGCACGAGAGATGAGCGAGGACCAGATGCTCGAAGCTCTCGCAATTGCCCACGCCGAGATCAGGAAGCTCGTGGCCCTGCAGCGTGATCTTGCCGCCAAGGTCGGAAAGCCGAAGCGGGTCGTCAAGGTCGTCGAGATCGACAAGGACTTGGAGCGTGAGGTCGCGGCACTTGCCATGGACCGGCTCCGGTCCTCGATCATCATCCCTGACAAGATGGAGCGCCAGAAGACGCTCGATGTCCTGCTCGACGAGATCAAGCAGAAGCTCAAGAAGGAAGACGATCCCATGCGGGGCCGCCAGATCGCTGCGATCTTCTTCAACATCGAAAAGGACGAGGTTCGCAAGATCATCCTGGAAAAGAACATCCGTGCCGACGGCAGGAAGCCCGACCAGATACGACCGATCAGTTCGCTCGTCGGCCTGCTTCCCCGGACCCACGGGTCCGCGCTCTTCACGCGGGGCGAGACCCAGGCGCTGGTCGTGACGACCCTGGGTACGTCGGAGGACGAGCAGCGTATTGACGCCCTGGAAGGGGAATACTTCAAGACGTTCATGCTGCACTACAACTTCCCGCCGTTCAGCGTCGGAGAGACCAAGCCGCTGCGCGGACCGGGCAGACGCGAGGTCGGTCACGGCGCCCTTGCGGAACGCGCGCTTCGACCGGTCGTACCGACGAAGCAGGAATTTCCCTATACCATCAGGCTGGTGTCGGACATCCTCGAATCGAACGGGTCCTCCTCGATGGCCACCGTGTGCGGCGGGACCCTGTCGCTCATGGACGCCGGCGTGCCCATCAAGGCACCGGTTGCAGGGATCGCCATGGGCCTGATCAAAGAGGGCGACAAGGTCATCGTGCTGTCGGATATCCTTGGTCTGGAGGACCATCTCGGGGACATGGACTTCAAGGTCACGGGAACGAGCAAGGGCATCACCGCGCTCCAGATGGACATGAAGATCGAGGGGATCACGATCGATACGATGCGGTTCGCCCTCCAGCAGGCGAAGGAAGGACGGATGTACATCCTGGGCAAGATGCTGGAGACCTTGGACGCGCCCCGCAAGAGCCTGAATCCCTTCGCACCCCGTATCATCACCATGCATATCAGCACGGAAAAGATCAAGGATGTGATCGGGACCGGCGGCAAGGTGATCCGGAGCATCATCGAACAGACCGGAGCAAAGATCGACATCGAGGACGACGGGACCATCAATATCGCGTCATCGGACGAGGCGGCAGCCAACAAGGCAAAAGAGATCATCAAAGGGATCGTGCAGGAGGCGGAGGTCGGAAAGCTCTACATGGGCAAGGTCAGGAAGATCATGGACTTTGGCGCCTTCGTGGAGATATTCCCCGGCACGGATGGCCTGCTGCATATTTCCCAGATCACCGAACGCCGGCTGGAGAAGGTCACTGACGAACTGAAAGAAGGCGACGAGGTCCTCGTCAAGGTGCTGGAGATCGACCGGCAGGGCAAGATCCGGCTCTCCCGGAAGGAAGCCATGCGGGAGCAGGAACGAAAAAAGTAGCGTGGCCGCACCGGGATCGCCAGGCAGGGATGCAGGACGGGGAGACAGGAGCAATCCTGTTTCCTTTTTTGTTTATGGAGCGGGGGGGCGAGCGTGTCGACACATGATGTGGCAATCGTCGGGGCAGGACTGGCAGGCCTGACCGCAGCCGCATACCTCACGAGGTCGGGAAAGAAGGTCATCGTGCTCGACCCGGCGCCCGAGGCAGGCGGGGTCCTTGCCGCCTTCGAACGTTCGGGTTTTCTGTTTCCCGCCGGCTCATCGCTCACCCGCGGCTTCGCACCGGACGGTCCCTGCCGACCGCTCTTTGGCCTGCTGGGGACCCCGCTCCCCGGTCCTGCGGACGATCGCCGGTACCAGGTCGCGCTGCCTGATCACCGGATAACGGTCCACCCCGATGCCGGAGAGACCCTTGAGGAACTTGGCCGGGAATACCGCAGCGAGAGCGACGCCCTGGCGCGTCTATTTCGCGAGACCGGCAGGATCGCGGAACGGGTCGCGAGAAGCACCGTGGCGGCCACCCTGTCGCTATGGAGGTCTGCGGCGGGATTTCTCCGTCCCTACGGGTTCAGCCGTGAACTGTCGGCGTTCTTCGAAGTCCAGGCCCGGTTCTTTCACGGTGTTCCCCTCGCCGGGCTTTCGCTCGCGGCGCTTGTCGACCTGATCCACACGTCGCCCCGGTCCGTTCCCGGGGGGTATCATGCTCTTGCTGCTCGCCTGCGGCATGCGATCGTCCGACAGGGAGGGGAGTGCCGGTTCGGGGAACCGTGGCCGGAGATCAGCTTCCACGCGAACCGTATCGCCGCGCTCGGCACGTCCCGGGAGATCATCGAGCCGCGTGCGGTCATCCTGAATGCCCATCAGGACGCATCGCTGCACAACCTCTACCTGGGGATGAGAGCGGAAGGCATCCCGGTCGGGATGCAGGAGACCGTGATCGTTCTGTCTTCCTACGACCGGCCAGGAGACCTCCTGTCTCTCTCCATCGCATCCCCGGAGGAAGGTCAAGTTCCTGCCGGAGGCATGAGGGCGGTGACCGCATCCTGCAGGAGCGCGGGGGGCGAGAAATCCGGGCAGCTGACGCCTCCTCCGGAGCAGGTGCGTTCGATCATGCCCTTTTACGAGGAATTTTGCGTTCTGTCGCGGGAGGAAAAATTTTCCGCGAGGCGGTTCCCTCTGCCCGGCCATGTGACGGTAAAACCCGGAAAGGCGGGCGCCGGGGCGCCGGTCACCGCGAGGAGCACGGTCCGGAACCTGTACCTGATCCCTGACGACACACCTGCAGAAAGGTATCTGCATGCGGCGCACAGGATCGCAAGCAAACTGAGCTGAAGATCGTTCCGGAAATTGTGCATTCCCCGGGAGGTGAGGGCGGGAAAAACGGTCTGAGGGAAGCGGGGAGCTACGCCTTGGCGAGGACGGCAGCTTCCTCTTCTTGGAAGTCGATCGCGTCGTTCTTGAGCGAAACGAGAACCTTCTGGACTTCTTTGAACCTTCCGCGGAGCATCTCTTCGGAGAGCGGGTCGGTGATGTATTTCTGGATGGCGCGCCGCATGGGACGGGCGCCATAGGTCGGCTGATAGTTCTCCCGGATCAGCCAGTCCTTCACGTCAGGGCTGACCTCGATATGGATGTTCCTGCTGATCAGCATCTGCGCGTTCAGTTCGCCCACCAGCATGTCGACGATCTGGAGCAGGTGATCGTTGCTGAGCGGGTGGAAGACGACAACCTCGTCGACGCGGTTCAGGAACTCCGGATTGAAGGACCGTTTGAGCTCGGACAGGACATTGTCCCGCATCTTGGTGTACTGGCTCGATGAACTGTCCTTGCGGAAACCCATCGTGGTATCCTTGTCGATCATCCGTGCGCCGAGGTTGGATGTCATGATGATCACGGTGTTCTTGAAGTCCACCTTCCTTCCGATACTGTCCGTCAGATAGCCGTCATCCAGGACCTGCAGAAGCATGTTGAAGATGTCCGGATGGGCCTTTTCGATCTCGTCAAAGAGCACCACGGAATAGGGACGCCTGCGGATCTTCTCGGTAAGCTGACCGCCCTCATCGTATCCCACATATCCGGGAGGAGATCCCACGAGACGGGAGGAGCTGAACTTCTCCATGTACTCGGACATGTCGACGCGGATGAGCGCGTCTTCGCTGTCAAAGAGGAAGGTGGCGAGGGTCCGGGCGAGCTCGGTTTTCCCGACACCCGTCGGACCGAGGAATATGAAGGAGCCGATGGGCTGTCTGCGCGACTTGAGCCCGACACGGGAGCGCCGGATAGCGCGCGACACGGCCGCTATCGCCTCGTCCTGTCCGACGATCCGCTTGTGGAGCTCCTCCTCCATGCGCAGGAGGCGGGCGACCTCTTTTTCCTCGAGCTTGGAGAGCGGGATCCCCGTGATGTTCGAAATGATGACGGCAACGTCCTCTTCGTCGATGACCGGCACGTTCTTTTCCTGCAGGTCCTTCCATTCCTTATGAATGCCGTCGAGCGTCTCCCGGAGCCGCTCTTCCTCCTCGTTGATCGACTCGACCCGCACGTAGTCCTTGATGCGGGTGAAGAGGCTCTTTTCCTGCTCGAGCTTCTTCAGCCGCTTCTCGATGTTCTTCATCTCCGACGGATAGGTGTAGCGCGAGAGCTTCGCCTTTGCCCCCGCTTCGTCGATGACATCGATCGCCTTGTCCGGCAGGAAACGGTCGGTGATGTACCGGTCGGCCAGGCGCGAGGCGGACGTGATCGCCTCGTCGCTTATCTTGACCTTGTGGTGCATCTCATACTTGGGACGCAGACCCTTGATGATGTTGATGGTCTCTTCGACCCCGGGCGGCTGGACGAAGATGGGCTGGAAACGGCGTTTAAGCGCCCCGTCCTTCTCAATGTGCTTCCGGAACTCGTCGAGCGTCGTGGCGCCGATGCACTGGATCTCGCCGCGCGCCAGTGCCGGTTTCAGCATGCTCGACGCATCGATGGACCCTTCGGCAGCGCCGGCGCCGACGAGCGTATGCAGCTCATCGATGAAAAGGATGATGTTATCCGCCTGCACGATCTCCTTCATCACGATCTTGAGGCGCTCCTCGAACTGGCCCCGGTATTTCGTGCCCGCGATGAGCGCTCCGAGATCAAGAGAGACAACGCGCCGGTTCAGCATGTTCTCGGGAACATCGGAACTCACGATGCGCTGGGCGAGCCCTTCCACGATCGCGGTCTTGCCGATCCCCGCTTCGCCGATGATGACCGGATTGTTCTTGGTACGCCGGGAAAGGATCTGCAGGACCCGGTCGATCTCGTTCTCCCGTCCGATGACCGGGTCAAGCTTGCTGTTCTTTGCGAGAAGCGTGAGGTCCCTGCTGAACTCGTCGAGGGCGGGAGTGGGGCTTTTCTTCGACGTCACCTGCGTTGCCGCCCTCCGGAGATAATTGATCACGAGCTGCCGGGACCCCAGGAGGTTCACCCCGAAGCTGCGGAGGATCTTGCCGCCGATGCCTTCCTCCTCGCGGATGAGGCCGAGCAGGAGATGCTCACTGCCGATGTAGTTGTGTCCCAGCAGCCGTGCTTCTTCCACGGCGTATTCCAGGACCTTTTTCGCGCGGGGAGTGAAGGGGATGTCGCCGAAGGTGAGGGTGTTTCCGCTCGACGGGAGGTTCCGTTCGACCTCCATGCGGACCTGGTCGATGTCGATCCCCATTTTGCGCAGGACCGCCACGGGGATGCCGTCCTCCTCGCGGAGCGTACCCAGCAGGATATGCTCGGTGCCGAGGTAGTCGTTCTGGAGACGCTCAGCCTCTTCACGAGCATAGACAATGACTTTTCTACCGCGTTCCGTGAACTTCTCGAACATCATCCTCTACGACCATCCTCGCGAGATTTGTTCATCATTGTTTAAAATATACTCCAATCGTCGAATCAAAGTCAAGAGTTCGTTCCTGACCTGCAGCACGCGCGGCGATCATTCGCACGCATTGCACGCTGAACAACGTTCCCGCCGCGGCATCCATGCTGAGCGCACTGCCTGCGGGGCCGGCGATGACCGCGGAGCAGGGCCGGGAGGTCCCGTACCTGCAGGCGAGACGTAGTACGGTGAGCGCGGGTACGTGCGCGAGTGGGCCGCAGCCATTCGTCCTTGACAGCATCCCTCGGAAACAGGTATGCTGGCCCCATGATTCGCAAGGCGAGGGTCGAGGATGTCAAGGCCATCCAGTTGATCGTGAACCGATATGCGGAACAGGGGCAGATGCTTCCGCGATCCTTGAACGATCTCTACGAGAGCATCCGTGATTTTTCCATCTTTATCGAGGACGGCGAAGTCGTCGGCGTATGCGCACTGCATATCAGCTGGGAAGGTCTTGCCGAGATCCGTTCGCTTGCCGTGCGTTCGGACAGGTCCGGCCGGGGGGTCGGATCCCGGCTGGTCGCCCATTGCCTCGGTGAAGCGCATGAACTGGGAGCAGAGCGAGTCTTTGTGCTCACGTATCAGGAGGGTTTTTTCGGCAAACTGGGTTTTGTCCCGATCGACAAGAAGGAACTTCCGCACAAGATCTGGACCGACTGCCTCAACTGCGTCAAGTTCCCCAACTGCGATGAGTCTTCGATGATCCTTTCCCTTCCACGACAATAATCTCCGGAGCGCGTTCTTCGTGGCATGATCATTGCTGTATGAGGGCGGACGACAAGGTATTTCGTTCCGACCGCAAAGCGTTCATTCGTGAATTCAGCATGTTATCGCTCTACGTCCATATCCCTTTTTGCGTGAGGAAATGCCACTATTGTGGTTTTTTTTCAACACGCTACGATCACGTCCTCGCAGACGCGTATCTCGATGCCCTCGAACGCGAAATGGACCTCAAGGCCGACGTGCTGCGCACGAGGGCTGTCGGCACGCTCTATGTGGGCGGCGGTACGCCCACGGCACTGACGTCCGATCAGCTGTCCCGGCTGTTCGCGCTGCTCGAGCGACGTGTGCGCGTGCATCATATCGCAGAGGTCACCGTTGAAGTGAATCCCGCAGCGGCAGCACCGGATGTCCTGCAGCTCCTCCGACGATCCGGTGTCACGAGGCTCAGCATCGGGGTGCAATCCCTTGCCGACGATGTCCTCGCCGAGCTGGGACGGGTCCATACGGCCGACCAGGCAGTCCGGGCGGTCAGGAACGCACGGGACGCGGGCTTCGAGAACATCGGCATCGACC
>Ga0316622_100001965_pt1 | contig 13913 bp, 14 predicted proteins | sample OWC_Aug_OW2_C1_D_FD_207646 | JGI IMG/M metagenome (GOLD analysis project Ga0316622, IMG submission 207646) | Wetland soil microbial communities from Old Woman Creek delta, Ohio, United States - OWC_Aug_OW2_C1_D5_C | ecosystem: Environmental > Terrestrial > Soil > Wetlands | place: USA: Ohio... | reverse complement strand
GACGATCCGCGGAAGGTACGGCACTCGGGCCCGCCGAGCGATCCGCCGTGCAGGAAGTCGGCAATATCGTGGTATCATCCTTCCTGAACGGGGTGAGCGATCTGCTGAACAAGCGGCTGCTGCCCACCCCCCCCCGGTTCCAGTACGGGCCGATGCGGGACCTGGTGGGCGAGGTCGTGGCCGCGCTGGGGCCCGACACGCAGACGGTCTTGCTGGTGCAGGCGGTCTTTCAGGACGAGCGGGGGCAGGTCTTGGGGCGGTTTTACGTCGTGCCCAGGGTCCCGGCCCTCGAGGAGTGGCTCGGCGGCCCCGAGCCGAGGGGAGAGGGGAGAGCATGACGCAGGGGACACTGAGCGGTCTCGAGCCCGGGATCGCGTCCCGGTACGGGGCGCTCCGGACAGTGCTGGCGGACATGGGGAGGGTGCTGGTGGCCTTCTCGGGCGGGGTGGACAGCACCTTCCTGCTGGCTGCGGCGATCGAGTGCCTGGGGTCACAGAACGTGCTCGCCGTCACCGGGCTCTCGCCCAGCGTTCCCGCGGCGGAGCGGGGGGAGGCGGCGGCGCTGGCGGGCCGGCTCGGCGCGCGGCACGCCTTCATCGACACGGGCGAGCTCGAGCGGCCGGAGTACGTGGCCAACACCGCGGACCGGTGCTATTTCTGCAAGACCGACCTTTTCGAGCGCCTGAACAGCATGGCCCACGTGGAGGGGTGCGCCTGGGTCTTGGACGGTGCAAACGTGGATGACCTGGGTGATGTCCGCCCTGGCCGCGAGGCCGCGCGTCTCCAGGGGGTGCGCAGCCCCCTCGTCGAGGCTGGCCTGCGCAAGGCGGACATCCGGGCCCTGTCCCGCTGGATGGACCTCCCGACCTGGGAGAAGCCGGCCATGGCCTGCCTGGCGTCCCGGATTCCCCACGGGACGCCCGTCACGATCGAGCGGTTGGGACAGGTCGAGGCGGCGGAATCGGCGCTCCGGGCCCTGGGATTCCGGCAGGTGCGGGTGCGCCATCACGAAGCGATCGCGCGGATCGAGCTGTCGGCCCCCGAGGAGCGGGCGCGCCTCCTGGATCCCGCCCTGTCCGCAGACGTCGTCCGGCAGCTCAAGGCCGCCGGGTACCGGTACGTCGTCCTGGATCTCGAGGGCTACCGCCCGGGCGGTCGCCCCACCGCGTGACCCGTTCGACCGCTCCGGCTTCCCCCCCAACTCCCCCAAGGAAGACACGGCAGCGGTGCACCCGCTGCTCGCCGCTACTTGGCCCCGGCCTTCAGGGCCTCCAGCAGCGCGAGGGATGCCTCGTGGACGCCGGCCCCGGTTTCCTGGGCCTCGAAACGGTCGAAGGCGACCGCCAGCCCCGCCTGGTCTTCCGGGGTGAGGACACGATCGGCCATGGGAAAGAGGATGGTATTCTCCTTGGCGATGTGTGCCCGGAGGAGCTGGATGTATCCCCGCCCGCTGTCGATGACCTGCCTTGCCGCCGATGAATCCGCTCCCAGTCGGGCGGTGGCGTCGGCCATCCCCCGGATGAAGGCTCGTCCGGTTTCATGCTCGGAGAGCATCACGCCGATCGGCCCCCCCTGGAGCGGAAAGCCCCGGTTCACCATGGCCTTGAAGAGGAGGTCCTCTTCCTTTCCGTGATGGCACTTGTCGGCGAACGTCTTCAAGAATTCGACCGCCTTCTCGAAATACGCTGGATCCGGCGCACCGCCGGCTTCGAGCCGGCTCAGAATCGTCTCCAGCGCATCCAGAGCCTGCAGGATCAGGTCGTGTTCGTGAACGAGGATCGTCGTCGGTGAGTCGCCGTGGGAAAGCTCGTGGGAGTGGATTGCGCCCATGGAATCCTCCTTTTGCCGCAGGTCAAGGCACACGTCGCGTTCAGGTGGATACCATGATAGACGAGGGCTCGATGACCGTCTGTGATCTAGATCAGGATCTTCCTGAAGTTTTCTGATGGTTTTGAAGTAATATTAAGATTAATTAAAACAAATAGTTGTGATATAAATCTAATATATTACAGAAAGTAAAAGAGAACGCCTATGGACCACGAGAGCACCGCCGTGAAGCCCTACTGCCGGCGGAAGGAATGCCTGGCCGAGGCGGGGATGAAGGACAGTGACTCTACGCAGCCCGGGATGCCGTGGCGGGCCAGGACATGACGCAGGGGTATAACTCCATCTTTGGCCCGTCCGTCCGCTGGTTGTATTCCGCCACGAGGGCCTCGGCCTGCGGCTTCAAGGCGGGTTCCCAGAGTTCCAGGCGGAAGCCCAGGTTGTCGGTGAACTCCCCGATGGCCTTCCATCCGATCGTCACCCCGAACACGGTCTGGGGTGCGGCCAGGCGGCGGGGGAGATCCGAGGGGACGTAGCGGCTCCGGACGAAGCTGTAGGCGAGCCGGGACGTGAAGGTCGGGCCGAAGTGTTTCCTGACCAGTTCCTCGACAAGCTCGGGCTTGACCCCGAGTCCCCTTTCCATTTCGGCCATGGCGCTCCTCTTGGGTGCTCATCGTGCGCGCCCGCTGTCACCACCCGGAGGCCGCGGGCCGGTTCCGGCATCTCACCCGGTCGAAAACGTGTCCCATCTTGTAGCGCAAAGCGGCCGCTTCTGCAAGAGGGGTCTGCGACGGAGTGCGAGATGAAGGTGGTCATCATCACACGGGAGAATGCCGGCCAGGTGGCCCGGTGGCGCGGCGAGCGCGAGGGGACCCACACCTACCTCCAGGTCTTCCTGGACGGGGAATGGTGCCAGGTCGTCGTCACCCGCAGCGACCCCGCGTGTCTGCCGCCGCGGAGCCTGCGCATGCGGGCCGGCGAATACGTCTGGCACCCCCGAGGCGCACCCCGCACGGGCGGAGCGGACAGCTCCTCCTGACGCGAGGCACCGGGTCGAAGGTGCTCCGGGCTGCCTGCTGCGAAACGGCGCGCCCCGGGCGCCGGACTGATCAGGGAACCCTGACATTGCCACCCGCCCCCGGTTGACCCTGGCGAAAGCGCGGGCATATACTCCCCCGGTGTGAACGACGGGCGGCGCGCCGGGCTCCCACCGGGGGCGCCGCCTCCCCAACTCTTCGCTGCAGGAGGACGCATCCGATGAAAGCCCTGGTGCACACGGCCCCGATGAAGTTCGAGCTTCGCGACGTTCCCGTGCCGCAGCCTGGCGACGACGAGCTCCTGGTCCGTGTCAAGGCGGTGGGCATCTGCGGATCGGACGTGCACGGCTACACCGGCACCACCGGCCGCCGCATCCCGCCCATCATCATGGGCCACGAGGCGGGCGGCGTGGTGGAGGCGGTCGGGCGCAACGTCAAGAACGCGTCGGTCGGCGAGCGCATCACCTTCGATTCCACGGTCTACTGCAATCAGTGCCCGGCCTGCCGTCAGGGTCGGGTGAACCTCTGTCAGTCCCGGAAGATCCTCGGCGTCTCGACGCCGACCTTCCGGCGGGACGGCTGCATGGCCGAGTTCGTGACGGTGCCCTGGTGGATCATCCACAAGCTGCCCGAAGCCGTCTCCTTCGAGGAGGCCGCCCTCATCGAGCCGGCGGGGGTCAGCCTGCATGCCGCCCGGATCACGCCCATCGAGGTGAACGACGTGGTGGCCGTGGTGGGGGCGGGACAGATCGGGCTCTTCGCCATGCAGGGGGCGCGGGTGAAGGGGGCGGGGAAGATCGTGGTCCTGGACGTGCGGGAGGAGCGCCTGGCCATGGCGCGCCAGCTCGGGGCGGACGTCACCATCAACCCCTCGACGGCGGACGTGGCCGCGGAGATGCGTCGCGCCGTGGGGCGGCCGGATGCCGACGCGACCCTGGAGGCCGTCGGGGCAGAGACCACCGTGACGCTGGCCATGAACCTCACCAAGCTGGGCGGTCACGTCACCTTGATCGGGAACGTCACGCCCCGCATCCAGGTGAATCTGCAGGACATCGTCTCGCGCGAGCTGACCTTGCGTGGCTCGGCGGCCATCGCCGGAGAGTACCGGGCCGTGATCGACCTCATGGCCGCCGGCCGCATACAGGCCAAGCCGCTCATCAGCCGGGTGATGCCGCTGACCGAGGGGCAGCAGGCCTTCGATGCCCTGCACCACGGGGAGCCGGGCCTGATGAAGATCGTCCTTCACCCGTGACGGGACAGCGACAGGGATAGGGACAGGGACAACGAGAGGGGCCGGGGCATCCGGCGCGGTTGCACGGTCGGATGGCGATTTCGCGGCGTGCCCATCCCCGCACTCACTGACGACTGGAGGCAGAGATGGCCGGGCAGTTCGACCTCAGCGGAAAGGTGGCGATCGTGACCGGTGCGAGCCGGGGACTGGGGCAGTACTTCTCGCGCGCCTTGGCGCGTGCGGGTGCGGACGTCGTCATCACCAGCCGAACGGTGGACTCCCTGGGGCAGACCAAGTCGGAGATCGAGGCCATGGGGCGCAAGGCCCTGCCCTGCACGCTCGACACGCGCAAAGTCGAGACGGTCCAGCCCATGGTGGACGCGGCCCTGAAGGCCTTCGGCCGCATCGACATCCTCGTGAACAATGCCGGCTGCAACATCCGCAAGCCCGCCGTGGACATGACACCCGAGGACTGGGACACGGTCGTCGGCACCATCCTCAGGGGCGCGTTCTTCGTGTCCACGGCGGTGGTCCGCGCCGCCATGCTGCCGCAACAATGGGGGCGGATCGTCAATATCGGCTCCGGGACATCCCTCTTCGGCATGCCCGGGATCACGCCGTACTGTGCGGCGAGGGGGGGCATGACCCAAATGACCAAGTCGCTCGCGGCGGAGTGGGCCCCGCACGGCATCACGGTGAACGTCATCGCGCCGGGCTGGTTCCGGACGGCCCAGAACGACATCCTGTTCCAGAACCCGGAATTTGTGACCTTCGTAAACTCGCGCATCCCGGCAGGCCGGTCCGGCCTGCCCAATGACATGGACGGCGCCGTCGTCTTCTTGGCCTCGGAGGCCTCGACCTACGTGACCGGCCAGCTGCTCTTCGTGGACGGTGGCTTCACGATCGGCGCCATGAGCGCCATGCCAACCAAGAAGTAGCCTCAATCTCCGGGTCTCGTGGCGGCCCGCCCCTGACCCCTCCGGGGCGGGCCGCGGTGTGTGGGGTTCGGGGACCGGTCTGCCTCCGCCCCGGCTTTCCGGGAGCGAAGCCGGTGCCGCCCCCAGCCGCAAAGCTCCTTGCGAGCCGCGAACTGCTCCTTTACACTGCGTGCGCGTCTGGACCTGTCTAGCCCGTATTATTCACAAAGGACTCGCGAATTATCTGGGCTTACCTGATCAGGAGCGATCCCCGCCGGCAGCGGGAGGATACTGGGTGGTGGGCGGACCGGGCACCCCTCCCGCAGGACGCGGGACGGGTACCCGGTCGGCGTCCCGCGGGAGGGGTGCAGCGTCACGGGGCACCGGCGACGCGTGATCCATCCCGGACCGCCGACCACAAGGGTTTCACTTAAGCCCGCATTGTTCGCGGGCTGTATTCGCGAACAATGCGGGCTAGGGGCAGCCAGTGATCCTTGGGATGCGATTCTCGGTACTACGCTTCACGATCCTGGCGCTCGTCTTCCTCGCGCAGCTCTACCTGTTCGCACGTGCTCGGCGCGCGATCCGCTCTTCCGGCTGCTCTCCCCGATGCACGCGCGCGATGCTGACCGCGGTCGGGGCGATCCTCGGTCTGCTCTTCCTCTCGAACACCTATCTGCTCTTCAATCCGGTGGCCTGGGTGGATCCACCGCTTGCCGTCCGGGTCGGCCTGTTCTACGCCGCGGCTGTCTGGAATTTTGGCTCCTTGCTCTCGGCCGCTCTGCTGCTGGGTGCCCAGGCTGGGGGACTCGCCGGGCGCGCGATCCTCGCGCTCTGGCGCATGGCCCGGGCGCGCCCTACCGCTGTTCCGGTAGATCCCGGCCGGCGGCGGCTCCTGAAAGCAGGGGTGGGAGGGCTCGCCGCCGCCCCCATCGTGTTCTCGGGCTACGGGGCAGCCTACGCCGCGCGAGGCTTTGCGGTCGAGGAGTTGGATTTGCCCTTTGGCCACGCGCTCCGCGTCGTGCAGGTGACCGACATCCACGCGGGCATCTACATCACCCGACGGGAAGTGCGGCGCATTGCCGACCAGGTCACCGCCCTCCAGCCGGATCTCTTCGTCCTCACCGGGGACTACATCACAAACTCGATGGTGTTCCTGCCCGGCTGCCTGGAGGAAATGGCCCGGGTCCGCGCGCGGTACGGCACCTTTGCGACGCTGGGGAACCATGAGAACTGGTACGGGACCCTCGAGGAGCTCCAGACCGCCTTTCGACGTCACGGCATCCCGCTCCTCGTCAATGCCCACCATGTCGTGCAGACCGAGCGCGGACGCTTCGCGGTCGCCGGCGTCGACGACCTTCGATCCGGCGATCCGGACCTCGAGGCGGCCCTTCGCGGGCTGGACCCGTCCCTGCCGACGCTCCTGCTCTCGCATCGCCCCGAGATCTTCCCCGACGCCGCGGGACGGGGGGTCGCCCTGACGCTCTCGGGCCACTACCACGGCGGTCAGGTGGCGCTGAAGCTTCCGGCAGGGCCGGTGAGCTTCGCGCACCTTCGGACCCCCTATCCCGAGGGACTCTTTCGGATCGACCATGCGCACCTGTACGTCAGCCGCGGGATCGGAACGACATTCACCCCGGTGCGGCTCAACGCCCCCGCGGAGATCACGCTGCTGCGGCTCCGGTAGCCCGGAGAATTCACGAAGGTGCCCGTGAATTCTCCGGGCTAATTGAAGCCATGACCGATTTGGTCATCGAAAATCGGCAGTCGGCGAGTCCCGCAGTATTCGCGAGCAGGTTCGCGGTGAATGTGCGCTGGAGGCCCGATGGGGGTCGGGATCACACGGCTGGGGTTTCTCCCGCGTGGGCAACGGAAGGGGGTGGTGCAGAGCGCAGCCGGATCGAATCGGCGACGTTCCGCGACAAGGAGGCGACGATGAATCTGGCCATGGGGAACAAGAACGTCGTGCTGGGACTGATCGTCCTCATGCTGTTTCTCACCATGAGCGTTCACATCGAGCGAACCGCCAGTCAGCATGCGTTCCAATCGAAGGCGGCGGCAGCAGTCCTCGACACCAAGAACAACTCCCCGAATCTCCTCGAGCATCAAATCACCGATGTGCGCAAGGGGCCGGCGTACCGGACAGGTGGCATTTACTTCCTGAACTACTACGCCGCGTCCTATGTGCCGGTGCCGAACAACTTTTATTTCACCGCCTACAACATGCGGCTCTACGCCTGGCTCCTGGCCCTGCTCGGCATGCTCGTCGGATTCATCGTCGGCACCCAGCCGGCGGCGAGCCCTGCGCTCCGACAGTGGGCATCCTGGCTCGCGTTTGTCGCCGTGGTCCTGTATCCGATTCGCGACATGTACTTCTTCTGGGGGCGCTGGTTCAACCCGTCGTTCTCCGGAGGGTGGGTCTCCCAGGTCGTCTACCCCCTCAAGGTCCTCGGCGGGGTCGCGATGTTCTTGGCCTTGCTGCTGTCGCTGGTCGTTTTCCTGCAGGGGGCCCGGCGGACCCCAGCACGCACGAGCGGCGAGCCCTGAGAATTCACGAAGAGACCCGTGAATTCTCCGGGCTAAAGGGCAGCGTGGCATAGGAAGGATGCGCAGCGCGGGGCGCACCGCAGTGGGCGGGCGCCCGACACGGCGGCAGGCGAACACCCCGAGGGCCAAGGACCCCGGAAGTCGGTCCCGACATCAAGTGCTGGGATCCTTGGCGGCACCGGTGGCGTCTCGGCGGTGAGCGGTGTCCTCGGATCAGGGTCAGGGTTTCATGGGATCGGCGGCAGGACCCCGGGTGCCCCCTAAGGCAGGGAATCCTCCGGGGGCGAGGTCCTGGCCGGCCTTCAGGATCTCCAGTCGCTGACGCATGGTGACGATCTCAGCCTGCTGGGCGGCGATGATCTCCTCGGCAAGCTTTCTGACCAGGGGGTCACGCCCGTGCAAAAGAACCAGCCGCGCCATCTCCACCGCACCCTCGTGGTGGGGGATCATCATGGCCAGGAAATCGCGATCCGGATCGCCGCTCATTGGCGCCGCCGCCATGTCTTTGGCCATCTTGTCCATGGCGGTGTGCATGGCGGCCCCGTAGCTGTCAGGAACAGGAGCGGGCGCGGGCGCCACGCCCCCATGCCCCCCGTGTCCCCCCTGCCCGGCAGGCATCTGCTGGGCAAGCCCCGGACCTGCCATGCTTCCAGCAGCCCAGAGCGTGGCGATAGCCAGCAGGCAGAGCTTCTTCTTCCCGGTCATCGTCTTGCTTCCTCCCCGATCCCTGACCCCCAACCCCCATCCCCCGCCGCTCATGCCGTCTGTCCCTTCGCGCCCGGCCGGACGTACACCAGGTTGATGCTCTTCTTGTTGCGCAGCTGCCCCGACGGGAGGGCCAGCGCGCCCAGGGGGATCTGCGCCAGGAACACCGGAGCGAACGGATTGGAAACGTCAAATGCCGAGCAGACCGTCTGACCGGCGTTCGGCGTGCTGGGCAGCTCGTCCTGCTCGTGCGCCACGTACAGCAGGGTGTTGGTGGGATTCGTCCACAGGCCGTGGGCCTCGCGCCCGTGGCTGAAGAACGAGCCCACCATCTTCCGGGATCCCGCGGAGGCGAAATGATCGATGATCGCGATCTGGCTGGAGGCCACGCCGCCTGGGCCGCCGTCGTCCACCCGCGCCAGGCTGACGTAGATCACCTTGCCCTGGGCATTCTGCACGAACTCCAGATGATTCGGGCGCGCGAGATTTCCCAGCGGGACGAGGTCCAGGGCGCGGTGGGGCTCCGCCACGCTCAGTGAGGACACCTGGTCGGCCAGCTTGTGGGACATCCACACCTCGGTGCCATCAGGGGGAGTCTTCAGGAAGGGGGTGAAGCTCGGCTTGTCGAGCGCACTGATCTCCAGCGTCCCCTTGTGCTGCGGCTGGGAATAGCCCTGGGCGTCCGCCCGGACGTGGAACACGTCCACTTTGGGCACCTTCTGGCTGGCCACGAACGCCAGGCTGCCGTCGGCGGAGAACCACACCTGGGCCGGGCCGTTGATGGTGGGGACGTACATCCGGACCGCCCCGGCTGCCGTGCCCCCGCTCTCCTTGATCGCCTTCTCGACGTCGAGGATGGCGAGCCGATCCTCCCCGCGGACCGCCACCCAGATTTCCTTCCCGTTCCGGGTGAAGGTCGGCTCGTGGGGCTCGCGCCCGACGAGGATCCCGCTGGTGAGCCGCTCGGGGTTCGTTGTCGTCCCAGCCTGCGGATTTGGGGTGTTGCCAATCACCCGCTTGGCCAGCGAGTCGATCAGGTACAGGTTGCTTGTCCCCCGGCCGGCCGTGGCCAGGAGTTTTCCGTCGGGCGAGGGAATGACGCCGTGGACGTCGATGGCGCCGTGATACAGGGGCTTGTGGATCATGGCCGCATGGGTGGGCATGACCCCGCCGGTCGCGAACCGGAACGGCGGGCGAGGATCCTCGTCGAAGCTGGTGAGGTTGATCGTGGTATCCACGGCATTGGTGCGCGGATCGATGACGCTGATGGTGTTGGAGTCCTCGTTGGCAATGAAGACGCGGTCGTTGGGCTCGACCGCCGCCGTGCCTGGGGCCGTCTGGGCGGCAGCGAGACGCGTGCCTGCCGCCATGGTCAGCGCCCCGACCGCCGTCGCCTTCAGGACTGCTCGTCGTGAGATGTCCATTTCCCCTCCTTGTCGCTGCGGTTGCCTGTGGGTCGATCGATCCTCGTGCCCTGCGCATGGGCGGGGTGGGAGTATTGCCCGACAAGCCGTGTTCCGCAAGAATCTGCTTGCGGCATACCCGGCCGGCACTGCCCGGCGAGCACTGAAGACAGAACCGCATGGATGCGGCCTTGGGTCCCGGGGCGGCCGGGGGGAGGGAATAATCAGCAGGCCCTGGGAGTTGTGGGTTTCGGCTTGGGAGGATAGAGTGGAGCACCAGTTGGCGGGATGAGGCAGCGGCCCTTCCGGCGGGACACCCCGAGGGAACGCGCGATGGGCATGAAATGCTGTGGCGTGGGCGGCGAGGGTTGGCCTCGGACCGCAGGCCGCGTGTCGGTCTTGGCGGTTCTGATCGCCCTCGCTCTGCTCGTCGCCCATCCGCCGGCAGAGGCGGCGAACGGTGATCGCCTGTGGGCCCTGCTCAAGGGCGGCGGCCAGATCGTGCTGATCCGCCACGCCTCGACCGTACCGGGGGTGGGGGATCCCCCGGGGTTCCGGGTGGAGGACTGTGCCACCCAGCGGAACCTTTCCGAGGCCGGTCGCGAGGAGGCCAGGCGGATCGGGGCGGCCTTTCGGGAGCGTGGGATCCCGGTTGGGGAGGTGCTGTCGAGCCGCTGGTGCCGGTGCCTGGACACCGCCCGCCTGGCGTTCGGCAGCGTGAAGCCATGGCCGGCCCTCGACTCGTTCTTCGATGACCGCAGCCGCGAGCCGGAGCAGACGCGCGCCGTCCGCGAGCGTGCCAGTCAACCCCTTACCCGCGGCAACCTGATCCTGGTGACGCACCAGGTCAACATCACAGCCCTCACCGGACTCGTGCCGTCGCAGGGAGAGATGGTCATGCTCACCCCGCGGGACGGAGGATTCACGGTGGCGGGCCGCTTCAACCCCGCGGCGGGTCGGTAAGGGAAAGCGCACACAACAAAGGGCAGTGAGCAATGACGCGGCCTGGGCAACTCGCGAGCGGGTTCACGGGATCGCTGGGCCGAGAGTGCAGAAGGGGAACCTTTCCATGCGACGCTTTGTAGTGCTACTCAGTCTGAGTGTGCTGATCGCCCTGGTTGGCTGTCGGTCCACCGGCTCCGTGAATGCCCCGGTGGAGGCGACTCCCGCGACTGCGCCGCTGGCGCTCACAGTGCCGGCGACACCAGGGCAGGCGGATCCCGAGCTGGCCCGGTTCAGCAAGTCCCTCGCCCGTCTGGCAGACCGGCTTCGCCCGGCCCTGGTTCAGGTGCGGCTCACCGGCGCTCCGGCGGAGCCCGAGGGGAGCGAGCGATCCGAGGAGCAGCGCCAGCCGCGGCGCGGGCTCGGCTCGGGCTTCATCGTGTCGCCGGACGGCTACATCATCACCAACCACCACGTGGTGACCGGCGCCACCAGCGTCCAGGTTCGGCTGTATGACGGACGGCGTCTGACCGCGCAGGTCGTCGGCACCGACGCCCGGACCGACCTGGCGGTCATCAAGGTGGAAGGGACGGGGAGCCTCCCGGTGATGCGCCTCGGGGATTCGGATGCGCTCCAGGTGGGTGAGCTGGTGATGGCGCTGGGGAGTCCGTTCGGCCTGGAGCAGAGCGTCAGCCTGGGGATCGTGAGCCGCAAGCCCTCCCGCGCGGGCGTGGCCACCCCGGGATTCCAGTTCATCCAGACCGATGCCGCCGTGAATCCGGGAAACAGCGGCGGACCGCTGGTGAACATGGCCGGGGAAGTCGTCGGGGTCAACTCCATGGCGAGCACCAACGGCAGTCTCGGCTTCGCGATCCCGTCCCGCGTGGTGCAAGCCGTGAGCCCCGTGCTCGCCGCCAAGGGCAAGATGCGCTGGGGCTGGCTGGGGGTGAGCATCGCGGAGGCCGAGGAGAAGGGCCCGGGCGGCTCGTCGGTGCCCGTCGGGGTCCAGATCCGTAGTGTCCGGCCCGGCGAGCCGGCGGAGCGCGCCGGGATCAAGCCGGGGGACATCGTGAACGCCGTGGATGGGGTGCCGGTGCGGGAACCTCGCGACCTGCAGCAGGTTGTGGCGGGCATCGAGCCGGGCAGGAAAGTGGCCGTGGCCCTGACCCGGGCGGGGCGCCAGGAATCCGTCCTGGTGGAGATCGGAGAGGCACCCTCGGAGTAGCGGTCAACGCGCGAGCAGGGGGCTCAGGTTGCTGATGAAGCCGCCTTCCCTTCGGCGGCTGGGCCTGTTTCAGCTGCCTGCGAGGCCGGAGGGGGAGCGACCGTACGGGAGGCATCATGGGAGAGCAGCAAAGGCGCCTCTGGGCGCTGGATGAAGAGGCGCATGGGGCGCCGGGGAGCGATCCCGCCCTGCCGGAGCGGATCCGCCAGCTGCTCGCCGAGCAGCCCTACGCCGTGCTGTCCACCCAGGGGGGCGGCCAGCCCTACGCGTCGCTGGTGGCCTTCGCGGTGAGTCCCGCCCTGGACGCCGCGGTGTTTGCCACCCCGCGGAACACCCGGAAGTTTCGCCTCCTCTCCGAGTGCGACCGCGTGGCGCTCCTGGTCGACAACCGCTGCGTCCACCCGCAGGCCATGATGGAGGTGGAGGCCGTCACCGCGACGGGACGGGCAATGCAGGTCGTGGCCGGGCCCGAGTTCGAGCGCTGGTCCGCCCTCTTGCTGGCCAAGCATCCTCACCTTGCACCGTTCGTCCGTTCACCCTCGGTAGCCTTGTTCAAGATCGACATCGTCCGCTACTTTCACGTGGTGCGCTTTCAGGAGGTCACCCAGTGGCGGCCCGGCGCGTAGGGGTCGTCATCCCCCTGGAGCAGGCCGCCGACGCCCCCGAGCGCTTCATCGGGGGCAAGGCCGCCCGGCTGGCCGCTCTCGGCCGGGCCGGCTTCCGGGTGCCCCGGGGTTTCTGTGTGACGGCCGCGGCCTACGAGCGGTTCCTGGCCGAGGCGGCACTCGCCGACCGCATCGCCATGGAGTTGGGGCGCAAGCCGTTCGAGGCGCTGCGATGGGAGGAGGTCTGGGATGCGGCCCTCCGCATCCGGACCGCCTTCCTGGCTGCACCCGTCCCCCGGGCCATTGCCCAGGCCGTCCGACGAATGCTGCGGCGCCTGCGGCTGGAGGGCCCGCTGGCCGTGCGGTCCTCCGCGCCCGGCGAGGATTCCGCGGCCAGGGCCTTTGCCGGGCTGCACGAGTCGGTGGTCGGTGTCGCCGGTGATGCGGCCGTCATGGATGCCATCCGCGTGGTCTGGGCCTCCCTCTGGTCGGACGCGGCCATGCTGTACCGCCAGGAACTGGGGCTCGATCCCCGGCGGAGCCGCATGGCCGTCGTCGTGCAGGAGGTCGTCAGCGAGGACCGATCGGGCGTTGCCTTTGGCCGGGATCCGCGCGTCCCCGCCGAGGACTGTGAGGTGATCGAGGCCGTCGCCGGCCTGTGCGCCGATCTCGTCGACGGCGCCGTGGACCCCGATCGCTGGCGCCTGCGCCGGTCCTCCGGCGAAATCGTCGAGTGGCGGGCAGGGGACCGGCCGGAGGGTGGGGATCCGGCGCCGCTCCTGGGCGCTCCAGACCTAGCGGCGCTGCACGGCGCGATCGGGCGGGTGGAGCGGGCCTTCGGCTGGCCGCCCGACCTGGAATGGACGGGACGGGCGGATCGGCTCACCGTCCTGCAGGCCCGCCCCGTGACGACCGCGGCAGCGGCTGATCCCGGGGACAAGCGCGCCTGGTATCTCACCCTCCGGCCCGGTCCGCGGCGTTTGCGTGAGCTGCGGCGCCGAGTGACCGAGGAGCTGATCCCCCAGCTCGAGGAGGAGGGGGCCCGCCTCGCCGAGGAGCCGGTGGAGACGCTCGATGAGAAGAGCCTGGCGGATGCCGTCGAGGCGCGGCGCGAGGCGGTGGTGCGCTGGCGGCAGATCTACGAGGAGTCGTTCATTCCCTTTGCCCACGGCGTGCGGCGCCTGGGGCAGTACTACAACGATGCGGTGCGCCCCCGCGACCCGTACGAATTCGTGGGGCTGCTCCGAGACCAGGGGATGCTCGCCTTCAAGCGAAACCGGGCCCTGGCCGACCTCGCCGCGGTCGTCCGGCGGCACGCGCCTCTCCAGCAAGCCCTCCGGGCCTGGGCTGAGGGAGCGGCAGGGAGCCCGCGCCCGCGCCTCGATGCGCGCTCTGGCGCCCTCGGGACGGCTGAGGGTGCAGCCCCGTTCCTGGATCGCTTCCAGGCGGTGCTGGCCGGCTTCATGGACACGACGTA
>Ga0316622_100001964_pt1 | contig 13913 bp, 10 predicted proteins | sample OWC_Aug_OW2_C1_D_FD_207646 | JGI IMG/M metagenome (GOLD analysis project Ga0316622, IMG submission 207646) | Wetland soil microbial communities from Old Woman Creek delta, Ohio, United States - OWC_Aug_OW2_C1_D5_C | ecosystem: Environmental > Terrestrial > Soil > Wetlands | place: USA: Ohio... | reverse complement strand
TCCGGCTCAAAGAGGAGTTCGGGACGCGGTACGAAGAGGTGCCCGTGGTGCTCCGCTCCTTCTCCAAGCGGAACCGCGTCGGCATCGGCGTGGTTCCGCCGGTGGATCCCAACAACCAGGACACCTCAGTCCTGATCGGCAGCGAGGACATCTCGAAGTTGGATGCCTACTCCGAAGGCGACCCGCGGGTGCTCGACCTCAACGGCGCCCTCAACGTCGGAAACCGCGGCGTCGTCGAGTTCATCGAGGTGTTCAAGAACGAGATCGAGTACCTGCACGCGATGATCACAGCCACCCAGGAGAAGGTCATCCCGGCTCCTGGCCGCCACGGCATGGTGTACGTCGACACGGTGATCGTCGCGCACTCGAACGAGGCCGAGTGGCAGAAGTTCAAGGCCGATCACACCAACGAAGCGATCCTGGACCGCATCGTCGTCGTGAAGGTCCCGTACAATCTGCGCCTGTCGGAAGAGGTCAAAATCTACCAGAAGATCATCCGCAACTCCGACTTCCGCGCCCACGTCGCACCACACACGCTCGAGATCGCTTCGATGTTCGCCATCCTGTCGCGGCTCGAACCGACCTCCAAGTGCGACCTCATGACGAAGCTCCGCCTCTACAACGGCGAAGAGGTGGTGGAGAAGGGGAAGACGAAGAAGATCGACGTCCGCGAGTTGCGCGACGACGCGAAGCGCGAGGGGATGAGCGGCATCTCCACCCGCTTCATCATGAAGGCACTCGACAACGCGTTGTCGGACAACATCGCGGGCAACTGCATCAACCCGATCAACGTGCGCGAGGCGCTGATCAACATGGTGAAGGAAGCCGACCTGCCCGACGACACCCGCAAGCAGCACCTCGAGTTTCTGCAGGACGTGCTGCACAAGGAGTATCTCGAAATTCTCGAGAAGGAGATCACCAAGGCGTTCGTCTACTCCTACCAGGAGCAAGCGGAATCGCTGTTCCAAAACTACCTGGACCACGCCGAGGCGTACGTGAACAAGACCAAGGTGCACGATCGCAACACCAAGGAAGAGCTTCAACCGGACGAGAGCTTCTTGAAATCGATCGAGGAACAGATCGCCATCATCGGATCCGCGGCCGACGGCTTCCGGCAGGAGGTGATCGCCTACCTGTGGGCCGCGAGCCGGCGGGGGGAACGAGTCTCGTACCGCAGCTACGAACCGCTCAAGGAGGCCATCGAGAAACGACTCATGACCTCCGTCCGGGATATCAGCCGCATCATCACCAAGGCGCGCACGCGTGACGAAGAGCAGACCGAGAAGTACAACCTGATGGTCACAAACCTGATGCAGAACGGCTACTGCCGAAACTGCGTCGACGTCGTGCTCAAGTACGCCGCCAACAACTTGTGGAAGGACTGATGCGGCACTGCTGGCGGCTTGGCGCCACCGCATTCCATCGGCAGCCGACACGATGCCGAACCAACCAGCCGCGCGTTCGGCCCTTCAGCGAGTGCGTTCATGCCCGATAGCGTTTTCCGTCCGTTTCGTTCCTCTGATGCGGAACGAAGTGATCGAGCCGCCGGGGACCGGTTGCGCCACCGCCAGAAGGTGCGTCAAGCGATCCGCGAGAACATCGCCGACATCATCGCCGAGGAGTCCATCATCGGCAAAGACCGCGACCGGGTCATCAAGGTCCCGATCCGCGGGGTGAAAGAGTACCGCTTCGTTTACGGCGACAACGCCGGCGGGGTCGCGCAAGGCGATGGGTCGTCGGAGCCAGGCCAGGTGGTGGGGCGGCGCGAAGGCCAGGGAGCGGGACCGCCGGACCGCGCCGGGGATCGGCCCGGGGTGGACTATTATGAAACCGACGTGAGCCTCGAGGATCTCATCGAGATCATGTTCGAAGACCTCGAGCTGCCAGATCTCGAACGGAAGCGCTTCCGGCAGCTCCTCGCGTCGAGCATCAGCAAACGGAAGGGCTATCGCCAGGTTGGCATTCGCGCCCGCCTCGACAAGCGGCGCACCGTGCGGGCCAAGGTCAAGCGCCAACATTCCTCGAAACGGCTCTTGCCGAGGGAGAACAGCGGAGAGGAGGCGCGATTCCCATTCCACGAACGCGACCTCACCTACCGCCACCGGGTCAGCGACATCAAGGAAGAATCGAACGCCGTGGTCATCTGCATCATGGACACCTCGGGTTCGATGGACACCATGAAGAAGTACCTGGCCCGCAGCTTCTTCTTCCTTCTGTTCCAGTTCATTCGCTCGAAGTACCAGAACGTGGAGATCGTCTTCATCGCGCATCACACGGAGGCCAAGGAAGTCACCGAGGACGAGTTCTTTCACAAGGGAGAGTCCGGCGGGACGTTCATCTCTTCCGGCTATCAGCGGGCACTCGACATCATCGCCGCGCGCTATCACCCATCGCTGTGGAACGTGTACGCATTTCACTGCTCCGATGGCGACAACTTCGATTCCGACAACGCCGCCGCCCTGCGCACCGCGAAGGAGCTCACCGAAATCTGCAATCTGTTCGGCTACGGCGAGATCAAGCCGCTGGGTTCGCGGTATTATGAGAGCTCGATGCTCAACATCTTCCGCCGGCTCGAGGCGGACAATTTCCAGACCGTGCTGATCGAACGCAAAGAAGATGTCTGGCCGAGCTTCAAGGCCCTGCTCGCCAAGGACCGCGTTCGCGAGCAGAACCACCCCGCATCCTGACCGATGGCTCGAACGTACGACGTCCACGATCTGGAGGCCTGGGACGCCCGCATCCGAGAGAAGGTGGTCGAGTTCGGCCTCGACTGTCACCCGCAGGAGTTCGAGATCTGCGATCACAATCAGATGCTGGGATACATGGCGTACTCCGGCATGCCGGCCCACTACCCGCACTGGTCGTACGGCAAGGCGTTCGAGAAGCTGAAAACGCTGTACGAGTACGGCGTCTCCGGACTGCCGTACGAGATGGTGATCAACTCCAACCCCGCCCTCGCCTACCTCATGCGGGACAACTCTTTGGCGCTGCAGGTGCTCACGATCGCTCACGTCTACGGGCACAACGACTTCTTCAAGAACAACTTCACCTTCAAGAGCACGCGTCCCGAGTACACCATCAGCACCTTCAAAGCGCACACCACCCGGGTCCGTCGGTACCTGGAAGACCCGAGCATCGGCATCGACCGCATGGAGCCTCTGCTCGACGCCGCCCATGCCCTCTCACTCCAGTGCCGGCGCAACCTGGCGATCAGGAAGCCCTCGGAGGAAGAGAACCGCCAAGCGCTGCTGGAAACGGCGGCGCCACCGCACGACCCCTTTCGGAACATTCATCGCCCGGCGGCCTATGTCGAGCCGGAACTCCGCAGGGTCCCGCTCGTCCCCGACGAGGACCTCCTCCTGTTCATCCGCGACCACAATCCGTACCTGGCCGAATGGGAGCGCGACCTGCTAACGATCGTGCACGAGGAGGCCCAGTACTTCATTCCCCAGATCGAAACGAAGATCATGAACGAGGGATGGGCCTCGTACTGGCACAAGCAGATTCTCGACAGCCTCGAGTTGCCTCAGGATCTGCATCTGGAATTCGTCGTGCGCCACAATCAGGTGGTGCGCCCGCATCCCGGTGGACTCAACCCCTATCACCTGGGATTGCGCATCTGGGAAGACCTTCGCCGGCGCGGCGGGGAGACGCCCGAGCGAGAGCAAGAGACGGGACCTTCCTCGCCGCCCATGAACGGGCGGGAGATGATGTTCTTTGTCCGCGAAACGGATCGGGACACCGCGTTTCTCCGCCGCCACTTGACCGAGGAGCTGATCCGCGAGCTCGACCTGTTCCAGTATCAGCCGAAAGGCGATGAGCTCGTCATCAACCGGGTCGCCGACGACGAAGGCTGGCGCGAGATCAAGCAAGCGTTGATCAGCAACGTTGGCATGAGCACGGTGCCGTTCATCCGGGTCAGCGACGCCGACTTCGGTGGCAAGCGGGCGCTGTATCTCGTGCACGCCCATGACGGACGCGATCTCCAGCTGGAGCATGCCGAGAAGACCCTGGCCTACGTCCATCAACTCTGGCAACGCGAAGTCGTGCTGGAAACCGTCATCGGCAACAAGAACACCCTGCTGATCCGCAACGATCGCGGGTTCTCGACCAAAGCCCGGTAGACTGCCCCACGCCTCCGTCCGGCCCGGCCCTCCGTTCACGGCCAGGACGATGGCCGCATCCAGGGCTGGATTGGCACGGAGGGAAGTGGACTGTTCCGCCCACGGCCTTTTTGCTACATACCCCGCCGCTGGGAGGGTGTCCTCGATGCCGATCTACGAATATCGATGTCGGAAATGCGGGAAGCGGTTTTCCGTGCTCACCTTGCGCGTCAGCGAAGCCGTCACGCCGGAGTGCACGAAGTGCGGCAGTCACGCAGCGGACCGGCTGATGTCGCGTTTCGCCACACCGAAGTCCGAGGAGGCCCGGTTGGACAGTCTCGCCGACCCTGGCAGCCTGGGCAATCTCGACGAGAACGATCCCAAGAGCGTCGCCCGCTGGATGCGCAAGATGGGCAAGGAAATGGGCGATGAGTTCGGCGAGGAGAACATCGACGAAATGATCGACGAGATGGAATCCGGCGGCGAGAACGGTGACGACGACGCCCTTTAGCCCCAATGCCAACTCACTGGCATTGCCGTTAGCCCCGGCTCGCCGTCTCCCCTTCCCCACCTGGATGCCCGCTCTTGCGGGCATGACGTTTGGGCTGCGGGCGCAGCCCGCGTAGGGTTATCCGTGGTTCCTCGCGATCAGGTTGCAGGATCTTCGCGCCAGGCGAAGACTTTCTGTGGGTCCGAGCAGATCCGCTGACGGCGAAGCTTGCGGCACGAAATTGGCGCTTCGGCATCGACTGTCACGGGGTTCGGTGTCACAGCGGATCGTCTCTCATCCTTGGTGCCGCCCGAAACCCGCCTGCCAATTCGGCGAAAAGGCGTGGCATGTCCCATGCTCAGCTGAGTGGCGGATGACCAGGGGCAACCTCCTCTCGGGCCGCTGATCCATGCGCAACGCGGATCGCGCCCTTCTGACGTTTCTGACCAAGCACGGCCGGATCGAGCCGTGGATGCAGAGCTCCGTCGAGGAGTTGATGGAGCAGCGCAAGGTGTCGGCAGCGGAAGCGCTGTGCGACGGGGGCTTTCTCGAGGAAGCGACGATCGTCGAAACCTTCGAGGCCGCCCTCCGCTTGCGCCGGGTGGATCTCGACCAGATCCCACCAAACCTACCCAAACCGCTCGACCAGGACACCTTGAAGGTGCACTTGGCGGTCCCCGCCCAGATCGTGGACGGACGCCTCATCCTGGCGATGGTGAACCCGCTCGACGATGAGGCGATTCGCAAAGTTCGCTTCGCATCGGGGCTGCGCGTCATTCCCGCGGTGGCGCCGCTGAGCGCCATTCGCGCAACGCTCGACCGTCCTGAGGAACTGCGCGAACCCGAACCGGCGCCCGAGACGAAGCCGGGCGCGAAGGAGGTGGGCGCCGCCAACCCGGAGCCGCTGCCACCCGTGCCCGACCTCAGCTCCAGCAATCCGATCATCAAGATGGCGGCCCTCATCGTCGAGCAGGCAATCGCGTCCCGCGCCAGCGACATTCACCTGGAGCCCAACCCGGAAGGACTCATCGTTCGCTATCGGATCGACGGCATTCTCGAAGAAGCCACGCGCCTCTCGCCCGCGGTACGCGGCCCCCTGACCGCTCGTTTCAAGGTGATGGCGCGCCTGGACATCGCCGAGCGGCGCGTCCCGCAGGACGGTCGCATCTCCGTCGTCAGCTGCAATCGAACCATCGATGGGCGGGTATCGACTCTGCCCACGCAGTACGGCGAGAAGGTCGTCATCCGCCTTCTCGATCCGAAGAGCTCCCTCGTCGACCTCGACCGGCTCGGATTCGAGCCGTGGGAACTTCAGCACGTGCAGGAATGTCTGCAGCAATCAGAGGGGATCATTCTCACCACCGGACCGACCGGCAGCGGCAAGTCGACGACCCTTTACTCCATGCTGCGCGCGATCCAGTCCCCGGAAGTCAACATCATCACGGTGGAAAACCCGATCGAGTATCGCCTTGCTGGCATCACCCAGACCGAGGTCAACGAGCGTCAGGGGCTCACCTTCGCCGGTGTCCTCCGGTCGATTCTGCGCCAAGACCCGGACGTGATCCTGGTTGGCGAGATCCGCGATCAAGAGACGGCGGAAATCGCCCTCCAGGCGGCACAGACTGGCCACTTGGTGCTGTCGACGTTGCACACCAACGACGCGGTCGGCGTGGTCACCCGGCTGGTCAACTTGGGAATGGAGCGTGAACTGATTGCCTCGTCGCTGCTCCTCGTCATTGCGCAGCGGTTGGTGCGATCGATCTGCCCGAACTGCCGCGAACCCGCCCCGGCCGAGGCGTGGCGCGATCTGCCGTTGCGTGCGCTGCTCGGGGACACACCGCTCGTACGTGGCGTGGGCTGCTCGAACTGCCGCAAGACGGGGTACCGCGGCCGCTTGGGCATATACGAGGTGTTCCGCAACACCGTGGAAGCGAAGCGGCTCATCAAGAACGGTTCGAGCGAGGTCGAGATCCGCGATCTCATGCGGCAGCAGGGCGGACGGGCGCTGATGCAGGTGGCCCTGGCCAAAGTGCGAGCCGGGCAGACGACACTGGACGAGGTCGCCGCCGCCATCAAGGCAGAGGAAGGAATTACTTCTTGCCCGGGCTGCAGGCGCCAGGTCGAGCAGCAGTTTCGCACCTGCCCGTTCTGCGGAACGACGCTCCGCAAGGAATGCGCCGCTTGCCATGCGATGATCCAGGAAGGTTGGGAGCGGTGCCCGCAGTGCGGAACGCTCGTCACCACCGACGAACCGGGCTGCGCTCCTCGGGAACAGCTCGGCACCCATTCCATCACGCTCTCGGCGGCTCGTGATCTGGCGGCCCCGTCACTGCTGGGCGCCGGGCTGCGCGCCATGTGTGTCGCCGGTGGGCTCGACGACGCTGCGGCGGGGGAACTCGAGACCGCGGTCGTCGAAACGTGCAACCTCGCGATCAATGGCTCGGCAGATGGCGCCGGCGCTGAAATCAAGGTCGAGATCGAGCTGTCAGCAGAGGGATGCAGCGTCTGTGTGTCCGGGGATGGCCCACCGTGGCCGTGGCCCCGACCGAGCGCCCGGCTCCCCGATCTCGACGCCTTTGCTGCCGGCGACTCGCCCGAAGTGCGGGCGTTCTTGATTCGCGGATCAGCAGATGAAGTAACCTACGAGCGCATCGATCAGACCAATCGCCTGTGGCTGAGCAAACGGTCAACCGTCACCGAAACGGCAGGTTCCGGCGATGCCAATGGACGGATGCACGCATGAGGTAACCCGCGAAGATCGCTCGGCAACCCGAGCCCTTTGCGTACGTGCGCGCTACCCGATGTCCCTCCAGAATCGCTCGCTGACCAGAGAAGAGCGCTGACGCGGCGATGGAGCAGGGGCAGTTTCAGGAACGAGTCCAGGAACTCGCCACCGCGGTGGAGGCACTTCCCCCCGTTCAGGTGGAGGCCGAGCTTCCGGAGGATGGAGAGCGCACGATCTCCCGGATGCTGATCGTGGCGATCGCGCTGCTGGTGGGCGGGTTTGGCTTCGCGGTGGCATACGTGGCGCCACGCACCGTCGTCCCCTCCACGACCGACCAAGTGACGGCCCTCGTCGGCGACAACGAGTGCGCGCGAGCCATGGCCCGCGTCGTAGACGCCATCAGCGCCTATACACGCGATCACGGGGGCCCGCCGCGGCGGCTCACCGATCTGAGCCCCGCGTACATGCCAGACCCCCCGGTGGACCCGGTGACCACCCAACCCCTCGAATACACCCTCAGCGGCACCTCGGTCTCCCTGTCGTGCCCGAAGCCAAACCCGCAGACCGCCGTGCCGCCTGCGGCCCAAAGCGCACCCGCCCAGTCCAACGGATGAGTGGGGGATGGCCGCCCCTGCCCATGAAGCATGCGGACGGAGGCGCTTGTAGCCGCAGGCTTCAGCCAGGCTTCAGCCGGCTGAAGCCTGCGCCTACACCCTCAATCGGGCCGTTCCACGAGCGCGACCGCCAGGGCCGCGATGGCGTTCCCCTGTCCGACCGGTCCGAGTCCCTCCATGGTCTTCGCCTTCACGCTCACCCGGTCGGCATCGATTCCCAGGATCGCGGCAACGCGCCCCCGCATCACCGCCAGGTGCGGCGCGAGCTTGGGTGCCTCTGCCAGGACGGTCACGTCGACATTGCCGATCGTGCAGCGCCTCGCCGACACGAGGGCGGCGACGCGGGTCAGGAGCTGGCTGCTGTCGATACCGCGGTATTGCGGATCCGTATCGGGGAAGTGCCCGCCCAAGTCGCCCTCGCCGAGAGCACCGAGGAGGGCGTCGCAAACCGCGTGAAGGACGACGTCGCCGTCCGAGTGACCCAGGAGCCCTTGTTCGAAGGGAACAGTGATCCCTCCAAGGCGGAGCGGCCGGCCAGGTACGAGGCGATGGATGTCCCATCCCTGCCCGATACGAATCACAAAACGACTCCCGGCCTTGCCCTACAGTGTGGGGCACTGCATACTGCGTCGCTCGGAGAGATCATGGGCAAACTAGACTGGTGGAGCGGAGCTCCCGGCATGCGGCGCCAGCGTCAGGACGCGGACTTTCGTTCCCGCCTCCAATACCGACGTGTCCGGCGGTCCGATGATGAGCCCGTCACCCAGCGACAACGACCGCAGCACCGCCGAGCTCTGCGTCCCGGTTGACCGAGCCCGGTAGTTCTCGGGTGGTCCATCGAGCGTGCAACGAATGAACTCGGTCACTCCCGCTGCCTTCGGCACTCGCTCGGCCATCAGCGCCGGCACCGTGGGGAGGTGCACCGCGTCGACTCCGGTCATCGTCCGCAGGGCCGGCAGCACATAGAGATAGAAACACACCAGCGACGATACCGGGTTGCCGGGCAAGCCGAACACGAGCGTCTCGCCCCGGATGCCGAAGGTCAGCGGCTTGCCGGGCTTCTGCGCCACCTGCCAGAAACGCTCTTCGTACCCGAGGTCACTGAGAATTCCGCGCACGTAATCGAATGCCCCCGCCGACACACCACCGGTGGACAGCGCCACATCCGCATGAAAGGCCTCGGCAAACGCCGCACGGATGAGCTCGGGTCGATCGCGCACGATCCCGAGCACGAACGGCTCGCCGCCCGCCTCCTCGACCGCCGCCGCGATCGTATGTGCGTTGCTGTTCACGATCTGCCCCGGCCGCAGCGGCTGGCCGATCTCGACCAGTTCATCCCCGGTCGCGAGAATGCCCACGCGCGGCCGGCGGGTCACACGCACCATGGCGTACCCCAACGAGGCCAGCAAACCGATGTCCGCCGGCCGCAGCAACCGCCCCGGGCTCAGCACCAACTCGCCAGCTCGAACATCCTCACCAGGATGTCGCACGTTGGCTCCACCGCTGACGGCGACCCGAACCTCGACCTGCTCGCCCGCATCGGTCGCATCTTCCACACGCACAACCGCATCCGCTCCGTCCGGCATCAACGCGCCGGTCATGATCCGGATGGCCGTGCCGGAGCCGACGGCATGGGACGGCACCATCCCCGCACCGACGGTCTCGAGAATGCGCAGGCGAACCGGCCGCTCGCGGCTGGCCGCTGTCACGTCGGCCGCACGGACCGCGAAGCCGTCCATCGCCGCGTTTCGAAACGGCGGCACGTCACGAAGGGACTGAACCGCCTCCGCCAACACTCGCGCCCTGGCCCGCGGGAGCGCCACCTGCTCGGCGCCGAGACGCCGCGCGGCACGCAGAACACAATCCAGGGCTTCGCGTACGCTGATCATCGCGTGGTCACGCGAAGCTACGCAACGCGTTGGCACCTTGTCAATGTGGCCCGCCCTGTCTATGGTGAGGCCATCTTGATGAAGCCGCGCCGTCCCCGTTCCAACCGGGCCCGGCCCCGCCCGACCGTGGCTGCCGCGACCCATCCATGGGAGGAGGTCCTGGCCAGCTTCACCGATGCGGTGATCGTGACCGACGAGGCCTCTCGCGTCGTGCTGTTCAATCAGGCGGCGGAGGAGTTGACCGGGCTGCCCCAGGCGCGCGTGGTCGGTCAACCCTGCGCGTCGGTCTTCACGCACGCGGCGGTGATCGGGGAGATGGTCGAGCGTGTGCAACACAGCGGCCAGAATGAGTCGCGCGGCGAGGAACACCTGCATCGCCGCAGCCGGGCGATTCCGGTACGAATTGCCTGCTTGCCGGTGTGGGACGGCCGCGATCGCATGCGCGGCACCGCCATCGTGATTCACGATCTCACCTACCAGAAGGCCCTGGAAGAGTCCGCCCGGCGCAACGAAAGCCTGGCGCGGCTCGGCACACTCGTCGCCGGCCTCGCCCACGAAATCAAGAACCCGCTGGCCGGAATCAAAGGCGCGGCGCAGCTGCTGCAGGCCCGGCTCGCCAACCGTTCGGATCTGCACGAATGCACGGCGGTGATCACCCGCGAAGCCGATCGTCTCAGCCGTCTGGTCGAAGAGCTGCTCACGCTCGGAGCCCCGCCGAAACCACGGTTGGAACCACTCAACATTCACCAAGTGATCCAGCACGTGGTGTCGGTGATCGAGGGAGAGTTGACGCATCGCGGAATTCAGCTGCGCTGCGAGTTCGATCCGAGCCTACCCGATATCCGCGGCGATCGGTTCCAGCTCAGCCAGGTCTTCCTGAACCTCATCAAGAATGCGATGGAAGCCATGGCCGGCGGCAGACAGCCCGTGGGTGATCCGGCCATCACTATCAGCACCCGCATGGAAACCGATTTCCGCATTCTCAGGGACCAGCGCCGGTCGGACAAGTTTCTGCGCGTCGAGGTTGCCGATCACGGCATCGGCGTGGGCGAAGCCGACCTCGCCCGAATCTTCGAGCCGTTCTTCACAACGAAACCCCGCGGAACGGGGCTCGGCCTGGCGATCTCCCATCGGATCGTTGCCGAGCACGGCGGCAGCATTCGCGCCGAGGCGAATCATCCCGTCGGCACCGTGGTCACGGTCACTCTCCCGGTGAGCGCGCCGTAGCATGGAAGCGTACCGCGGCACCGTGCTCGTCGCCGACGACGAGGCGTCCATCCGCTGGGTCCTTGCAACCGCCCTGGAAGAGGCGGGGCATACGATCGTGCAGGCCGAGAACGGAACCGAGGCGCTACAGCGGCTCGGACATGGCGATGTTGATGTGGCCTTCGTCGATCTCCGCATGCCAGACGTCGATGGCTTGACCGTGCTGACGCGGGCACGCGAGACGAAGATCCGCACGCCGATCATCATCATCACGGCACAGAACACGATGGCCAACGCCATCGAGGCAATGAAGCAGGGGGCCTACGACTACGTCACCAAGCCGTTCGACATCGATGAGGTCCGCGCGCTGACGCAGCGGGCCCTCGAGATGTCGCGCCTGTCCACCGACCTCCACCGGCTCGAGCGCGAGCTGCGCGGCCGCTTCGAGCTGGGGGTGGCAATCGTCGGCCAGAGCCCGGGCATGCAGGAGATCTACAAGACCATCGGACGGGTGGCCCAGACGGATGCGACGGTCTTGATTCAAGGCGAGAGCGGGACCGGCAAGGAGCTGATCGCAAAGGTCATCCACTATCATTCGCGATATTGGAGTGGTCCATTCGTCGCGCTCAACTGCTCGGCCATTCCCCGCGAGCTGCTGGAAAGCGAGCTCTTCGGGCATGAGCGTGGCGCCTTCACCGGCGCCACCGAGCAACGCCTCGGCAAGTTCGAGCTGGCGCAGGGCGGCACGCTCTTCCTCGACGAGGTCGCGGACATGCCGCTGGACCTGCAAGCGAAGCTGCTGCGCGTGCTGCAGGAGCGCGAGGTCATGCGTCTCGGCGGACGCGACGTCGTCAAGATCGACTGCCGCATCATCGCCGCAACCAACCAGCCGCTCGAACGCGCGGTCAAGCAACAGCGGTTCCGGGAAGACCTCTACTTCCGCCTCAACGTCGTCCCGGTCACCGTGCCGCCGTTGCGCCAGCGGCGGGATGACATCGCGAGTCTGATCGCCTTCTTTCTCGACAAGATCAACCGGGAAATGGGCACCGGGATCACGGGCATTGCCCCCGAGGCCCGCGAGGCACTGATCCGCCATTCGTGGCCCGGGAACGTGCGCGAGCTGGAAAACACCCTCGTGCGCGCTGCCGTGCTCGCCGCCGGACCCACCTTGATGCCGCGCGACCTGGCGCTGGCGGCTCAAGACACGCCGCCGACGGTCTACGACGACCTCTCGCTCGAAGAGGTCATCCGTCTGAAGCTGAAGGAGTACTTCCGCCAGACCGGTGATGTCGAACCGTCCGATCTCTACTCGCTGATCGTCGAACGCGTGGAGCGACCGCTCATCGAGCTGACGCTCGAACGGACCAAAGGCAACCAGCTGCAAGCGGCAGCCATTCTCGGCATCAACCGCAACACCCTGCGGAAGAAGCTCACGGAACTCAAGATTCCCGTTCGCCGCTCTGGAAACGATTGAGGTCTTTCGTGGCTTTCGCTTACGGACGCGCCGATGCACCGACGCGGCGCCGCGTCGGCTTCATCGTGTCTCCGCCGGTCCTCGATTGAGGCAACATGGCATTCCACTTCCCCAGTCCACTGTACCCGATTGTGGACCCCGTCGGTGTCCCGGGGCGCGCGCACGTCGAGCTGGCCGAAGCCGTCGTCGCCGCCGGCATCCGGCTCTTCCAGCTGCGGGTGAAGCAGCAACCGACGGGAGTCTTCGTGGAGGTCGCGCGCGCCGTGAAGGCAATCGCCGACCGCGGCGGGGCGCAACTGATTATCAACGACCGGGCCGATATCGCGCGCCTGCTCGACGCGGCGGGCGTTCATCTCGGACAGGACGACCTGCCACCCGAAGCGGCGCGCGTGGTGCTGGGCCCCCGGAAGGTCATCGGCTGGTCAACCCACAATCCGGCGCAACTGGAAGCCGCCGCGCGTGCCGGGGTCGCCGACTACCTGGCCTTCGGGCCGATATTCCCGACGCAGAGCAAGGAGCGCCCCGACCCGGCGCAGGGCGTGGCGACGCTCGCCGCGGTTCGCCGGCTGACGTCGCGCCCGCTGGTAGCCATCGGCGGCATTTCCGCAGCGACCGTCGCCGATGTGCTCCGTGCCGGCGCCGACGCGGTGGCGGTGATTGGCGCCATCGCACAGGCCGCCGATCCCTGCGCCGCCACCCAGGCTCTCGAGCGGCAGGTCCGCGCGGCTACAGCTCCTCGATATCGCCGCCGAAGCTGACCTCGTCCTGCGCGCGGTTCTCGAAACGCGTGTACTCGGAGAAGAACGTCAGCGGAACGATGCCCGTCGGCCCGTTGCGCTGCTTGCCGATGATCACCTCGGCGTAGCCCTCCTCCGCGTTCTTCGGGTCGTACACGTACGGACGGTAGAGGAACATGATCACGTCGGCATCCTGCTCGATGGCACCCGACTCGCGCAGGTCCGCCATGACCGGCTTCTTGTCGGCGCGCTGCTCGACTTGGCGATTCAGCTGCGACAGCGCGACGACGGGGATGCTCAGCTCCTTCGCCAGCGCCTTCAAGGAACGCGAGATCCCCGAGATCTCCTGCTCCCGGTTATCGGTCAACGGGCCGCGCATGAGTTGGAGATAGTCGACGATGACGAGCCCCAGCTTGGCGTCGGCATCCCGCTTCAGCCGGCGGGCTTTCGCCCGCAGTTCGAGGACACTGAGCGCCGGGGTATCGTCGATGTAGATCGGCGCATCGGACAGCCGCTCCGCCGCAATGGCCAACTTCGGGTAGTCCCGCTCGGCCGCGAAGCCGGCACGGACCTTCGACTGATCGACCCGCGCCTCGGAGCAGAGCATCCGCAGCACGAGTTGCTCCTTCGACATCTCGAGCGAAAAGATCGCCACACCCGTGTCGGCCTCCAGCG
>Ga0316622_100001963_pt1 | contig 13914 bp, 16 predicted proteins | sample OWC_Aug_OW2_C1_D_FD_207646 | JGI IMG/M metagenome (GOLD analysis project Ga0316622, IMG submission 207646) | Wetland soil microbial communities from Old Woman Creek delta, Ohio, United States - OWC_Aug_OW2_C1_D5_C | ecosystem: Environmental > Terrestrial > Soil > Wetlands | place: USA: Ohio... | reverse complement strand
ACACGGGCGAGATCGTCAACGTGAGAACGGTGCGATCGAGCGGTGACCCGACGTACGACATCTCGGTCGAGCGCGCCGTGCGTGGGGCGAACCCCCTCAATCCGCCCCCGGAGCAGTACCGCGAGCTCTTCGCCAACGGCGTGGAGATCACGTTTCGACCGGAAGACTTGAGGTCCTGAATGAAACGCGCATGGTTGGTCGCTCTCCTGGCGTGCGGCGTGATCCTGGCGCGACCCGCGCGGGGGCAAATCCGCGGCACCATCTTTGGCCCGGGAAACCGGGCTTTCCCGATGGCCGTGTCACCGTTGCACGCGGAACGCGCTGGCGATGAGGCGCTTGCGAACCAGTTCGCCGACATCGTCTCGCGTGATCTGACGCTCAGCGGTTTGGTCCGCATCATTCCCCGTGAGCAGTACATCGAGTCGGCGCAAGACTCCGGGATCACGGCGGACACGATCAACTTCGGGAGCTGGTCTGTGATCGGAGCGGTGGCGCTCACGAAGGGGACCCTGGAACGGGACGGGGACCACCTCACGGTGGAGGCCCGTCTCTTCGACGTCTATCAGCGCCGCCAGCTCGCTGGCCGCCGCTACCGTGGCGGCGCGGGTGAACTGCGCCGGATGGCGCATCGGTTTGCCGATGAGGTCATGGCGCAGCTCACGGGTGAGCGCGGGCCGTTCGATTCGCTGATTGCCTTCCTCTCCACCCGCGGTGGACGCTTCAAGGATGTGTACGTCATGAGTGTCGACGGCGGAGACGTTCGGCGGATCACCTCGAACGACACCATCAATCTTTCGCCGGCCTGGGCTCCTGATGCCCGGGGCCTGCTCGTGACCTCGTACGGCGCTCGGGGCCCGGCGCTCTTCTCGGTCGACGTGTCAAGCCGCCGATTGACACGCGTGCCCGCGGCCAAGGGTGTCAACCTGATGGGCCGCTGGTCACCGGACGGCTCCCAGATCGCGGTCACCTTCGAGACGGATGGCAACTCGGACATCGCGATCCTTTCCCGGGATGGCAGCCTGCGCCGCCGCTTGACCGATCATTGGGCGATCGACGTGTCACCGTCGTGGTCACCAGACGGCTCCCAGATCGCCTTCTGCTCGAGCCGTTCGGGAGCCCCCCAGATCTACGTGACCAGCGTCGATGGCGGGCAGGTCAGGAAGATCACGTACGACGGTAGCTACAATACGTCGCCCAACTGGTCGCCCAAGGGTGATCGAGTTGCCTACGCCTCGCGTATCGGTGGGAGCTTTCAAATTTTCACCGTTCGGACCGATGGTACGGACGTTCGCCAGATTACCCAGAGCGGCGGCAGTAACGAGGACCCGAGTTGGTCCCCGGACGGCCGGTACCTGGTGTTCAGTTCGACGCGCTCCGGACGCGCGCGCCTGTACGTCTCCGACCTCACCGGGAACAACCAGGCTGAATTGACTGAAGGAAATGGCGATGATACGAGTCCCGCTTGGTCGCGGTGGCTCGAGTGATGGGACATCGCGCTGTCTTAAGGAGGAGATCATGTCTAGGTGGGCGGCTGGATTCTGGGTGGCGGTGATCGCGGTTGCGCTCACTGGAGCCGGTTGCTCGGCGAAGAAGAAGGGCCTGGGCCCGGAGGACGAGGGTGCAGGCAAGATGGGCGAGGAGTCCCTGACCGGTGGTGCCGGCAGTTTGGACCAGGCACGCGCGGGGACCCTGGGTGAGCGGGCCGCGGAGGGGCCGCTGAAAGACGTTCATTTCGCATACGACTCGTTCGATCTCAGCGATGAGGCGCGGCGAGTCCTGCGGGAAAGCGCGGATTGGTTGAACGAGCACCGGAGCTCCCGGGTGGAGATTGAAGGACACTGCGACGAGCGTGGAACGGTGGAGTACAACTTGGCGCTCGGAGCAAAACGGGCGGCGGCGGCGAAATCGTACCTCGCGTCACTCGGGGTCAGCCCCGATCGCTTGAGCACCATCAGCTACGGAGAAGAGCTGCCGTTGTGTCACGAGAGCGAAGAGTCCTGCTGGCAGCGCAACCGCCGGGCCCACTCGGTGGTCGTTGGCGAGTGAGAGAGACGATGCGCCGGTTCCGCCTTCTGGGGTTGCTCTGTGTCGGGCTTGTGGGGAGTGGATGTGTCTCGCAGGCCGATTTTCAAAGAGTCCGCCGAGAACAGAAGGAGATGCGGGCCCAGTTGGCGGACACCCAGGTGGCCGTCGACGGCCTGAAACAGCGGCTGGATTCGCTGCGAACGAGCCTCGAGGAAGGCAAGAAGGGCGGAGCGGTACGGCCCGCGGTCCTGATGGATCTCGAGCGCCGGATCGCAAGCTTGGAGGCGCGCTTGGTATCGGCGCCGGGTACCGAACCCACGCCGCTTGCCACCCCGGTGTCCGAAGCGCCGCCGCCCAGAGAGGCCACGTTGCCTCACACCGAGGCCGCGACGGTCGCGCTGCGCGCCGATGACGCCTTGCTCCGCAGTGGCGCCGTGAACCCAAACTATCGCAACGGTTTGGAGCGGTACCGCGCTGGGGATTGTGACCAGGCGATCGCCAACTTCCGCCAATTCCTCAAGGCCGAGCCGACATCGGATCTCGCCGACAATGCCCAGTACTGGATCGGCGAGTGCTATTATGCGCGCAAGGATTACAACCGCGCGATCATCGAGTTCAACGAGATCCTCACCAAACACTCAAAGGGCGATCGCCTTCCCGGAGCCTTGCTGGCGCTGGCAGCCTCCTTTGCCGGCGAGGGCGACGACATTGATGCCAAGTTGGTCTTGCAGAAGCTCATCAATGACCATCCCAAGAGCGAAGAGGCCGAGATCGGCCGTCAGAAACTCAAAGCCCTGACTCAGTAACGGTTGCGACCACTGAGCCACGCGCTCGGGTGGCGTGTCGGCCGCTTCTTCCCTCTCCGAGCAACGTGCACCCCGATGAAAGTTCTTCGCCGCGTGACCCCGGCCGACTTCTCGGGCGTACCCCGGGTGGTGACCCTCGGGAACTTCGACGGCGTGCATCGCGGCCACCAGGAGATATTTCGGCGAGTCGCCGAGCGGGCCCGCCAGTGCGGTGGTGTTTCGGTGGCGGTGACATTTTCGCCACATCCCGCGGCGGTATTGACCGGGGCAGGGCCGCCTTTACTCACCAACCTGCGCCAGCGGCTGCAACTGCTCGCGGCAGCTGGCATCGATGTCGTCGTCCTCATTCACTTCACGCGGCGCTTCGCGATGGTCGAGGCCGAACGCTTCGTGGCTGATGATCTGGTCGGCGGGCTGCAGGTCGAGCAACTCGTGGTGGGACACCGCGTGGGCTTCGGCCATAACCGTGCAGGCAACGCCGCGCTGCTCGCCACGTTGAGCCGCACGTACGGGTTTGACTTGGAAATCGTCGACGCGGTGTACGTGGGCGGCGCGCTGGTGAGCAGTAGCGCCATCCGTTCCGCCGTGGAGCGCGGTGATTTTGAGACCGCATCGCGGATGCTCGGCCGCCCCTATGCCGTCTGCGGGCGGGTGGTACAGGGACAGCACCGCGGCGTCGCTCTGGGCTTTCCCACGGCCAATCTCTACCTTCGCGGCATGCAACTGCCACCGGACGGGGTGTATGCGGTGCGCGTCCACGCCGACGGCGTCGAGCGGGGGGGAGTGGCGAATCTCGGGTTCAACCCGACCTTCGGGAACCGGGCCCGAACGCTCGAAGCCCACCTGTTTGATTTCGAAGGGGATCTCTACCGGCGGCGGATCGAGGTGTGCTTTGTCGCCCGACTGCGGGCTGAACGCAAGTTTCCGAGCGCGGAGGCCCTGGCCAATCAGATTCGCGAGGATGTCGCGGCGGCTCGCCGGGCACTGTCGTGAGCATGGGCGGTGACGGTGAGCGATTCGAGTGGGTCGTCTCCCCCGGCGAGGCGCGGATGCGTCTGGACCGCTTTCTCGCGCTCCGGCAGCAGTTGGGAACGCGCTCGCAGATTCAGCGGCTCATCCGTGAGGGATGCGTTCGGATCGGACGCCAGCAGGTGAAACCGGGTACGGCGCTGCGTGCCGGCGACCGGGTCATCGTTCACCGCCCGATCCCGCGTCCGCCGTCGGTCGATCCGGAGCCCATCGACCTGAACGTCTTGTACGAGGATGACGCGGTGCTGGTGATCAACAAGCCAGCCGGAATGGTCGTGCATCCAGCCCCCGGGCACTGGCGCGGCACCTTGGTCAACGCCCTGCTCCATCGCTGGCGGGGTTCCTCGCTGCTGGCGGAGCTGCCGCGCCTGGGCATTGTGCATCGTCTCGATAAAGATACCTCGGGCGTGATTCTGGTGGCGAAGAGTGCCGCGGCCCAAGCGGAGCTGGGACGGCAGTTTCGCCGGCGCGAGGTGCGGAAACAGTACCTGGCGTTGACCTGGGGAAGCTTTCGGGAGCCACGCGGGGTCATCCGGGAGCCGATCGGGCGCCACCCCGTGCACCGGCAGCGCATGTCGGTGCGGGCGCGCGGCCGGGAGGCGGTCACCCGCTACGAGGTGCTCGAGCGCTTCGGCGACGTGACGTTGCTGCGCGCCTATCCGGAGACCGGTCGTACCCACCAGATTCGCGTCCATCTCGCTGCCGCCGGGCACCCGCTCGTTGCCGATGCCCAGTACGGCCGCGGAGGCGGGAGGCGCGCATTGCCGATTGAGCGCCACGCGCTGCACGCGGAGTCGGTTACGTTCGCACACCCGGTGCTCGGGAAGGACGTCCGTGTGACCGCCCCACTGCCAGCCGACTTCGCTGCCACCCTCCGGGCCTTGCGAGAATTGCGCTGTTGCTGAGAATTGCGCTTGACAACCCATACCCCATCCAGTAGCGTCCGCTCCGACTTCAGAGCGCCGCTTCCAAGAAAAAAGGGCGATCCCGTCTCCAACCGGGCGTGAACAGCCCGCCTTCCGCTCTTCAGGGATTCTTCAGAGAGGACAGACCCATGGCCGACGAAGCCGTCGGAAAGCAACGAGCCGTGACCTCCACGGGAATACGCGGTGACCGCCGCCGTCGCAACGAGAACGACGGCCAGGCGGAGCCCGCCGAGCGTTCGCGGACGACTGCGTCGGCACCGGGCGAGCCGGACGAGGACCTCGCTGGTGACGACGCGCTCAACCTCAAGGTTCTGAAGGCCAAGAAGATCAGCGAGCTCACCGAGATTGCCCGCAGCTTCAGCATCGATGGCGCCTCGAACCTACGCAAGCAGGAGCTCATCTTCGCGATCCTCGAAGCGCAGACGGCCAAGAGCGGTCTGGTCTACGGCGAGGGCGTGCTCGAGATCCTGCCCGACGGATTCGGCTTCCTGCGTTCTCCGGATTACAATTACCTGCCGGGTCCCGACGACATTTACGTCTCGCCGAGCCAGATTCGGCGGTTCAACCTGCGCACGGGAGATGTCGTTTCGGGGCAGATCCGGCCCCCGAAGGAAGGGGAGCGATACTTCGCGTTGCTGAAGGTCGAGGCGATCAACTACGAGGAGCCGGAGCGCGCGCGCGAGAAGATCCTGTTCGACAACCTGACGCCGCTGTACCCGAACTACCACCTGCGGCTCGAACACGACCCGGACGAGTTCACGACGCGGCTGATCGACCTCTACACGCCGATTGGGAAGGGCACGCGCGGACTGATCGTCGCTCCGCCCCGCACGGGCAAGACGATGATGCTGCAGAACATCGCCCACGGGATCACCCGGAACCACAAGGAGGTGATCCTGATCGTCCTGCTGATCGACGAGCGGCCGGAGGAAGTCACCGACATGCAGCGGTCGGTGGAGGGCGAGGTCATCAGCTCGACCTTCGACGAACCCGCGACGCGGCACGTCCAGGTCGCGGAGATGGTGATCGAGAAGGCCAAGCGCCTGGTCGAGCACGGACGCGACGTCGTGATCCTGCTCGACAGCATCACGCGGCTGGCCCGTGCCTACAACACCATCGTCCCGCCGAGCGGCAAGATTCTTTCCGGTGGCGTTGACTCCAACGCCCTGCACAAGCCGAAGAAGTTCCTGGGCGCGGCGCGCAACATCGAGGACGGCGGCAGCCTCACCATCCTGGGCACGGCCCTCGTCGATACCGGCAGCCGCATGGACGAAGTCATCTTCGAGGAGTTCAAGGCCACCGGCAACATGGAAGTGCACTTGGACCGGCGGCTGGTCGACAAGCGTATTTTTCCGGCCATCGACATCAACCGGTCGGGCACCCGTAAAGAGGAGTTGCTGCTCCCCAAAGAGGTCCTGCAACGGGTCTGGATCCTGCGCAAGCTGCTGGCCCAGTTGAATCCGGTCGAGGCCATGGAGTTCCTCACCGACAAGATGCAGGGCACCAAGAACAACACGGAGTTTCTCGAAGCAATGAACCAGTAGCCCGCGGGACTGGCTGCGGGACGGGCCGTTGCTGAGGCGCCGCTGTTTCTGCTAGCTGTAGCGGTGGACGTTTGTCGACGAAGGAGTACTGATGGCAGAAGTGACCATGAAGCAGCTCTTGGAGGCCGGGGTGCATTTCGGCCACCAGACGAGCCGCTGGAACCCGAAGATGAAGCCGTACATCTTTGGCGCGCGAAACGGCATCTATATCGTGGATCTGCAGCAGACCGTGCGCATGTTCCAGCAGGCGTACACGTTCGCACGCGATCTCGTGGCCAAGGGCGGTACGTTGCTCATGGTCGGGACGAAGAAACAGGCCCAAGAGGCGATTCAGGAAGAGGCGGAGCGGTGTAGCATGTACTACGTCAACAACCGCTGGCTCGGGGGAACGCTCACGAACTTCCAAACCATCAAGCAGGGAATCGACCGCCTGAAGAAGCTCGAAGAGATGCTCGGAGACCCGGCCATGGCCGAGGCCCTCACCAAGCGCGAGATGCTCGAGCTCAGCCGCGAGCGGCAACGCCTGCTCCATACGCTCGGCGGAATCAAGACGATGCGCAAGCTGCCGGACGCGCTGTTCGTCATCGACACGCTCAAGGAAGATATCGCCGTCCGTGAGGCCAACAAGCTCCGCATCCCGGTGATCGCCGTGGTCGACACGAACTGCGACCCGGACATGATCACGCACAAGATCCCCGGTAACGATGACGCGATTCGCGCCATTCGCCTGTTCTGTGCCGCCATTGCCGATGCGGCTCTGGAGGGGAAGGCGTTGCAGGAAGAGCGCGCCAAGGCCGAGGGCGTCGAGTCTTCTGCGGGTGAGAGCGCGGCCGCCAGCGCCAATGTCGCCGCTGCCGAGGGAGAGATGGCATGAGTGAGGTGAGCCCGGCTCTCGTGCGTGAGCTCCGCGACCGCAGCGGAGCGGGTATCATGGACTGCAAGCGTGCGCTCGCCGAGGTCGAGGGCGATGTCGAGAAGGCGCTCGTCGCTCTGCGCAAGAAGGGGCTCGCGGCGGCGGCCAAGAAGGTCGGCCGCGTGGCCGCCGAGGGCCTGGTGGGGTCGTACATCCACGCCGGCGGAAAGATCGGCGTATTGATCGAGCTCAATTGCGAGACCGACTTCGTGGCGCGGACCGATGACTTCCAGAACCTCGTGAAGGATCTCGCCATGCAGATCGCCGCGGCCTCGCCGCGTTTCATCCGGCGCGAGGAGGTGTCGGCGGAGGTGATCGAGGCCGAGCGCAGCATCTATCGCGAACAGGCCGCGAGCTCGGGAAAACCAGCCGCCGTCTTGGAGAAGATCACCGACGGCAAAATGGAGAAGTTCTTCGCCGACACCTGCCTGCTGGAGCAGTCGTTCATCAGAGATGCGGATCGAACGGTGAGCCAGTTGATTACCGACGCCGTCGCCCGCCTCGGGGAGAACATCGTCGTGCGTCGGTTTGCGCGCTTCCAGATCGGCGAGCAAGCGGGCGGAGACAGCTGATCGCCGATGGACGTGCGGGACGACATCGCGGGGGTGGAGTCCGAGCCGTCCCGGGGCTTGCGTTATCGGCGGGTATTGCTCAAGGTCAGCGGTGAGGCCCTCATGGGCAAGGCCGCGTACGGCGTCGACTCCGATGTCCTGTCGTCGGTCGCGGAGGAAGTGCGGGAGGTCCGTGATCTGGGTGTGGAACTGGCGGTCGTGATCGGTGCCGGAAACATCTTTCGCGGCGTCACCGGCGCGACCCAGGGCATGGAGCGGGCGTCTGCCGACTACATCGGCATGGTCGCCACCATGATCAATGCCCTGATGCTGCAGAACGCGCTGGAGCGTGTGGGGATCATCACCCGGGTGCTGTCGGCGATCGAAATGCGACAAGTCGCTGAGCCGTATATCCGTCGGCGGGCGGTTCGGCACCTCGAGAAGGGGCGCGTCGTGATCTTCGCTGGGGGCACCGGAAATCCGTTCGTGACCACGGACACCGCCGCGAGCCTGCGGGCGGCCGAGGTCGGCGCGGAGGTCATCCTGAAGGCGACCAAGGTCGACGGGGTGTACGATGCGGACCCAAAGGTGCACGGCAACGCGAAGAAATTTGCCGAGCTTTCCTACCGGGATTTTTTGAACAAGGGGCTGAAGGTGATGGACGCGACCGCCGTGTCGCTGTGCATGGAGACGGCCGTCCCCATCCTCGTGTTCGACCTGACCGTCACCGGGAACATCAAGCGAGCGGTCCTGGGAGAACCGATTGGCACCTTGGTCCACTGAGCGGGCGCACCCATGGTCAACGAAGTCATCGACGATCTTCGCCGGGAATTGGATCAGAGCGTGACGGCGCTCCGTCGCGAGTTGGCGCGGACCCGAACCGGCCGCGCGTCGACCGCGCTACTGGAAGGGCTGACTGTCGAGTACTACGGGGCGAGAACCCCGTTCAACCAGGTCGCGAGTCTCGCGGCGCCCGAGCCGAGGCTGCTGGTGATTCAACCCTATGACCGCACGGTGATCGCGGACATCGAGCGCGCAATCCTGAAGTCGGACCTTGGGCTGGTGCCGATCAACGATGGCAAGATCATCCGCGTTCCGATCCCGGAGTTGACCGAAGAGCGCCGCCGCGACCTGGTGAAACATGTGCGCAAGGTGGCCGAAGAGTACCGCGTGTCGCTGCGCAATCATCGCCGCGACTCGATCGACCTGCTGAAGACCATGGAGAAGGACAAGGAGATCACGGAAGATGATCTCCGCCGGGCGCAGGAGAAGGTGCAGGAGATCACCAAGGAATACACCGAACGGCTCGAGAAGGTGCTGCAAGCCAAAGAAGCGGAGATCATGGAGGTCTGATCCTGGTGCCGACTGTCGATACCTCCACGCTTGATCTCGATCGACTGCCCCGACACGTGGCCGTGATCATGGATGGAAACGGTCGCTGGGCGGAGCGCCATGGTTTGACCCGGATTGAGGGTCACAAGCGCGGCAAGGACTCGGTCCGCTCCATCGTCGAGAGCAGCCGCCGCATCGGCATTCCCTATCTCAGCCTGTTCGCGTTCTCCACCGAGAATTGGCAGCGGCCCCGGCGCGAGGTTGACGCGCTGATGAGTCTCTTGCGCCGGTACCTGCGCACCGAGCTGCACCGGATGATGAAGAACGACGTTCGGCTGGTCGCTATTGGTGACATCAGCCGACTTCCGGGGGCGGTTCGGCGGGAACTGGAGACGACGATCAAGGCGACCCAGGACAACCGGCACCTGACGGTCGGGCTGTGCGTGAGTTACGGCGGGCGGGAGGATATCGTGCAGGCCGCACGCACCTTGGCACGGCAGGTCCAGGCTGGCCGCATCCAGCCGGAGGAAATTGACGAGCAGTCGGTCGCCCGCTGTCTCGGTACCGGCGGCCTGCCGGAGCCGGATTTGCTCATTCGCACCAGCGGCGAGATGCGACTATCCAACTTTTTCCTGTGGCAAATCGCCTACACGGAAATCTACGTGACCGACACGCTGTGGCCGGATTTTCGGGAGCGCGAGTTCATCCAGGCGCTCGCGGAATACCAGCGACGGGATCGCCGTTTCGGTAGGATCTCCGAACCGCCGGAGAAGGAACAGCTACGTGCTGCGCGCTAGGCTGGCCACGGCCGCCATAGCGATTCCGCTGCTGCTGCTCCTCATCTTCGCGGCGCCCCCGTGGGTCTTTGCGGCCGTCGTGGGCGTACTGGCGCTGCTCGGTGTCCTCGAGTTCGTCAGCATGGCCTTCCCTGGGAACTTCCGTGAGCGCGCCGTCGGCACGGTCCTGGGCGCCGGGGTCATCGCGGGCGCTTTGTGGGGGCCAAGCGCCTGTGGTGTTCAGGTTCTTCAATCCACGCGCTGGTGCGGTGGGCCGGAGGTGGCATGGTTGGGCGGTCTCGCCGTGGTCCTGATGCTCGGTCTCTCCTGGACGGTGGTGGGTCGCGCCGATTTCGAGCGCGGGTTCAACGATCTCGGCCTCACCCTCGTCGGTGTCCTCTACGTCGGGTTCCTGCTGCCGCATTTCGTGTGGTTGCGGCAGACTGAACAGGGTCCGGCCTGGGTGACGTTCATCTTGGCAACCTCCATGCTGGGTGACACCGGGGGCTACTTCGTCGGTCACGCCATCGGCCGCCACAAACTGGCGCCACGGATAAGCCCGGGAAAGACGATCGAAGGTTCCGTCGGCATCTTGTTGGGGACCGTGGCTGCCAGTCTCGCCGCAAAGGTGATCCTATCGTATTTCGTCACCTGGTTCGTCACGTGGAGGGAAGCGTTGTGGCTCGGCGTGATCCTGGCGGGGTTGTCGCAGCTCGGCGACCTGGCCGAGTCGGTGATGAAGCGCACCTTCGGTGTGAAGGAGTCCGGGTGGATGTTTCCCGGTCACGGCGGGGTGCTGGATCGCATCGATAGTCTGCTTTTCCCAGTGGGCTTTGTGTATTACTATATTGTTTTTGTCCGATAGCACCCCACCGCACGGGAGATATTGATGCCCTTCCTCGAAATCCTATGGGCCGTCCTTGGCCTCGGTTTCCTCATCATCGTGCACGAATTTGGTCACTTCATCTTTGCCAAGCGCCTGGGCGTTGGCGTCCTCAAGTTCTCGGTTGGGTTCGGGCCGCGGTTGCTCGGACGAACGGTCAACGGGACGGAATACGCGATCAGCGCCGTGCCGCTTGGCGGCTACGTGAAGATGATTGGCGAAGATCCAGATGCGACGGCCGAGGACGTCGATCCCCGCGTTTCTTTCGCCCACCAACGCTTGTGGAAGCGGGCGGCGATCGTGGTCGCGGGCCCGGCATTCAATCTCTTGGCGGCGTTCGTGATCTTCGCTGCCGTCTTTGCCGTCTACGGTGCGCGGATGCCGAGCGAAGCCGCCAAGGTCGGTGGCGTGATGGAGGGTATGCCGGCGGCGAAAGCGGGCTTGCAGGTCGGCGACGTGGTGACGGCGCTGGACAGTCAGCCGGTTCGGACCTGGGAGGAGCTGTCGGCTGCGATTCGAGCCAGCAAGGGGCGTGACGTCGAGTTGGCGGTGCAACGCAGCGGCAGCACGCTCACGCTGCGGGTGACGCCGGAGTCGAAGCCGGACAAGAACTTCTTTGGCGAAGTCGTGGGCGAAGCCTTCGTGATTGGGATCGAGCGCGGGTTTGACCAGGAAGCCGTCGGCGTCATTCAGGCGGTGGGCATGGCCTTCACCCAGACGCTCTGGTGGATCGAAACGCTGCTGCTGAGCGTGGTGAAGATGCTCCAGGGCAAGATCTCGGCTCAAGAGATCGGCGGGCCGATCCTGATTGCCCAGGCGGCCGGCCAGCAGGCCCGGATGGGGCTCGAGTACTTCCTGCACTTCATGGCGGTCATCAGCATCAACTTGGGGATTTTGAACCTCTTGCCGATTCCCATCCTGGATGGCGGGCATCTGGTGTTCTGCGTGATCGAAGCGGCGCTGCGACGGCCGCTGGAGATGCGCCATCGCGAGATCGCGCAGCAGATCGGTTTGGTGATTCTGATCGGCCTCATGGCCTTCGCGTTCTACAACGATATTGCCCGCGTCGTGCGCGGGTGGGGCTGAGGTGCGAGTCCTCGGAATTGACACCGCGACGTGGACCGCGAGTGTTGGGATCGTTGACGACGGTGAAGTGCTGGTCGAGCGCTCACTGGCGGTCTCGACCAGCCACGCGGTATCCCTCTTGCCGCTGGTGAACGAGGCCCTCGCAGCGGCCCGGCTCGAGTTGCGCGAGCTCGACCTCCTCGCCGTTTCGATTGGACCCGGCTCGTTCACGGGGCTGCGGATCGGGCTCAGCGTAACCAAAGGGCTGGCGCTCGCAACCGGTCTGCCGGTCATCGGCGTCCCGACGCTCGAGGCGCTTGCGCAGGCCACCGGAGTCCGCGACGGTCTGGTGTGTCCCCTGTTGGACGCCCGCAAGCGGGAGGTCTATGCCGCAGCCTTTCGCTGGCGGGAAGGAGCGCTCGAGTTGGTGCACGGGGCGGTCGTGGTCCCTCCCGACGTGTTTGCCGACCATCTGAGCTTGCCCTGCACCCTGGTCGGTGACGGCGTGGATGCGTACGCGCCGGTTTTTCGGCGGCGGTGGGGAGACCAGCTCGAGCTGCTGCCTTTGTCCGTCGTCTCGCCACGCGGCGCGATCGTGGCGGCGCTCGGTGCCGCGCGGGTCGACACGAACGGCCTGGCCGAAGCCGCCGAACTCGAGCCGACCTATGTTCGGAAGTCCGAGGCCGAGCTGCATCGTCCGACAAGTAGCTGAATTCCGGCAGGTTTTTCTCCAGTCGCAAAATTGACTCGCACCGGGGAGCTGGGCTAACGTCAACCAATCTCTTCTGCGGAGAATCCAGCCATGGAGAAGCATGACGAAGAACTGATCCAATCGCTGTTGGACCGCGATGCGGAGCTGCGGCGCTACTACGAGGAACATATCGAGCTCGAGCGGCAGCTCGAGCGGCTGCGCGCGAAACACCACCTGACCCCGGAGGAGGAGATCGAACGGAAGCGGATCCAAAAGGTGAAACTGGCGGGTAAGGATCGCATCATGGAAATTCTCGGTCGCTATCGCTCCGGGGCGTTGCGAGCGTAGCGATGCGTCACACGATCTCAGTTCTGGTGGAGAACGAGTTCGGCGTGCTGGCGCGGGTCGCGGGGCTCTTTAGCGGCCGCGGGTTCAACATCGAGAGCCTGACGGTCGCTGAGACGCTGGATCCGACCGTGTCGCGGATCACGCTGGTCACTCGCGGGGACGATCAGGTTCTCGAGCAGATCACGAAGCAACTCAACAAGCTCATCTCCATCATCAAGGTGATCGACTTCACCAACACCAACCGCGTCGAGCGCGAGCTGGCGCTGATCAAGGTTACCGCGGACGAGAAGACCCGGCCGGAGGTCATGCACATCGTCGACATCTTCCGGGGCAAGGTCATTGACGTCAGTCCCCAGTCGTATCTGATCGAGGTGACCGGCGACGAAGACAAGATTACGGCGATCCTGGAACTCCTGCGGCCGCTCGGTATCAAGGAGATTGCGCGGACCGGGAAGGTCGCGATGCATCGGGGCATGCAGCTCTTGAGCGTCCGCGGCGAGAAGGAGAAGGCCGCGTAGATACGTGCGGCCCGCGACGGGACACCCCGTCGTCGATCGTCGCCGAACTGCGCATCGGCCACGTCGCGACCGGGCGACGACCGGCGGGCGCCGGCGCCGCCGTCGCGATCACGAGGGTTGAGTTTCCGTCTCTGCTGGAACCTCCGCCTCGTTTTCAGTTCGTTGCTCTGCCGCCGATTCCCTTGGTCGTCTTCGACACCGCCTTGGCCAGTTCCTTCGGACGGAGCGCCCGGGTGGCTTTGCCTGCCTGCCACATCTCGGAGTTGCCGATGGCCTGCAGCTCTTCGGTGAGCTGTCGCTGATAGTCGGGTCGGCCGCATGCGGTGAGCACGCGCCGGGCCTCGACTCCGGAGGCCACGCGTTTGTAGAGCGTGTTGAACAGCGGGAGCACCGCGCGCTTGAATTTCGGCTTCCAATCCAGCGCCCCACGTTGCGCCGTGGCGGAGCAGTTCGCGTACATCCAATCCATGCCGTTTTCACCCACGAGGCGGATCAGGCTCTCCGTCA
>Ga0316622_100001962_pt1 | contig 13915 bp, 12 predicted proteins | sample OWC_Aug_OW2_C1_D_FD_207646 | JGI IMG/M metagenome (GOLD analysis project Ga0316622, IMG submission 207646) | Wetland soil microbial communities from Old Woman Creek delta, Ohio, United States - OWC_Aug_OW2_C1_D5_C | ecosystem: Environmental > Terrestrial > Soil > Wetlands | place: USA: Ohio... | reverse complement strand
GCTCCGAAGATGAGGACGACGATGACGAGGATGATGAGAAGTTCCGGGAGTCCGATGTTCGGCACGGGTGCCTCCTAAAGCGGCGAAATCATACTCCGCCGGCTGAAGGCGGAAGGAACCGGAGGAACTCCGTCCAAGGCCCGCCCGGCGTCGTACGCGACCGGAGGACGCGGAGAGCCCGGTCGCGGTGGGGCTTGTAGATCGGCCGTCCAAGGGTCAGCATCTTCTCGAAGGTGCCGAGCACTTTCCAGGCCCGCTGCAGGAGGACCGCCTCGACGTACGCCGCCGGGTCGGAGGGGACGCTCTCGCCGGCCCGCTCGAAGCGGAGCGAGACGGGGTCGTAGTCGGGCGGCCCGATCCGGAGGTCCTGGAAGTCGATCAGGGCGAGGCGCCCGTCGGGGGCCCGCATCAGGTTGTTCGCGTGGAAGTCGCGGTGCGTCGGTACGGGGTCCCCGGAGACCGCGGGGTCGGCGGCGGCCTCCGCGAGAGCCGTGGCCATCCGGTCCCACTCGGCGGCGTCGGTCTCCGGCATCGGCGCGGCTCCCCCCTTCTCGAAGGCCCAGTGGCGCGTCAGGGCCAGCTCGCGGTAGAAGAAGTCCCGGTCGAAAGGGGGATTCCGCCTCGCGGCCGCCGGGTCGATCGTCCGGATGGCGAGGAGAAGCTCCTCGGCCTCGTCGAGGAGGCGGGGGCGTCCGGCCGGCGGAAGGCTCTCGATCTCGGCGGCGAGGTCGCGGTCGCCGAGGTCCTCCACGAGGGCCGCACCCAGCTCCGGCGCGTCGTCGAGGAGGGCGGGGACCCGGAGGCCCGCCGCGGCGAGGCCGGCGCGGATGGCCGCCCAGTTCGCCTGCGCGGCCGAGGCCGCCTCGGGGTAGAGAACGACGAGGACCGTCGCCCCTCCGGGAGTCGACCGCCGGAAGTAACGGCGGGCGCCGACGTCCCCCGCGAGCGGGACCTCGGAATCGCCCGCCCCGAGACGGAAGCGCGTCCGGACCGTCGCGAGACGGACCCTTTCCTCGGGCGCCGGCGCCGGCGCGACGGGGGGCGGCGTCACGGGGCGGTCAGTTCTTGGCGGGCGCCGTGGCGGGCGCCTCCTCGACGAGCTGGACCTTGATCAGCTTCTGGGGGGCGCCGGGCTTCCCCTCGCCCCGCGCGGCGCTGGCCGGGTCGACGTTCGATTCCGAGACGATCTTGTCCACGGCCTCCATGCCGCTCACGACCTCGCCGAAGGCGGTGTACTGGCGGTCGAGGAAGGGGGCGTCCTTCACGACGATGAAGAACTGCGAAGAAGCGGAGTCGGGGCTCGAGGAGCGCGCCATCGAGAGAACGCCGCGGCGGTGCGGCGTGTCGTTGAACTCGGCCCTGAGGTTGACGGGCTTCCCGGACGCGTCGCGATTTCCCCCGGTTCCGTAACGCGTCTCGGGGGTCTCGGGCTTCTTCGTGTTCGGGTCGCCCCCCTGGATCATGAAGCCCGGAACGACGCGGTGGAAGAGAGTTCCGTCGTAGAACCCCGCCGCCGAGAGGTCGAGGAAGTTCTTCACGTGGTTCGGCGCCTTCTCGGCGAGGAACTTCACCGTCACGTCGCCCTGCGACGTCTTCAGGACCGCGAGGGTGTGGGCGTAGTCGCGGGGCTTCGTCACTTTCGTCTCCTTCTTCTGCGCGCCGGCCCGGGTCGCGACGGGAAGCGCCAGGGCGATGAGGGCCGCGGCGAGGACGAGGGCGCGACCGGGGGCGAAGTGATGACTCTTCACGGAAAGACCTCCTTGGCGGAACCGATCGCACCGGCTCCTTGTCGGCCGGCCGGCGCCGACGGATGATAGACCGAACGGACGCGAAGAAAGCCCGATGCTCTCCGAGACGTTCCTCGCCCTGGTCCGGAAGGCCACCCGGGAACTTGACCTGGACGACATCCGGGCCGAAGTGGCCGCTTTCTCGGCGCGGAACCCGGATCTGACGACCAAGGGGAAGGCCGAACGGATGATCGCGAGGGCCGCCCGTCGTGCCGCCGCCATCGGTGCCCTGGCGAGCCTGCCACCCGGGTGGGGAGCGATCGCCACGGTCGCACCGGAGCTTTCTGCCCTGATCGTCCTCCAGAGCCGGCTCATCCTCGGACTGCACCTCCTCTACGGCGGGACCCCGGAGCCCGACGAGCGGGCACTCGAGGTGCTGGCCGGGATCGGGGCCGGAGCGGGAGTCAACGTCTCGCGGAGGCTCACGGCACGCGCCGTGGAGGAGCTGGCGGGCCGGATCGCCATCCGGCTTCTGGGCCGGGAAGCGACCCGGTTCGTCCCGGTCGCGGGAGCCGCCGCTTCGGCGGCGCTCAACTATGCCGCCGTCCGGGCGGTGGGCCTGGCCGCGCTCCGCCGGGTGGCCCGTCTCTACGGACCGCCCGAGATTCCGGGAACGGGCGCCGTCCTGGACGCCGAGGGAGACGTCGCCTGACGGAGCGCGCGGCCGGGTCGCCCCTTCCGGAGCGTGCCGACGTCGTCGTGGCGGGCGCCGGGGTCCTCGGTCTCGCTCTCGGCCTCGAGCTGGCGCGGCGGGGGGTCGAGACGGTCGTCCTCGACCGGGGCGCCCCCGGGCCGGCGGCTGGCGCGCTCTCCGCGGCGGGAACGGGGCTCGTCGACCCTCAGAGCCGGCCCGGCCCGGCGCCGGAGTCGGTCCGCGATCTCTCGCTTCTGTCCCGGCACCTCTTCGGCGACTGGATCGAGGCGCTCGAGGAGGAGACAGGCCTGCCGTGCGAGTACGACGTCCGGGGAGGGCTCGCGGTGGCACTCGCGGATTCCGAGGAGGTGATCCTCGACCGCGCCCTCGACTGGCAGCGGGCCCGAGCCCTCGCGTTCGACGTCCTTCCGGGCGAGGAGGTCCGCTCCCGCGAGCCGGCCCTCTCGGAAGCCGTCCGTGCGGCCTTCTCCTTTCCCGAGGATGGACAGATCCACCCGTCGAGACTCGCCCGGGCGCTCCTTCTTGCCGCGCGGAGGGCCGGAACCCTCGTCGTCGGGCAGACGCCGGTCACGGGGGTCCGCGTCGGGAACGGCTTCGTCTCCGGCGTCGAGACGCCGGCGGGATCCGTCCGGGCCGAGGCTGTCGTCGACGCGGCCGGCGCCGGCGCCGGGCTCCTCGGCGGCGCCCCGCCGCTTCCGCTGACGCCCGTCCGGATCCCGCAGCTCCTTCTGGACGCCGCGGACGACCCCGACCGCCTGACGCGGTTCGTCCACGGTACCGGATGTGCCCTCGCACCGCGCCGCGACGGAACGCTTCTGGTGGCGGGGGAGAGCGGCCGCGGAGGTTTCGACCCGGACCTCTCCGCTCGGGAGGCGGCGGGGCTCCTCTCCTCTGCCGCGCGGATCGTCCCGGCGGCCGGAGGCTATCCTCTCCTCGCGGCCCGGGCCTTCTTCGCCGGCGCTTCACCCGACGGCGGCCCGATCGCGGGGGAGACGGCGACGGCAGGCCTCTTCGTCGCGGCGGGGGAGGGGCGGGATACGGTCCTCCTCGCTCCGGCCCTCGCCCTGCTCCTCGCGGACCTTCTGACCGGGCAGACGCCGCCCCTTTCCCCCGCTCCCTTTTCTCCCGCCCGGTTCGGTCTCTGAGATGGACCGGCATGCTAATGTTCCCGCCTTCCCGAAACGGTTCCTGACGTGCAGCTCGTGCCGGGAACGCACCGCGGGAGAGGGGAGTTCCGGAGAGAGCGGAAGATGAGGAAGACGGCCTTCTATCGGGCGATCCGCGGGACGGCGAACGCCGCCTGGAACGGGTTTCAGTGGGTGAACCGGCGGATCCCGGCCCGTTCCTTCCAGCCGGCGTGGTCGCCGGAGCCGCTTCCGAAGAGCTTCGAGCGGTCGAAACCTCCTCTCGGGTTCCCGCGGAGGACCGACTCCCTCTGTCCGGCCTGTACGAAGGAGGTCCGCGACGCCATCCTGAACGGGACGCGCGAGCTCCGGGAGCTGATCGACGGGCGCCCCGGCGAGATCCCGGCCGACATCGTCCAGCGCGGGAACGAGATCTGGATGGTCAAGACGTGCCCGAAGCACGGCACGTACGAGGACCTGATCTCGACCGACGCCGCCTTCTTCACACGGCTGGAGGAGAACTTCTTCGGCCGCGACGTGAAGATCGCGAAGGACACTCTGCACGACCACGGCTCCTCGTCGATGCGCCACGGCCGCGGCGCCGTCCTGACGGTCGACCTGACGAACCGCTGCAACATGATGTGCAACCCCTGCTTCATGGACGCCAACCAGGTCGGGTACGTCCACGAGCTGACGTGGGAGGACATCAAGGAGATCCTGGACAACGCGGCCTCCATCAAGCCGCGGCGGCAGATGTCGGTCCAGTTCTCCGGCGGAGAGCCCACTCTCTCGCCGCACTTCCTTCCGGCCATCCGGTACGCCCGCGAGCTCGGGTACTTCTCCGTCCAGTGCGCGACGAACGGCGTCCGCTTCGCGCAGGAGCCGGGCTTCGCGAAGGCCGCGGCCGACGCCGGGCTCCGTCTCGCCTATCTCCAGTTCGACGGGGTCGGGAACGAGCACAACGACCACCGGGGGGTCTCGAACCTCTACGACGTGAAGCTCGCCGCCCTCGAGGCGATGAAGGCCGCCGGGATCGACGCCACGCTGGTCATCACGGTCGTCAACGGCGTGAACAACGACCAGGTGGGGGAGATCGTCCGTTTCGCGATCCGGAACGTGGACAAGATCAACGCCCTCTCCTTCCAGCCCGTCTCCTTCACGGGACGCGACGAAGAGGTGGACGACGAGACGCGGATGCGCCAGCGCTACACGCTCTCCCACCTCGCGCGGGACGTGAAGGAGCAGGCCGGGATCGGCGAGCCGATGCGGGACTGGTTCCCCCTGTCGGCCTCGGGCCCCTTCAGCGACCTGCGCGACCTTCTCGGCGGGCTCGAGGCGGAGTGGGGATCGCTCAAGTGCGGCTGCCACCCGAACTGCGGCATCGCGGCGATGGTTCTCGTCCGGCCCGCGACGGGGCACGCGGTTCCCGTCACGCAGGTCCTCGACGCCGACCGGCTCCTCCGTGACCTGACCACGATCACGGACGCGGCACGGGGCAGGCTTCTGACGATCCTGCAGACGGCGCTGGCCGTCGCCCGGAACATCCGCCCCGAGGGGGTGCCGGAGAGCCTCGGTGTTCTCGAGACGCTGAGGGTCCTCGACGGACACACGGGGAAGTCGATGGGGCTCTCGAAGACGGGCCGGCACCCGTGGCGGGTCCTCCTCGTCGCCGGAATGTGGTTCCAGGACCTCTTCAACTACGACTTCCGGCGGACGGAGATGTGCATCATCCCGTATGGCACCCAGCTGGGCGAGATCTCCTTCTGCGCCTACAACACGGGAGCCGGCTGGCGGAAGATCGTCGAGGAGATGCACCAGAGCGCGACGCTGGCCCAGTGGTACAAGGAGAAGGGACGCCACCCGGTCTACGCGGGCGGCGCGCGGATTCCGCTTCCGGCCTACAGCCCCGCCGCGCCCCCCGTCGAACTGCCGGTCGCGGCGCGGACGTCCACGCCGGCGCCGCTGACGATGCTCCCGACCCTTACGCCGGCAACCGGGAAATAAGCCCCTCGATCGCGGCGGCCACCTCGCCCGGCTGCTCCAGCGGGGCCATGTGGCCTGCTTCCGGAACGGTGAAGAGCCGGACGAACGGCGCGTTCGTGCAGGCGGCGGCCATCGCCTCGGCGTCCGCGACCGGCGTGATCGCGTCATCCTCGCCGCAGACGACCAGGACCGGGCGGTCGAAGGCGCCGAGGACGTCGAAGGAGTCGCTCCGGAGGGCGAGCCCCGCGAGGTCGGCCATGGCTGTCGCCGGCGGCGTCGCGAGGATCATGTCGCGGACGAGCGCCTCCGCCGTCGGCGCCTTCAGCGCGGGCGAGAGGAGCTTCGGCGCCATCGCCTCGAAGGCCGCGCCGATCCCGCTCCGCCGGATCGCCTCGATGGCCTCCTTCCGCTTCGCGCGCCCCGCGTCGTCGTCCGCGGTCGCCTTCGTGTCACAGAGGACGAGGCCCTTCAACCGGTTCTTCAGCCGCGCGCCGTGGCGGCGGAGGAATTCGAACGAGACGTAGCCCCCCATCGACAGACCGCCGAGGACGAACGGAGTGTCGTCCGGGACGAGCAGGGGGAGGTCGGCCGCGAGGTCGTCGGCGAACAGCGACATCGCGTGGACGTCGGCGGCGGGGCGCTTCGACGAGCCGCGTCCGCGCAGGTCGGGCGCGACCACCCGGAGCCTGCCGTCGCGCCCGAGCCGCTCGGTGAGCGGCCCCCACATCCGGCGGTCGAGCGGATATCCGTGGACACAGAGAAGAGTGAGGTCGCTCATGGCTTGTATGTGACCGAGTTTCTCGGACCCTCCCACACGGTGATCTCTTCCAGCCGGACACCCTCTTTCAGAATCCCGGCCTTCCGGATCTCGTCCGCCACCCAGAGGGCGACGTTCTCGGCGCTCGGGTTCCTCCGGTCGAAGGGAGGGACCGTGTTCAGGTCCCGGTCGTTCAGGCGCGCGGCGAGCGATTTCACGAAGTCCTCCGTCGGGACGAAGTCGACGGAGAGATCGTAGCCGCCCAGCCGGTCGACGCCGAGCGCCACCTCGATCTTCCACGAGTGGCCGTGCGCCGGCTCCGGCCCGCCCACGTAGTCGACGAGGTGGTGCGCCGCCTCGAAGGTCGCGTGGCAGCGGACGGTCCAGCCCATGCGTCGAGTCTACGCGGTGAGGACGGTTTCCTCCCGGACGACGCGGATGGCGTGCTGGTCCTCGGGGGCGAGGCCGTACGTCGACTCGAGGAAGCGCTTCGGCGTCGTGGCGCCCTCTCCCGCGATCCGGAGCCGCTCGACGCGGGTCTCTCCATCGGGGAGGACGAAGCGGTAGACGGCCTCGGTAGCCGCCTTTCCGAGCGAGGGAGCCCCCCGGGGAAGCTCCGTCCAGCCGGTGACGCGGACGCCTTCGGGGAGGCGGGCGTTCAGGACGGACAGGTGCCCGTCCGTGAGGGCGTCGGACGTGTCGATGTCGAAGAGTTCGTGCCTCGACTCCTGCCCGAGCGGGAGCGCCGGACCCATGGAGAGCCGCAGGTGCGGGTTGTATCCCTCGGTATACCGGACCGGCGCGCGGGAAGCCCGGAAGCCGCGCTCGAGGAGGTCCATGACGTTCCGGTGCGAGAGATACCGCGCATCCCCCGTCTTCTCGAACGAGACCCGGTACGTCCGGGCGGACTCGGGTAGGGGCGCGGCGGTGCCGTCGCCGATCCTTCGCCGCTCATGGAGCGGCGGGAGATCGGGAATCGTCTTGGTCCGGTACGCGGCGGCCGTTGCCGGAGCGTCCGCCGACGGGGCGAGAGCCGGAACGTGGCTCTTCCCTTCGAAGGAGAAACCGGCGGGCAGAGGGCGGGCGAGAACGGTGTCCTCGCCGTTTCCGGGGACGCCGCAGGCGTAGCAATGCCCCCACTTGCAGTCCTCCGTCTCGCCTTCCGCGAGAGCCTTCTTCCACTCGACGACGAGGAAGGGCTTCCGGATGAAGGCGTCGACGATGTCCCACGGAAGCGTCTCCTTCAGGTCCTTCGCGCGGAGGTGGCGCTGCTTCGGGATCCCGGCCGCCTCAAGCGCCTCGTTCCACCTCTCCCACGAGAAGTGCTCGGACCAGCCGTCGAACCTCCCGCCGCGTCTCCAGACTTCGAGAAGGGCCTTCGACATCCGGCGGTCTCCGAGGGAGAGAAGCGCCTCGATCTCGGCCTCCTTCGGAGCGTGCCACTTCAGTTTCGCCCCCCTGACCGTCCGGAACTTCTCTTTCAGGTACGAGAGCTTCCGTTCCAGCCTCTCGACGCCGTCGAAGGGGGACCACTGGAACGGCGTGAAGCTCTTCGGGACGAACGATCCGATGGAGACGTGGACGGTGGGGCGGATGCCGTGCTTCCGCCCCCGGGCGAGGAGGTCGCGGACGAGCGTCACCAGCTCGTCGAGGTCCGCGTCGGTCTCCGTCGGGAGGCCGATCATCGTGTAGACCTTGATCAGGTCCCAGCCGCGGGAGAAGGCGACGTCGGCGGCCTGCACCATGTCGGCGTTCGTAAAGGTCTTGTTGATGACGCGGCGAAGGCGGTCGGAGCCCGTCTCCGGAGCGAAGGTGAAGCCCGACTTCCTCACTTCCGAGACCGCGTCGGCCAGGGCGACGGAGAACGCCTCGGCGCGGAGAGAGGGAAGCGAGATGGAGACCTTCGTCTTCGCCAGCTCCGGCGCGAGGCAGGCGACGAGCGGCTCGATCTGCGAATAGTCGGCGGACGAGAGAGAGAGGAGCCCGACCTCGCTCCAGCCGGCCTCGTCGATGAAGGCCTTCGTGGCGCGGGCCACGTCGGCCGGATCGAGCTCGCGGACCGGGCGGTACCAGTAGCCGGCCTGACAGAAGCGGCACCCCTGCGTGCAGCCCCGCATGATCTCGAGGCCGAGCCGGTCCTGGACGATCTCGACCGACGGGACCATCGGCTTCTCGGCGTAGACGCCGGCCGAGAGCCTCTCGACCCAGACGCGCGAGGCCCGCTCCGGAACGTCGGGGGTGTTCGGCCGGCACGAGACGATCCGGTCGCCGTCGCCGGTCGGGCCGTCGTAGGTCACGTCGTAGAGCGACGGGACGTAGATTCCGGGAATCCCCGCGAGACGGACGAGGCGCTCTCTCCGCGGCAGGCCCTTCGTCCGCTCGACCTCCTCGAGGAGGCGCGGGAAGGCCTCCTCACCGTCGCCGATGAGGAAGAGGTCGAAGAAGTCCGCGACGGGCTCCGGATTCGCGACGCACGGTCCGCCGCCCGCGACGAGCGGGTCGCCCTCCCCCCGCTCCGCGGCCAGGAGGGGGATTCCCGCCAGGTCGAGCAGGTTCGGCACGTTCGTGTAGTTCAGCTCGCTCTGGAGGGAGAAGCCGACGACGTCGAAGTCGCGAACGGGGGCAAACGACTCGACGGCAAAGAGCGGAATCGCCTCGCGGCGGAGGACGGCCTCGAAGTCGACCCACGGGGCGTAGGTCCGCTCGCAGGCCCACCCGTCCCGCCGGTTCACGATCTCGTAGAGGATCTTCGTCCCCGTGTGGCTCATCCCGATCTCGTAGGTGTCGGGGAACGCGAGGCAGACGGTGACGGCGCGGGACGGGAGGTCCTTCCGCGTCACGTTCCGCTCGAGGCCGAGGTAACGCCCCGGCCGCTCCACGGAGAGGAGGAACGGCTCGAAGCGGGGGCGGAGGGAGGCGAAGCGCGGGGCGGTCACTGGAGGGCCGAGTCTAGAGCCGATCTCAACGGGAAGCGAAGCGGGGGATTCTACTCCCGCCGCGCGCCCCCGGGCGCACGTTCGCGCCGGGAACATGCGCCGGGGTTTGACTCGGCCGAGCGGACGGACCTACAGTCGCCGCGAGATGGCGATCGACGAACGGGTCCGCGTGCACCTTCGCGAACTCGGGGCCGCACTCAACGAGGCGGTCTCGGCTTCGGCGAAGGTCCACGAGATCCTCGCGAAGGTGAAGGCCGAGGGATACGACGCCTACCTCGTCCTCGACGCGACCGTTGCGCTCGACCGCCGCGGCCGGCGCTCCTCCGCGGCGCTCCCGTCGATCCGGCGGGGAGCGCCGCCGGGCGCACGGAGCGACGGCGAGTCGGCGACGTTCAAGATCGACGTCAAGGACCTGAACCTCCTCCGCTCGCTCGGCATCGATCCGACCCGCCCTGTCCGGGCGCGGCGTCAGCCTCCCGCGACGCTCACGATCCGCTCCACCGTCTCCCGCAAGGGCTGAGGGGAGCGCGAGGCGCCGCCCCCCGATAATCGAGGGGTGCCGGACGTTCTCGGGCTCCCCCTCCCCGATCTCTCCCGGGCGATCCGCGACGTGGCGCCGGAGGGCTACCGCGCCGCCCAGATCGCGCGCTGGATCTGGGATCGGCGCGCCGGCTCCTTCGCCGAGATGACCGACCTGCCAAGGGAGCTCCGCGCCTCCCTCGCAGACCGGTTCACGATCGACCTGCCGCGGGTGGTGTCCCGATCCCCGGCCTCGGACGGTGCGGAGAAGTTCCTTCTCGAGTTGGCCGACGGCGTCCGCGTGGAGGCGGTCTATCTCGTCGACTCGAAGAGGAGGCCCGCCGCGGAAGCCGCCGGGAGCGCGCCCGGGACGCGGATCACGATCTGCGTCTCCTCGCAGGCGGGCTGCGCCGTCGACTGCGCCTTCTGCGTCACGGGGCGGCTGGGGGCGGGGCGGAACCTGACGGCGGGGGAGATCGTCGGACAGTACCTCGTCCTCGCGCGCGAGAAGCGCTTCGGCCCGCGCGAGGCGAACGTCGTCTTCATGGGGATGGGCGAGCCCCTCCTCAACGTCGCGAACGTCTCGGTCGCGCTCGACCTTCTTTCCCGGGAGGTCTCGCCCCGGAGGACGACCCTCTCGACGGCCGGGATCGTGCCCGGGATCGAGGCCCTGGCCCTCCGGCCGGAGCGCCCGAACCTCGCCGTCTCGCTCTCGGCCGCCGACGACGCGACGCGGAGCCGGCTCATGCCCGTCAACAGGACCCACCCTCTCGCGGAGCTCTTCGCCGCCCTGAAGAAGTGGCCGCTCGAGAAGGGGAGGCGGATCACCTTCGAGTGGGTCCTGATCGCGGGGGTGAACGACTCCCCCGAGATGGCGAAGCGGCTGGCGGCGCTCGTGAAGCAGGTCCCGTCGAAGGTGAACGTCATCCCTCTCAACGAATCCGACGAGTGGCTGCCCGGCCTGAAGCGCCCCTCTCCCGGGGCCGTCGACGCGTTCGCGCGCGCCCTCGCCGCGGCGAAGGTCGACGTGACGGTCCGGTGGTCGAAGGGGCTTCAGGCCGACGCGGCCTGCGGGCAACTCAAGGGCCGGAGGTCGCCGTCCCGTCCGCCCGCGAAGAGATAGTCCGGGACGGCGGAACCTACGCGACCGGCTGCCGGACGATCCCCGTCACGATCCGGCCGGCCCCTTTCCCGTCGCGGCGGTAGGACGGAAAGAGATCGGGGCGCTCCGCCGTGCAGAGCGCTGCGTCGAGGACCCGGTCGGGCGGGACGCCGCGCCAGACGAGGAGCGCCCGGTTGAACGCCGCGACGTCGAGCCAGGCCCGGTTGCCCCGCCCGGGCCGGACGGCGCCGAACGGAACGGCGACGTCGCCGTGGACACGGATCAGCTCCTCGACGACCTCGGGACCCACCTCGTACCGGTCGCGGGAGATACGCGGTCCGATGGCCGCGAAGAGGCGAGAGGCGGAGACGCCGCTCTCTTCCAGGAGGTCGAGGACGGCGTCGAGAATCCGGGCGGCGGTGCCGCGCCATCCGGCGTGAACGGCGGCGATCCACGGTCCTCCCGCCTCCGCGAGGAGGATCGGGACGCAGTCGGCCGACTGGATCCCGAGGAGCACCCCCGTCTCCCGCGTGACAAGAGCGTCGCCGGTCCCCACCACTCCATCTGCCGGAATGGCCGTGCCGGCGTCGACTCGGAGAACGCCCCGGCCGTGGACCTGTCGGGCGAGGGCGATCCGGGCGGAGGAAACGCCGAGGGCCCGGCCGAGTTCCCGGGCCAGCCGCGGCGCCGCCTCTCGCCCGCCGTTCATCCCGGTCGTGAAACCCGCCGAGACTCCCTCGGGCAGGCCCCTGAAGAGCCCGAAATCCCCTTCGAAGGAGAAGCAGTCCTCTGCCTGGTCCACGGCATCATTCTAGGGAGGCATCTAGAATCCGCCCTTCATGGCGAAGGCGAAGGCCGATCGAGAGGGAAACGCGGGGCGCGGCTGGTCTTCGGAGGAACGGCGGCTTCTCGCGAAGCTGTCGACCCCGGAGAAGATCCAGCGCTTTCTCGACGAGGAGCTCGCGTACAACCATGAGCGGGACGGCGAGACCTGCCGCTCGCCGCGTGCCGTCCTTCGGGATCGAACGGCCCACTGCGGCGAGGGCTCGATCTTCGCGGCCTCCGCGCTCCGGTTCCATGGGCGGCCGCCGCTCGTGATCCAGCTGCGGGCCGTGCGCGACACGGACCACGTCGTCGCCCTCTTCACGGCACCCGACGGCCGGGGGAGGCGGTCGTGGGGCGCCGTTGCGAAGTCGAACTATGCGGGGCTCCGGTACCGGTCTCCGATCTACCGGACCGTCCGCGACCTGGCCCTCTCCTATTTCGAGGACTACTACAGCCCGTCCGGCGAGTTGACCCTCCGCACCCACACCCGGCCGGTGAACCTGTCGCGGTTCGACGCGGACGGCTGGGAGACGGCGGAGGGGAACATCTGCGACGTCGCCGACTGGATCGCGACGCGGCCCTTCCACCCGCTTCTGACGCGGGCGCAGGTGCGGCACCTCGCGCGCGTCGACGCCCGCCTCTACCATTCGGGGCTTGTCGGAGCGGACCAGATCGAAGCGAGGGGTCGGTATCGGCGCCATGGACGTTGATGCGCGGCCGCCGCGCGGCCTCGGTCCCGCGTACGCTCTCTCGGGCGCATGCGCTCTCGTCTACCAGGTCGTCTGGACGCACCTCTTCACGGAGGAGCTCGGCGCCTCGGGCACGACCTTCCTCGTGGTCCTCTGCGCCTTCATCGGGGGGCTCGGCCTCGGCGCCGTCGCGTCGAACCGCGTCTACCGTGCCGTGGAGGCGCGCTTCGGCGGCCGGGGACTCAGGAACTACGGGAGGACGGAGCTCCTGATCGGCCTCGTCTCGGTGGCGCTCTCCCTCCTGACGCGCCTGCCCGTCGGACGGCTCCTGGGACCCTTCCCTTACCGGATGAGCGTCGTGGAAGGCGTCCCCCTCTTCCTCCCGACACTCTCCTATCTCGCGCTGAAGCTGGGGCTCGCCGTCCTCGCCGTCGGCGTCCCCTGCTTCCTGATGGGGCTCACGTTCCCCTACCTCTGCTCGCTCTTTCCGTCGGACACACGCCTCCCGAGCCGGCTTTACGCCGCCAACACCTTCGGTGCGAGCGTCGCGGTGCTGGCGACGGAGTTCTGGGGTCTGGGCGCGATCGGGTACCTCGGGTGCCTCGGGGTGGCGACGGCCGGAACCCTCGGGCTCGGCTTCTGGTTCGTGCGCGTGGCGCCTTCGCCCGGCGCTCCCCGGCGCGCGGAGGATCCGGCACTCCCGGCGGCCGAGCCTCCTCTCTCCGTCTATCCCGCCGTCCTGAGCGGCGTCCTCTGTGGCGGCGTGCAGTCGCTCGCGTTCGTCCTCCTGAAGCTGACGCTCGGCCCGACGCGCGGTGCGTTCGCCCTTCTGGCCTTCTTCTCGATCCTCGGCATCTGGATCGCGTCCGCGGCCGTCCACCGGTCGCCGCCGACGGTCGATGCGCTGAAGATCGCCGGCTGGCTCGGCCTGGTCGCGGCCGTCGCGGTGTGGGTCCGGCAACCCGCCCTCTCCGAGTCGCTGGTCCGCTGGGGAATCGGGGCCGCGCCGTTCGAGTCGCCGGACGCGGCGGCCGTGGCCGTGTCCGTCCTCGCCACCGGCCTGCTGCTCTTCCTCCCGTATACCCTCTGGTCCACGCTTCTGCCGGCCCTCTGCGATCGAAAACAGGCGCGAGGCGAGAACCTGTCGCTGACCTACGGCGCGAACACCCTCGGCTTCCTGGCCGGCGTGCTCGTCTTCGGATGGGCCCTTCCGTACGTGAACTTCTTCTTCGCGGCGCGGGTCTTCGCCGTGGTGGCGGCCTCCGGGCTCGTGCTCCTCTCTGCCGCTCCGGAAGGCGGCCGTCCCGGCCTCCGCCTCGGGAGCGTCGTCGCGGTCGCGGCCGTCGTCCTCTCGGCAGGCGTCGTGTCGCGCCGGCCCGACATGTCGAAGATCGGCGGGCAGCAGGGAGTCGGCGCGATCCCCGGCGTCTATCGAAGCACTCCCCAGCACTTCTTCTGGGTGCGCGAGGACCGGTCCTCCGGAAGCCGGTCTCTGATGTTCGACGGCCATTCCATGTCTGCTACGGGCGCGGACGGAC